>Ga0208526_10003_pt1 | contig 321141 bp, 338 predicted proteins | sample AntDeeMetVIRHL08_FD_184779 | JGI IMG/M metagenome (GOLD analysis project Ga0208526, IMG submission 184779) | Saline lake microbial communities from Deep Lake, Antarctica, in enrichment culture - Antarctic Deep Lake Metagenome VIRHL08 (SPAdes)... ...
CCACGCACGAGCACAAGTGTTCCTCGCGCTGTGCCTTCGTCTCGTTATTGCGATCACCAACGACGAACGCGGAGACAATCCAGGAAGCACCGTCATCACGCTATGAGAACTATTCTATGACACCCTCTTTACAGGGAAAGGCTCAGAAGAAATCGCCAGCGAAGCCATCTCTGCCGGAGTGACCGATTACCTACAGAAACGAGGCTCAGAACAGTACGACCGGCTTGCCACACGCATCGGTCACGCAGTTGCCCAGTACCGAACGGAACACGAACTGCGAGAACGAGTGAAAGAACTCACTGCAATTCAAACGATCAGCGATCTACTCACCGACAGTGACGGCCAGCTGGCAGGGCAACTCCAGCAAGTCGTTACGTACCTTTCACAGTCTCTCCAGTTCACAGAAGCGGCAGTTGCTTCGCTCTCTATCGATGAGACCGAGTTCACCTCTCCGGAGTACGAACCACCAGTTCACCAACTCTCAGTCCAAGACGTGACCACCGCCGGTAATGAACTCACACTTATAATTGGCTATACGATCGACTCAGTGTCAGAAACCGATGGTGATGTGTTTCTCCCCGAAGAACGAGAGCTAATCACCACGGTTCTACAGCTCGTCACGGCCTACCTTGATCGGCGACACGTCCTCTCAGATCTCCAAGAGGCAGAGCGTCGGCTCAATCTCATTCTCGACAATACGACCGCAGTGATGTATCTGAAAGATACTGAGGGTCGATATGTGTTTGTGAATGCCGAATACGAGCGGTTGTTCAATGTGGACTCCGAGGAGCTCATCGGACAGTACGATGCGGATATCCACCCGCCGGACATGGCCGAAACCGTCCAGGCGAACGATCGTCGTGTCCTCGAAACAGGCGAACCGATTGAGACTGAAGAACAAATCACGGTGGATGGTGACGAGCGAACGTATCTCTCATTGAAAGTCCCTGTGCTGGATGCTGCTGGTGAAGTGGAGGGCGTGTTCGGCGTATCCACAGAAATCACCGAACGTAAAGAACGAGAACGGCAACTCGAAGCACTCAATCGAGAGATACCACGGTTATTGTCCGCTGAGACGATCGAGGAAGTAGCCGAACTCGGGGTTGTCGCCGCTCATGAGATCTTGGATCTACAGGCGAATGCGATTCACCTGTACGACGCGGAGAACGAGGAACTGGCACCTGTTGCATACACTGATGGTGTTCTGGAGCTCATCGGTGACCCCCCGACGTTTCGTGACGGACAGAGTATCGCGTGGCGGGTGTTTGCGGATGGAAACGCGACAGCGATTGATGATATCCAGACTGACACAGATATCTACAACCCGGAGTCACCGATTCGCAGCGAGTTGTACCTCCCGCTGGGTGAGTATGGTATCTTGATGGCCGGGTCACCAACGCCCTCGAAGTTCGATTCACAAGACGTAACCGTTGGTGAACTACTTACCGCCCATCTTACCACTGCACTCTCCCAGGTCACCACCGAACAGGAGTTACGTGAGCGAGAAGCGGAGTTAGAAGCCCAAAACGAACGGCTCGAACAGTTTGCCAGTATGGTCTCACACGATTTACGCAATCCGTTATCAGTTGCGTCCGGAAACTTGGAATTATATCGGGAAACCGGTGAGGAATCCCGTTTAGAAACGATTGATACGGCTCTCACCCGCATTCAGGAGCTCATTACCGATCTTACCTCACTCGCACGTTATGGCATCCCCGACGAAAACCACGAACTAGTGTCGGTGTCTGAGGTGGCCCGCGACGCATGGGAGTTGATAGACACGCGGTCAGCAACCCTGTCAACGGAACCGTGCACAGTAACTGGCGACGCAAGCCAGATCACGACACTCTTCGAAAATCTGTTCCGGAATGCGGTCGGGCACGGTGGCCCAGACGTGACTGTCCGGGTCGGACCGCTTGAAAACGGGTTCTACGTTGAAGATACCGGTGACGGTATTCCCCCTGACGAACGTGACACCGTGTTTGATCACGGTTATACGACAGGCTACAGCGGAAGCGGTATCGGACTCACAATTGTCTCACGAATTGCCCAAGCTCACAGCTGGGACGTTACCCTTACAGACAGCACGGAAGGCGGCGCACGGTTCGAGTTCCGAGCGACATGTTCAGATGATCCGGATAACTAAGCGGACTGTGTTGACCAATCCGCTGAGTCGAATATGGTGATAATTCTGTGCGAGGTACGCGCGTTGTATGCAGAAGGGTATCTACGAACAATCATCGACCGAGGATATAAATAGAGCCCTAGTATCTATATGACAGACAATTGAGGAATATTGGTCGCCTAGATATGGCGAGAAGTCCATCTCGCCAGGCGAGTAGCCACTTCAATTTAAAATGAGAGAGATCAAGCCAGCTGAACCCCCTCCACTTGACAAGAAGGGTGAGCTAAAGATAGAGGTTCAAGTTAACAGACACGCTCTAATTCAGGCCGTATCCCCTGATTTACTGTGCTCCCGTTGAATCGATTCTGCCCGTTGCAGATGTACTTCAACGGTCGTTCCGGAAGGCGCTGTTGCCACTTCGATCTCGGCATCGAGGTTGGTAATTATCCAGTAGACAAGCGCAAGCCCAAGACCATTTCCGTGGAGTAATGGCTGCTCATTTTCACCGGAAAGTATCCTACTTTCACTTGGTGGCAGCCCGGGACCGTCATCCTCGATCTGCACCGTAACGTGATCAGATCCCTGATGAACCACCACGTCTATCGACGGTTCATCTCCTGCATGTTTGGCCGCATTCTCTAGCAGTTCCGAGATTGCATCCGATAGTTGTGGGGCCGCAAACGACATGGCCTGCTCTGGAGTATCGAGCGAGCAGTTGACTGAGGGGTTATTATCACAAACGTCACTCACCGCCTTGCGTACCATTGGAACAATGTCCACCGGCCGTGAAACTGGGACAGATCGCGTAAGATTCTCCAGTGTTCGCGCTTTTTCGGCGAGAGAAATCAGTCCGGTCGTTTTCGATTCAATGACTGAGGCTAACCTAGCCTCGTCTCCAGATGTCTGTTCTATGATCAGTCGTGCGTAACCACGAACGACATTCAAATCATTCCGGAGATTGTGACGAAGCACACGATTGAGAACCGAAATCAAACGATCTCGGTTGGCAAGGTCCTTTTCATGGTGGGTTTCTTCGAGTACTTTACTCAGTATCTGACCCGCCAGCTCAATGAAAATATGTTCCTCCTCGGAGAATGGCTCCTCTCGCGCCTCTGATTCAACGAAGCAGATCGTCCCATATGACTCACCAAACACGTCGATGCGTATCCCGAGATAGGTTTCAAGCTGCTGGAGCTGGTACGCGCGATCATCACTCCAGCCCTGATTGCCAGCGTCGTGTAACGCGAGTGGTGCTGTTTGTTGAAACGTATGACGGCAGTATGAGTCACTCAACTCCGAAGTGAGGCCATCGGGATACGGGCCTTCGGGTGAGTCCGTTGATCCGATGACTTCCCACCGATTTTCGGCTTCGTTGATACTGGCGATGTGACCGTGGTCCAGATCGAGGTACCCCGTTCCAATTTCGACTACCCTTTCTATGGCTTGTTTCCTGGAGAGACTTTGATGTAAAAGGTCATAGAGCTCATTTCGGGCCTCCTTGTCAGAAAGTAAATCTGAACTATTGAGTGATTTCATTAAGGTATCTTTATGGGATCAAATTAAAGACCACACAACAAAAATCCCGGGACTTAGAAATCAGAATAACGTTTATTGCTTGTCGATCTGGGTATGTGGCCGTACGTTCGATACGGATCCGCGGCCGTGTTGAACGGGATAGGTAACCTGCTGAATACAGAGGACGAGTGCAGTACGACGACTTCGTTTGTTTTGGTTGGTTAGTACTGAATCGGCTGGTCAGTAAACGTGCCTGCCTTCTCCATCGAGATCTCCCTCCTAAGTCTCAGCATCAGGACCTATTGGACAATCAGATGAAGACCGATATTAACACAAAAGCAATCTTATTGAACTCGGTACCAAGATCGATTCACATGGTCGAAGAGATTGCAGATCTACTTACAGAGTACGTATATGACTTGGTTGGCGACGGTCTTCGAACGGTGGTCATCGTCCGCGATAACGATCACGAAATTCGCTATCTCAAAGACGATCTTCAACGGGAATACTCAAAAGAGGCCTACGCAGAGATTGTAGAAACTTTCCGCCTCGAAAATCCGTTTCTATCGCCCGCACTGGAAGGCACACCAGTAGGGGAACGACGCGCCCTTATCGACTATCACGAGAACGCGTGCGTGATTCAGATTCCGTATTCTGAATCGGAAACGATTCTCATCAGTGTTTCACGAGACGCCGGTCGAGACCTGATCGAATTCATCGAATCGTGTCGAGAGATAGTGCGAGAGCAATCATAAAACATCCAAAGCGATTCCAAGCGGTTGGGTGTCGTCCTGTATTGCTAAATGCATCTCCTGTACTGGGTGATCACTCCCGTCCGCAGACCTACCTCGGTTTGTACCACACTCACGCTCTGTATCCAGCAGGGCATCTACGAACGATCACCGATCGAGGACTTAAACAGAGCCACTAGTATTTCTGTGTCCGACAAGTGATGGAGTGTCGAATATTGATGCGCAGCTAATTCTAGGCAGATATTTCACTGGAGGCTCATTACCCCGGTAATGAGAGGTTCCCATGGATAGTCAGGGCGAGATTTCACCAGGTGCCATTGTCGGCGCTGTTTTCTCCCTTATAATCGCAGCTGTGGTCGGTCTGATCGGACTCCGAATTCTCTCCCCATTCGCAGCGCGTTGTGATGATTCAGGAGCATTCGCTGAGGCATGTCTGGAACTCAGTTCTTCAGTTGGGTCTACTATCGCTGCTTTAGTTGGTCCACTGGGTTTGATCGTCGTTCTCGTATTGTTACTCATCTTTATTTCTTCAGGAAGATAAGTTGAGTAAGAGGGGGTATCCGGGAATTGGGTGAGAGCCGGACGTTCAGATATGGCGAGAAGCACATCCTTCTCGCCCAACTGGCGAGTAGCCCCCTATTTTTAATACAACCTGACATGCGGGCAGGAGCATGGCAAACGCAGCTGTCTACGCGAGGGTCTCGATCCGCGACCAGGAGCTCAACACACAGCGCGACAACCTGCTCGACTACGCACGCGATCTCGGCCTCGACGTCGACGCCAACCACGTCCTCGCCGACAAGTCGACTGGGACCGACACAGATCGTGCCGGCTACCGTGAGCTGATGGACCTCGTCGAGGACGGCGCCGTCGACGCGATCGTCGCGGTCGAGGACGAAGACTGGTCCCACCGAAAGGCTTCACGCCACTCTGGAGTATCGCGAAGGACGATCCCGAACGTGCTGGAGCGGAAGGAATTGTATCTAAACGAGTTCGATGGTTAGTCTATTCTGAGCGTTGATGTTTGCGTCGCTCTTGCCTAATCTGGTGAAGCAACTGTGATATCACACGGAAAAATGCCCGTCCTGCGGTGCGATTTGGAGTCCCGTGTTCACTCGCCTTCGTATTCAGATACTGATAATAAATTACTTATTTATTGATTATTATAATAGTTAGTTGCAATGTCAGTTTCACGAAGGCTTGACGAACTACGACATCCGGAAGTAGAGGCGTATTTGGACAGTAGTGAGACGCCGACTGCGCTAATCCCTGTTGGAACGACCGAGCAGCATGGGCCACACCTACCGATGGGGACGGATTCAATGATACCGACCGAAATCTGCGAGCGTATCGCTGAAGATACGGATGCGCTCGTCGGGCCGCCGATTAACTACGGGGCCTCAGATATGCACGCCGGATATGAGGGTATCACCTACCTCCCCTACCGGACACTTGCAACGGTTGTCCGAGACCTGGCATACTCATTAGCCGAGAGCGGGTTCACCGATATCGTATTCATTTCAGGGCATCTGACGAACGACTGGGCGGCAAAAGTCGGAGCGAATCAAGCGTCACATGATCTGCCAGAAGAACACTACGCCTACGCATTCCCGTACTGGGACGCATTAAGCAGCGACGACATGGAGGATTATCTCTCGTTCGACGCGGGCTGGCATGCAAATATCGGTGAAACAGCGGCAGTTATGGCTATAAACGAAGGGCTGGTTGACCTGTCGGAAACGCCGTACGATGACCCAGATATGCCGGAAGACATTGAGAATCCTGGTGCGTTACTGGATCATCTCCCCATCGGAAAGGGTGCATTTTACCGAGTCAGTGACACGGGGGTATGGGGAGATCCAAGCGATGCAACTGCCGAACTCGGCGAGGAGTACTTCGAGACGATTACCCATGCAGTCGCGGAACTTATAAATACATTCCAGGAAGTCCGTGACGACATATACGTACGCGATCGCCCATCCCGAGCACAAGAACAGTGGGAATAGCGAGCGGCTCATCAACATCCGCATCCATGAGCCATGTAGCCGGCGAATGTACGGGTCTTCCCCTCAATAGGCAACGAGTATTCCAATTCCTGGACGACCCCTGTTTGTAGTGCTTGATCAATGTTCGCTGCGAACGTCTCCGCTTTTTCGTTTGCGAGGAGTTTATGGATGAACTTGCCGATGGTCGCTGAGGGTTCCTCACACAGAAGATCGTCGGTGTAGCGTTGGCAATAATCTCCCTGAATACACCCTGTGGGCCTTGTTTAGACGCAACGTAGATCGGACGGAACGGTCGCTATCTGAAGAGCAAAATCGAATAGAGAGGCTCTCATAGACAGATATCGTTCAGCCGACACAGACACTAGCCCACGTTCTCGGGAGCGTCTAAACAAGGCCCAATTTCACAATTTCTCATTTCTCTACAAACGAGAACTTAGAACGAAGAGTCTAGCCCAAAAGTTTCGAATCTAGCTGTTAGAAGAGTCCTACCTTGCAGTGAAGAACTCTGGTCACAGCCGCAAAACGGTAGTGGACTCGCGGGGATTTGAACCCCGGGCCTTCCCCGTGCCAGGGGGATGATCTACCACTGATCTACGAGCCCTCGTACGCATTCATTCGTTCCCCGCTGGATATATTAAGACCTTCGACTCGGCGACACCGTCGACACTGACTCCCACACGCGCTCAGATCCGCGCGGAATCGACGTACACGTCGAGATCGACGTCGCGATTCGACCCCTCGAGGTCACGCACGGCGCGCTCGATGACACGCTCGGCCTCGCCTCTGATCAAGGGAATCGCCTTTTTCACCACCCAGTCGAGCGAGACGAGCATCGGGAGATCGAGCGCGTCCGAGCTTGCTGAGCCGGGGTCGAACTCGACTTCGAGCGCGACCTTGCACGGTCGGTCGGTCAGATCGTCGTCGGTGTCGTTGGCGTCGTTGGCGTCGTTGCTGTCAGAGGCGGCGGGGTCGGAGGCGCCCTCCGACTCCGCCGGTGTCACCCGCCAACACCCGCCGGCGTCGATGTCCTTCGTGATCTCCCAGTCGATCCGCTCGGGTGGCTCGACGCCGGTCACACGCGAGTGGGCCGTGTAGGTGATCTTCCACCACGCGAACGTTAGCGCGTAGCAGGTACCCGGTCCGCCCTCGCCCTCCAGTGTCCGCACTTCCCGAAGGTACTTCGAGTAGTTGGCGTACCGCGGGAAGTCGAGCAGGAACGCGTACACGTCTTCGGGGTCGGCGTGCACATCTGTGCTCACGACGAGTTCGTCCACGCAGGGAGGTTCGGCCGGTGCCTAATAAGCGGTCCGACGATTGGACGCGTAAGTGAGGATCTCGTGAGTCTCCGTCTACTCACTGGGAACGCCTCCAAAGCCCCAGCCGCGACGACTCGCGCGACTCGCTGTCGTTCGAGACGCCGAAGGCGTCTCGTGATGTCGTCAGAATCCGTCGGATTCTGACTGCTAGCCGGAAATTTCCGATTTCCGGCGATGACGAGAGAGCTTCGCTGTGGTGCTTGCATCGCCGTGCTTCGTCCTCGCGGCAGGGCGAGAGCGAAGCTCTCGCTTGCAGCCGGCGCGATGCGCCGGTGACAGCGAGGCGCTTCGGTCTCTCCCTACTCGCGCCCATAGGGCGCTCGGAGGCACGCGCCGGCCGCACGTCATTTATAAGCCATCGACACTCCGATCGTCCTCCCGATCGGGACCCGGAACGGCCCGCCGAAGCCGTCGGATACATTTGGCTCGCCGCGCTCGTACGCCCATGGCTGCCGACGATCGCAACGCCTTCGAAGTGTACCGCGATCGGGTCGATCGGCCCCTCCTGCGACTGTTCCGCGAGTACGGCGCTCTCGAAGCACACTGGCTCGCGATCGGGATGGCCGCGAATGTGATCGCCCGCGTCGCGGGGCTGGTCCCGCCGGTCGTGCTCGGTGTCGCCATCGACGCCGTCTTCACCGGAACCGGCCCGTACACCCTCCCGATCGTTCCGGACGCGTGGTTACCGACCGCGGGGCCCGCGCAGTTCCGGCTCTCGGTCGCGCTCATCGTCGGGTCGTTCCTCATAACCGGCGTCTTCACGTGGATCTACGGGATCGCCGCGAACAACTTCGCACACCGCGTGATGCACGCGGTCCGGACCGACTCCTTCGACCGGATGCAGCGGCTCGACATGACCTTCTTCGACGACAAACAGACCGGCGAGGTGATGAGCGTCCTCAACAACGACGCCTCGAACCTGGAGGTCTTCCTGGATAACGCGCTCCAGAACTCCGCGCGCCTCGGCGTGATGCTCGTCGGCATCGCGGGCGTCCTCTTCTACTACAACCATGAGCTTGCAGTGGTCACCCTCTCTGTCATCCCCCTGATGATCCTCTTCACGGTGTGGTTCATGCGGGCGGTCGAGCCGCGGTACGTCGCCCAACGCTCCGTCGTCGGCGACCTCAACACGGCGCTCGAAAACGCCCTCGCCGGTGTCGAACTCGTCAAGACCTCCCACACCGAGGCCCACGAGAGCGACCGCGTCGAGACCGCCTCGCAGCAGTACTTCGAGCGCACGATGTCGATCCTCCGGCTCAACTACGTCTACCGGCCGGGGATGGAGCTGTTCGCCGGTCTCGCGTTCGCCGCCACCTTCGCGGTCGGCGGGTACTGGCTCTCGGCCGGGCCGCCGGGCCCGTTCTCGACGACGCTCACGGTGGGGACGTTCGTCACGTTCGTCCTCCTGACCCAGCAGTTCGTCGCCCCGCTGGCGGAGGTGTCGAACATCATCGACCAGTACGAGAACGCGAAGGCCTCCTGCGAGCGCGTCTTCGGCCTCCGCGACATCCCAATCCGAATCACGGACGGCGAGGACGCGATCGATCTCGGGGGAAAAAGCAGCAGCGTCGCCGGCGCCGTCGAGTACGACGACGTCTCGTTCGCCTACGCCGAGAACGCTCTCGTCGACCCCGCGGACGCTGACGAGGAGGTGATCCGGAACGTCTCCTTCGAGGCCAATCCCGGCGACACCGTCGCGCTGGTCGGTCCGACCGGTGCTGGAAAGTCGACCCTCCTCAAACTCCTCTTGCGGCTGTACGACGTGACCGAAGGCGCGGTCCGGGTCGACGGCCACGACGTACGGAACCTCACCGTCGAGAGCCTCCGATCGAACGTGGGCTACGTGGCGCAGGACACCACGCTGTTCGACGGCACCATCGCCGAGAACATCCGGTACGGGCGGTTCACGGGCGTCGACACCGAGGGCAGAAGCGCAGGCGCTGACGCGAAAAGCGAGGTCCGCGACCGCGTGATCGAGGCCGCGAAGGCCGCCGAGGCGCACGAGTTTATCGACTCGCTGCCGAACGGCTACGACACGCGGATCGGCGAGCGCGGCGTGAAGCTCTCCGGCGGCCAGCGCCAGCGCGTCGCCATCGCGCGGGTCGTCTTACAGGATCCCGCGATCCTGATCCTCGACGAGGCGATCTCCGCGGTCGACACCGAGACGGAGATGCTCATCCAGCGCTCGCTCGACGAACTCGCCGCCGACCGCACCACCTTCGTCATCGCGCATCGGCTCTCGACCGTGACCGACGCGGACTTGACGCTCGTGTTGGAGGACGGCGGGGTCGCCGAGCGCGGGACTCACGACGATCTCCTCGACGCTGACGGCCTCTACGCGAAGCTCTGGGGCGTGCAGGCCGGCGAGATCGATGAGCTTCCGGAGGAGTTCGTCGAGCGCGCCCACGAGCGCCACGTCGACCGCGCGGTCGAGCGGGCGATGGAAGGGGAGACCGTCGAGAGCGAGACGCTCGACGATTGAAACGGCCAGAACAGGTAAGCGCTTAAAAAGCGAGCCCCGCCGAGTCCGAATCAGTCGTCGCTCGACGCCTGCTCGGTCGCGTCGGACGCGGAGCCGGGAACCGCGGCGGCGGGTTCCGGCAGCTCCTCGCGTACGTCGGCGCCCGTGCCCTCGGCGATGACCTCGGCGTAGGCGTCGGGGAAGACGCGCACGAAGTCGTCGAGCGCGGCCGCCCAGTCGTCGAGCAGCTCGGCCGCCCGGTCGCTGTCGGTGTACGCGCGGTGGTTCTCGACGAGCCGGCGGAGCATGCGTTCGTCGGACTCATCGAGGGTCTCCGAGAGCGACACCATTCCGCGGTTCACGCGGGCGTCGAGCCGGTCGTCAGGGTCGTACACGTACGCGACGCCGCCGGACATCCCGGCCGCGAAGTTTCGCCCGGTGTCGCCGAGCACGGCGACGGCGCCCCCGGTCATGTACTCGCAGCCGTGGTCGCCCACGCCCTCGACGACGGCCTTCACGCCGGAGTTGCGGACGCCGAACCGCTCGCCGGCGACGCCGTTGACGTAGACCTCGCCCGCGGTAGCGCCGTACAGTCCGACGTTGCCGGCGACGACGTTCTCGGCGGGGTCGTAGCCGGCTTCCTCGGGCGTGTTGATCACGATCCGGCCGCCGGAGAGGCCTTTGCCGACATAGTCGTTGGCTGCGCCGGACAGCTCCATGGTGATCCCCGGCGCGAGGAACGCGCCGAAGCTCTGGCCCGCGTAGCCGTCGAACCGACAAGTGACGGTGTCGTCCGGGAGCCCGTCACCGCCGTGTTCGGAGACGATCCGGTTCGAGAGGGTTGCGCCGATTGCGCGGTCGACGTTCTCCACGTCGCGGGTGAGCGCGACGGGCGCGCCGTCCTCGATGGCCGGGCTCGCCTCCTCGATGAGATCCCAGTCGAGCAGGTCGTCGATGTCGGCGTCGTCCTGCTCGCGGGTCTTCGTGCGGGCGTCGCCCGCGGGCTCGGCGATGACCGCCGACAGGTCGAGGTGTTTGGCCTTCTCGTGGTCGGTCTCGCGCTGCGAGAGGAGCTCGGGCCGGCCGATGAACTCCTCGACCTCGGTGTACCCGAGGTCGGCCATGAGTTCGCGGAGCTCCTGCGCGATGAACGTCATGTAGTTGATGACGTGGTCCGGCTGGCCGGGGAAGCGCTGGCGGAGGTCCTCGCGCTGGGTCGCGACGCCGACGGGACAGGTGTTCTCGTGGCACTGTCGCGCCATCACGCAGCCGGCGGTGACGAGCGACGCGGTGCCGAACACGTACTCCTCGGCGCCGAGCGCGGCGGCGACCGCCACGTCGCGCCCGGTCTTGAGCCCGCCGTCGGCCGTCACGCGGATGCGGTCCCGGAGGCCGGTCGCGCGGAGCATCTGGTTCGCCTCCGCAAGCCCGAGCTCCCACGGAAGCCCAGCGTTCTTGATCGATGTCTTCGGTGAGGCACCGGTCCCGCCGTCGTGGCCGGAGACGTGCACCACGTCGGCGTTCGCCTTCGCGACGCCGGCCGCGATGGTACCGATTCCGGCCTCGGAGACCAGCTTCACGTTGACATCGGCGTCGGGACTCGCAGCCTTCAGATCGAAGATGAGCTGCTTGAGGTCCTCGATCGAGTAGATGTCGTGTTGTGGCGGCGGCGAGATGAGCCCGACACCGGGAGTGGAACACCGGACGTGCGCGATCATCTCGTTGACCTTCTTGCCGGGGAGGTGGCCGCCCTCGCCGGGCTTCGACCCCTGTGCCATCTTGATCTGCAGCTCGTCTGCGCTCGCGAGGTACTCGGAGGTGACGCCGAACCGGCCGGACGCGACCTGCTTGACGTTACACTCCTTTTCGGTGCCGAATCGCTCCGGAGGCTCGCCGCCCTCGCCCGTGTTCGACTTCGCGCCGAGCCGGTTCATCGCGATCGCGTTGTTCTCGTGGGCTTCGGGCGAGATGCTTCCGAGGCTCATCGCGGCCGTCGAGAAGCGCTCGACGATCGACTCGACCGGTTCGACCTCCTCGACCGGGACGGCGTCACGGTCGGACTCGAACTCCAAGAGTCCGCGCAGGGTCTGTAGCTTCTCGGACTCGTCGTTGACCAACTCCGCGAACTCTTGGTACTGCTCGTAGTCGCCGCCCCGGACCGCCTGCTGGAGCGTCCCGACCGTCTGCGGGTTCCAGCCGTGTTTGATCCCCGACGAGCGGTGTTCGTACTCGCCGGTGGTCTCCAGTTCGGGGTCGGCGCCGAACGCCATCGCGTGGCGCGTCCGGAGGTCGTCTTCGATCTCTCCGATACCGATCCCCTCGGTGCGGATCTCGGTGCCCTCGAAGTACTCGGCGACGAACGACGACGAGAGCCCGACGGCCTCGAAGATCTGCGCGCCCTGGTACGACTCCATCGTCGAGATGCCCATCTTCGCCATCGTCTTGAGGAGGCCGTCCTCCAGCGCGTGCCGGTAGGCGGCCAGCGCCTCGTCCTCGTCAGCGCCGTCGGGGCCGGCGACAACGTCGGCGATGGAGGCGTACGCGAGGTACGGGTCGACCGCGTCCGCGCCGTACCCGACTAGCGTCGCGAGGTGGTGGACCTCGTGCGGCTCGCCGGACTCGACGACGAGCCCCGCGCGGTTCCGCAGCCCGTTGCGGACGAGGTGGTGGTGAGCCGCGCCGGTCGCGAGCAGGCTCGGCACCGCGAGTCGGTCCGTCCCGACCGCCCGGTCCGAGAGGACCACGGCGTCGGCGCCGTCCTCGATTGCGGTCGCGGCGTCCTCACGGATTCGATTCACCGCGTCGACCAGCGACCCGTCGCGGTCGTACGTCACGTCGACGACTACCGAGGTGAACGACGACGCGTCCGGCTCGTCGCCCTTTCTGTCGGCCGGCTCGCGTTCGCCCGGGCCAGGGAGTTCGCGCAGCGCGGCCGTCTCCGCGTCGGTGAGCACGGGGGTGTCGGAGACGATCTGCTCGGCGTGTTCGGGCGTCTCGTCCAGCAGGTTGCGCTGGTTGCCGATCCGGGTCTCCAGCGAGGTGACGAGCTCCTCGCGGATATAGTCGATCGGCGGGTTCGACACCTGCGCGAACAGCTGTTTGAAGTAGGTGAACAGCGGGCGGTCGACATCGGCGAGCACCGACAGCGGGGTGTCGTCGCCCATCGAACCGACCGGGTCCTTTCCGTCTCTCGCCATCGGTTCGACGAGATGGTCCAGCGAGTCGGTGGTGTAGCCGAACGCGGCTTGGTGGGCTCGCACGGTGGGCTCGGCGTCGCCGTCTTCGCCGGTGTCGTCGCTATCGTCGGATTCTGACTCGACCCCGGCGGCGACATCGTCCTCTTCGACGATCTCGTCGAGGGCGACCTGCCGCTCGGCGACCCACTCGCCGTACTTCTCGTCGGTGAGGTCGTCGAACACCTCGTCGTCGGGGACGATCCGCCCCTGCTCGGGGTCGGCGACGAAGATCTCACCCGGCTGGAGCCGGCCGCGGCGCCGCACGTCCGCTGGCTCGGTCGGGAGCGCGCCGACCTCGCTGCCGACCACGAGTCGATTGTCCTCGGTTACCTCGTACCGGCACGGGCGGAGCCCGTTGCGGTCGAGGACGCCGGCGACGCGGTCGCCGTCGAAGCCGATGACGAGCGCGGGGCCGTCCCACGGCTCGACGAGCGAGGCGTGGTAGTCGTAGAAATCTGCGCGAGCCTGCTCCATCAGGTCGTCGTCGCGGAACGCCTCCGGGATCAGCATCCGGAGGGTGTGCGGGAGGTCGCGGCCGGCCTGCAAGAGGAGCTCGACCGCGTTGTCGACGCTCGCGGTGTCCGATTGGTTGGGATCGTCGATCACCGGCTTGATCGTGTCGAGTTCCGCACCGAACGCCGGGTGATCGAGGTCGTTCTCGCGGGCGCGCATCCAGTTGACGTTCCCGCGGATCGTGTTGAACTCGCCGTTGTGGACGATGTTGCGGTACGGGTGCGCGAGGTGCCACGCGCCGAGCGTGTTCGTCGAGAAGCGCGCGTGGACCAAGGCGACGTGGCTCGCGAAGCGCTCGTCGGTCAGGTCCGGATAGTAGCCGGCGAGCTGCGAGCCCTTGAGGAGGCCCTTGTACACGACGCGCTGGCGGTCGAGCGAGCAGACGTAAAACCGGCCGGCGCCGTCGATGTCGGACACCGCGTTCTCGATCTCGCGGCGCGCGGCGTACAGCGCGCGATCGAAGCCGAGGATCTCCGGGTCGGCGTCGTCGGGGCGCGTCTCCTCGCTGGTGAACCGCTCTGCGAGGCCGGCGCCCTCGACGGGCGCGACGAACAGCTGGGCGACCTCCGGTTCGGAGTCGAGCGCGGTCGCGCCCAGATCCGCGTTGTCCGTCGGGACAGAGCGCCACTCCAAGACCTCCAGTCCGTACACGGAGAACACCTCCGCGATAACGTCGTGGATCTCGGCCTGCACGCTCGGTTCGGTCGGCATGAACACGGAGCCGACGGCGTACACCTCGGGCAGATCGGCGTCGACGACCTCGCGGAAGAAGTCGTCGGGGCGCGCGACCATGATGCCGGCGCCGTCGCCCGTGTTCTCCTCGGCGCCCGTCGTACCGCGGTGTTCGAGGTTCTCGAGCAGTTCGACGGCGTCGGCCACCGTTCCGTGGCTCGGATCGCCGTCGAGATCAACGATTCCGCCGATCCCGCAGTTCGAACGCTCGTCCGTTACTGCCGCAAGCCCCCCACCGTGGCCCGAGAGATCCCGCTCCGATACCTCCCGGGTGTTACTACGTGGCTCGGTCATGCCACACACTCTGGATCGGTCACTTAAAGGTATGACCCTGATAGGGGTAGGATCCATCGTACACACATTAGGGAATATAAGGTAATTATTCATCAGGGGTGTGTTCCAATAGCGTAATCGCTGTTCGATCAGAAGATACCCATCTTCGAGTAAACAATCCGATCGTCAGCGGAATCGTCCGAGACGTAAGTGGTTAAATCCGGAGCGTAACTTAGCGATCGTCAAATCAGGAAAAGAGAGTTGGGGATGAGAACGAGAAGGCAGAGTGCCAAGAGCGGCAGTCCCAGTCCCGAATTACGGTCACTCGATCAGCGGGGTGAACGATCCGTTGATGTCCCACTCGTGGATGCAGTAGACATCCCCGGGCTCGTCCTCGATCCGCCACCCGTCGGCGTCGTCGTCCCAGCGCTCCTCGCGGCCGCACAGCTCACACTCACGCTCCCGTGGTGGGGTGATAGTGGCGCTCATACACTCACGAAGGACGCGGTCCAGCAAAAGGATACCGCCAGCTCCGTAGCGAATCCACGATCGATCGCACATTAGCGGGTCCGCCGTGTTCGGATCGCGACTAGAAGTGTCACCGCGAGGGCCGCCAGCGACTGAAGCGGACCGAACCCGGGAACGTCTTCGGCGGTCGCTCGGATCGGCGCGTTCTCGTAGGTCGGCGTCGCTCGATCCGGCTCGCCCGCGCCAAATTCGGAGTCGTCGGTCTCGTCGTCGGTCTCGTCGTCGATCGACGGCGCGCCGTCGCCGGGCGTTCCGTCCTCTCCAGTCGCCCCGGTCTCCCCGATCTTTGTCGGCGCTGACACGGCGATCGGCCCGTCCAAAAGCGGGGTCCGACGCTCGGCGTTCGGCCGAACCCCGAACCCGACTCCCCGAGCGGGAGCGATCTGATCGTCGTTCCCAGCGGTTCCCGCCGCGCTACCCGCGTTCGGTCCCTCCGGGCCGCCGCCTCCGCTGGCGCCGGTCGGAGCCGTACCTCCCGCGGAGCCACCCGTTCCGGTGCTTCCGCCGCCGTTCCCGTTTCCGCCCCCAGCGACGGGACCTCCGGAAGCGATCCGTTCGCGGTCACCGCCCGGCAAACTGCCTCGGTCGGTGTCGGCGAACGTCACTGTCGAGGTCACGCGATGACCATCCGGCGGATCCGACGCGGCCTCGCGGAGGCGGTCGTCGATGACTCGGAACTCGGCGATGAACTCCTCGCCGGGCTCCGATTCCCTGTTGGTCGGGAGCGCGTCGGTGCCGTCGGCGATCACGTAGAGTCCAGTCTCGTCGACGTGGACGGTCGAGTTGCGCGGTGTCTCACCGAGCGTGTCGCTCGTGGTCAGTCCGTCGTCGCCTCCTGCCGATCGAACGCCGAACTCGAACCCGTCGAGCCGGTCGAGATCGTTACCCGTTTCGACCGTGGCGTTCCGCGCCGCGGGCAGCCCAGCGAGCCCAGACGCGTTCACCGCGTAGACCACGGTGTCGTTCGTTCCGACCCGTTCCGACTGCGAGAGCGTGTCGCCCTCGATGGCGTCTCGCACCGCCGCTGCGCTCCCGAGATCGGACCGAGTCACCCCTGTCCCGGCGTAGGTGGTGAGCCCGTTCGTCGAGCGTCGCGCGAGCGTCACAGTCGCGTTATCGCTTGTCTCGGCGATACCGTGCTCCGAGCGAACCGCGATCTCGTAGGTACCCGGCGGGAGCGTCCCGTTTGCTCCCGGTGTGGTGACCGACTCGATCGACGCTCCCGACCCCGTCACGCTGACGCTCTCGTTGAGAGACCCGTTTGCCGCCGCATACGTGTTGAACCCGAGTGTTGTCTGGCCCTCTTCCGGTGTTTCGAGGTTGATGGTGGCTACTGTGGTGTTGGTACTTGTGTTATCAATGTGAACGAGAGAAGTATTATACGTAGATGAGATATCGATAGGGAGTATCTGACCTGAAGGAACAGATTCAGCCGACATCGGGAAATTTGATTCAAGATCTTTCTTTTTTAGAACAGTTACAGATTTATTGGCTGTGTTACCAGTATTGACATTTATAAAAGTTATATTGTAGTCCCCACTTTCCGAGATATTCACTAGTTTACCATTTGTTCTGGATCTATTAATGATGAATGTAGTTCGATTTACTTTTGAATTTCCTCGAATATTAGCAGCGATATACCGAGTAGATCGAGTGGATTCAAATTCGGCAACTATCCCATTTTCAACAGATGTAGTTGGTACATTTGGTGAGAAAGGAGTATTGACAAGAGTAAGTTGTGTTTGGTTAATATTTGTTTCTGATTGAATTACATACTCCTCTTCTGAAAGCACACTAGTGTTGATAATACTGAGATTTCCATGTTCATAGCTGTGATTCTGTTGTATATCTTGTCCTTCCAAGGATAGTGATATTGTAGCAGAGGTACTAGAATTCAACCCAATATACGTACCTTGAGTCGCGGTAATGTTTGTTTTATTTTCAATAGTGTGAGCGATTCGACGAGGAGAGTATTTTGTTTTAGAATAAGTACTCTCGTAGTGTTTTGATTCGAGATCATCAGCTGAAATTTCCGTTATATACGGAAATTGATTACCAGACTCAGTATACGTGCCGTTGAGTGAAATATCAACACGATTTCCATCGATCCTGTACTTCTCACTATCTTCACTAATATTGATCGTTGATCGAGACTGATCAAAGAATTCTATAGATATTTTTCCTTCTTTTGAACTTATTTCCGTATTAAATACTATTGACAGAACTGAAGTGGTGTTACTCTTATTTAAAGAATTGTCAAAGTAATGTATCGGTTTTTTAACTACTGTTATCGGTACTGGGAATTGAACAGATCGATTATCTGCTGCATATATAACGTTTGTATTCGGCTCTGTTTTTCCCGGATGTATTGTTCCTGCAAGTTCTGCTTCGCCACTTATATTCTCACTAGTAACGTTGATTTCTTTTTTACTTCCTTGTGAACTCCCAATCTGTCGAACTAACTTTCCTTCCTTAGATCTCTCCCAGATAACTACATAATTTGAGTTATTTATCAATTCTAGTTTTTCAAGATGAACTTTCTCTGTCTTGCTATTATACGTATCATTTTGGAAATCAACTTCAGCAGACGAGTGTATACTAAACTGTACATATCTTTCAGAGTACCCTTGCTCTATGACATATTCGATGTCTGTATCTGTGTCTGACAAATTTTCATTGTATACGCTCATGTATTTTGTACTCATATTTGATATTTTTATATCAAACTCAGATCCATCTGGTATAGATTTATTAACAACAATCGTTGCGTTCTTTTTATTCCGGTTTTTTACATATACATCTGAATTGGCCACATCTGTTCGATCAGCTACCGTATATGACGAATTTGATCCGTCAAACTCAGCTCCCCTAGTAACAAGATCTCCCACTCGGATTTTGATATCCTTATCTCCATTTCGTGTTTTAATTCCGCTAATTGTTTGATTTTCATTATATCCTATGTCAATATTATCAGCCTCATCTATACTCCAAACTGCCCCATTCGCGGGGATTACCCCAATTCCAACTCCAATAACGGACAAAACACAGAATGAAAGAGCGAGACTACAGATCGCCGCACACCGGATCGTTGTTCTCCGAGCCATATCGTGTCCACGGCTGTTAGAGCAGCGGCTATCGGACTCTCAGGCCGTCGATCGTGACGCCACGAGTCCGTACCGCAGTCTCACAACGCGAGGTGGTCGTATTCGGATCATTTACTTATAAATTGGTTGCGGACTGCGAAGCTTCCGTCTACGGAAATGTCACTGTCAAAGACGGTGCAGTCGGACGATTTTGATCGCTACTTATCGGACGTACCACAGCCTATACGGGGCGAAATTCTGGTTTAAAGCGGAGAGTGAACGAGCGGTTAGTGTTCGACCTGTTCCATCAGGGAGAGCAGCGACTCGGAGGCGTCGACGGCGGTGGGGTGGACGCCGACGAGTGCGATCACGTCCTCCCCGTGTTGGACCGTCCCGACGTACAGGTACACCGGAACGTCCTCGACCGTGCCGCTCTCTCCGCCACCGCCGTCGACCTCTGCGTCGATGGTCGTTTCGAGGATCGAGATCTCCACCTCCTCACCGAGGATAGTTCGGGTCTCTGACCCCCGATTTTCGATATTGCTCGCCTCGATGTCGGTGCCTTCACCGCCGATCCCGCGCTGATCCACCTGCTCTAACAGCCGTCGGATCAGCTCGGCGTCGTCCGCGCGGACGAGCGGGTTGACCGACTGCCCGCCCACCGACGCGTTCGGCGTGCTCGCCACGAACAGCGCTGACCCGTTCTCGGAGTTCTCGTACCCGGCGGCCCACGTGGTCGCGGACACCTGCGCGTTCACGCCGGCCACGTCGAACTCCTGTTCGATGGTGAACGGCTTCGGTTCCTCTCCCTCGTACCCCGCCTCGGACGCGGCTGAGGACGGAACGCTGGCCGGTTCGGCGTCGAACTCGTAGCTGCCGTTCTCGCCGCCGGCGCACCCGGCGACCGCGACGGATGTCGATGCGGCGATGGCCGCGAGCAGTCCGCGTCTGTGCATACTGATGGATTCTCCCACTGGAACGGTTAAGCGTATCGCCGTAGATATGCCAAACTGATAATCTCGCAATTCGGGGGCGCTCAGCCGGAACAAGCGGATTCAGCTGACGAGGCATTCACGCCGAATCCGGTGGTCCGATCGAAGGCACAAAGTTCACGGTGTGTCGTGTGAGAGGTGAGCCAAATGGAACGCCGAGGACAAATCGGGCTGGTGGAAGCGCTCCTCCTTGATGTCGTTCGTCTCCACGAGACGTGGATGGAGGTCGTCTTCCCCAGACAGCTCGATCCGAGTGCGGTATTAGGGAAGTGGAAACCGGAAAGCTCCGTCCAGACGGTCGGGTACTACCTCTGGGCAATTTTCGGGGCGCCGCTCGTGGCGGTGGCGTATCCGCTCCTGCTCGTTGGGTTCGCAACCCGATACTACGCGGCGAAGCTCGACTCCGCAGTCGCGCGGTTCGGTGTGCTCGGCGCGGTGATCGTCGCGACGGTCGTGTGGGGCTCGTTAACTCTCCTCGCGCACTTCCAACTGCCGACCGAGGTGATGCTCGGAATCGGCGGCGCCAGCGTCGTTGCCGTCGTCGCTGCCGGACTGGCCGCAGGATTCTCGAAGGTCGGCGGTCGGTTCGTCAGCGTCCTCCTCGCGTACCCGTTCGCGATGACGGCGATCTTCTTACCTCCGGTCGTCGCCGCGTTGCTGACTCCCTCCATCTCGGACGTGATCCTCGATCCGAGCTACGAGCTCGCGCGCTGGATCCTCGATACGTTCCTCGCCGTCGGCGGGATCAACGAGACGCTCCGTGGCGCGTTCGACCTGAACACGTTCGGGCAGCAGTGGGGCGTCACCGGCCTCGGGTACGTGCTGATGTGGGTCGGCATCTCCGTTCCGCTCGGCTGGTTCCTTGGTGTGCTGGTCGCGCTGGCGAACCTGATCCGTCCGAAACCCGACGGCTGACACGCCGGGTAGTATCTACCCTCCGCTACTGCGCTGTCCTTCTCCGTCCCGCTACCCTTCCGGATCGAACCGCTCGCTCGCGGTCTCGAATGCGGATTCCAACTGTTCTTTGCTCCGTCGACTCTCTCGTGCCGCGATCGCCTCGGGATCGGGACTGGCGTCGTCGTCGATCCGGGCGAACGACTTGTGGACCTTCGTGTGACACCAGCGACACAGCGCGACGGTGATCTCGTGGGGCCCGGCGTCGCCGTCGGGATTGGAAGTGTCGGGGTCGGGATCGTCGGATGGGGAAGAATTGTCGACAGAAGCGGTGTCGCCGTACGATAGGTGGTGTTCCTCCACCAGCGGCCGGGCGTCGGCGTGAGCCAGTCGGATTTCCGTCAGCCCGCACCGGTAACACTCTCGCTCGTCGGTCGTCGACCGGTAATGCGGACACGCGCGCCACGCGTCGTCCGCGCCGACGTGACAGGCGTACCCGTCTCGGCGTCGTTCGGCTGCGAACTCGGGGTCGTCACCCGCCCGCGTCAGCGCGAACCGACAGCGACCGTCGTCGGTGAGGTGGTCACAGACGCCGGCGACCGCATACGGGTCGTCGACGCCGACCGGAGTTCCGTCTGGCGTGCGTTCCATCTCGACGTCTCCTCAGATGAGACTCGCGCCGTCGAGGTCGGTCCGGCCGTAGTCGACGTCGAGCAGGCGCAGGAGGGTCGGAGCAACGTCGAGTAAGTCCGCGTCTTCGACCTTTGCATCGGGGTGATCGATGAACAGGGCGGCGTCCTCGAACGTGTGCATGCCGGTTCGGGGGCCGTCGGGATCGAACACCGCATCGTGGGGGCGGAATCCCGACTTGAGGTCGAACCCTTCGTGCGGGATCACCACGAGGTCGGGGGCGATAGCGTCGTGGTCGCCGCGGAACACCGTCTCGCGTTCGACGACCCGTTTCGCGACGGGGTTCCCGTTCGGCCCTTCCCACGCTTCGAGCTCGGCCCGGAGCTCCTCGCGGACCGCCTCGTACTCCGACTCGGGGACGACGCCGTCGGGCTCGCGGCCCTCCACGTTGAGGTAGAAGCGTCCGGGGACCAGCGAGTACGCGCGGGCGTCGCCGGCGATGTCGGACAGCGATCCGTGGTCGTCGCCGCCTTCGTACGAGAGCCACCCCTCGCGTTCGAGCCACTCGTTGCAGTACACGTCGTATCGGAGTCGCGCAAACCCGTGCGTGGAGCCGACGACGAGCCGAACGTCGTTCGGGAGCGCTTTCCGGATGTTCCCGATGTGTTCGTCGAGGGCGGCGTAGAACGCGAGCATGTCCTCGCGATACGGGCCGCCGTCCTCGTAGTCGCCCCACAGGAAGTGGTTGATCCGGTCCGGGGTGGAGAACACGCCGACGAACAGGTCCCAGTCGTCCATCTCGACGTAGCGGGAGAACGCCTCCGCGCGGGCGTCGAGCGTCTGGCGGGCCTGCTCGATGAACTCTGCTTTGTCCTTCCGGTGGCCGAGCTTCGCGTTGACCGACAGCCTGTAGTCGCTCTCGGTGAGGTACTTCCGGAGCTCCTCCGGGTGAGCGGCCTTGTCCACGTCGGGCGAGAGGTAGCCGGAGACCATGCGCTGGACCGTTCGCTGCGGCGGGAACGTGACGGGGACGTTCATCACCGTCGCGTTGAGGCCCGCCTCGGTCACTCGGTCCCACACTCGCGTCGCCTGCACGTCGCGGCCCATCGGGACGTAGGTGTCGTACGAGCCGACCTCTCGGTCCTGAAAGCCGTACACACCGGTCTCGCCGGGGTTCACACCACTTGTGAGCGCCGGCCAGCACGCGCTCGACTCGGGCGGCACAACGCTGTCGATCGGTCCCCCGTCGCCCTTGTCGGCGATCGTCGACAGCGTCGGAAACGTGTCCGGGTTGTCGGCGACGAGGCGGTGGGGGAGCCCGTCGATCCCGATGAACGCCACGCGAGGCGTGTCGTTCCCTCGCAGCCGGTCGAAGAGGCCCATAGGGGTACATCCGTCGTGGAGGGCAAAAGAGTTCACATCGCTTTCCGTACGTCTCGGTCTCGGTTGGCCGACACCTTCCCACTGACACCCTCCCACCGACATCCTCCCACCGACCGCCGTCTCTTGCTCCCTCGGGACCCTTTTGAAGACGGACCGTCAGGGTGACCCATGGAGACGCGACGCACGCTTCTCGTCGACGCGTTCGCGGACGAGCCGCTGGCCGGGAACGTCGCCGGCGTCGTTCCGGACGTCGGGGAACTGAGCGAGGACCGGATGGGACGAATCGCTGCGGAGTTGGGTGCCTCTGAGACCGCATTCCTGCTTGACGCCGGCGAGGGCGCCGACGAGCGGCTCCGGTATTTCACTCCCTCAACCGAGGTCGATCTGTGTGGCCACGCCACGATCGCGACTTACGGCGCCTTGTTCGCCGAGGGCGCGATCGACGCCGGCGACCGCACCCTCCGGACCAACGTCGGCGATCTCGAAATCACGATCGACGACGACGGAACCGTCTGGATGCGTCAGAACCCGCCGACGGTCGACGTGATCGAACCGGACAGCGGCAGCGACGGGGACAGCGGAGGCGGCCTCGACGCGGACCGACTTGGCGACGCGCTGGGGATCGACCCGGCCGCCCTGCGCGACGTGGGCGCGGACCTCCCGGTCGCGGTCGCCTCGACGGGGCTCCCGTGGCTCGTTGTCCCCGTGAACTTCCTCGAACGGCTCGGTGAGGCTGAACCGGACATGGCGGCGATCGAGGCAATCACAGAGGCACACGACGTGGCCGGCGTGTACGCGTTCACGTTCGACGCGCTCGACGCCGAGTCGACGCTTCATGGCCGAGCGTTCGCCCCGGCGATCGGGGTGCCTGAGGACCCCGTGACGGGGACCGCGAGCGGCGCGGTCGGGGCCTACCTCCGCGAGGTGGGCGCGTTCGACGGCGACTTCCCCGACGAACTGCGCTTCGAGCAGGGTCACTTCCTTGACCGACCGGGACACGTCCGCGTCCGAGTCGCGGGCGACGTGGTGCGCGTCGGTGGCGAGGCGGTCGTCTCGATGGACGGCGAGCTGCGAGTGCCTGCGGACGACGACAGCGGCGAGATCATCGAGGCGTAGCGCCGCGTCGGCAGGAGGAGAGAAGAAGAGCCGCCGGCGTGTCGGAGACAGCGCTTCCGCGGGCCGAACGCTTAGGGGTTCGCGAACCATACCGCGGCCATGGAGTTCGACCTCCCGCGTGCGGCCGGCATCGTCGCGCTCATCGTCGCCCTCGGAACCGCCGGAGTCGCCTTCGGGACACCGATGGCGCTTTCCACGACGCTGATGATGGTCCTTCCCTCGATGGTCGTCTTCGGTGCCATCGCGTTCGTCACCGGGATGAAACACGGCGAGTTCCGGGCGACGCACGCCTGAGGCCGCGCACGTCCGCGGCACCGCCCTAAATCGACTCACTCGACAGACCACCGACGCTCCGGAATCACGACGCTTTTTAAAACGCCGACGACAACTCGGAGCCGTGCTACTCGGGTCGCCGCTCACGGAACTCCTACTGCTCGCCGGTGGCGCCGCCCTCCTGTACGCCGGCGCCGAACTGCTCGTCAAAGGCGCCAGCGACCTCGCGCTCGCGGTCGGGCTGAAGGCATCGACGGTCGGGGTCACCGTCGTCGCGTTCGCGACGACAGCCCCCGAACTGTTCGTCTCGCTCCTCGGTGCGGTCACGGTGTCGACCGACACCGGACTGGGCGCGATCGTCGGTTCGAACATCGCGAATATCGGACTCGTGTTGGGGGTCTCCGCGCTGATCCGCCCGCTCAACATCTCTCAGACGGTTTTCGAACGTCACATCCCGTTCATGGTGCTCGCGGCGTTGCTTCTTGTCGGCCTCGGGTGGGACGGCCAGATCGGCGCCGTCGACGGTGTCCTCCTGCTCGCTGTCCTCGTCGCGTTCACCGCCGTCGTCCTGCGACGGGTCCAGCAGACCCAGTCTGGGATCTCTGCCGCCGAGCGCGCGGAAATGCCGGAAGCGCGGGTCCGAGACGCTGCCGCCGTCGTCGGGGGTATCGTCGCCCTCGTCGTCGGCTCCAGTTGGCTGGTCGATGGGGGGCAGTCGCTGCTGTCGGCCGCCGGCTTCTCCGACATCTTCATCGGGCTCACGGTGCTGGCGCTGGGGACCTCGCTGCCGGAACTGGCCGCCAGCGTCATCGCGGCAATCCGCGGTGAGGCGGAGTTCAGCGTGGGCAACGTCGTCGGCTCGAACATCTACAACATCCTCGCGGTCATCGGCATCGTCGCGGTGGTCACGCCGATCAGCGTGGCCCCCAGCGTGCGCGGCTTCGAGTTCCCCGCGCTACTCGCCTTTACCGCTCTGCTGGTCGGGCTGATGTACCGCGGCGACCGCATCTCGCGAGTTGACGGCAGCGTTCTCGTCGTCGGCTACGTCCTGTTCGTCTACCTGCTGCTGCCGTGAGTCTGCGGCGGGCGCACTGGATCGGTGGTCGACGACGACGATATTTATAAATGGAAAATAAGCGATGTGCGGTGGCGCGCGCCTCCGAGCGGGCCATCGGCTCGCGAGGAGCGCGTGCGAGGGAGTCGGCGCGGCGCTTTTGAGCGCCGCGCCGGCGAGGCTGGGGAGGCGTGAGGTGCGGTTGCAGTGCTGTGCGGGGTGGGATTCAAAGGGGCAGCCGTCGAGGAGGCCGCAGGCGACGTAAGCACTGGAAGGAGCGAACGGAGTGAGCGACTGAAGCGCGCAACGAGTGTGCGGCCTCCTCGACGGCTGGGGCTTTGGAGGTGTTCGTCGCCGAATCAGCGTCGTTCACTTATAAGCGATCGACCGGGCATTCAAATAAGTTCGTCACCGCTCCATCGACATCGTATCGACGGCTATTCGGCTGCCCGACCCTGACCAACAGGCGTGATAGCGATCGTCGTCAGCCGGGCCGACAGCGCCTCGGAACACATCGGCGAGCACCTGCTCGACCTCGGCGACTGGGAGCGCCGCGACGACCCGAGTCGTCCCGACGCCGACGGCGGCGGAACGTACTACCGGACCGACGGGTTCGAGCTGCGGGAGTTCGACGACCTCCACATCTACCTGGACGATCCCGCGGCCGCGTTCGGTGGTGGGGCAGGTGACGAGACGAACGACGCGGCAAGCGACGACACCGACGAGACCCCCGAGTTCCTCGCGTTCGTCTCCCGCCATTCCGGCGAGACGGGAGAGCTACTAACGGCTCACGTCACCGGGAACTTCGGCCCTGCGCCATACGGGGGCGAGCCGGACACGCTGGCTCGGGCGGCGCCGGGAGCCGAGAAGCGCGTCGTCGAGGCGCTGGCGGCGCACGCTCCCGAGGGGTACGACGTGGGGATCGAGTGCACTCACCACGGCCCGACGGACACGTCCGTCCCGTCGCTGTTCGTCGAACTCGGCTCCGACGAGCCGCAGTGGACCGACGCGGATGCGGCCCGGGCGGTCGCGCGGGCGGTGCTCGACCTGCGCGGGACCGACGCGGATCTGGTCACTGACGCAGGGGAAACGACTGACGAGATCGACGACGACCCCCACCCCCGCCACGTCGTCGGCTTTGGCGGCGGCCACTACGCCCCGCGGTTCACCCGAATTGTCCGCGAGACCGAGTGGGCGGTGGGACACGTCGGCGCCGACTGGGCGCTCGGAGAACTTGGCGCGCCCGACGCGAACCGAGACGTGATCGAGCAGGCGTTCGCGCGGAGCAAGGCGAATGTGGCGGTTATCGAGGGTGAAAAGCCCGATCTCGAAGCGACGGTCGAGGCGCTCGGCCACCGTGTCGTGAGCGAGACGTGGGTGCGTGCGGTCGGCGATCGCCCCTTGCCGCTGGTCGAGCGGCTGGAGTCCGACCTCGCGACGATCGACGAGGGGCTCCGGTTCGGTGAGGTCGTCCCCGCGTCACCCGACGCGATCCGCGTCAGGGGCCTCCCGGAAGACCTGCTCTCGCGGGCACAGGGCGTGGACGCGGACGCGGCCCGCGTGGCCGTGGAGACGAACGCGGTCGCCTTCGACACCGAGCAGGCCGGAACGCGAGCGGCCGGGTCGGTCGCGTTCGCTGACGACGAGGTGTCGCCCGGATACGACGACCTCGTCGCAGACCTCGCGGGCGTGTTGGAGCGCGGGTACGACACGGTCGACATTACCGACGGCGCCGTGATAGCGCGCGAGACCGCGTTCGATCCCGAGCTCGCCGCCAAGCGTGGGGTCCCGGAGGGGCCGGCGTTCGGGCGGCTCGCGAGCGGGGAGTCGGTCGAAGTCGACGGCGAAACGATCGCGCCGGCGGACGTGTCGCGAGAGCGGACAAACCGATTCCCGATCGACTCCCCCACTGACTCCGCCGCCGAGCCCCCTACCGAACCCTCTGAGTGACCGCCCTGTTCGAGCGCGGTCGGCGGATCGAGAGCGCCCTCGAGAGCGCCCTCGCGAGCGATCGCTGACACGCCGGTTTCGACGGCTCTCAAGACCGTCTCCCGCCGTCTGACTCGCGTCAGACGATCGGGCAAAAATAAATACGTCCGGCTCGCAACCACACCATATAATGGACTCTATTGTAGAGGACGCCATCGACGAAGCCGAGGAATCCCCGGTAGATGACTCCGGGGAGGCCGGCGCCGGCGAGAACGGCGCAACCGCCGGAGCCCCGCCTCAGACCGGAACGATGACCGACGACGAGCTGCAGGACGTCCTCCAGGACCTCCAGACGAACATCACCGTCGTCGGCTGCGGAGGCGCCGGCGGCAACACGGTCAACCGGATGACCGAGGAGGGGATCCACGGGGCGAAGCTGGTCGCGGCCAACACCGACGTTCAGCACCTCGTCAACATCGAAGCCGACACGAAGATCCTTATGGGCCAGCAGAAGACGCAAGGTCGCGGCGCCGGCTCCCTCCCGCAGGTCGGTGAGGAGGCCGCCATCGAGTCCCAAGAGGAGATCCAGGACGCCATCGACGGCTCCGACATGGTGTTCGTCACCGCCGGGCTCGGCGGCGGCACGGGGACCGGGTCCGCCCCGGTCGTCGCGAAGGCCGCCCGCGAGTCGGGCGCCCTGACCATCGCCATCGTCACGACCCCCTTCACTGCCGAGGGCGAGGTCCGACGAACGAACGCCGAGGCCGGCCTCGAACGGCTCCGCGACGTGAGCGACACCGTCATCGTCGTCCCCAACGATCGCCTGCTCGACTCGGTCGGGAAGCTCCCCGTTCGGCAGGCGTTCAAGGTGTCCGACGAGGTCCTAATGCGCTCGGTGAAAGGTATCACGGAGCTCATTACGATGCCCGGACTCGTCAACCTCGACTTCGCCGACGTTCGCACCGTCATGGAGAAGGGCGGCGTCGCGATGATCGGGCTCGGCGAGTCCGACTCCGACTCGAAGGCGCAGGACTCGGTGAAATCGGCGCTCCGCTCGCCCCTGCTCGATGTCGACATCTCCAGCGCGAACTCCGCGCTGGTCAACGTCACCGGCGGGACCGACATGTCCATCGAAGAGGCAGAGGGCGTCGTCGAGGAGATCTACGACCGGATCGACCCCGACGCCCGGATCATCTGGGGAACCTCCGTTGACGAGGAGCTGGAAGGCGAGATGCGGACCATGATCGTGGTGACCGGCGTCGAGTCGCCGCAGATCTACGGCCGCAACGGCGAATCGGCCGAGGGAGAAGGAGAAACGCCCGAGATGGAAGACATCGACTACGTGGAGTAGTCGCGCCGTCGACGACGAATACGGGTCGACTCATCGATCTCTGTCCGTCTCCGTCCGTTTTCATCCGCCCCTTCCCGTCCGCCTCGCATCAAAAGGTAAAAACCGGATCACCACGAATTCTCTCGTAACATGGACGTTCCGTACGACCTCAACAGCTACATTCGGGTGCTGAAACTGGCGAGCACGCCGAGCACCGACGAGTTCCTCCAGGTGTCGAAGATCGCCGGGGCCGGGATCCTCCTCATCGGCTTCATCGGCTTCCTGATGTTCGCGATCATGAGCCTCCTGCCGGGGGTCGGCGCGTAATGCCGATCTTCTCGGTCAAGACCACCGCGAGGCAGGAGCGGACCGTCGCCGACATGCTCGCGGAAAAGGAGATGCCGGAGATTCAAGCCGTCATCGCCCCCGACCAGCTGACGAGCTACGTGATGGTCGAGGCCACCGACGGGAGCGTATTCGCCCGAATCCTCGACGAGATCCCCCACGCTCGCGGCGTGATTCAGGGCTCGGAGGGCCCGGCGGAGAGCCCCTTCTCCGAGGTCGAGCACTTTCTCTCGCCGACCCCCGACGTGGAGGGGATCGCCGAGGGCGACATCGTCGAGCTGATCGCCGGCCCCTTCAAAGGCGAGAAGGCCCGCGTCCAGCGGATCGACGAGGGGAAAGACCAGGTGACTGTCGAGCTGTACGAGGCGACCGTTCCGATTCCGGTGACGGTCCGTGGCGACCAGATCCGCGTGCTCGACTCGGACGAGCGCTGAGCGGTCGGACCGCTCCGATCTCTCGTTCGATCTACCCGAGGATTCGTCGGTAACGACAAGGGCTTTATCCGACGCCGACTGACGCTTCGGACATGTTTGGTTCCGGCGTGCCGGCGGTTCTAACTCTGTTGCCGGACACGTTCACGTTCGCTTGGCTCGTCGCGATCCTCTTCGCCGTCGCGTGGCTGCTCGACAGCCGCGGGCTGGCGGCGGGTCGCTCGCTCGCGGCCGGCACGTGGGCGCTGTTCGGGCTCTTCTGGCTGACCACGGTGCCGTACTTCGCGTTCGAGCACCAGAGCTACGTCGAGTCGATCCTCGCGCTCGTCGGGGTTCCGGCCTGTATATACGCCGGCTACCTGCTGTACAACGGGCGGGGGTCGCTGTTCACCCTCACGCGAGCGATCGCGATCATGCTGTTCATCTACCTCCCGTTCGAGACGATTCCGGCGTTCACGCTCGGCGGCATGGCGTTCCCCGAGCCTCGCCGGATCCTCATCGAGGCGGTCGCGACCCAGACCGGGATGCTCATCGACCTACTCGGCTACGTGCCGGAGCGGGTGGCGAGCAGCGAGGGGTACAACGCGGCCTACCTGTGGACGCTCGACGACGGACACACCTACCGGATCGACATCGTGCTCGCCTGTACAGGACTCGGGAGCATGGCGATCTTCGGCGGGCTCGTCGCGGCGGTCGAGGCGCCGCTGCGACGGAAGCTCCGCGGGCTCGCGGTGTCGGTCTCGCTCATCTACGTCCTCAACATCCTCCGGACGACGTTCATTTCGGTGGTCGCGGGCAACCAGTACATGCAGTGGTACCCGGACCTCGTGTTGGCGATGTTCGGCGCGAGCGACCCCTACCGCGTGTCGTTCCTGATCTCCGACCGGATCATGAGCCAGCTGCTCGCGGTCGTGGCGCTGATCGGCATCACCTTCCTCGTCGTGCGAGAGCTGCCGGAGCTCGTGGTCATCCTCGAAGACGTGCTCTACCTGCTCACTGGCGAGGAGCACGACTTGACGGAGGCGCTCGAACTCCCACGGGAGCCGACCAACCGCTGACGCGGCGTCCGAGACGTGAGCGCCCGTATTTCGGGATTGCGCTCTGCTACAGAATGTTACTATATGGACATATATGGTAAGCTATAGGCGTCGCTGTCGACTGCTTCAGCGTATGCACGCGACGACTCCGTCGGGTAGGGACCCGGGGCGACCGCGACGGCGACGACGGGGTGACGCCCCGTGTTGAGCGCCATCGACCCGCTGGTCTACCTCCAGACGAACGTCGCGAAGCTGGTCTTGGCGACCGCGCTGGGGATGTTTCTGGGCCTAGAGCGGGAGTGGTCTCAAAAATCCGCAGGTATCCGAACGTTCGCGCTGATCAGTCTCGCGGCGGCCGTGTTCTCGCTGCTCGGCCACGACGGGCTCCTGATCGTCGGTGGGGCGCTGATCGTCGCCATCGCGGTGCTGCTCGCGGTCCGGAGCTTTGTCGAGGAGGCGGTTGATGGGCTCTCGCTGACTACGTCGGTGTCGATGCTCGTCACGTACGGGGTCGGCGCGCTCGTCGTCGAGGAGTTCTTCATCGAGGCGGTGACGGTGGCGATGCTCTCCTCGCTACTGCTCGTGTTGAAACGCGAGCTTCACCAGTTCGCGTGGGGGCTCTCGCGGGAGGAGGTTCGCAGCGCGGTCGAGTTCACGATCATCGCGTTCGTTGTCTTCCCGCTGCTCCCGGCGGAGACCATCGACCCGTGGGGCGCGGTCCAGCCGCGTCTCATCTGGTCGCTGGTCGTCGCCGTCAGCGCCATCGGCTTCGTCAACTACGTGCTTGTAAAGCGGTACCAGGGGCGCGGTTACGCGGTCACCGGCTTCTTCGGTGGGCTCGTGAACTCGACCGCGGTCGTCGCCGAGATGGCCAAACGCGCGAAGGGGCAGGCGGACTTACTCGATATCGCCGTCGGCTCGATCCTGCTCGCGAACGCCGCGATGGCCCTCCGGAACGCCGCGGTCGTCGCCGTCTTCGTCCCCGAGGCCGCCCTGATCGTGGGCGCGCCGCTGGGCGCAATCACGGTCGCGGGCATCCTCATCGCAGTGTGGCGCAGCGACTGGCAGACGACGATGGAGGCGGAGCTCACCTCGCCGTTCAGCCTCCGGAACGCGCTGACGTTCGGAGCGCTGTTCCTCCTCGTGCTCGTCGTCTCGGCGGGCGCCGAGCGGACGTTCGGCGCTGGCGGGTTCGTCGCCACGTCGTTCCTCGCGGGACTCGTCTCCTCCGGGACGGCGACGACCACGGCCGTCTCGCTTCTGGGAACCGGTCAGATAAGCGTCGACACCGCGGTCGCGGGGGTCGTCGCGGGGACGGTCGCGAGCGTCCTCGTCAAGACGGCGTTCGCCGCGAGCATCACGCGAGAACTGGTCCGGCCGGTGCTGTTCTGGAACCTCGTGTTGATCGCGGTGGGTGTCGTGGTCGGTGCACCGCTGCTCCTCCGATAAACGCCGCGAGAGACCTGCCGGCCCCGGCCCACTCACGAAAGGTGTTCGGCGATATCGGTCGAAGAAACCATCCCGACGTAGTCGTCGTCGACGACCGGGAGGTGTTTCACGCCGTACATCGTCATCATCGCGGCCACCTCCTCCATCATGAGGTCCGGCGTCACGGTCTCGACGTTCCGGGTCATCACGTCCCGAACCGTCGTCTCCGTGGTATCTTCCCCCTCGGCGACGGCGCCGACGATATCGCTTTGTGTGACGATACAGCCGCCGCCGGTCGTCACGACGAGTGCGCTGATGTCGCTATCGCTCATCCGACGCGCCGCTTCCCGGAGCGGCTCGTTCGCCCCGATCGTTTCGAGGGGTGTCGACATGACCTCGCTGACGCGGGTCCGGTCGTTCAGATCCATACCATGCCATGTGATAGCAGATCTGATTACTCTTCCGGTGTCTGACGCCGTCCGATCAGTCTGACTTCCGCGACGGGCTGGCGAATGGCCGGGGGAATGATGTCGTTCGGACGAGCATATATACGCATTCGTGCCTATATTATTCATATGGCAGGGGTTCTCAGCTTGTTGGACGACTTCGGAACTCGGTCGTTGATCACGCACGCCATCATGTCGATAACGCTCCCGCTGGGATTCCTCATCGGGCTCACTGTGGACTCGCAGCTCGGGCTGGTGTCGTTCGTTGCACTGTTGAACTTCACCGCAGGGATGTGGATCTGTCAGTCTATCCACTCGCTCGGTGCGGAGGCAAGTGACGACGAATACGACGGCGTCATCAACGAGATCAGGGCTTATGTCAAGTGATAACGGGATCGACGCCGCGCGGCTCGGGCGTCTCCTACTGCTGATCGGATTCGTCACGGCGGTCTCGCTGCTGACGTCCGCGCAGGTCCTCCCGAACGACTTGTTCTCCGTCGCCGTCGTCGCTATCGGGAGCATCGCACTCGTCACCGCGATAATCGGCTTCCTGATCGCGGCGGGCGCCACGTACGACGATCAGATATCCGCGTCGGGTCGCTAGTCGGCTGGGAACTGTCTTTCGAGCGATTCACTCACCGCCGGGAGGGTCACCGCTGCTCCGAGACGTACGTCGTGAGATCGGTCGTCGAGACTATCCCGACCAGCTTGCTGTCCGCGGTGACCACCGGCAGGTGCGTGTACCCTCGGTCCGTCGGCTCGGCGAGTTCCTCGACGGAATCGTCGGGAGACACGGTGACAATGTCTGTCGTCATGAACGCCTCGACGGGAGTCTCGTCTTCCGGGTCGTTCCGTCGGACGAGCGAGACGAAGTCCGTCGCGGTGATCAGCCCCGCGAGGTGTCCGTCGTCGTCGACGACGAGGATAGAACTCACTCCCGTCTCCAGCATCCGGTTCGCCGCGTCCGCGGCGGCCGCCCCCGGGTCGATCGTGACGAGCTCAGTCGACATCAGCCGCTCGATGGGAATGTCTGCCATGAACTATGATAACGTTGGACCGGGATATCAAACAACCGGTCGATCCGGAGTTACTCCTCGACGAGCTCCGCCGGCGCGCCCGCCAGGCCGACGAGCGCGTCGGCCTCGACGTGATGGAGGTCGCCGGGGATCACGAGCAGGTGGAGCGGGTCGCCGAACTCGCGGTCCGCGAGCGCGCTCAGGCGGTCGGCGGCGACGACCGCGTCGGGCGAGCCCGCGCGGGCGACGACGACCGCGAGCGCGTCCTCCCACCCGTCGGCGAGAAGGCCGGCAGCGACGTCGGCGGTCATGTACTCCTCGTGGTCCGGGTCGGGGCCGGTCGGTCCGGTGCCGACCTTGATGTCGAGGTAGACGACGGTGTGGAGCCCGCGCTCGCGGTTCGCCTCGATGGTGTCGATCACGCTTCCGGGCACGTCGTCGCCGCCGTGAGCGTACGGGAACGGGAGCGTCGTCGCCTTGCCGAACCGGTAGTTCTGGAGCCCGGTGAGACTCGACGCGGCCGACTGGGCCGTCACGCCGTGGATCACGCGGGTGTCGATGCCGCGCTCCTCGGCGCGCAGCCGGAGGTCGGTGTGAGTCGTCGAGATCATCGTGTCGCCGGCGGTGAGGAAGGCGGTGTGGCCGTCTTCCGCCGCCGCGAGGATCGCCTCCGGATCCTGCTCGACGCCCTCGCGCGCCCGGACCTCTATCTCCGTGTCGTGGTACGCTTCCAGGTCGTCGACGTCGGCGCCGACCAGTCGGCTGGTGTAGAACTCGGCGAAGACCCGGTCCGCGGACCGGAGCGCCTCGCGCCCCTCGACGGTGATCGACCGCTCGTCGTAGAGGCCGAGACCGATGAATGTGAGCATACGGCCCGTCGGGCGGGCGGCGAGTAAAAGGGCGCGGAACGGATCGCGGCCGTTCGCAGCGGGTAGCACCTAAAGGTCTTTCATGATTGTTCCTTGTGATTCCATAGCAAGCCCTAAGAGGTAACCAATACAAAGTCGAGTCACTAGGCCCTCACGGGCTCACATACCACTATGACTGACGACGAACTCATCTGGCGGATATCGGGGGGATCCGGTGACGGGATCGCTTCGACCAGCCAGAACTTCGCGAAGGCCTTGATGCGATCGGGGCTCAACGTCTTCACGCATCGCCACTACCCGTCGCGGATCCGCGGGGGCCACACCTACACCGAGATCCGAGCGTCTTCGGATCCGGTGAAATCCCGCGGGGACGGCTACAACTTCCTGCTCGCGCTCGGCGACTCGTTCGCCCGCAACCCGCAGGAAGAGGCCATCTACGGGAACGAAGAGATCAAGCCGCTCTCGGAGAACTTGGACGAACTCCGCGAGGGCGGGGTCATCGTGTACGACGAGGGGCTCCTCGACGCCTCCGAGATTCCGGACTTCGAGGAGCGCGTAGAGGAGAACAACTGGCACGTATACTCCCTCGACCTCCGCGGACTCGCGCGCGATCAGGGCCGCGAGGTCATGCGCAACACCGCCGGCGTCGGCGCGACCTGCGCGATCACCGGGATGGACCTCGACCACGTCCAGGACCTCATGCGCGACGCGATGCCGGAGAAGATCCTCGAGCCGAACCTCGAGATCCTCCAGATCGCCTACGACCAGGTCCGCGAGGAGTACGACGTGGACGCCTCGGACGTGTCGGTGCCGACCGGCGAACACGACGAGACGCAGCTGCTCATGTCCGGCTCGGACGCCATCTCCTACGGCGCCATCGACGAGGGCTGCCGGTTCATCGCCGGCTACCCGATGACGCCGTGGACCGAGGTGTTCACCATCATGACGAAGAACCTGCCGAAGCTCGGCGGGATCTCCGAGCAGGTCGAAGACGAGATCGCGGCGGCCGCGCTCGCGGTCGGCGCCTCGCACGCCGGCGTAAAGGCCATGTCCGGCTCCTCCGGCGGCGGCTTCGCGCTGATGTCGGAGCCGCTCGGGCTCGCGGAGATGACGGAGACTCCCGTCGTCCTCGTTGAGGCCATGCGCGCCGGTCCCTCGACCGGGATGCCGACGAAGCCGGAGCAGTCCGACCTCGAACACGTCCTGTACACCTCACAGGGCGACTCCCAGCGCGTCGTCTTGGCGCCCGGGACCGTCGAGGAGGCGTACGAGCAGTCGCGAATCGCCTTCCGGCTGGCCTACGAGTACCAGATCCCGTCGATCCTCCTGTACGACCAGAAGCTCGGCGGCGAGCTGGTGAACGTCCCGAAGAGCCACTTCGACCGCGAGCCGAACCCGACCCTCGGGAAGACGCTCTCGGAGGACGCGCTGGCCGACGAGCCGCACTCGGCCGACGGGAAGTTCCACCGGTTCCAGCACGACGTCGAGGACGGCGTCTCCCCGCGGTCGATCCCCGGCCAGAAGGGCGGCCGCTACCTCGCGACCGGCAACGAACACGACCCCACCGGCCACATCTGCGAGGACGCGGACAACCGCGTCGCGCAGATCGACCGCCGGACCCAGAAGCTGGAGGCGATCCGAGCCGACCTCGACACCGAGGACACCGGCTCGTACGCCGGTCCCGACGACGCTCAGTACGGTATCCTCACGTTCGGCAGCCAGCAGGGCACCGTCGAGGAGGCGGTCGGCCGGCTCAACGACGACGGAATTTCGGTGAAATCGTACGGCGTCTCCGACATGCTTCCGTTCCCGACGGAGCAGGTCGAGGCGTTCGTCGAGAGCGTCGACGAGGTCCTCGTCGTCGAGATGACGGCGTCCGGACAGTTCCGCGGGCTCATCCAGAAGAACCTCGGCCGCTACGGCGAGAAGCTGTCGAGCCTGTTGAAGTACAACGGGAACCCGTTCGAGCCGGCGGAGATCGTCGACGGGTTCGAGGCCGCGATCATCGAGGGCGACGGCGATGCGTCCGGCCATCAGACCACCTTCGTCCCAGCCGCAGGTGACTAACTCATGAGCACGTTTTCAGCAATCGGAGAGGAACGAGAGATCGACCGTGACGAGTACACCCCCGGCGTCGAGCCCCAGCCGACCTGGTGTCCGGGTTGCGGCGACTTCAGCGTCCTGAAGGCGCTCAAGCAGGCGCTCCCGGAAGTCGGGCGCACGCCCGAGGAAACTCTGCTGTGTACCGGTATCGGCTGTTCCGGCAAGCTGAACAGCTACCTCGACACGTACGGGTTCCACACGATCCACGGGCGCTCGCTGCCCGTGGCCCGCGCCGCGAAGCTCGCGAACCCCGACCTCGAAGTGATCGCCGCCGGCGGTGACGGCGACGGCTACGGGATCGGCGGGAACCACTTCATCCACACGGCCCGGGAGAACCACGACATGGCGTACATCGTCTTCAACAACGAGATCTTCGGGCTCACGAAGGGGCAGACCTCCCCGACGAGCCCGAAGGGCCACAAGTCGAAGACGCAGCCGTCCGGCAGCGCCAAGGAGCCGATCAAGCCGCTCTCGATGTCGCTCAACGCCGGCGCCTCGTACGTCGCCCGCACGGCCGCAGTCAACCCGAACCAGGCCAAAGAGATCCTGATTGAAGCGATCGAGCACGATGGCTTCGCGCACGTGGACTTCCTGACGCAGTGCCCGACGTGGAATAAGGACGCGCGCCAGTACGTCCCCTACATCGACGTCAACGAGTCTGACGACTACGACTTCGACAAGACGGACCGCGTCGAGGCCGCAGAGATGATGCGCGAGACCGAGGAGTCGCTGTACGAGGGCGAGGTCCTCACCGGCCGCTTCTACGTCGACGAGGACCGGCAGTCCTACGGCGCGGAGAAGCAGGCGATCGGCGAGATGCCCGAGGAGCCGCTGGCCGAGCGGTACTGGGACGACGACTACGAGTGGGAGCGCTCTCACGACAAGTTCCTCGACAAGCACGCCTGACGCGGTCGTAGACCGGGATCGCCCGTCGATCCTGCTGCGATTCGTCGTCCGTTCGTCTGATTTTTCGATTCGCAAGGTATTTTTTCTGCCGAGACAAAGAATCAGTATGAGTACGGTATCGACGGAAGAACGGATTCTATCTGTGTTGGAGGAGGACGCGCAGGCCTCCTGTGCGGAGATAGCCGACCGGGCCGATGTCTCGAAGCCGACGGTGCGAAAGTACATCGACCGCCTCGAAGAGAAGGGCGTGATCGTCGGCTACTCCGCGGAGGTCGACCCGAAGAAGCTCTCGTCGCAGTCGATCGCGATGGTCGGGATGGACGTCGACTCGGGACAGTACGTGGGCGCGACTCGAAAGCTGAAGGATCTCGACGAGGTGCAGGCGCTGTACACCTCTTCTGGCGACCACATGCTGATGGCTGAGGTCCGCGCCAGCGACGGTGACGAACTCGGCGACGTCATCTCAGAGAAGCTCCTCGGCGTGGACGGCGTCACCGCGGCGCACCCCTCCTTCCTCCAGGAACGGTTGAAGTGACGACGGTTCGTCGGGCGATCAGCTAGTTCGGTCTGTCCGCGTCGCGGTCACCGAAGCGCGTCCACGTCGGTGACGACGATCGACTCGTCACCCGCCGGGCCGCGACAGGTGCCACGGTGGACGAACCCGTGCGCGCTGAAGAACTCCGTGGCCCCGGGGCTGTCGGCGGGAACGGTCGCGCGAAGGGTTCCGACGCCTCGGTCGGCCACCGATGACGCGATGCGGGCGAGCAGCTCGCTCGCGACGCCTTCGCCCGCGTGGTTCGGGTGGACCCACAGCGCGAGCAGTTCGGCCTCTCGGTCGCCACCGTTTGCGTCTCTCGCGTCGTCAGCCGATTCTTCCGCGTCTGTCGATTCGTCGGTCGTTACCTCCACGTCGGGGTGAGCGATGGCAACGCCCACCGGCCCCTCTTCGTCCTCCATCAGGAACGACCACTCGGCCTCCGCGGCGGCCTCGCGGACGCCGGCGGCGGACACGTCGAGAAGGGGAGCTCCGATATCGTCGAAGACGGTCGCCTCGCGGGCCCGCGAGACCGCCGTCCGCAGCGCCTCCGCATCGTCGGGCCGCGCCGCCCGGACATGCATGTACGACCGTGGGTGGAGAAGTCACCTATAGGTTTCGGGATGACAACGTTTCGCAGGGCTCTGAGAACGGGAATAGTAAGAACGATCAGTTACGCGGCGGTTCCGCGTCTGACATCTTCGTGATCGCACGGACCGTCGTGCGTTCACCTGCGAAGGCCCCGATCAGGTCGTCACGCGACCGGTTCGATTCCGATCGTGACCGCGACACCTTCGACCTCCCACTCCTCGACGAGACCGCCCTCGGCGTCCGCGGCGTCGCTCGGGTCGTCGATCCACGCGTCGGCGCGCACCTCGCCGGCGATCAGGTCGGCGTGCTCGTCGACGAAGTCGGCCACCCGATCGTCGTCGACCGTGACGCCGACGCGGATCCGGGCCTCCACGTCCAGATCGAGCTCCTTGCGCATCTCCTGAATCCGGCGGATCACGTCGCGGGCGTAGCCCTCCGATTCGATCTCCGGGGTCAGGGAGGTATCGACGTAGACGGCGCCGCCGTCGAAGTCGGCACCGGAGACGTGTTCCGGCGGCTCCGCGACGTACTCGACCATCTCGTCGGCGAGGTCGACCGGATCGCCGTCGACGGTCACCTCGCCGCCCTCGACCGCCGCGCGGGTCGCGCCCTGCACCGCGTTCATCACCTTCTGGGCGTCGGCGCCGAAGGCGGGACCAATCGCACCCATCTGCGGCTCGGCGGTCTCGACTAACTCGTCGAAGGCGTCGGTGACGGTCACTTCGCGGGCGTTGACGCGGTCGGCGATCAGATCCGAGAGCCGCTCGACCGCGGCGATCACGTTCTCGTCGTCGCTCTCGACGACCACGCGCGGCACGGGCCAGCGGAGCTTGCGACCGGCCTGCTGACGGGCGTTCGCGGCGGCCTCCTCCACGTCGCGGAGGACGGCCACGTCACGCTCAAGCTCGGGATCGTGGAGATCCTCGTCGGGCTCCGGGTAGTCGAGCTGGTGGACGGTCGTGGCCTCACCGTCGAGCGTCTGGTACATGCGCTCGGTCATGTACGGCGCGATCGGCGCGAGCAGCCGGGTCGTCTCGTCGAGGGCGGTCGCGAGCGTCGCGTAGGCGCCGCGCTTGGAGGCGGAGTCGGCCTCCTCCCACATGCGGTCGCGGACCGCCTTCACGTAGAAGCGCGACACGTCCTGCGTAACGAACTCGATCACGGCGTTGACGGCGTCGCTGACGCGGTAGTCGGCCCACGCCTCCGTCACCTCCGTCTCGACGGACTGGAGCCGGGAGAGCACCCACTCGTCGACGAGTTCGAGTTCGCCGTCATCGAGGTCGGCCTCGGCGGGGTCGTAGCCGTCGAGATCCATATACTCTAGCGGGAATCGGAAGACGTTCCAGAGAATGTTGAGCTTCCCCTGCAACTCACCGAGTCCGTCCCATTCGAACGCGAGGTCGACTCCCTGTTGGTCGTGGCTGAGCAGGTAGGTGCGGAGCGGGTCGCGGCCGGCGCGCTCGATCGCCTCCTCGGGCGTGACGATGTTACCGACAGACTTGGACATCTTTCGGCCGTTCTCGTCGTTGGCGAACCCGTGCATGAGGACCTCTTCGTAGGGAATTTCTCCGACTGCGGCGGTTCCCATCCCGAGCTGCGACCAGAACCAGCCGCGGGTCTGGTCGTGCGCCTCGACGATGAAGTCGGCGGGCCACAGCTCGTCGTGGGCGGTCTCATCGCTCGGGTACCCGAGCGTGCCCCACGAGGCCACTGAGGAGTCGAGCCACACGTCGAACACGTCCTCGACTCGGCGGTAGGTGGTCCCGTCCTCGACGACCGTCAGGTCGTCGACGGCGGGGCGATGAAGGTCGATCGTCTTGGGGTCGATGTCCTCCTCGACGCGCTCGCCGAGCTCCTCGCGGGTGCCGATCACGATCATATCGTCGTCGAGGTTCCCGGCCTCGGCGTCCTCCGGCACCCAAATCGGGATCGGGATCCCCCAGTAGCGCTGGCGGGAGACGTTCCAGTCGGGCGCGTCCTCGATGAAGTCGCGGAACCGGTTGTCCCGCGCCCACTGCGGGTGCCACTCGGACTGCTCCATGTTGTCGAGGAGGTCCTCCTTCACGTCCGTGATCGAGATGAACCACTGGTCGGTGACCAGCTGGATGATGCCGGTGTCACACCGCCAGCAGTGCCCGTAGCTGTGGTTCACTGTGCCGTGCGCGAGCATGTGGCCGTCGGCGACCAGGTCGTCGACGATGTCGTCGTTGGCGTCGCGGACGAACTCGCCCGCGTACTCCCCGGCGGCCTCGGTGAATTCGCCGTTGGGACCGACCGGACAGTAGATGTCGAGGCCCAACTCGCTACCGCGGTGGAAGTCCTCCTCCCCGTGTCCCGGCGCGGAATGGACGAGTCCGGTGCGGTCGGCCTCGACGTAGTCGGCGGCGTACACCTGCCCGGCGCCTTCGAAGTTCGGGTATTCGGCGACGTGGTCGGCGAGCGGGTGGTCGTACGCCCAGCCGACGAGCTCTGCGCCCGACAGCTCGGCTTCGACCTCGTACTCCTCGTAGCGACCCTCCTGGAGCACGTCCTCGACGCAGTCGGCGGCGACGTAGATGAGTTCGCTCTCGCCGTCCCTCTCGGCGCGGACCGCGTTGTAGGTGAGGTCCTCGTCGACGGCGACGAAGGTGTTCGCGGGAATGGTCCACGGCGTCGTCGTCCAGATGACGAGACTTCCCTCGCGGTCGGCGAGCGGGAACTTCACGTAGATGGAGGGGTCCTCAACGTCCTCGTATTCGACCTCGTTGTTGGCGAGTCCGGTCTCACAGCGCGGGCATTGCGAGATGGAGCGCTTCCCCTGCTCGACGAGCCCGTTATCGGCGACGTTCGAGAACGCCCACCACGCGGCCTCCATGTACTCGGGATCGATCGTCTCGTAGGGGTCGTCCCAGTCCATCCACACGCCGATCGACTGGAAGTCCTCGTCCATCGCCGCCCGATTGCGTAGGGCGAACTCTTTGCACTTCTCGATGAACGATTCCATGCCGTACTCCTCGATGTCCCGCTTGTTCTCGAAGCCGAGTTCCTCCTCGACTTTCACCTCGATCGGGAGTCCGTGCATGTCGTAGCCCGGGCGGTCGGTGACGCGGTGGCCGGTCATCCGCTTGTGGCGGATGATCGCGTCCTTCAGCGTCTTGTTCCACGCCGTGCCGAGGTGCATCTGGCCGGAGGTGTACGGCGGCCCGTCCACGAAGAAGAAGGGCGGGTCGTCGGCGTGCGCCTCCTTCGCCGAATCGTAGGCGTCGCTCTCGTCCCAGTACTCGTCGACCGCCGACTCGACGTCCGCGGGCGTGTACTGGTCGTCGATATCGTCCATATCCGTTGGTCTTCGCGCGCATATTTGAATACGGCGGAGTCGGCATCACCCGGCCACATCGACGCCGCGTAACCGGCGTTAGCGATCTGCGGCCGGCGTCTTTCGTCCCGTCAGTGTGTCGATCACGAACTCGGCGATGACGATGTCGACGTCTTCGATGGCCTCGTCGAAGACGCGGATAGGCGTGAAGTGACGGTTGATCTCCGCCGTGTCGAAGCGCTCGCGTTCGGCCTCGGACAGTTCGGTGAGCCGCCCAGTGACGACGACGCTCCACGAGTCGATCTCCTGTGGATCGTCGGTAGGCTCTGTGCCGTGGACGACGTAGCAGGCCGTGTCGGTGGCCTCCCAGAACGCCCGCTTCGTACTCCCGTCTCGTAATCCGAGACGGAAGTAGAGCTTCTCGCCGTCGTAGTAGTGCGCCAGCGGAAGTGCGTACGCGTCGTTACCCCGTGCGGGCGAGAGGACGCCAGACGGCGCCGTGCGTAACCGCTCGGTCGTCTCGGCGTCGTCCATCCCGCGAGTGTACGCGTACTTTATGTGTTCCATGATAACTATCCGCGGGGAATCGACTTAAACATCAAGTCCGGGGTGCCCCGATCGGCCGAAACGGGGTCACGGCGTTTTATGCCCACAGAACGGGTGGGTTGGGTATGGACTACCGACGGCTCGGTAACACGGGTCTCAACGTCTCCGAGCTCTGCTTCGGGACGTGGCGCTTCGGACGAGAGACGAACGGCGTCGTCGAGACGGGCCGCGAGGAGGCGCACGAACTCCTCGACGCGGCGGCGGACCACGGGATAAACTTCATCGACACCGCCAACGTGTACGGGACGCCGAACGGGAAAAGTGAGGAGTACATCGGCGAGTGGCTCGCGGAGCGCGAGCGCGAGGATTACGTGATCGCCTCGAAGGTGTACTTCCCGTTCGACGGGCGCGGCGAGCCCGGTCCCAACGATTCGGGGCTGGGGCGCAAGCACATCCGGGCGCAGGTTGAGGGGACGCTCGACCGGCTCGACACCGACTACCTCGACATCTACTACATCCACCGCTGGGACGAGGAGACGCCCATCGAGGAGACGATGCGGGTCCTCGACGAGCTTGTCTCGGAAGGGAAGATCCACTACCTCGGCGCATCGACGATGGCGGCGTGGCAGTTGATGAAAGCGCTGTGGACCGCCGACGCCAACGACTACGCGCGCTTCGACGTGGTCCAGCCGCTCCACCACGCCGGCTACTACGAGGACGTGAGCGAGTACCTCGACGTGTGCGCCGATCAGGATCTGGCCGTCTGCCCGTACTCTCCGCTGGCGGGCGGGTTCCTCACCGGGAAGTACGAGCGCGCCGATCCGGACGATCCCAAGCAGGTGATCGCGCCGGACGGCTCGCGAGCGAGCCTCGACGACCGGTTCGAGCGCTTTTACCTCTCCGAGCGCGGCTGGAGGGTGCTCGATGCGGTCCGCAAGGTCGCCGACGAGTGTGACGCGACCCCCGCGCAGGTCGCGCTCGCGTGGCTCACTGAGTGGGACGAGTTCACCTGCGTTCCCATCGTCGGCGCGCGCACGACCGACCAACTTGCGGAAAACGTCGCCGCGACCGACCTCGATCTCTCCGACGCCCAGTGGGACCGAATTATGGATGCGCGGTACGACCCGGACGGGAACCTCTGGGGGCACTAACCGGCTGAATCACCCGGGAGCGCCGCGCGCTACTCCTCGAAGTCGGGCAGGTCGTCGGGCGCTTCGAAGTCGGCCTCCCAGTCGATGTACTCCTCTTTGAGCGTCTCGCAAACGATCTGCCCGAGCTCCGTAAGTCCCGCGTTAATCGCGGAGACGGTCCCCCACGAGTCGAGATCTGGGTGGAGGTCGCGCTCCTTCCAGTCTTCGGGGAGCCCGGGAGCGTGGTAGCCGACGCGGTCGGCGAAGTCGTCCCAGAAGAAGTCGAATCGGGAGACGAGTCCGAGGTCGACGGCGATCGCCCAGTCCTCCTCGTCCATGTCGGTGGTGTCGGACCACTCGGAGAACGCGTCCTCCCACGCGCCTTCGTGGAGGAGCGCCTCCAGATCGTCGCGGCGGTACTCGCCGCCAGCGACCTCCGCGTCCTCGTACTCGTTCGGGTCGACGGCGGCGAGTTCGGGCGGCTCCGGCGAATCGACGTCGAGGCTCATGCGTTCCCCTCCGCACCGGTGACTCAAAACGGTACGGGAGCGCGTCGGCGCGAGGAGGGGTGGCGCGGCGACAGACGCCTCGAGAACAGAGCGCCTCGCGAAGACACCCCGCCCCAATCCGGTCCTTTTACCGCTGTCCCCCACCCAACCTCGGACATGGAGCTCCGCGACATCTCGCGTCGAGTGGGGATCGCCGCCGGCGTCGTCACCGTGCTCGCGCTCGCCGCACCGTACGCGGTCCTGTCGGGGGGATCGTACGCGTCGCAGCTCGCCGACTACTACGCGTCGGGAGTCGTCGGTGGCGCCGGAATCGCCCTATTCGCGCTGCTCAGCGTCGTCGTCGTCGCCTCTGTCGAGCGCGGTAACCTCGACCCCGGAACCCTCGCCGGCGCCGCGGTCGTCCTCGGCGTTGCGACGACCCTGAGCGCGGCGGCGTGGGCGACGGCGATCGAGCCGAGTCCGATGTTCCGCGACAACCTCTGGCTGGTGTGGCACGCACGCGTCGTCGTCGCGCTCTCCGTGTTGATACCGGTCGCCGCCGCCGCGTACGCCCGAGAGCTGCTGGCATAGCGTCGGCTCACGACGCGACCAGATATCCGGCGAACGAAAGGCCCTTAAGGTGGAGCCGTATACTTCGAAGTGGACTAGGTCGGGCGGTTAGGCCCCGCTCGTCACCCGTGAGGTAGTCTTTAGCGGGGACCGAACAGCGGGCGCGTCCGGTCTGACCGGCGCGGGCCCCGAGAGCCAACGTGGAAGCCTCGTCCGCCGGGGACAGCGGTCCGCGACGCCCGCTCGCAGGAGCGGTCCGTCGCGGTTCGTCGGCGACACTGGGTCAGGCGCGGAAGCGAGCAGCCCACCGCCGGACGCCCGTCGCTCGTCGGGTCGCGGGGTGGAGAAGGCAACCGGGATACCCCACGTCGGAACGCCGGGCCACCCCGCTTGTCCGCCATTCATACCCGTTTTCACACCCGTTAGCGACGGTGCCGTTTCACCCGGTCTTATCGGTCCGGCGCGGTGTCCGCAGTTCTCCCGCGTACCGCGTCGAGCAGTTCGCCGTCGTCAAATGTGTCGTCCACGTGTGCGATTCGGTCGCTTGCGGTCAATACCGCTGCGTTCGCTGCGGTTTCGCCGCCTGCTTCTGATCCCGCTTTCCCCGCCTCCCCGACCGCGACCGTCACGTCGGCCTCCCGCGCGAAGACGACCGCCTCGGCCCGCCGTTCGGGCGGGACCGCCGCGAACGGAGGCGCCGTCACGATCTGCGCATCCGCGTCGGCAGCGATCCCAGCGGCCGCGTCGCCCTCGGGAATGACGCCGACGGAGACGGCGTGACCCGCCGCGGCCAGTCGCGCGACGGCCCGCCCTGCTGGTTGACCGCTCCCGACGACGTGGATCCGGAGCAACTCTGCCAGTTCGGCCGAGTCGGCCGAGTCGCCCCCGCCGCCCCCGTCGAACGCGGTGACCGTCGGCGATCCCGTCGCCGGATTCTCGCCGACGAACGCCTCGGCGTCGAACGCGTCCCGGAGCGTCCCCGCCGTCAACACATCCTCGGGCGGGCCGGCGGCCCGGACGCCGCCGTTCGCGAGGACGACAATCTCGTCGCAGTACCGCGCGGCCATGTCGAGGTCGTGGATCGCCGCGAGCGCGGCGCGCCCGTCGTCGACGAGCCGCCTGACGAGTTCGAGGGTCCGGACCGCGTGATTCACGTCGAGGCTGGCCGTTGGCTCGTCAAGCAGCAACGACGGGGTTTCCTGTGCCAGCGCCCGGGCCAGCAGGACCCGCTGGCGCTCGCCCCCGGAGACCTCGGTGATCGCTCGGTCGGCGAAGCGCGCGACGCCCCCGGCGTCCATGGCCTCGCGGACCGCACGCTCGTCGTCGGGGCCGTGGCCGTCGAACCGCCCGAGGTGCGGCGTCCGTCCCATCTCGACGATCTGCCGCACCCGGAAGTCGAACGCGAGACTCGTCTCCTGCGGGACGCTGGCGACCCGCCGTCCGGCCTCGCGCGCGGACAGCGACTCGGCGGGGTCACCGTCGAGCAGGACCTCGCCGGCGCCGGGCGAGAGCGTCCCCTTGATCGCCCGGAGGACGGTCGTCTTCCCCGCACCGTTCGGGCCGACGAGCCCCACGATCGACCCGCGCTCGACCCGAAGATCGACCCCCGAGACGACCGGTACGTCACCGAAAGAGACCGACAGGTCGCTGACCTCGATCGGGGGGATCTCGGCGGCGACCGGCGACGGATCGGTGTCGCCGGCGGGAGACTGTTCAGCGGTCACAGCTCGTGCACCTCCCGGGTCACGAGCAGGTAGATGAAGAAAGGCGCGCCTACGGCCGCGGTGACGATTCCGACCGGTAACTCCGTGCTTCCAGACCGCGCGAGCGTGTCGGCGGCGACGAGGAACGACCCGCCCGCGAGCGCGGCGCTCGGGAGTAGGACGCGGTGATCGGGGCCGACGACCAGCCGGAGCATGTGCGGGACGATCAGCCCGACGAAGCCGATGACCCCGGCGAAGGCGACGCCCGCAGCCGTGATCAGCGCCGAGGCCCCGAGCAGGATTCGCTTCGTGCGCTCGACCGCGATACCGAGCCCCTGGGCCTCCTCCTCGCCGAGAAGCATGACGTTGAGGTCGCGAGCGTACACCAACAGGACGCCGAAAAGCGGCGGCACGACGACCGCGGTGACGGCGACATCACTCCACGCGGCCCCGGAGAGATGGCCCATCAGCCACGCGACGATCCGGCGGAGCGACTCGCCGGCCTGCAGCTGGAGGTACGAGATGACCGCGCCGAGAAACGTCTGGACGGCGACGCCGGCGAGGAGCAGGGTCGCGACCGGCGTCCGACCGTGCCGGGTCGCGATGGCGTACACGCCGAAGGCGGCGACGAGCGCCCCGACGAACGCGAAGAGGCTGACGCCGGCACCGTACGAGAGCGCTATGTCGACCGCGCCGACGACCGGGAGCGTCAGGGTCGTCGACAGCGCGACGGGGAAGACGATGAATGTGACGGCGCCGACCGCCGCGCCCGAGGACACACCGATGATCGACGGGTCCGCCATCGGGTTGCGGAAGAACCCCTGCATCACCGTGCCGGCGGCCGCGAGCGCGAATCCCACGAGTGCGGCCATGAGGATCCGCGGGAGCCGGACGCCGACGACGATCCGCTGGTGCACGTCGTTGACGGGAAAGGCGAACGGCGACCGGTACGCGAGGTCGATGCTCGGAAGTGTGAGAAGTCCGACACCATGCGAGGTCGTCTCGACTCCGACGGGAACAACAAGCGCGTTTAACACCGCCATCACCACCTCAGCGGGCGGAATCCGGACGGGACCGATCGCGGCGCTTACGACTACCACGACGGCCAGCGCCGCCGCTAACGCTGCGGACCACCCGACCGACCGTCCCCAGGCACTCATTCGTTCTCCAACAAAACTTGTAGTAGGTAAATACTTATTGGACGAGCGTCGTCGTCGATGCGATGCGAAACAGGTACGTCATCGCGATGGCCTTGCTCGTGACGACCGCCCTCGTGGGCGGCGTCGCGGGCCCGGCCGCAGGCGCACAGCCGACGATGGAGTCGTCGACGATTGAGAACCCGACCGGCGGTCCGAGCGTCCACCAGACGGACGACGCGTGTGGATTCCCGGTCGAAATGACCGACGCCACGGGAACGACGATCACACTTGACGAGCGGCCCGAGCGGATCACGACGATCAATCCGTCGGCCGCCCAGACACTCTGGGAGATCGGCGCGAGAGACCGGGTCGTCGGTGTGACGCAGTACGCCGCGTACCTCGACGGCGCAGGCGAGAAGACGGACGTCTCCGCCGAGGGGTTCGGCGTCAGTGTCGAGCGCGTCGTGGACACCGATCCGGATCTCGTGCTCGCACCGAACGCGTCGGCGGGACAGGTCGAGGCGCTCCGCGAACAGGGCCTCACCGTCTACCACTTCCCTGCGGCGACCTCGGTCGAAGACATCGCTGAAAAGACGGAGATCACCGGCCGTCTCGTCGGTAACTGCGAGGCCGCCGCCGAAACGAACGAGGAAATGAATCAGGCCGTCACGGATGCCGAGAACCGCACCGCCGACCTCGACCGACCCGCTGCCCTGTACCCGCTCGGTGACGGGTTCGTCGCGGGCGGGAACACGTTCATTAACGAGATCATGCAGATCGGCGGGACCGACAACGTCGCGGCCGCGGAAGGCGACGGCTACCCCCAGCTCTCGAACGAGATCATCCTCCAGACCGATCCCAAGTTGATCCTCGTCACCGACCCCGAGGCGTCAATCCTCGACGAGGAGCCGTACGCCAGTACGACCGCCGGGGTCGAGGGCAACTACGTCGTGATGAACGTGAACTACCTCAACCAGCCGGCGCCGCGCAGTGTGATCGAGTCGACGGAGACGCTCGCGACCGCGGTCGAGGAGCTGCAGACGGAAGATGAAGAGGCGGCCGACGGTGAGGACACGACGGACGGCGAGAACGGGACGAACGACGGCGAGAACGGGACGAGCGACGGTGAAGACGGAACGAGCGACGGCGAAGACGGCTCGGAGAGCCAAGCGCCCGGATTCGGCGTCGTCACCGCCCTAATCGCGGCACTCGCGGCGGCGCTGATCGCGCGACGACAGTAGACGAGCTGTACCCCCTGCGAGGGTCGTCGCCGACACGGTCTCCTCTCGCGGCGCTACTGATTCGCCGAGCGCGCGTCGAGCGCGACCGGGATCGAGCGGGCGGCCACGTCGCCCGCGAACGCCTCGCCGTCGGCTTCCAACTGCTCAAAGGTGTCGTAGTGGATCGGGACGACGAGGTCGGGGTCCATCGCCTCGGCCAGTTCTGCGGCGGCGTGGCGGTCAGAAACAAGCCCACCGCCGCCGATGTTCGCGAGGAAGATCGACACGTCGAGCTCCGCGAACCCGTCGAACGCGTCGGAGTCACCGGGCCAGAAGACGGTGCGGTCGCCGAGCCCGAGCAGGAATCCGCAGCCGAACCCCGGCGGGTGGATCACCGAGCCGTCCGGCCCGGCGTTGGGCCCCTCGGGGTCGTTGTACGCGGCGACCGACCAGACGGCGACCTCGCCGGCCGGGGTCGCCACGTCGACGCGCGCCTCGTCGTCAACTCGGATCACGTCGTAGTCGTCGGCGAGCGAGTCGATCGACTCCACGTCGCGGTCGATCCCCGCGGAGTCGACCGCGTCGTAGATCACGAGCGTCGCATCCTCGCGCGCGACCGATCGGATGCCGTCGGGGTCGTAGTGATGGTCGTGGGTGACGACGACGATGTCGCCGTCCCGCGCCCAGTAGTCGTCGAGGACGCCGTATCGACCCGGGTCAGTGTAGGCGACGGGGCCGCCCTCGGGCTCCAGTCGCGCCGTCGCGTAGCCGAGCCACTCCACCGAAAAGTCATCGTATCGAACCGTCATGCACAGATATTCGGCCGCGATATTCTTGAGGGTGGCTATCGGCTCTGTGTCACTTCTCATCCCCGGCGAGGCGCACGACGCGCTCCAATGAGTCGGCGTCATCGACCGACTTGTCGTCGCGCACGCCGACGAACCGCGGGAATCGAAGGGCGTAGCCCGACGAGTAGGTCGGCGAGGTCTGGATCTCCTCGTACCCGACTTCGAGGACGACCTCAGGGCGGATTTCGATCTCGGTTCCGTCCTCACTCACCACGTGGGGCTCCAGCCGCTCGGTGAGGTCGGCGAGCTCCTCGTCGGTGAGTCCGGTCGCGACCTTGCCGATTGTGGCGAGTTCGTCGTCTCCCGCCCGCACGCCGAGCAGGAACGTCCCGAACAGCTCCGCTCGGCGCCCCTCGCCCCACTCCGCGCCGACCACGACCGCGTCGAGCGTCTCCACGTCGGGCTTGCGCTTCAGCCAGTCGCGACCGCGGTTACCCGGAGTGTACGCCGCCTCGGGATTCTTCAGCATCACGCCCTCGTGGCCCGCGCCGAGCGCGGCCGCCTCCGCCGCCTCGATCGCCGCCGGATCGCCCGCGAATTCGACGCTCGCGGCCGCGTCGGACAGAACCTCGGCGAGTCGGTCGTGGCGGGCGCGGAACGGTTCGTCGAGCAGGTCCTCGCCGTCCGCGTGGAGGCAGTCGAACGCGTGGAGCCGGAGCCCGACCTCCTCCCGCATCCGGTCAACGTCGTGTTTTCGCCGGAAGCGTCGCAGCACCTCTTGAAACGGGAGGGGATCGCCGTCGTCGTCGACCGCCACAACTTCCCCGTCGAGGATGACAGGGACCGAGACGCGCGCTTCGACGTACTCGACGACCTCCGGGAGGGCGTCGGTCACGTCGTCCATGTTCCGCGAGTAGATCCGCGGGCCGAGTTCGGTGCCGCCAGCAGCGTCGTCGCCCTCGGCGGCCGACTCGGGCACGTAGTGGACCTGCACCCGCGCACCGTCGAACTTGGTCTCGACGGCGACCTCGCCGAACGCCTCGACCGCGTCGGTCGCCGTCCCGGCCTGCGCGAGCATCGCCTGTACCGGTCGGCCGACCGCCAGCCCCTCAGCGCGCAGCCCGTTGAGCCCCTCATCGCGGGCGAGGACCGCGACGCGGCCGTAGTCGTTGGTCACCTGAAGCGCGCGCTCGACGGCTACGACCGCCTCGTCGCCGGCGCGGAGAATCGGATCGTCGTCGGTGTCGCTCTCGTCACGTTCGTCGCCTTCCGGGTTCCCCGCGAGAAACGCCTCTGCGATCGCGTCACGGACGGCCCCCTCGCCGACGCCGAGCCGCATCTCGCCGAGCACGAGCCGGGCGATAACCTTCGCCTCGGCAGGCTCACACCGGTTGAACAGCCCGAACAGGGCGTCGCGCTTGTGGGACTCGCTACCGTCGCCGGCGGCGGCCGCCAACCTGCGTAGCTCCGCATCGACCGCGGCGACGGTGAGCCGGTCCCGCCCCTCGCCGAAGGCGGCGAGCCCTCGCTGGCCGCCGAACTCGAAGCCTGCTGCGACCGCACCGATCTCGCCTTCCTCGGCCAGTCGGTCCTCCACGTCGTCGGCGGTCACGTTCGGCCCGGCGGCGCGGGCGATCGCCTCGCGACAGAGGGCCGGTCCCACGTCAAGCGTCCGGGTGTCGTGGGCCGGGAAGACGCGGCCGAGCAGGAACCGGGTGACCGTCGCGAGATCGTCGTCGTTTTCGTCGGTTCCCCCGGCGGCCCCGAGTAGGTCGGTGACGAGGCGAGTCGTTCCGATGTCGGCGGGCTCGGCCGCCAGCTCCTCCGCCCGGTCGGCGAACGCTGCGAACTCCATGCGCGGAATCGGCGATCGCTCGGCAAAAGCGCCCCGATACGGGTCGATCTCGGCGCAGATGCATCGCGATCGTCCGCGTAGTCCTCCACGCCGCGTGCCGATCGCTTCCACGCCGCCGATCGGGCGCAGACCTTTTTACCGGCCGGAGTCGTCGACCGTCCCATGAGCACCGAGTCCGTCCTCGCCGACGGGGTCCGTGAGGCGCTCGCGGTCGACCCCGAAGAGTTCGACGCTCGCGCCGAGGAGGAGGCGGAGATCGTCAAACAGGGGCTCCGCGACGGCGCCTTCGACAACCACCAGTCGATCGTGGGCTTCGAGTACGAGTTCTACGCGGTCGCCGACGGGCGGTGGAGCGAGGAGTCACGAGCGGGCGAGTACGCCCTGATGCGGGTCCCCCGCCGTCTGCTGGAGCTGATGGGGTTCGAGAAGGAGCTCGGGCTCCACAACGCCGAGATGTCGACGAGCCCGCAACCGCTCTCTGATCACGGCCTCCGGGCGCAGCTCGCAGAGGTCCGTGCGCGACTGGAGGCCGCGGAGAACACCGCTGGCGTCGAGGGAATGCGGCTCGTCTCGGACGCCCTCTGGACCATCCCGCCGACTGGTGAGACGGCCCGCGGGTACCTCACGGACAGCGTCGACGTCGACGGGGTCACCGTCGCCGTCAACATGAGCGACGCGGTCCGGTACCACGCGATGGCGAACACGGGCGGCGACGAGCACCGCGGGACGGTTGTCAAGGCGCCCGGGGTGTCGCTTGCAGCGGATACGGTGATGCCCGAAAGTCTCATCACCTCGATCCAGCCGCACTACCAGGTTGCGCAGGCCGACACCCTGCCGCAGCACTTCCGCTACGCCCTCCGGATCGCCGGCCCCCTCCTCGCGCTCGGCGTCAACTCCCCCTTCTTCCCGCCAGACTTGTACGACGAGGGATGGGACGGCGAACGGGTCCTCGCGGAGGGCGCGACGGAGAATCGGATCCACGTGTTCGAGTCCGTTCTCAACGCGCGGACCGACGAGGGCAAGGTCCGATTTCCGCGGGAGTTCCACGACATCGAGACCGCGGTCGACCGGATCGTCGCCGACGAGACGCTGATCCCGATGCCGGAGCCTGAGGGGACCGACCGCTTCGACGACGAGTTCGCGACGTTCCGGACGAAACACGGCAGCTACTGGCGGTGGGTTCGTCCCGTCTTCGAGGGCGCGAGCCGGTCGAGCGCCAACGCCCGGATCGAGTTTCGCCCGATTCCGGGGCAACCGACCGTCCGCGACTCGATCGCCTTCCAGGCGGCGTTTGCGGGGCTGATGCAGGCACTCCCACAGCAGGAACACCCCGTCATCGGGCTCGACTGGGAGACCGCCCGCGACAACTTCTACGCCGCGGTCGCCGGCGGGCTCGACGCGGAGATCGAGTGGGTCGGGCTCGACGGCGAGCGCACCACTGACACCGACGCGCTGTACGCCGATCTCCTCGACCACGCCGAAGCGGGCCTCCGGACCGCGGGCTGTCCCGACGAGGAGGCCGCCGCGTGGCTCGCCCCGCTCCGGTGGCGGGTAGCGAATCGGACGACGCCGGCGAGTTGGAAGCGGGACCGCGTCCGCGAGCGCCTCGGCGCCGGCGACGACTTCGAGACCGCCGTCTACGACACCCAACGCGAGTACATCGACCGACAGGCGGAGACGCTGATCGAGGGCGGTTTCTCTGCGTGGGCAAACAGCAACTGAGGCACGGGCCGACCGCGCGCCGGCTTCGAACGGAACGAAACGAACGTCGATTCGCCTTATGAACCCGGTTCCGAAACCACATCACCCCGATCGTCTGGGTGTGTGTATAATGTATATAAGGCCATATGATCACGTTGCTGTCTTGCGGTTTTTGAGATCGCTGCTCGACCACGAGGTCTCCCCAAACGGGTCGTTTTTGTGATCGGCACAAGCGTTAAGTTCTCGACCGTGCTTCTGTGAGTCGATGACAGACATCACGGAGGCTTCGTCGGACACCCCGGCGGATCGAGTTCTTCCAGGGCACGATAGCTTCTAACATCGATATCGGTCCTGTACGGATCTTCGACACGACGTTACGAGACGGTGAACAGTCACCGCGCACGTCGTTCAGCTACGACGAGAAACGCCGCATAGCGGCGACGCTGGACGACATGAACACCCACGTCATCGAGGCGGGGTTCCCGGTGAACTCGGACGCGGAGTTCGAGGCCGTGAGCGACATCGCCGCCGCGACGAACACTACCGTCTGCGGGCTGGCGCGGGTCGTCGAGGGCGACATCGACGCCGCCATCGACTCCGGCGTCGAGATGGTCCACGTGTTCGTCTCCACCAGCGACGTACAGCTGGAGGATTCGATGCACGCGACCCGGCAAGAGGCGAAACAGCGCGCCGTCGCCGCCGTCGAGCAGGTGAAAGATGCCGGCGTCGAGTGCATGTTCTCGCCGATGGACGCGACGCGGACCGACCCCGACTACCTGCGAGAGATCGTCGAGGCGGTCAGTGACGCGGGCACGGACTGGATCAACATCCCGGACACGTGCGGCGTCGCGATGCCGACCAGCTTCGGGAAGACGGTGAAGGCGGTCGTCAATGCGACCGACGCCCGCGTCGACGTGCACACCCACGACGACTTCGGGATGGCCGCGGCGAACGCGGTCATGGGCTTCGAGAACGGCGCGGAGCAGGCGCAGGTGTCGGTCAACGGGATCGGCGAGCGCGCCGGCAACGCCGCCTACGAGGAGGTCGTGATGGCGGTCGAATCGGTGTACGGCGTCGACACCGGCATCGACACGACTCAGATCACCAAGCTGGCCCGGATCGTCGAGGAGGCCTCGGACATCCCGGTGCCGGCGAACAAGCCCGTCACCGGGCGAAACGCGTTCGCCCACGAGTCGGGCATCCACGCCGCCGGCGTCATCGAGAACGCCGACACGTTCGAGACCGGCGTGATGACTCCCGAGATGGTCGGGGCCGAACGCGAGTTCGTCCTCGGGAAACACACCGGCACCCACAGCGTGCGCAAGCACCTGGTGGAGGCCGGCTTCGACCCGACGGACAGCGAGGTCCGGCGGATCACCAAGCGCGTCAAGGAGTACGGCTCCGGCAAGCGTCAGGTGACTGCCGGCGATGTCGAGCGGTTCGCCGAGGAGGCAGACATCGACCGCGAGGAGGAGGAGGTCCGGATCTGATGGCCGCTTCCCTGAAGGGGGAGCCCGCCGAGCGACCGCCGTCGGACGCGGCGCCAGGGGGCGATCACCCTGCCCGATCCGCCGTCCGGAACCGGTCCGCGGGTCCCGCTCCCCGACAGGGATTTATACCCCGGCCGCATTGGTGGAGCCGAGATGCGACGGCACACCACGATTCCGACGACCGCCGCTGTCGCCGGAGCCGTCGCGCCGATCATTGTAGGGGTATAATCCCCTACACCACCCCTTCCTCACCGACGCCACGCATCGATGAACGCCGACGGGCGAGCCGTTCCTCGTCCAGCGACCCGGCGTTCGGACCGACCGAATCTCACACCCGCGAGATGCACCACCGAACACCACCACGACAATGAGCGACACAGCAGCACAGCCACGAGAGGACGACGCAGAGGAGCCGAAAGATCCGCCGGACGCGGACGAGTCGGTCGCGGCCGAGACCGACGATCCGAGCGACACCGACGGTCCCGTGACGGGACCGGTGTCGACCGGTGCCGAGTCGGTCGTCGCCGCGCTGGAGGCCGCCGGCGCGGAGACCGCCTTCGGCGTGCAGGGCGGCGCGATCATGCCCGTCTACGACGCGCTGTACGACTCCTCGATCCGCCACGTGACGATGGCCCACGAGCAGGGCGCCGCCCACGCCGCCGACGCCTACGGCGTCGTGGCCGGCGAACCGGGACTCTGTCTGGCGACCTCGGGACCGGGCGCGACGAACCTCGTCACCGGCATCGCCGACGCCGACATGGACTCCGACGCGATGCTCGCGTTGACCGGGCAGGTGCCCACCGAGTTCGTCGGCAACGACGCGTTCCAAGAGACCGACACGGTCGGCGTCACCCGTCCGATCACGAAGCACAACTACTTCGCAAACGGCGCGGACACCGTCGGCGACACCGTCGGCGAGGCGTTCGAGCTGTCGCGCGCGGGCCGTCCCGGGCCGACGCTCGTTGACCTGCCGAAGGACGTGACGCAGGCCGAGACGGAGGAGACGCCCGGGCCGGCGGCGCCCCCGGCCGGAACCGACCCCGACCCGAACGCCGACGCCGATGCGGTCGAGGACGCCGCCCGCGCGATCGAGGCGGCCGAACGACCCGTGTGTCTGTTCGGCGGCGGCGTGATCAAGGCCGACGCGAGCGACGCCGCGCGCACCTTCGCACGGTCGTACGGCATCCCCGTGACGACGACGATGCCCGGCATCGGCTCGTTCCCCGAGGACGACGACCTCTGTCTCTCGTGGGGCGGGATGCACGGCACCGGCTACGCCAACATGGCGATCACCCACACCGACTGCCTGATCGCGGTCGGCACCCGGTTCGACGACCGGCTGACGGGCGGGATCGACACGTTCGCCCCGGAGGCCGAGGTCGTCCACATCGACATCGACCCGGCCGAGATTTCGAAGAACGTCTACGCCGACTACCCGCTGATCGGCGACGCTGAGCGCATCCTCGAGCAGCTGACCGCGGCGGTGCGCGAGGCGCCCGACGCTGAGGCGTGGCGCGACCGGTGCGCCGAGTGGAAGGAGACGTACCCGCTCACGTACGCGACCCCGGAAGACGAGCCGCTGAAGCCGCAGTTCGTCGTCGAGGCATTCGACGAGGCGACCGACTACGACACCATCGTGACGACCGGCGTCGGCCAACACCAGATGTGGGCCTCCCAGTTCTGGACGTACACGGAGCCCCGGACGTGGATCTCCTCTCACGGGCTCGGGACGATGGGCTACGGCGTGCCCGCCGCGGTCGGCGCGCGCGTCGCGGCCGACACGATGGGTGAGCAGGACCGCGAGGTGGTGTGTTTCGACGGCGACGGTTCCTTCCTAATGACGATGCAGGAGCTATCGGTGGCGGTCCGCGAGGACCTCGATATCACGATCGCGGTGCTCAACAACGAGTACATCGGGATGGTGCGCCAGTGGCAGGACGCCTTCTACGAAGGGCGTCACATGGCCTCCGACTACACGTGGATGCCCGAGTTCGACAAGCTCGCCGAGGCGTTCGGCGCGCTCGGACTCCGCGTCGACGACTACGACGAGGTCGCGCCCGCGGTCGAGGAGGCGCTCGACTACGACGGACCGGCCGTGATCGACTTCCACGTCGATCCCGAGGAGAACGTCCTGCCGATGGTGCCGAGCGGCGGTGCGAACGGTAAGTTCGCCACCGCGGAGGACCAGCTATGAGCGGCGACTCCCCCGACTCCCGGCCCGCGACCGATGGCGGCTCCCCCGCGTCCGGCGGCGTGCCCGAGGCCGACTCGCGACCCATGCCGAGCGAACAGCCCGGCCCCGAGGAGCGCAACTATCCCACGGGACGCCGGAACCTCGAAGGGATCCGCATCGACCCGGTCGTCGAGGCGGAACACGAGTCTCGCCGCGCAGTCATCTCGGCGTTGGTGGAAGATGAGCCGGGCGTGCTCGCGCGCGTCTCCGGTCTCGTCTCCCGCCGACAGTTCAACATCGAGAGCCTCACTGTCGGCCCGACGACCGTGGAGGGTCACTCGCGGATCACCATGGTCGTCGAGGAGACGGACCCCGGCATCGACCAGATCGAAAAGCAGATGGCGAAGCTAAAGCCGGTCATCTCGGTCGGCGAGGTCTCCGGCGACGCGGTCACCTCGGAGCTCGTCCTGCTCAAGGTGCAGGCGGACGACCCTGCAGCGGTCCACGCGGTCTCGGAGATGTACGACGGCCGGACGGTCGACGCCGGTCCGGAGACGATCACCGTCGAGCTTACCGGCGACAACGCCAGCATCGACAACGCGATCGGCGCGTTCGAGCGGTTCGGCATCGTCGAGATCGCGCGCACCGGGCCGACCGCCCTCGCGCGCGGCAACACGCCGACGGCGCCCGGAGAGAAACCCGGAACGGCCGGCGAACCGACGACTCACGACGACTGACACGCGAATTCACACGATACACATGACCGAAGACGACACACAGACGTTCAACTCGACAGTATACTACGACGAAGACGCCGACGGCGAAGCGATCGCCCACAAGACCGTGGCCGTGCTCGGCTACGGCTCGCAGGGCCACGCGCACGCGCAGAACCTCAACGACAGCGGGGTCGACGTGGTCGTCGGCCTCCGCGAGGACAGCTCCTCGTGGGACGCCGCCGAGAGCGACGGGCTCCGCGTAGAGGTCCCCGCGGACGCGGTCGCCGAGGCCGACATCGTCAGCGTGCTCGTGCCCGACACGGTCCAGCCGGACGTGTACGAGAACGCCATCGAGCCGAACCTGGACGCGGGCGACACGCTCCAGTTCGCGCACGGGTTCAACATCCACTACAACCAGATCCAGCCGCCCGAGGACGTCGACGTGACGATGGTCGCACCGAAGTCGCCGGGCCACCTCGTCCGCCGCAACTACGAGAACGACGAGGGGACGCCCGGCCTGCTGGCGGTGTATCAGGACGCGACCGGCGACGCCCACGACGAGGGACTCGCGTACGCGGCCGCGATCGGCTGTACCCGCGCCGGCGTCGTCGAGACGTCGTTCCGCGAGGAGACCGAGACCGACCTGTTCGGCGAGCAGGCCGTCCTCTGTGGCGGCGTCACCTCCCTCGTGAAGCAGGGGTACGAGACGCTCGTCGACGCCGGCTACTCCCCGGAGATGGCGTACTTCGAGTGTCTCAACGAGCTGAAGCTCATCGTCGACCTGATGTACGAAGACGGGCTCGGCGGCATGTGGGACTCGGTCTCCGATACCGCGGAGTACGGCGGGCTCACGCAGGGCGACGTGGTCGTCGACGAGCACGCTCGCGAGAACATGGAAGAAGTACTGGAGAAGGTCCAGAACGGGCAGTTCGCCCGCGAATGGATTGCGGAGAACCAGGCGGGACGGCCCTCCTACACCCAGCTCCGGGCCGCGGAGAAGAACCACGAGATCGAGGCCGTCGGCGAGGAACTGCGCGGCCTGTTCGCGTGGCAAGATGAAGAAGACGACGAGGAGGAATCGGCCGAGGTGACCGCCTGATGGGCGGACGCGGCGACGCGAACCGGATCTGCGAGACCACGCGACCCACGCGCTGCGCAGGTGATCCCCGATGAGCGAGGGGACCCTGTACGACAAGGTGTGGGACCGGCACACGGTGACGAAGCTGCCCACCGGACAGGACCAGCTGTTCGTCGGGCTCCACCTCGTTCACGAGGTCACCAGCCCGCAGGCGTTCGGCATGCTGAAAGAGCGCGACCAAGAGGTGGCGTTCCCGGAGCGCACGCACGCGACCGTCGACCACATTGTGCCGACTGGGAACCGCGATCGGCCCTACCGCGACGAGGCCGCCGAGAACATGATGGCGGAGCTGGAGGCGAACGTCCGCGGCTCGGGCATCGACTTTTCCGATCCGGACTCCGGCAACCAGGGGATCGTCCACGTTATCGGGCCGGAGCAGGGGCTCACCCAGCCGGGAATGACGATCGTCTGTGGCGACTCGCACACGTCGACGCACGGCGCGTTCGGCGCGCTGGCGTTCGGCATCGGCACCTCGCAGATCCGCGACGTGCTCGCGACGGGCTGTATCGCCATGGAGAAACAGCAGGTCCGCAAGATCGAGGTCACGGGCGAGCTCGGCGAGGGCGTCACCGCGAAGGACGTCATCCTGACGATCATCGGGAAGCTCGGGACCGACGGCGGCGTCGGCTACGTCTACGAGTACGCCGGCGAGGCCATCGAGGACCTCGGGATGGAAGGGCGGATGTCCATCTGTAACATGTCGATCGAAGGCGGCGCCCGCGCGGGATACGTCAACCCCGACGAGACCACCTACGAGTGGCTCGCGGAGACGGACGCCTTCGCCGACGACCCCGAGAAGTTCGAGCGGCTGAAACCCTACTGGGAGTCGATCCGGAGCGACGCCGACGCCGAGTACGACGACGTGGTCACCATCGACGGCTCGGCGATCGAACCGACCGTCACGTGGGGGACCACGCCCGGTCAGACCGCGGGCATCACCGAGCCGATCCCGGATCCCGACGACCTGCCCGAGGAGGACCGCGACACCGCGAAGCGGGCACAGAAACACATGCGCGTCGAGCCCGGCGACACGATGGAGGGGTACGACATCGACGTGGCGTTCCTCGGCTCGTGTACTAACGCGCGGCTGAAGGACCTCCGCGAGGCCGCGGCGTTCGTCGAGGGTCGCGAGGTCGACGACGACGTGCGCGCGATGGTCGTCCCCGGTAGCCAGCGCGTCCGCGACGCCGCCGAGGCCGAAGGGATAGACGAGATATTCATCGAGGCCGGCTTCGACTGGCGCGAGCCCGGCTGTTCGATGTGTCTCGGCATGAACGACGACCAGCTGGTGGGCGACGAGGCGAGCGCCTCCTCGTCGAACCGGAACTTCGTCGGCCGACAGGGCTCGAAGGACGGGCGCACCGTGCTGATGAGTCCGATCATGGTCGCGGCCGCGGCGGTGACCGGCGAGGTCACCGACGTCCGCGAGATGGAGGAGGTGGCGACCGTATGAGCTCGCCCGAGTTCAGCGAGGGCGAGGCGCCGGCCGAGAAGGTCACCGAGGTCTCCGGCACCGGCATCCCGGTCCGAGGCAACGACATCGACACCGACCAGATCATCCCGGCGCGGTTCATGAAGGTAGTTACCTTCGACGGACTGGGCCAGTTCTCCTTCTTCGACCAGCGGTTCGACGACGACAACGAGAAGGACCACCCGTTCAATGAGGAGCAGTACCAGGGCGCGAACGTCCTAGTTGTCAACGCCAACTTCGGCTGTGGCTCGTCGCGTGAGCACGCCCCGCAGGCGCTGATGCGCTGGGGGATCGACGCGGTCGTCGGCGAGTCGTTCGCGGAGATCTTCGCGGGTAACTGCCTCGCGCTCGGTATTCCGACGGTCACGGCAGACCAAGAGGACATCGAGGCGCTGCAGGACTTCGTCGAGGCCAACCCGAACGCCGAGGTCGACATCGACGTGGCCGCCGAGACGATCACCTACGGCGACACCGTCGTCGATGCGACGGTCCACGACGCCCAGCGGAAGGCGCTCGTCGAGGGCGTCTGGGACACCACGGCGCTGATGGGTGCGAACGAGGAGGCGGTCCGCGAGACCGCTCGGTCGCTGCCGTACGTTCCGGCCGAGGACATTCCGGGGGACGAGGCGTGAGCCACGACATCGTCGTCATCGAGGGCGACGGGATCGGCCGAGAGGTCGTTCCGGCCGCCGTCGACGTGCTGGAGGCGCTCCCCGTCGACTTCGAGTTCGTCGAGGCCGAGGCGGGCGACGCGGTGAAAGAGCGGACGGGAGAAGCGCTCCCAGCGGAGACGTACGAACGCGCGGCCGAAGCGGACGCGACGCTGTTCGGCGCGGCCGGCGAGACGGCCGCCGACGTCATCCTCCCGCTACGCGAGGCGGTCGACTCGTTCGTCAACATCCGGCCGGCGAAGGCGTATCCCGGCGTCGACGCGCTCCAGCCGGAGACTGACGTGGTCTTCCTCCGCGAGAACACCGAGGGCGTCTACTCGGGCCACGAGAACCGGCTCAGCGACGACCTTTCGACGCTGACGCGGGTCGTCACCTCGTCGGCCTCGCGAGAGCTGGCGGAGTTCGCCTGCGAGTTCGTCGACGACGGGAGAGGACCGGCCGGCGACCCCGACGAGGGGTTCACCGTCGCGCACAAGGCGAACGTGATGCGCGAGACGGACGGCCGGTTCCGCGAGGAGGTGCTCGCGGTCGCCGACGAACGCGACGTCGACGCCGACGAGGAGCTGATGGACGCGTTCGCGACGAAGCTCCCGCTTGACCCGACTCAGTACGGTGTGATCGTCTGTCCGAACCTCGCAGGCGACGTGCTCTCCGATCTGGCAGCGGGACTCGTCGGCGGGCTCGGCCTCCTCCCGTCCGCGAACGTCGGCCACGACAACGCGTTGTTCGAGCCGGTTCACGGCACGGCGCCCGACATCGCGGGCGAGGGAATCGCGAACCCGACGGCCGCGATCCTGTCGGCCGCCATGCTGCTGGAGTACCTCGGACACGTCGAGGAGGGCCAGCGAGTCCGGGACGCCGTGGAGGGCGTCCTCTCCGACGGCCCGCGGACCGGCGATCTCGGCGGCGACGCCACGACTGACGAGGTCACCGCGGCGATCCTCGACCGGCTGTAGGCGGCGAGCGCCGCCTCCGGTACCCGTCGACCACCTAACTCTTCGCCGTGCGAACGAGACTCGTGACCACAGGCAAACCACAAGAAAGGAAACCCTGCGGCCCGTCGACTCAGGTATGAGCAACTACGAAGTCGCGATGGAAGCAGCCTGGTTGGTCCGTGACGTCAAGGAGACCGACGACGCCATCGGCGTCGCGGTCAGCGAAGCCGGCAAGCGACTCAACGAGACGGACAAGCAGTACGTCGAGGTCGAGCCCGGCGTCACCGGCTGTCCGGCCTGCGGCGAGCCGTTCGACGCCGCGTTCCTCGCCGCGAACACCGCCTTGGTCGGACTCCTCTTGGAGATCGACATCTTCAACGCCGACAGCGAGGAGCACGCCGAGCGGATCGCGAAGAGCGAGGTCGGCGGTGCCCTCCGCGACGTTCCGCTTGAGATCATCGAAGTCATCGAAACCGACGGGGACGAGGACGGCGACCGCGACGACGAGTAGGATTTCGCGAGCGGTGCGACGACGCGACCGATTCGACCGTCGTTGCGATATCGGTCGCCGCCGAAACCTTTTCTAATAACCCCTAGTTATTTAGCGTATGGAACTCCCGACGCCACAGGACCTCCGCGAGCGGCGGACGACGCTGGAGCTGACCCAGAGCGATTTGGCGGACGCCGCCGATGTCTCGCAGCCCCTCATCGCGCGGATCGAGGGCGGCGACGTCGATCCGCGACTCTCGACGCTTCGGCGTATCGTCAACGCGCTCCAAGAGGCGGAAGGGAAAGTCGTTCGCGCGAGCGACCTGATGAACGAGACGGTGATAAGCGTCGCGCCCGACGACGCGGTGCACGGGGCGGTCGAGCTGATGGAAGAGGAGGCGTACTCGCAGCTCCCGGTGCTCCAGAACGGCGTGCCTGTCGGCTCGATCAGTCAGAGCGACGTGGTCCACGCCGGCGAGAACGTGGGCGACCATCCGGTCAGCGATGTGATGAGCGAGTCGTTCCCCACGGTCGCGCCCGGCGCGACGGTCGACGAGGTTCGGAACTTACTCGACCACTACAAGGCGGTGATGGTGACCGACGGCGGTGAGACGGTCGGAATCATCACCGAGGCCGACATCGCTGCGCACCTGTCGTAAGGGGGATTAGGGGCGTCCCGCGGTGTTCGCGGGGGCAGAACACGCTGCAATCGAGAGGTGTCACTCTTCTCGCCGCTCCGAGAGCCGTTCCCAAATCTCCGTACAGCCGGCGCCGTCCTCGATGTCGTTGAGGTGGCCCGTACCGTCGTCGGGGTCGGTGTCCGTCTCTCCCTCCGCGTCCACGTCGTCCCCCCGCCGATCGGCCTCGACGCCTTCTCGTTCGTCGTCGGTCGCTTGGGGATCGGCGTGTTCGGTCATCGTCCCTCCGGGGTGTCGTCGAAGAGCTCAGGCGCCACGTCCGCGGACGCGTGCTGTCGGTACTCGCCGTCGTCGACCGCGTCGACGGGTCGATCGCCGGTGGAGTCGGGAACCGAATCGGTCATCACGCCGAGGTAGGGGTACGCGAGCCATAAGTACCGGTACACATGTAAATCGAACCACTACTCTCGGATACCGGATTTCACGTCCGGTAGTTCGGACGGCATCTGTGGGTGGTTCCACCGCGCAGTGCAACGATTTTCCGATCTTGGGGGCGTCATCGAAACTGTCGCCGATTGCGAACACCGTCACGCATTGGGCCGTTGCGGGCCAATTGGGGGTGTGACCACTCGTTTGCGCGTCCTCGACGACGGGGCGTGGATCTCCGTCAACGACAGCCGGGAAGTGCGTGTCAGCGAACTGTGGCGGCTCGACGCGCCGGATCTGTGTGAGTGCGCGCTCACCGATCTGGTCGTGGAGAACTTCCAGTCGGTCGGCGTCGACGGCTCGACCGTGAAGGCGCGGGTCTACGGTCAGTGTATCGCGTGCGGGGCAACGGGAACGACCGGATGGGTCCCGATCGGGCGGGTACGAGGGGGCGAGTTCGCCGAACTCGACCGCTCCGCGGTCCGCCGCGTGCGACGCTGAGGAAAGCGGCAACAAATGCCCCATCGGTGCAGCACCGGGGAAGGTTGACACCACGCTGTCAGCTATGAGGGAGTCTGGTGTAGGGGCTCTCGATGCCAACGGACGTCGAGAACTGGAAATCGGAGGCGTACGGGCGAGAGGTCCGCGACCGCTTGTTCGAGTTCGCCGAGGAGGGGTACGACTCGATCCCGGACGACGAGCGGGACGCGTGGTTCGAGCGGTTCAAATGGTGGGGCCTGTACCACCAGCGGAACGGACAGGAGGGGTACTTTATGATGCGGATCGGGACCCCGAACGGCGTGCTCGAACCGGGACAGCTCCGAACTATCGGCGAGATCGCCGACGAGTACGCTCGCGGTCCCGGGACGAACCCGATCTTCGGCGACGCGTACGCCGACTTCACCACTCGACAGTCGATCCAGCTCCACTGGATCGAACTCTCGGACGTGCCGGCGATCTTCGAGAAGCTCGCCGCGAACGGCCTCTCGACGCAGCAGGCGTGTGGCGACTCGTGGCGGAACATCGTCGGGAACCCGGTCGCCGGCAAGGACGGACAGGAGGTCGTCGAGGCGTGGCCGGTGATCCGCGACCTTAACCAGACGTTCAAGGGAAACGACGACCACGCGAACCTCCCCCGGAAGTGGAAAGTGTCCGTGACCGGGTCCGCGGACGGCTCCGGGCAGGGCGACATCAACGACCTCGCGTTCGAGCCCGCGTACAAGTCGATCGACGGAGACGGAGAGGGCGACGAGAGCGAGGACGCAGTCGGCTTCAACGTCCGCGTCGGCGGCGGGCTCGCGCGCAACGAGCCGCGGCTCGCCCGCGACATCGACGTCTGGGTGCCACCGGAGCAAGTATCAGATGTCGCCGGCGGGCTCTCCGCGCTGTTCCGCGACTACGGCGACCGCGAGGACCGGTACAACGCGCGGGTGAAGTTCCTCGTCGACGAGTGGGGCGCAGACAAAGTTCGCGAGACGCTTCAGGAGGAGTACGTCGACTTCGAGCTCGAACCCGCCGGGCGCGACGTTCGCGAGGAGTACACCTACAACGCCGGCGAGGGCGAGCGCAACGACCTGATCGGCGTCCACGACCAGAATGACGGCCGGAACTTCGTCGGGCTGAACGTGCTCGTCGGACGGATGGGTGCTGACGACGTGCTCAACCTCGCCGACCTCGCCGAGGAGTACGGCTCCGGCGAGGTCCGGCTCTCGCAGCGCCAGAACGTCATCGTCACCGACGTGCCGGACGACGCCCTTGACGACTTCCGCGACGAGCCGCTGCTCGACCACTACTCGCCCGACCCCTCCCCGTTCATGCGCGGCTCGGTCGCGTGTACCGGTACGGAGTTCTGCTCGCTGTCGATCGTCGAGACGAAGAACCGGCAGGTCCGGTTCGCCCGCTGGCTGAAGGTCAACGTCGACCTCCCCGCCGACGTCGACGAGTTCCACATCCACCTCTCGGGGTGTACCGCGTCGTGCGCGCAGCCGCAGATCGCCGACGTGAGCCTGCGCGGGATGAAGACCCGCAAGGACGGGGACCCGGTGGAGGCGCTCGACGTGGGCCTCGGCGGCGGGCTCGGCGAGAACCCGCAGTTCGCCCGGTGGGTCACCCAGCGCGTGCCCGTCGACGAGGTTCCGGGCGCGATCGCGAACCTGATCGATAGCTTCGCGGCCGAGCGCGACGAGGGCGAGTCGTTCCGGGCGTTCGTCGCCCGTCACGACGACGACGAGCTAGACGCCTTCGTCGAGCCCGAGGAGACCGACTACGAGGACCCGATGATGCACAACACGAAGCGCACCTGGTACCCGTACGCCGAGAACGATACGATGGAGGACGCGCCGCCGACGCCGGCGGACGACTGACGATGTCCGATCGCCTGCTCCGCGTGAACGCCTACACGACGCTCGACCTCGTGGAGGGCCGCGCCCGCGGGCACGAGTTCGAGGCCGACGCGCCCGGCGTCGTGAACGTCACGGCTCCCCGGGAGGACCCCGAACACGTCACGCTGGAAGTCGAACTCGATAACACGGCGATCGACGACCTCCCCGCCCACGCCGACGAGGTCGACCTCTCGCCCGCGCAGGCACGGACGCTCGCCGAGGCGCTGGAGTCGACGGCGGACCGCGTCGACGCCGCGCAAAACGGCGACAGCTCCTTATAAATGAACGGTGCGGTGGCGTGCGCCTGCGAGCGCCCGTTAGGGCGCAAGCAGCCCGCACGAGGGAGTCGCTGGCGCCGACGGCGCCAGCGACAGGGCGAGAGCGAATCTCTCGCTTGCAACCGGCGCTACGCGCCGGTGACGAGGCTGGGGAGGCGTGAGGCTGCAGCTGCGGGGCGGGGCGGGGCGGGACTCAAAGGGGCAGTCGCGAGGACGAAGCACGCTGCAGCAAGCACTGCAAGGAGCGAACAAAGTGAGCGACTGAAGCGCGCAGCAAAGCGCGCGAGTCGTCGCGGCTGGGGGCTTTGGAGGTGTTCACCGTCGATCCGCTGTTAACTACTTATAAATGACCGAATGAGAATTCGAAACAGTTCACCGCGCCAGCAACGATTTATTAGCGAACGCTTAGAACCGCTCCAGAGGAGGTTCCCACGCCAACGCCCATTTATAAGCGATCGGCTACAGTGCCGACAGGAACCGGATTCCCGCTGACAACAACTACTTATAACTCCAGTCCGCGGATCGCGACGCTCCCCTCATCATCATCGCCCTCCTCTACTCGCCCGATCACACGCCCATCCGTCTCGGCAGCCAGCGATTCGGCCGCGTCGGGGTCGACGGCGGCGACGAAGCCGGTCCCCATGTTGAACGTCCGGTGCATTTCCTCGTCAGAGACGCTCCCCTCCGACTGCACGAACTCGAAGACGGGCTGCGGCTCGAAGGCGTCGTCGACGACGTACCGATTCGCGCCGAGCCGCGTCAGGTTGGTCCAGCCGCCGCCGGTAACGTGAGCCGCGCCGCGCACGCCGTGGTCGCGCATCGGGTCGAGCAGATCGGTGTAGATCCGGGTCGGCTCTAACAGCGCCTCGCCGACCGTCTCGTACCCGTCGAACGGACACGGGTCGGTGTACGCGTGCTCGCGGGTCGCGGCCTCCCGGGCGAGCGTGAGCCCGTTCGAGTGGATCCCGGAGGAACGCCAGCCGACGAGTGCGTCGCCCGGCTCCGCCGCGCCGTCGAAGACGGCCTCCTTCGCGGCGAGTCCGGCGCAGGTCCCCGCCAGATCGAGCCCGCGGATCACGTCGGGCATCACCGCGGTCTCGCCGCCGACGAGCTCCATGTCGGCGAGTTCGGCGCCGCGCGCGAGCCCCTCGCCGACCTGCTCGGCGAACCGCTCGTCCGGCTCGTCGACGGCGAGGTAGTCGACGAACGCGACGGGGCGCACCCCGGCGGCAACGAGGTCGTTGACGTTCATCGCGATGCAGTCGATCCCCACCGTCGAGTAGTCGCTAAGCGCCTCGGCGACGAGCAGCTTCGTCCCGACCCCGTCGGTCGCCAGCGCGAGGTAGCGGTCGCCGATGTCGAGCAGGCCGGCGTAGTCGCCCTCCCCCTCGCCGACCGCGCCGATCAGCGCCGCGGTCGCCGCCTCGCTGGCGTCGATGTCGACGCCGGCGTCCGCGTAGGTGAGTTCGTCGTCGCCGTCGATCGTCGGTTCCTCGTCGCCGCCGCCCGTCTCGCCGCCGTCGCCCTCGGTCATGTGTGTCGAGGGACGCCCGCGGAGCAAAAGCGCACCGTTCCCCGCGAACGGGTGGAGGGCGAGGACCGCGGGGCCGGCAGGGGCCGGCGACGCCCGGCTCAGAACGGCCCGCCGAAGCCGAGTCCGCCGACGAACACGAGCCCGATCGTGAGCACGACGGAGAGGACGAAGAAGCCGGCCCACACACCCTTGCTCCAGTCGAGCACGGTCTTCCCGTCGAGGGGGCCGTACGGAATCAGGTTAAACGCCGCGAGGAAGACGTTGATCGCGATCCCGCGGGAACCGATCAGGGTTATCACCGGGCTCCCGACGACGGGACCGAGCAGGAGCGCCGGCAGGAACACGAGCGTGAGGAGGAGGTTGACTACCGGCCCGGCCAGCGCGATGTGGCCGTGTTCGCGGGGCGTCAGCCGGCCGCGGTGGTGGACCGCACCGGGCGCGGCGAAGATGAACCCGAGAAGCGAGCTCATCACGGCCAGAAACAGCATGCTGTTGTCCGCCCGGAACTCGGCGACCTGGTCGTAGTGGACCGCGACGACCTTGTGGGCGATCTCGTGGAGGAGGAACGCGACGCCCGCGGTGAGCAGCCCGACCAGAAGCGGCGGGACGATCCCCGCCGCGAGCAGCCGATCGAAACCGGCGGTGCCGTTCACGAAGAAGAACGTGAACGCGACGCCGAGCGCGAGCCACGCGACCAGCAGGTCGCGGATCTCGGTCCCGCTGAAGTAGAGCCCGGCGATCCGTCGGCCCTGCAGAGTTCCGCTCATGCGTTCACCTCACTAGCGCGCCGAGTTATGCCCACCGCAACGCGTCGGATCATGCGCCACCCGTGACCGCGCTTCGGATCAGTTCCGCGCCGGTGCGTGCGCCCTCGACCATGAGCCGTCCCACCTCGTCGACGCCGCCTACGTCGCCGAACATCGCGGGGATGACGTACACCGCGAACAGGAAGCTCGCGACGATACTGCCGATGTTCGTCATCGCGACGACGACGATGAGCTTGAACAGCGGCACGTCGAGCATCGCGGAGACCAGCTCGGAGGGCGACTGCGTCTCGTCGGAGAGCAGCTCGTTGAGCCGTCCGATATCGCCGACGTTCACCGTGAGATGCCGGAGCTCGACGTAGCCGGTGAACCAGCCGGGCGCGAGCACCGGGTTGATCGAGGTCATCCACGCGACGGCGCCGCCGACGCCGGCCGAAGTCCAGCGTGCGCCGGCGAGTTTCGCGAATGCGAACGCGAACGCGCCGTTGATCAGGAACCACGCGCCGAACAGCCGGAACAGGAACGCGTTCTCCACGCCGGCGAGCGCGAGCAGGACGAAGAAGCCCACGAAGCTGACGGTGATCGCGTAGCCGATCGCCTTCTTCCACGGGAGCCGTCGCCCGCGCTCTTTCCCGACGAGGTCTTCCATCGGCGGGAGCGACGCGGGGTCGGCGAGGTACCCCTCGATCCCCGCGCGGTGACCCGCGCCGACGACGGCGACCACGTTGTGCCCGGCCTCGCGGAGGGCGACGAGCCGGTGGGCGATGAAGGCGTCGCGCTCGTCGATGAGCGCCTCCGCGCCGCCCGGGGAGAACTGCCGGAACTCCTCCATCATCATCGTCACCACGTCGGTGTCGGTCAGGTCCTCCATCCCGAGTTCCTCGATCCCGCCGTGTTCGGGCTCGCTGGTGCCCCGTCCGACGACGGTCATCGCGAGTGACGCGACCACACCGAGGGTTAAGCCGAGCGAGATCCCGAGCCCGAGGCTGCCGATCGCCGTCACGGCGAAGCCGCCGAGATACGTCGCGACGATCCCGTCGAGCGCACCGACCGCGGCGGCGATGATACCGGCCGCGACGCCCAGTGCCGCTGCGGCGTAGAGGCGTCCATCGGGTGAGAGCGCGACCTTCCCGACCTGATCGACGGCGATCGCGACCGCAACCGTGGCGAGCACGCCGCCCGTGACGCTCGTCAACAGGGCGTCAGTGACGCCGACGCTCCCACCGAAGAGCCCGATCACCGGACCAGCGAGAATACCGACGAACAGTCCAACTAACACCCCAACCACGCGGGAGTCGGTGACGCCGAACGCGAGTCCGCCCACCATTCGCAGCTTCTCGGTGAGCGACATCCGGGCCCAGAAGCGCTGTATCGTCGTCTGGATGTCTCGGTCGACCAGCGCCACGTCGATGCCGAGCCCCTCGGCGACGTCGATGGCGGCCCGCATGTCGGCGCCGGGCTCGATGTCGAACCGGTCACCGAGCTGGGTCTGGACGTACGACAGCATCCAGTACGCGAGGAACTGGAAGACGGTGTTTCCCCGCAGCAGGTCGCTCGCGTCGAGATCGTCGGGGCTTTCGCCGTTCATCTGGCGGTATCGCCCCTCGTCGAGCTCGACGGCGACCACGTCGGGTCGCTCGCGCTCGATCGTCTCCTCGACCTCGTCGACCGACTGCTTGGAGACGTGCGCGGTTCCGACGACCGTCACGGAGCCGGACTCGTCGCCGGCGGCGGGCGTTCCGGCTGCACCACTCGCAGGGGAACCCTCGCCATCGATTGGCGCCGAGTCGCTTGCCGTCGGCGCCGGCTCGCTCGCCGTCGGGGGCGGGGACGCGCCGTCGGATCCCCCTGGCGTCTCTGTCATTGCCACGACGTACTCCGTCGCCGCGTTTAGGGTTTGTGAGTCGGTGAGCGCGCGGCACCGCCTCAAGGATCCAACAAATTTGTATTCTCACGGGTCACAGAGACTGGTATGTCGCGGCTGTTGCCCTCCCTCCCCGACGCGACCCCCGAAGATCGAGAGCCGCGGGTGGTCGGCGTCAACGAAGATGACGCAGACGAGCTCATCGCCGCACTCGGCTCCGAGACGGCACGCGAGATTCTCACGCGGCTCCACGACGAGCCGGCGACGAAATCGGAACTCGCTGACGCCGTCGACACCACGCTCCAGAACGTCCAGTATCACCTCTCGAAGCTCAACAGAGCCGACCTCGTCGATGTCGTCGACACGACCTACTCCGAGAAGGGCCGAGAGATGGACGTGTACGCGGCCGCCGACGAGCCACTCGTACTCTTCGCTGGCGGTTCTGAGGAGTCGAACGGGATCAAGTCGGCCCTGATGCGGCTGCTCGGCGGCTACGGGATCATCGGGCTGGCGGCGGTCGCGGCCCAGCGGGTGCTCTCGGTGCCGAGACCGACCGCTCGCGTGTCGAGGAGCACGGGCGGGGGTGCCGGCGGCGACGCGGCGACCGAAGACGCTGCGGACGGGCCTTCCATCGAGACGGTCTCTGAGGCCGACGGCGGCGGCAGCGGCGAGATCGACGGCACCGTCGAGTACGTCGTCGATCCCTTGGCTGACTACGCCGTCTCGCTGCTTGAGCCGGGGGTCGTCTTCTTCGTCGGTGCCGCGCTCGTGTTCACGATCGGCTGGGCGTACTGGTACTGGGGCGGCCGCTGACGGGGCGCGCTGCCGACACACAGTACCGATCGCCTCGGGCTGCGCTCACGTGGGACAGCTATTCATGCCGCCGCCGCCACGATCCGGTATGGAACACGAAGCCGAGGTCGTCGGGGTCGGAGCGGGCTCCGCACCCGGCGGCGACGTGCCGGCGGTCATCCTGTCCGCGCGCGGCGAGTACGTCCCGATCTTCGTCAGCGCCGATCAGGCGCAATCGATCGGGATGGCGCTCGAAGGCGAACCGTTCGACCGGCCGCTGACGCACGACCTCCTCGTCGACATCCTCACCGAGTTCGGCGGTGCGATCGACCGCGTCCGAGTCGACGACCTCCGGGACGGAACCTTCTACGCGAAGGTCGACGCCGAGCGGTACGAGAACGGCGAGCCGGAGCGGTTCGTCTTCGACGCGCGCCCCTCCGACGCGCTCGCGATCGCCGTTCGGATCGACTGTCCGATCATCGTCTCCGACGCGGTGATTGACGAGGCGGGTCGCCCGCAGGACTCGATCCGGTTCGACGACGGTCCCCAAGGCGGCGCCTGACCGCTGCACTCGCCGCCGGTCAGGAGGTTCAAGTCACCCGCCGCCTCACCGACGGCATGGACGAGACGGCGACGGTCGCGGAGTCGTACACCGAGATGACCGAACTGCTGTTGCCGAACGACACGAATAACCTCGGGCGAGCGCTCGGGGGCGCGGTCCTCCACTGGATGGACATCTGCGGCGCCATCGCCGGAATGCGCTTCTCGAACCGGCAGGTCGTCACCGCCTCGATGGATCACGTCGACTTCATCTCTCCCATCGAGATGGGCGAAGTTGCCGTGATCGAGGGGTACGTGTTCAACGTGGGGAACACGAGCGTCGACGTGAAGGTTCACGTCAGCGCTGAGAACCCTAGGACCGACGAGCGCCGCCGGACGACGACCTCCTACTTCACCTTCGTCGCGCTCGACGACGAGGGCACCCCGGCGAGCGTACCGGAGCTGACCACACCGACCGACGCGGAGGAGACGCTGCGCGACGACGCGATCGAGGGGCGGCGCGAACAGCTCCGAAGCGTGGCCGAGCGGTACGATCTGTAGACGACCGGCGGAATCCGTCCGCGGCTCACCGAGTCGCGCTCGCGTCGTCGATCCGCTCCGTGGATCCGGGAATCACATCGACGTGTCCGCCGGTTTCCTCGACCGCGACCTCGTGCGCCTCGCGGACCAGCGTGGCGAGGGCGGTGGCGCCGTCGGTGCCCGCGGCGAGGTGGCTCCCGCAGTCACAGTCGGACGCGCCGAAGCCGTCAACCGGGCTCGCTGGGAGTCGGTCGGCGACCGCACACTCCACGTCGGCGTCGACGCTCCGAACGACGCTGTCGATCCGGGCGTCGGGGTGGCCGAGCAGGTGGTCGACGTGCCAGTGGCGCACGTCGTGTTCGCCGCGGGCGGTCCGGCGGTGGCGGTCGACGCGGGAGAACCCCCCGGTGCCGAGCGCGCTGCCGGTATACGCGTAGATGCCGGGTTCGAATCGGCGGTCTCCGAGCGCACCGACCTCGATCGTCGCCGGGGCCGCGAGTTCGACGAGGAGGGTGTAGGTGCCGCCCGCGTCGCTCTCGGGATCGCCGTCGATCGCGTTGCTTCCGTCCCCCCCGTTTCTGCCCCCGCTTACGACAGCGCCTCCGGCCGGTCGCTCGCCGCGAGGCGGAGGCCGTCCACGAGGTCGCTCGCGGCGTCGGTCAGCCGGTAGGTCTCGTGCACGTCGTCGGGGTCGCGGCCGCGCCCCGACAGCGTCCCGACGACGCCGGCGATCCGGTCGTAGTTGTCGCGGACGAGCCCGCCGACGATTTCGGGGGTGCCGGCGCGCTCGGCCAGCTCCTCGGCCGCCGAGCGGCCGGCGTACACCCGTCCCTCGCCGGGGTCGACGAGCACCATCGCGAACGGGCGCGAGCCGAACTGCGCGTCGAGGAACGGCCCGACGGGATCGGCCTCCCACGGCACCGCCGCGACGCCCTCCAGCCGCCGGAGCGCGACGGCCGCCACCGAGCAGTACGGGCAGTCGCCGTCGAAGATCAGCACCGGCGCGTCCGGGTCGGTGTCCATGCCTTCGGGTACGCACTCCGGCGGCTTAAGCGACCGGCTGAGGGGGTTGCAGTATAAAAGAAATGTGTCGACCGATCGGACCGATCGGACCGATCAGTGCGAGTGACCGAGCGCGTCTTCGAGCGACTGGCCGAAGCGCTCCTCGAACAGCTCCGCGGCGGTGTCGTTCATCTCCGCGATGTCGTCCGGGACCTCGCCCTCGCTGTGGTGGGCGATCACGTGCGCCTGCTGGGCCATCGCCTGCACCACCACGTCGCTGACGACGCGGGTCGGCTGCTCGCCCTGCTGGCTGAGCACGTCGACGAGACCGGCGGGCAGTTCGAAAGACTCCTCGTCACCGTCGGGACCGGTGATCGTGTAGGTTTCTGTCTCTCCCATACCCGTGGATCGGGACCGGTACATAAGGGTCTGTGGAAAGCGGGCCCGATTATCTGGCAGTTCCTTCACGGGAGATCGGCGACCTCCTCCGTCACCCGTGCGCCGAGATCGCCTTCACCGAGAAGCCGGAGCCGACGATGCTCGCGAGGTAGATTGCGATCGCGGTGATGACGATCGACCCCCCGGAGGGAAGTCCGAAGCCGATCGAGACGGCGAAGCCGCCGATCACCGACAGCTGTCCGAAGATCACCGCGAGGTACATCGTCTCGCGGAAGCTCCGAGCGATCTGGGAGGCGGCCGCGACCGGAACGACGAGCATCGCGGCGACGAGGATGACGCCGAGCACCTGCATCGCGCCGACGACGACGACCGCGGTCAACACCACGAGCAGGGTGTTGTATCCGGTGACGTTCAGCTGAGCGACCCGCGCGGCCTGCTCGTCGAAGGTGATGAAGAGCAGCTGTTTGTACGTCAGCGCCACGCCAGCGACGACGATCAGGGAGAGCGCGCCCATCAGGCGCGCTCCCTCCGGCGTGACGACCGCGAGGTTCCCGAACAGGTATCCCTGAATGTTGACCCCGGTGAGTCCGTCACCGTAGCTGATGATCAGGGTTCCGACCGCGAAGCTCCCGCTGAGCATGATCGCGATCGGCACGTCCCCGTAGGCGTCAGTGCGCTCGGTAAGCCACTGGACTACAAGCGCGCCGAGGATCCCGACCGCGAGCGCGACGAGCAGCAGCGAACCGTTCCACCCGGTCGAAGACGTGACGAGGATGCCGATCGCGACGCCGGCGAATGCGGTGTGCGCGAGCGTCTCGCCGATCAGCGCCATCTCGCGGTGGACGAGGAAGGAACCGACCAGCGGAGCGACGACCCCGACGAGCACGCCGACCGCCATCGACTGCCACATGATCGGGTGCCGGAACACATTCGTGCCGAACGCGGCGTCCATCCCGCGTCCGAACGAGCGGAACGCGGCGTACAGTTCGCTCGCTACCGGGAGGTCCTGCGCCCAGTAGAGCAGAACGAATCCGAGCATGACGGCCGCGACGACGGCCGTGATCGCGATTCCGACGAGTTCGGCGGTTCGGCGGAGGCCACGGTCGGGGCGCGGGCGATTTTTCGTGTCGGCGGCTGATTCCCCGCTCATCAGTGGTGGTGGTGGACGACCTGTCCCGTGGTGCCGTACGCCTCCGCGAGGGCGTCGCTCTCGACGAACGACTCGGTGTCTCCGTGGTGGTACAGCTCGGTGTTGATACAGGCGATGCGGTTCGCGCGGTCGGTGACGACGCCGATGTCGTGTTCGATGAGGATGATGGTGATCCCCTCGTCGTTCAGCTCGTCGAGGAGGGCGTAGAAGGCGTCGCGCGACTCGGCGTCGACGCCGACGGTCGGCTCGTCGAGCGCGAGTAGATCTGCGTCGCTCGCCAAGGCACGCGCGATGTATGCTCGCTGTTTCTGGCCGCCGGACAGCTCCGAGACGAGTCGGTCGGCGAGTTCGCCGATGCCGACCGTCTCGATCGCGTCGGCGACAGCGGCACGGTCGGCCGCGGAGAGCCGCCCTCGGCCGGCGCGCGCGAACCGGCCCATGGTGACGCACTCGCGGACGGTGACCGGCATCGCGCCGCCCCGGCTCGTTGCCTTCTGGGAGACGTAGCCGATCCGACCGCCGTCGTCGAACTCGTCGACCGGGCGGCCGAACAGCTCAATGGATCCCTCGTCGGGCTCGTGGAGCCCGAGCATGAGGTGAAGCAGGGTGGTCTTCCCGGAGCCGTTCGGCCCGACGAGCCCGAGGAAATCACCCTCCTCGACCGTCAGAGAGACGTTGCTCACGGCGACCGTGTCGCCGTAGGAGAACGTCACGCCGTCGAGATCGACAATTACGGTCACTGCGTGTGTCCGATCTGGGTTGTCCGCACGTTTAGCTCTTTTAGTCCGTCGTCGCTGTCGTCGGAGCGGTCGCCCGACGAGTCGGTGACCGCACTGATCACTGCGCGTCGAATGCCCGCTCGAAGGCGGGGACGTTGATCTCGGTCATCTGTTCGAGATAGCCGTACCCGGCGTCGTTCCACTCACGGGTCGTCCCCCCGGCCGGCGTGACGGGGACCGCCTCGGTGGCATCGCTGTTCTCGACGATCGACTCGGCGAGCCTGGGCGACTCGAAGCGGTCGTACAACACCGCGTCGATCCCCTCCGTGTTCACGAGTTCGATCGTGTCGGCGATCTCGCTTTGCGTCGGCTCGTTTTGCGGCGAGACGCCGACCGGCGAGTGGAGCCGGAACCCGTAGCGCGCCTCTAGGTACTGAAAGGAGTTGTGGCCCGCCATGACCGCCACGCCGCGCTCGGCGTTCTCGGCGATTGACTCGAAGGCATCGTCGATCGCGTCGAGATCCTCGGCGTAGGCGGCGGCGTTGTCGGCGTAGTCGTCGGCGTTGTCCGGGTCCGCCTCGCCGAGCCCTGCCGCGATGGTGTCGACGACATCGGCGGCAAGCACCGGATCGACCCAGACATGGGGGTCGTACTGCCCTCTGTCGGGGCCGTCTTCGTCGTCGGGGCTGTCTTCGTCGTCGTGGGCGTCTTCCTCCTCTTCGTCGTGGCTATGGTCCCACTCAAGGAGGTCCTCTTCCAGCCCGGCGAGCCCGTCGATCACGGCGACCGTGTCGTAATCGTCCTCCAGCGTCGCGGCCAGATCCTGCGCCCACGAGAACTCCGAGCTGTCGAGGTAGACGAACGCGTCGGTGGAGGCGACGTCTACAGCGAGGTTCCCGTCCGGCGTCCAGCCGTGACCGAGCTGCCCCACGTCGACCGGGTCCTCGAAGCTCGCGTGGTCGCCCGCGACCTGATTCGCCCAGTCATTGAGGGTGAAGAAGGCGGCGTAGCCGGCGTCGAACCCACCGGATCCGCCGTTTGTGGTGCCGGAACAGCCGGCTAACGACGCCGCCGTTCCCGCGACCGCGAGACCGGCGCCGCGACGCAGCACCGACCGCCGTGAGTGAGTCATATCTATCGATACCGCTGATTAACAGAAAAATGTTGTTATTTCATAACCCCGAATTAATAAAATGGGCGTCGAGAGCGTCCCCGATTAACAACTCGGTGTCACCATTTGGGGCAGACGCTCTCATTTATTCGGTGAGATCGACGACCGTCGCCTCGGCGAGGTTGACGAGCGTCTCCGGATCAGTCTCGAACACCGCACTCGGCGTCCCCGCCGCGCCGTAGACCGTGTCGTATCCGGTAAGCGTCGGATCGAAAACGGTCGGGATCGAGGCGTCGTGACCGATCGGCGGCACGCCGCCGATGCTCCAGCCGACGACCTCGCGGATCCGCTCCGGGTCTGCCATCGCGGCTGAGGCTGCGCCGAACCGCTCCGCGACCGCGTCCAGATCGAGCCGGTTCGCGCCGCTCGTGATCGCCGCGACGAGCCGGTCCTCGTCGGCTCCGGCCTCTTCGTCGGCTCCGGCCTCTTCGTCGGCTCCGGCCTCCCCGCCCGAGAGCGACACCACGATGGTGGAGGCGATCGCCGCGGTGTCACATCCGACGGCGTCGGCGGCCGCGGCCGCCGTCTCCGTGCCGGCGTCGAACTCCAGCACGTCGAGGTCGACGCCGTGTCGCTCCCGCGCCCGCTCCGAGAACTCCGCCGCACGCTCGTGCATGACGAGAAAGAAGCCCGCGTCTGGGTATGAAGCTCCCGGCCGCGGCACGTATCGCGATCGGGCGAGACCGGTGGCCAAGCGCGGCGCTGTCGACGCCCTACCGCGTCCGTAGCTCGTCTTTGTCCTTGATCACGCGAGCGTCGCCCTCGCCGGACGTGACCTCGTTGACGAGATCGTACAGGTCGTTTTGAAGTCCGGCGGGGAAGGTGAGGACGCCCACCCACGATCCGTCGTTCTGCCACTCCTCGCGTTCCAGATCGCCGAATTCTCGGATCTGGGCCTGCCCGGATCCCGCGTAGTCGGCGGGGAGCTGGACCGCCATCGTCACTTCCTCGAAACGGATCGGTATCACCGGGCGGAGCGCCTCGAGCGCGTCGTCGACCTGATTCTCGACCGGCTCCATCGGATCGATCTGGAAACCCGCCTCCTCTAAGGCGCGCTCGATGCGTTCGGGCGGGTGCGGCGAGTCATCCATCTGCGGGTTCACCGCGTTGCGCGTGATGGTGGTGACAAGCTGATTGTGCTTGCGTTCCATCATTTCCTCGCGCTGCTCGGCGGTGATCTGGATCTCCCCGCGCTCGACGACCTCGGGAATGATCTCCAGCGGGTCGGTCGTGCCGAACACGGTCTCTAGGTCTTCTTCGGCCGGGCGATCGCCCCGCGAGGCGTTCTCGAACACGTCCTCGGCGGCGATCACGTCTTCCAGGTTGCCCTCGAACTCGCCCCGTTTCATCGCGAGCGCGGCGTCGGGGTCGATCAGCACCTCGAACCGTTCGCCGTGTGACTCCAATCGGGCCGTCACGGCCTCGTCGAGCGAAATCATACTGAACGGTACCACCCCCGTCGTGAAAAAGCCTCCCGCGACGCGCCGCAACCTCGACCATTCAGTCCGGTCTACCCCTCCGGTCAGCTCCCCGCCGAGGGCCGCTCGTCTGTCCACTCGGCTCGACAGGTCTGCGAGCAGAAGTGTCGATGCACCGCATCGTCGCCGTCGACCCACGTGACGGTTCGGCGACCAGTGCCCAGCGCTGGCTCGCTACAGGTCACACAGCGCGGTGCGGATTCCTCATCGATATCTTCCTCGAGGTCGGACGTCGGATCTACCATACCCGTCCGTACGCCTCCGGACACTTGAACCCGCGAAGGGCGGCAGTTCTGGCCGTGCGACTCAGTCTCACCGCCCGACGGAGTGGCCGCCATCTCCTTCGATTTCTCCTCCACCCCGTCGCCTCCCGGTCGGCGCTGCAGTCCGCGAGGGGTGTTCGACCGCGATCTCCTCGTTCGCCGTTGGGTCGGTCAGGGTCCGCTCGCGCCCGTCCGGCCACCGGATGTCGACGCGGACCGGGGTCGCTCCCCCGAGTCCGAAGTGCGCCACTGGTTCCGTCTGACAGAGGCAACCGCCGCCGGCGTCGACCGTGCGGCGCTGGACGCCCCCGGTCGTTTCGAGCCGGACCACCGCCCCCCTGGCGGGTGCCCCGTGGCGCGTGGTCGGTCTGACGCGGAGCCACCCGGCAGCCGCCGCAGTCGGGTCCTTGTACACCGAAATCGGTTGGGCTGCGACCTCGCCGTGGACGACGATCAGTTCGAGGATACCGTCCCCGTCGATGTCGGCCGCGACCGCGCCGGTCCCGAAGCCGTCCGGCTCGGCGGCCGGTCCGAGGTCGATGCGACGCCAGCACGGGTCGTCACCGCTCTCAGCGACGCGAGCGAAGAGCCGGTTTTGCTCTCCCGAGGCGTTGAAGAACAGCTCCTCGCGGCCGTCGTTGTCGAAGTCGGCGGCCACGACGGTCCGGACGCGCCCGGTGTCGCGGAGTGCGGGCGGTGCCGCGTCGACGAACCCGCCACCGGGGGCTCGGCGGAGGAGGCGGTTCGACCCGTCCTCGTTACCGACTACGAACGCGAACCGACCGCCCTCGTCGACGAGGGCGGCCCCCCGCGTGTCGCCGGCCGGGTCCGAGAGTGCCGCGCCGCTGTCGGCCCGGTCGTAGTGGCCGCCGTCGTTCCGAAACAGCCGGTTCGGCCCGCGCTCAACGCCCGCGAACAAATCGCCCTCGCCCGAACAGTGCGGGACCGCGAGCAGCGACCGACACCCCCCGTCGACCTCCAGCCCGACCGCGTCGGCCATGTCCGTGATCTCGCCGTCGTCGCCGACTTCGTAGAAGGCGAGGGGGGCAGCGTACCCGGAGACGGCGACGCCGTAGCGGCCGGTTCCGAGGCGGTCGAGCGCGGCGACCGACCGCCCGGCGCGCACGTCGAGCCGATCGGCGTTCACATCGAGTGCGAACAGGTCGGTCCAGCGGTACCGTTCAGATTCGAGCCGGCTTAAAAGGAGGTCCGGGTCGCCGCCGCCGTCGACGCCCTTGGTACAGTTGTGGACGTACACTTCCTCGCAGCCGTCAGCGTCGAGGTCGGCCGCGCACACGCCCATCCCGTGTCGGGTTCCGTCGGCGACGATGCCGCAAGCCGTGTCGACGAAGCGGTCGCCGTCGCGGGCGTATAGCCGATTGGGCTCCCCGTAGCCCGCGACGAACACGAGCGGGCCCTCCCGGCCGGGCGTCACCGCGACGCCGTAGCCCCGAACCGGGTCGTCGTCCGCGACGAGGTCGGACCGCTCCGTGAACATGGCCGTCCGTCACCGCTCGGGGAATAAGAACTCACGGGTCCGATCGAAGCCACCTTTATAAATGCGTTCGCTACCGAACGCGGTCGGCGACGAGAGGTCGTCGATCACTTATAAACTCGTGCCGCGCTAGCCGAGCACGAACACGAACAGCGCGACTCCCGCGGCGAGCGTCAGGAAGAGGACGCTCCGGCCGATACCGGTTCGGATCTCGACGTCGACGCCCGCGCGCCCGAGCGCCTCCCGCGGGTGCATCGCGGTCCACTCGACGGCCGCGATCGCGTTCATCACCGCGCGGTCGACGGCGGCCCACAGTTCGGTGACGCCCCAGACCGACCCGCGAGCGAGGTAGAACGCGGCGGGGTACGTCACGGCGTCGACGTCGCGCATGTGGTGGGCGAGCCAGCCGAGCGGGCGCTTCAGCGCGAAGAAGCCGACGAAGCCGGCCACGAGCAGCGCGGCGCTCTCGGTCAGGTGGCTCGTGCTGTAGGGATGCAGTTCCGGCGCGACCTCGGCCGTGAACGGCATCAGCTCGACGAGGTAGCCGTAGGTGAACGGCGTGCCGAAGAAGACGCACGCGCCGCCCGCCAGCACCATCCCGACGGTCTGGAACCGCGTTGCGTCCTTCGGTGACAGCGTCGCCGACCCGTGGAAGAACATGTAGTAGCCGAGCTTGATGAACGACATGAACGTCCCCACGCCGCCGAGGATGAGTAGCCACCAGAGTAGCCCCTCGCCGAACAGCAGCTCGAAGTTGTGGATCTCGTGGGCGGAGTCGATCACCATCCCCTTCGAGATGAATCCGTTAAAGCCCGGAACGGCCGTAATCGACGCCGCACCGACGAGGTACACGAGGAAGGTGACCGGCATCACCCGCCAGAGCCCGCCCATGTCCCTGATGTCCTCGACGCCGGTCCGGTAGATCACGACGCCGACCGCCATGAACAGGAGGCTCTTGTAGAGAACGTTGTTGAACAGGTGCGCGAACCCGCCGGTGACGGCGAAGTCACCGACGGCCGTCGCGAGTCCGAGCCCCGCCAGCATGTAGCCGACCTGCGCCTGAATGTGGTACGATAGCAGGCGACGCGGGTCGTACTGCAGCAGCGCGAAGAACGCGCCGTAGACCGCCATGAACCCGCCGAGGTACGCGAGCCACATGCCGCCCTCGGGGAACGCGCGGTACATCACGTACACCGCGGTCTTCGTCGTGAACACCGAGAGGAACACCGACGCCGCGACGTGCGGGCGCGGGTAGGTGTCCGGCAGCCACGTGTGCAGGAAGATAAACCCGCAGTTGACGCCGATCCCGATCGCCGCGAGCAGCGTCGCGGAGGCGTGGATCCCGGTTGTCGACGAGAACAAGAAGATCTCGCCGGCCGGCACGCTCCCGAGCATCGATGCGCCGTGGACGACGACCGCCCCGAGCAGGAACGTCCCGCCGATCCCGTGGAACAGGGCGTAGCGGTAGCCGGCCCGCACTGCTTTCCCGCCGTACTGCCACACCAGTAGCGTCGAGGTGACGGCCATCAGCTCCCAGAAGAAGATCAGCGTGAGCCAGTCGCCGGCGTAGATCGTCCCGACCGTCGATGAGACGTAGATCAGCGCGAACGCGGTCACCCACTTCGGTGCCTCGGTGCCGTACGCGTACAGCACCGCCGCCGTCGCGAGGAAGCCGACGACGACCCCCATCAGCAACGAGAACTGATCGACGTTGAACAGGATCACGTCGAAGCCGAACAGCTGCGTCGCGACGTACGCGCCCGTGCCGCCGTCGCCGAGCAGCACCGCCTGCGCGAACGTGAACGCCGTCGCCAGCGCGGCCGCCGCGTGACCGGCGCGGCGCGGGAGGCCGAGGACGAGGAACGCCGCCGCCGCGAGTACGACGTACGGCGGAAGTGAGGTGAGGATCGGGTTCACGGACGCATCACCTCCTCAGGGAGCCGCGTATCGACGATGAGTTCGATCAGCTCCAAGAAGCCCATCTCGTAGGGAATCACGCCGAGCAGCACCGCGAGGCTCATCGCGGTGAGGATGGGCGCGAGCGTGAACCACGTCGACTCGCGCCCGAGGAGGACGTCGAGCCCGTCGATATGCGTCCAACCGCCGGCCGGCGGACCGCCCGCGTGGCCGTGGTCGTGGTCCGCGTGGTCGTCGTGGCCCGTGTCGTGGTCGCCGTGGTCCGTCTGGTCGTCGGCTTCGTCGGCACTGTTGGCGTCGCCGCGCCCAACACCGAAGGGCACGTCGGCGTCGGAGGGGCGCGAGTCGACCGCGTAATCCCCGGTGTCAACGCGGTCGGCCGGCTCCGAGAAGTCCCGGTCGCTCGTGTCGAAGTTCGGGCGGACGACCCCGTCCTCGTCGGTCGGAAGGTCGTCCATCTCCGCGTCGGGGATGTCGGAGTCGTCCGGCACCTCGACATCGTCGCTGACGGAGTCCGCATCTTCGGCGTCGACCGCCGAGTCGCCCTCGGCGCTCTCGACGACCTCGTCGATGTCGATGTCGGTGGCGGCGGTATCGTCGCTATCGCCGTCATCGCCGTCGGCATCCTCCGGCCGACCACCATCGGTCGCCGGCAGCGTCGACCGCGACTCACCGCCCATCCGGAAGTCGACGAGCGGCTTCGCGTCGTGGGCGTCCTCCGCCTCGAAGAAGGCGGTATAGATCACGGGCCAGAAGTACGCGATGTTGAGGACGCCCGAGAGCAGCAGCGCCCCGACGAGGTAGTAGGCGACCGGGGTCAGCTGGGCGCCCATCCGGATCCCGCCGATCAGCATGTAGTACTTACTGACGAAGCCGGCGAGCAGCGGGATCCCCGCCATCCCGAGCGAGGCGACGGTAAAGGCCCCCATCGTCAGGGGCATCCGCTTGCCGATCCCCGCCATCTCCGAGATGTAGTCGGTGTGCGTCGAGACGTGGAGGTTCCCCGCACAGAAGAACAGGGTGAGCTTCATGAACGCGTGCGCCGGGATGTGCAACAGCGCGCCGACGAGCCCGTACCAGCCGAACAGGCCGAGCCCGAGGATGATGTAGCTCAGCTGGCTCACCGTCGAGTAGGCAAGTCGCTGTTTCAGGTGGTCCTTCCGCAGGGCGATGATGGAGGCCGCGGTCAGCGTGATCGCCCCGATAGTCGAGAGGACGAGCCCGGCCGAGAAGCCGAAGGGGAGCGAGAGGTCGAAGACGAGTTCCGGCCCGAACACGTCGAGGACGACCCGCGAGACGCCGAATGCGCCGGACTTGACGACCGCGACCGCGTGGAGCAGCCCGGAGACGGGCGTCGGCGCCACCATCGCCTCGGGGAGCCACTGGTGGAGCGGCATGATGCCGGCCTTCACGCCGAACCCGATTGCTAAGAGGAAGAAGGCGAGCATCGCGAGTCCGGGATCTGCGTTGGCGAGTTCCTCGATGCCGCCGGCCGTGAACGAGACGTTACCGGCGATCAGGTAGACGAGGGCCGTCCCCGCGAGCACGAGCACGCCGCCGCCGAACATCGTGTACGCGAGGTACTTCCGGCCGGCCGCGCGGGCCTCGTCGGTCTCGTCGTGGGCGACGAGCGGGTACGTCGCGATCGAGAGGAGCTCGTAGAAGACGAAGATCGTCACGAGGTTGCCCGCGAACGCGATCCCCATCGTCGCCGATAGCGACACCGCGAACGCGGCGAAGTACCGGGTCTGGTTCACCTCGTCGTTGCCGCGCATGTAGCCGATGCTGTAAAACGAGGTGACGATCCACAGCCCGCTCGCGAGGAACGCGAACAGCATCCCGAGCGCGTCGGCGCGCAGGACGAACTCGATGCCGCCGGGCAGGAACGCGCCGAGCGACCACTCGAAGACGGCTCCGTCGAGGACGGCCGGCAGCATCGAGGCGACGATCGCGAACTTCGCGACCGCCGCGACGATCGTCCACCCCTCGCGGACGTTCGGGGAACGGTACGACGCGACGATGAAGAACGCCGCGACGAACGAGACGAGAACCGCCAGTAGGGGACGTAGATCGGTGATTGGAGCTTCTATCATGCGAACACCTCCGTGAGGTACGGATCGAACCACTCGAACAGCGCGTAGCCGGCGAAGCCGAGCGCGATTGTCGTCAGCGCCGCAAGGATCAGGATCGCGAGCGATGCCGAGGGCACGCGGTCCGGAACGAACCGTGACCGCGACGCCCCCTCGACGGGTGTGAGGGGGCTGTCGCCGTCGCTGGTCGCCGATTCGTGACCACCGTCGGCCGCGACGCCGTCATTGGGGCCGGCGCTGTGAGCGTCGTCGTGATCGTCGTCGCCGTGGTCGTCACCGTGTTCCTCGCCGTGACCGTCAGAGAGTCCGACGCCGGCGAAGTAGAACCGCTCGATCACTCGCGCGACGTACGACAGGGTGAACAGCGTGCTGACGAAGATCACGACCGCGATCCCGATCCCCGCGGGGTCACCCCCACCCATGCTCGACTCGACCGCACCGACGCCGATGTACCACTTCCCGAGGAAGCCGATCGAGGGCGGAATCCCGACAAGCCCAAGCCCGAGCACGGCGATCGCTCCGGTCGTGTACGGTGCAGAGCGGGCCGCGCTCGCGAGGTCGTCGAGCTCTCGGGTACCGTAGCCGAGCGCCAGCAGGCCGACCCCGAGGAACAGTCCGAACTTCAGCAGCCCGTGGCCGATGAGGTGGACGATCCCACCGAGCAGCGCGGTCTCGTTCGCGAGCGCGACCGCGGCGACGATCATCCCGAACTGGGCGACAGAAGAGTACGCGAACATCCGCTTGAGGTCGGACTGCATCGCCGCGAGCGCGGAGCCCGCGAGGATCGACGCGCCGGCGACGATCAGCATGACCGTCGTGATCGCGTCGTTGGCCGCGAGGAAGTCGACCGTGAAGACGGTGTACGACACCCGGATCAGCGCGTACGCGCTCGCGGTCGACACGAGGGCCGCGACGATCGTCGTCACGGCGTCCGGTGCGCGCTGGTAGGCGTCCGGCTGCCACGCGTGGATCGGGAACACGGCAATTTTCAGCCCGAGTCCCGCGATGATCAGCGCGTAACTCGCCCGGATCAGCGGGTCGGCGTAGCTCGCCTGTTCGACGATCTGTACCTGCATGTCGAGCATGTTCAGCGTCCCCGTCGCGAGGAAGGCGTAGCCGACGCCCAGCAGGTACAACGAGGCGCCGACCGTTCCCACCACGAGGTACTTCAGCGAGGCGTACGCGCTCGCACCGGACCGGTCGGCCGCGATGAGCGCGTACGTCGAGATCCCGACGATCTCCAAGAAGACGAACATGTTGAACAGGTCGCCCGTGAGCACGAGCCCGGTGAGCCCGCCGACCAAGAGCAGGTACCCGCTGTAAAACGAGTTGCCGCGTGGGCCGGCCACGCGCGCGAACACGAGTGTCGCCAGCGAGACGGCAGCGACCAAGGCGAGCACCGCGACCGACAGCTCGTCGGCCACCAGCTCGATTCCGATCGGCGGCTGGTACGTTCCGAGCGCGTGCGAGAGCGCTCCGTCGCGGGCCACCTCGATACCGATCGCAGCCGCGAGCACGGCGAGGGCGGTCGTCGCGACCGCTGCCACCGACCAGCCGATATCGTCGTACTTCAGCCCGAGTGCGATCGGGAGCGTCGCCGCGACGAGCGGGAGGGCGATGGCGACCGGGAGAAGCACGTCACTCATCAGTCTCACCCCCGTCGACCCCGCCGACCGCCGGCCGCTCCGGAAGCGACCCCTCGTCGCGCAGTAGCTCCCGAAGCACGTCGGTGCGGAGCGTTCCGTACTCGTCGTAGATACGGATACAGAGCGCGAGCCCCACCGCAGTGAGGCTCACGCCGACGACGATGGCGGTGAGCACGATCACGTGCGGGAGCGGGCTGACGAACGTCTGCGTCTCGGCCGCACCCTCGGGAATGATCGGGATTGCGCCGCCCTCGACGTACGCCGAGGTGATGAACAGCAGGAATATCGCCGTCTGGAACAGGTTGAGACCGATTATCTTCTTCACGAGGTGAGGGTTGGCGATCATCATGTAGAGCCCGATACACAGCAGCAGCGCGAACGCGACGTACGAGTGTCTCGTCGTCAACACGTCGAGCGCCGAGACGGCCGTGGTCCCGGACGCGAGTGCGGAGGCAACCCCGGCCGTGGTGTCGAGAGCACCCGTCATCGGTCACCTCCGGCGTCGGCCGCCTCCTCTTCGAGGGAACCGCCCTCGTCGTTCGGCCCGTCTTCCCTGAACGAGCTGTTTCCGAACCCGTCTTCGGCGGAGTCGAACCCTCTCGCGAGCAGGAAGAACAGCCCCATGAGCACGCCGGCCACGATGGGAGCGATCCCGACGACCTCCACGGCCTCCATCCCGTACTTGACGGGGTCGAGGATCGGGATCGGAAGGAGGTCGTACTGAAGGAACGCCCCGCCGAGCGCGACCGGGACGAGCCCGATGGCGGCGAACGCGAGCGCGCCGCCGACCGCGAGCGCGACGACGACGGTGTTCGCGAGCCAGTCGCGCGTCGACTCGATGCCGAACGCGAACGCGATCATAAACACCACGGCGGCCATGATCGCGCCGCCCTGGAACCCGCCGCCCGGGGAGCCGCTCCCGTGGAAGGTGATAAAGAGCCCGTAGGTGAACGCGAACGGTGCGACCACCTTCACGGTCGGCATGATCACCTGGCTCTCGGTGTAGGGTACCCCCTGTCGCTCCTCGGAGTCGAGTCGTCCCGACCGGGGGGCGGCACGGTGCGGCGGGACGTCGGGCTCCGCGTCGTTCTGGTCGGCTGTCGAGGCGTCTGAGGTGGCGTCTGAAGGGCCGTCGGTGGCTGTGTCGGTCATGTCGGTGTCGTCGACGCGGTCGCTCATGCGAACACCTCTCGGTGGAGCACGATCAGCGCCGCGATCCCGCCGGCGAAGACGACGATCGCCTCGCCGAAGGTGTCGAATCCACGGAACGCCGCCAGCACGGCCATCACGGTATTCTCGACGTGGGTCTGCGCGTACGTCTCCGTGAGGTACCACTGCGTCACGTCCGGGTTCGACCAGATCGGCGCGTCCGGCGAACCGATCGCCGGGATATCGCCCATGGTGAGCAGCAGGCCGGCGAACAGGAACCCGGCGGCGCCCGCGGCGGGGAGGTTCACCGACTCGAAGACCGCATCGTGGTCGATCCGGGTCGTCTTCGCGAGCGTCAACAGCAGGAGGACGGTCGTCACGCCGGCGGAGATCGCGGCCTCCGTCAGCGCCACGTCGGGCGCGCGATAGAACGTGTACAGCGCGGCCATCCCGAGGCTGTACGCCCCGAAGACGATGACCGCCGCGAGCACGTCGCGGGCGAGCGCGGTCGCGAGCGCCGTGAACACGACGAACGCGAGCAGGCTCGCCTCGATCGCGGTGACCTGCGCGACGACCGGGGAGGCGATTGCGACCGAGTCGGCCGTGAGAGGGAGCACGCCCGTCATCGGCGCTCATCCCCCTCGGTCCACGGCACGGTCCCCTCCTCGAAGGCGGCACGGGCGATCGCGTGGGCCGCCGTCGGATTCGTCACGAAGATGAAGAAGAGGAGGAGCACGCTCTTGACCCCGGCGGCCTCCCAGCCGATCGCGAGCGCGACCGCGGCCAGCCCGAAGCCGGCGCCGAGCGTGTCCGCCTGCGAGGCGGTGTGCGCCCGCGAGTACACGTCCGGGAGCCGGAGGACGCCCGTCATCGAGACGAACGAGAAGAACAGCCCGAGCAGCGCGAAGGCGACGATGAGACCCATGCGAGCGGTTTCGAGCGTCTCCATCACAGCACACCACCCCGCTCGACGGTGAACTTCGAGATGGCGATGGCCATCAGGAAGTTCAACAGCGCGTACACTAAGGCGATGTCGAGGAACGTCGGCTCCGAGAGCGCGGCGCTCAGGATGGCGAGGATGACGACGGTGTTCGTCCCGAGGACGTTCACCGCGAGCACCCGGTCTTGCATCGTCGGGCCCTTCACGGCCCGGTAGAGCATCCCGATCGCGAGCACGGTGAATCCCGCGGCCGCGAGAAGCAGGAAGTCCGCAAGGGTGTAGCCGGCGACGAGCGCAGAGTCGACAACGCTCATTCGTCGGTTACCTCCGTCTCCTCTCGGTCCTCGTCGTCCGGTTCGGCTGGCGAGCCGTTGCCGGTATCAGGATCCGCCCCGCCGTCAGCGGCGGCGATCGGCATCTCCTCGGTCGCGTCCGGCCCTTGTAAGATCGCGCAGTCGTCGCGCTCGCGGGGCGTCGGGAGCCGCGCAGACGCCCGCCCGTAGTAGACGAATCGCGTCCAGCGCTCGAGAGAGCCGTCGAAGAGTCCGTCACGGGCCGACGGGATCAGTGAGTGGACGTACAGGTCGCTGTCGCGGGCGCGAACCGTCAGCGTCCCCGGCGTCAGCGTGATCGAGTTCGCGAGCGTCATCAGCGGGAGCCCGCTGCCGACGATCACGCGCATCCGGTTCATCGTCGGCTCGATCGGGAGCCGCGGGTCGAGTATCACTCGGGCGACCTCGATGTTCGCCTTCACGATCTCGAAGAGGAGGACGGGGACGTAGATCACGCCGCGGAGCAGTCGCATCGGCGTCCGCGGAATACCGGGTTCGACGTCGATACTGACCCGCGAGAGGGTAACCGAGACGATCGCCGCGGTCGCGATACCGGTCACCCAGTCGAACCAGTAGAGGGGATCGCCGAGAATCAAGTAGAAGGCCAGCGAGAATCCGAACATCGCGGCGAACCGCTTTCCGGTGGCCTCAGTCCGGAGCCGCTCGCCTCGGGTCGGCCGCGTGACTGGCGCCGTCTCGACGGTCAGTGAACTGTTCGACAGCGCGAACTCCAGCGGCTGGAGTAGGGTGGTGTTACTGACGGGCGTGTACTCCGGATCGAGAAGCACTCTGTCGGCGTCGTTGGCCTCCGCGTAGGCGGCGAGCACCCGGACGTAGTCGTCGGGTCCGAACAGGTACTCGTCGGCGCCGATGAGCTCCGTCACGACCGTCACTAGGGGTCGTTCCCCGTCGACATCGTCGAGGTCGGAGGTAGCCCACGCCTCGGCGCGTTCGAGGACGCGCTCCGCGGCCGCCGCTCGATCGTCGGCGCCGGGGTCGCCGTTGCGCCACGACGCAATCTCCACGAGGTGGATCGTCGAGAAGCCCTCGTCGATCGCTGCCTCGACCGCGTGCGCGATCGTCGCTCGGAGGGTCGGCGTGGGTTCGACGGGAATGACGATCCCTCCAGCCGGTGCGGACGGTGACTCGTGTTCCGGTTCGTCGCCCGCTTCGACGGGGTCACCCGCTTCGCCACCGGCGGCCTCGCTGTCGGCGGTGTCGCTACCGGCGTCGGTGTCAGCCACCCACCACACCTCCGACGGAACCGAGTTTCGCCGTCTCTATGCACATGAGTATCTCTGTCCCAATCGTTTCTCTACCGCCTCAAAACAGTTTGTATCCACGACGGCTTCGGGGCGAACGAGGGGAGGAGCGGCTGTCGACGCGGATCGATTCGGCCGCTACGCCGACCACCCGAGTTCGACGGCCAGCCTGTCTGCGATCTGCCCGGCAACGGTATCCTTCGAGCCGACGGCCTCCGTCGGTTCGGTCCCTTCGTCGCCGACGAGGAGGACGCGGGTCTCGTCGTCCCCCATCACGCTCGCGTCGTTGGCGACGACGAACACGAGTCCAACTCGGTCGCGGATCCGCTCCGCCTCCGCGACCATCGCCGCGTCGTCGCCGGAGGTCTCGGCTTTGAACCCAACGATCGGGAGGTCCGGGTACGCCTCTCGCACCGAGTCGATCAGCTTCGGCGTCGGCTCCAGATCGACCGAGAGCGGGGATCCGGATCGGATCTTCTCGTCGACCGCGTCGGCGGTAAAATCGGAGATGGCCGCCGCGGAGATCAGCGCGTCCGCGGTGGCCGCGGTCCGGCGACACGCCTCCATCATCTCCGCCGCGGTCTCGACCGCGACCACGTCGGCGTAGGGGACCTCCGAACCGTCCTGTACCAGCGTCACGGTCGCGCCCCGGACGTACAGCGCCCGAGCGACCGCCCGCCCCGTCTTCCCCGACGCCCGGTTCGTCAAGATCCGAATTGGGTCGATCCGCTCTTTCGTCGCACCCGCGGTGACGACGACGTGCGTCCCCGAGAGCGACTGCGGCGTGGTTGCGCGGGCGACCTTCGTCACGATGTCCTCTTCGGCGGCGATCTTCGCCTTTCCCTCCTCGATGCGAGGATCCGCGAACGTCACGCCCCACGCCTCCAGCCGATCGAGCGCCTCCAGCACGCCCGGGTGGTCGTACATCGGCTCGTGCATCGCCGGCGCCATCACGACCGGCAGATCCGCGCCGAGTGCGGTCGTCGCGCAAGTCGTGACCGGGGTATCGTCGACTGCAGCCGCGACCTTCCCGGCGGTGTTCGCGGTCGCGGGCGCGAGCAGGAGCACGTCGGCCCACCCCTCTCGGCCGCACAGCTCGACGTGTTCCACGTCGCCGGTGATCTCGGTGACGACGGGCTCGTCGGTCGCGAAGTCGACCGCCCACGGGTGGACGATGTTCGTCGCCGCCGGAGACATGACGGCGCGCACGCTCGCACCATGGCGGCGTAGCTCGTGAGCGAGTTCGACGACCTTCACCGCCGCGATGCTCCCCGAGACACCGAGCGCGACGTTGACCCCCTGTAGCATTACCGAGACGGTTCCGGCCCCGGCGGCTTATAAGGTACCGTTGCGGAACGCTCTCCCGACCGATGCGCAGGTAGCGCGCTACTCGGCGATTTCGACGGTGATCTCGTCGCGCTCGACGGCCAGCCTGAACGTCGGCACGGTCCGGTAGACGACCTCGACGACGTTCTTCCGTTCGAGGCTCCGGAGCGCGCGCCGCACCTCGTCGACGTCGGGGTCGAGATCGAACGCCTCGCGGACCGCGTTGAGCACGGCCACGACCGACTGCGAGCGCTCGTCGGGACCCGCCACGACCTCAAACACCCGCGCCTCCAGCTCGGGGACGCGGATCGTCTCCGGCGCGGCGCCCTTCGCGACGGCGTCGGCCTCGATCCCGGGCTCGACGTCGACGAGGTCGTTCGCCTCGGCGGTCGATCGGATCAGGCTGTCGTCGTCGCGGTAGTAGTACTCCTTGAGGTGGTTTTCCAGGTACTGGTGGACCTCGCTGCCGCTGTCGAGTCCCCACGCGTCCTGTAGCTCGCCGTTCTTCGTCGGCTGGAGGCGGACGATGTCGGCGAGCCGGCTCAGCTCCTCGTCAGTCAGACTCATCTGTCCTCGACCGCGCTCGCCGCGCGAATCACCGTCTCCTCGTCGAATTTCGGGCCGACCAGTTGGAGCCCGACGGGAAGCCCGTCGGCCTCGCCGGCGGGCACCGAAATCGCGGGGAGATTCGCGAGGTTCACCGGCGTCGTGTTCGCGTCCGCGAGGTACATCCGGAGGGGGTCGTCGAGGCTCTCGCCGAGCTCGAAGGGGAGCACCGGCATCGTCGGCGACGCGATCACGTCCACGTCCGCGAACGCGTCTTCGAAGTCCTGACGGACCCACGCACGAGCATCCTGCGCCTTCTGGTAGTACTTGTCATGGTACCCCGCCGAGAGCGCGTACGTGCCCAGCAGGATCCGACGTTTGACCTCCGCGCCGAACCCCTCCTCGCGCGTCTCCGCGAACGACTCGTTCCAGTTGCCGTCCGACTCGGCGCGGTTCCCGTATCGCACGCCGTCGAAGCGCGCGAGGTTCGAGGAGGCCTCCGCCATCGCGATGACGTAGTACGCCTGCACCGCGTGCTCGACCGAGGGCAGCGAGATTTCGGTCGTTTCGGCGCCCTGCGCCTCAAGGTCCGCGATCGCGGCCTCGACCGTCTCGACCACGCGCTCGTCGGCCCCGTCGAACAGCTCGGTCGGGATCCCGACGGTGAGCCCGTCGACGTCGCCGTCGGCGGCCGCGGCGTAGTTCGGGTCGGGATTCGCACCCTCAACCTCGCTCAAGTCGCGAGTGGTCCCGTCGTGCGGGTCCGCTCCAGCGATGACGTCAAGGGCGGCGGCCGCCTCCTCGACGGTGCCCGCGATCGGTCCGATCTGTTCGAGGGAGTTTGCGTACGCGACGAGCCCGTACCGCGAGACGAGCCCGTAGGTGGGCTTGATCCCGACGACGCCGCAGAACGCGGCCGGACAGCGCACCGACCCGCCCGTGTCGGAGCCGAGGGCCACGTCGGCCTCGCCCGCGGCGACCGCCGCCGCCGACCCGCCCGAGGAGCCGCCGGGGACGCGCTCCGGGTCGGCAGGGTTCTTCGTGGGGCCGAACGCGGAGGTCTCGGTGGTCGTTCCCATCCCGAACTCGTCCATGTTCGTCTTGCCGACGACCGTCGCGCCCGCGTCGGTCAGCCGGTCGACGACAGTCGCGGAGTACGGCGGGACGTAGTCGGCGAGCATCTCGGAGCCGCAGGTCGTCCGGATCCCCTCTGTGGAGATGTTATCCTTGACCGCGACCGTCGCTCCAGCGAGGGGGCCGTCGGCGTCGTCGTCGCCCTCGATTGTTTCCTCCGTGATGAAGGCGTTGTAGTCGGCCGCCATCACGACACCTTCGGCCCCACGAAGAAGCCGTCTTCCGTCTCCTCGGCGTTCGACAGTGCTTCTTCTTGCGTGAGCCCCTCTTTGACCTCGTCGGGGCGCATCACGTTGACGAGTTCCTCCTCGCGGTCGGTCTCTGGCACCTCGTCGAGCGCCTCGAAGTAGTCGAGAATGTCGCCGAACTGGTCGGCGAACGCCTCGACCTCGTCGTCGTCGAGCCGCACGCGGGCCAGATCCGCGACGTGTCGGACCTTCTCGGCGTCGACGGCGGCCGCGGCGTCGTCGCCCCCGTCGGGCGCCTCCCCCGCGTCATCCGCCGACTCGGACGTATCGCTCATACGCTGAGGTGTTCCGGATCGGGAGTAAGGGTTTCGGAAGGTCGCCGGCTACTCACGCAGGGATTCGTCCATGCCGCCCGGTTCAAAACGAGGACGAAAATGGGCTGCGGTCGGGGGTCCGCGCCGCCCAGCCGGCCGTGGATACCGGACCGCGCGAGGACTCGGTCAGTCCTCGACTCCGGCGCGAACCGTCATCACGGGCGCGTCGGACATCCGGATCACCTTTTCGGTGACGCTACCGAGGAGGTACCGATCGACGCCTGTCCGTCCGTGCGTCCCCATCACGATCAGATCGATGTCGTGATCGTCAGCGTACTCGAGGATGCTCGTGTGGGGATTGCCCGCCATGACTGCCGTTGTCGTCTCAATATCTCCGAACGCCGCGCTCGCTTCTTTAACGACCGATTCGCCGTGTTCTCGCAACTCCGCCTGCCGCTCGTCGGCGTCGTCTCGCTCCCCGACCGTGCCGCCCTCGGTGTCCGTGGCCGATCCACTCATGCCCGCGGTCCCCTCGTCGAGAAACGCGCCGCTCATTCCGATTCCCACGTGACGTGTGTCGACGACGCACAGCACGTGCACGGTCGCGTCGAACATCGACGCCAGCAGCCGGACGTGTTCGGCCGCCGCGTTCGATCCGGTACTCCCGTCAGTCGGATACAAGATGTCTGTGTACATGCCACCACTCGAATGAAGATTCGGTGACAAGATTGAAAAACACGTCGGCGGTTCTCGCCCCTGTGGGCCTACAGCAGGTCGTTCGAGACGAGTCGGTCGACCGCCTCGCGAAGCCGCCCCTCGCTGGCAGCGTACGAGATCCGGGCGTGGCCCGGCGCGTTGAACGCGCTCCCGGGGACGCAGGCGACCGACGCCTCCTCGATGGCGGCCTCACACCACGCCTGATCGTCCTCGTCGACCGGGATCATCATGTAGAAGGCGCCGTCGCCCACGTCGACGTCGACGCCGTGCTCGTCGAACAGGTCGACGAGGAGGTCGCGGCGGTCGCGGAACGCGTCGCGCATCTCCGTGACCGACTCGTCGGTGTTTTCGAGGGCCTCGACGCCCGCGCGTTGGACGAAGTTGACCGCACACGAGACGGAGTGCGAGTGGAGCTTGCCGGCCTGCCCGACGAACTCGTCGGTCGCGTGGAGGTAGCCGAGCCGCCAGCCGGTCATCGAGTACGCCTTCGAGAAACCGTTGATCGTGATCGTCCGGTCGGCCATTCCGTCAAGGCTCGCGAGCGAGACGTGCTCTGCGTCGTAGGTGATCTGCTCGTAGATCTCGTCTGAGATCACGGCGATGTCGTGTTCGACCGCGAGGTCGCGGACGCCCTCCAAGGCGGTCTCCGAGAAGACGGCACCTGTCGGGTTCGACGGGGAGTTGACGACGAGCAGTTTGGTGTCGTCAGAAACCGTCTCCGCGAGCGCATCGAGCGCGGGCTCCAGCTGGAACCCGTGCGGGGCTAGATCGACCCGCGAGAGGTCGGCGCCGGCGAGCTTTGCCATCGCCTCGTAGGAGACCCACGCCGGATCCAGCAGGACGACCTCGTCGCCGTCGTCGATCAGGGTCTGGAACGTCTCGTACAGCGCCTGCTTGCCGCCGGGGGTGACGATCACTTCGTCGGCGTCGGCGTCGAGTCCGTCGTCGCGGAGCTTCGCCGCGATCGCCTCTTTGAGTTGGGGAATCCCGTTCGAGGAGGTGTACCCCGTGTGGCCGGCGTCGAGGGCATCCTTGCCTGCCTCGACGACGTTCGCTGGAGTATCGAAGTCGGGCTCGCCGACCGACAGGTCGACGATGTCAGCGCCCTCCGCCTCTTTCTCCGCCGCGAGGTTCGATATCGCCAGCGTGGCGCTGGGTTCTACGCGTCCGATCCGCTCTGAAAAGTCGTATGCGTCGCTCATTGTGGTGTGGTGTGGTCGTCTCGGCTCCGTCAGTCGAGTTCGTCCGCGAGGTCGATCGCGGCCTCTGCCGCGTCCGCGCCCTTGTCGATCCGCTCGCGCGCCTCCGCGCCGGACATCCCCGGGCCGCTCACGCCGAACGTGACGGGGGTGTCGCGGTCGAGGCTCACCTGCGTGAGCTTGTCGGCGGTCGCGCTCGCGATCACGTGGTCGTGGTCGGTGTCGCCGGTGACGATGGCGCCGACCACCGCGACGGCGTCGACGTCGTCTCGGCGCGCGAGCCGGTCGGCGGCCAGCGGGCTGTCGTACGCTCCCGGCACGCTCACTTCGTCGACGATGACGGCGTCGCGGTCGGTGGCCGCCTCGCGGGCGGCCTCGGCCATCGGCTCCGTGACGGAGTCGTTGAACCGCGCCACCACCAGTCCCAGCGAGACCATACGCCCGCTCACACCGGGGACGGCAAAGGTCTACCGTTCGACCGCAGGGTTGCCGGACAAACGCGGTCGGGACCGGGGCGAATCGGGTGGTGATTGCTTATAAATAGCCGACGTGATCGCGACCGCAGCCAGGCGGTGGCGCGTGCCTGCGAGCGAGGAGCGCAGCAAGGGTCCCGCGAGTCCTCGTGGCCGGGGCTTTGGCGGTGTTCACCGAGGAGTCACCGCTCACGTATCGTCGAGCGGCTGGGGCTTTGGCGGTGTTCACCGTCGATCCGGAATCAACTATTTATAAGCGAGATCGAGGATCCGGGGATCTCACAGCAGCGCAAACGCCCTACTTCGCGACCTTCGCCTCGAACTTCTCGCGGACCTTCTCCATCTTCGGCTTCGCGTGGAAGGTGCAGTAGGCGTCGTCGGGGTTCTTCGCGAAGTAGTCCTGGTGATGCTCCTCGGCGCGGTAGAACGTCTCCAGCGGCTCGATCTCGGTCACCACGTCGTCGTCGTACTCCTCGTCGAGCGCCTCGACGTACGCCTCGGCGACCTCGCGCTGTTCCTCGTCGTGGGTGAGGACGATCGAGCGGTACTGGGACCCAACGTCCGGGCCCTGTCGGTTGAGCTGCGTCGGATCGTGGACCTCGAAGAAGGCTTCCAGAATCTTGTCGTAGGCGATCACGTCGGGATCGAACTCCACTTGGACGACCTCGGCGTGGCCGGTGTTCCCGGAGCAGACTCCTTTATAAGTCGGATTCTCGACGTGGCCCCCGGCGTAGCCGGACGTGACCGACTCGACGCCGGCGAGCTGTTCGAGCGCCGCCTCGGTACACCAGAAGCACCCGCCGCCGAGCGTCGCGGTTTCGAGCTGATTGGACATACTCGCTCGAAGGGCTCGGAGACGTATTAATCACGCGCGCTTATGTGGGAGAAGTAGTCTATTGAGCGAGTTCTTGTTTATGAGTGGTCGACTGCTGCTCGGCAGACACCTCCAAAGCCCCAGCCGGTGAGGCGGGCGCAGGCGACGTAAGCACTGGAAGGAGCGAGCGCAGCGAGCGACTGAAGCGCGCAACGAGCCTGCGCCCGCCTCCCCGGCTGCCCCTTTGAGTCCCACCCGACCGCGACCGCACAGCACCTCACGCCTCCCCAGCCTCGTCGGTCGTCCTCCGCGTTGCTCCGGACGATCGACTCCCTCGCACCGTCGGTTCGCGGCCTGTTTGGCCGCGAACCGGGGCGCACAGGGCGAGAGCGAAGCTCTCGCTTGCAGCCGGCGGCAAAGCCGCCGGCGACGCCACCGCACGTACTATTTATAAGTACACTCACCAGACTCAGTTTTTAAGCTGCCGAGCACCCACACCGCTCTATGGACGAACTCGCGGATCTGACGGAGAAGCTGGTCGCGATCCCGTCGCACGAGGACGAGACCGCCGCCGGCGACGCGATCGAGGAGTGGCTCCGCACGGAGACCGACGCGCGGGTCGAGCGCGACGACGCCGGCAGCGTGCTCGCTTATAAAGGTGAGACGAACGACTACGACGCCGACACCCTCGCGTTCGTCGGCCACCACGACGTGGTCCCGCCGGCTGACCGCCAGACGACCGGTGAGGGCAACGCGGGTGGATACGTCGTCGAGCGCCGCGACGGCCGGATCTACGGCCGCGGGACGGCGGACATGAAGGGCGCGGTGGCGGCCTGCATGCTCGCGTTCCGAGACGCCGAGCCGCCGGCGGGTCGCGAGCTGGCGTTCGCCTCGTTCACCGGCGAGGAGGTCGGCGGGACCGGCGCGCGCCACGCGATCGACAACGGGTTCGCCCCCGAGCGCGCAGTCGTCGCCGAGGGGTCGACGGACTACTCGACGCCGGGCGTCACCGACGTGGTCGTCGCGCACAAGGGGCGGCGCGCTTCGACGCTGGTCGCGAGCGGGACCGCGGCGCACGCCTCAGAGCCCGAGGACGGCGAAAACGCGATCTACCGCGCAAGTGACGCCATCGATGTGGTTCGGGAGCTCGACGCCCCGGAGTCGACCGTCTTCGGTGAGACCGTCTCCGGGTCACTCGCGGTAACGATGGTCCACGGCGGCGAGACGTGGAACGTGATCCCGGAGCGATGCGAGGTGACGATCGACGAGCGGACGGTCCCGGGCGATCGCGCCGACATCGGCCGCGCCGCCGACGCGGTCGACGGCGTCGAGTGGGAGGTCGACCAAGACCTTCCGCCGATGGCCTGCGGCGACGACGCCTTCGCCGACGCCGTGCTCGCGGCGGCGCGCGAGGTCCACGACCAACTGGGGCTCGACGCGCCCGAACACGTGATTAAGCCCCACGCGACCGACGCGGGCTGGCTCGCCGAGGCCGGCACCGACTGCCTCGTCTGCGGGGCCTCTGAGCCCGGCGAGGCGCACACCGACACCGAAAGCGTCGGGGTCGACGTGCTAGAGCGTTGCTACCGGATCTACCGCGGCCTCGCCGAGCGGACCTTCTGATCCTGCCGAGACGCGGTGCATCGCAGGGTGTTCGATCTCACCGATCGACGCGGTATGGAAGGGGTTTTATGCGCCCCGTGGAAAGTGTGCGCCACTATGGGAGACAAGTCGAAGGCTCAAAAAAAGCGTCTGGCGAAGGCGGAACGCCAGAACACCCGCGTCCCCGCGTGGGTCATGATGAAGACGGACATGAACGTGACGCGAAACCCCAAGCGGCGCAACTGGCGCCGGAACGACCTGGACGAGTAAATGAGCACGAGTGATTTCGAGGAGCGCGTCGTCACCGTCCCGCTCCGCGACGCCAACGACAAGCCGATTCAGGAGCGCGCCGACTTCGCGATGAAGATCGTCCGCGAACACCTCGCACAGCACTTCTCCGTCGACGAGGCGGAGGTCGTTCTCGACACCACGGTCAACGAGGCCGTCTGGGCGAACGGTCGCCAGAACCCCCCGAGCAAGGTCCGCGTCCGCGCGGCCCGGTTCGTCGAGGACGGCGAGCCCGTCGTCGAAGCCGAGTACGCCGAGTAGCGTGTTACGGGCGACCTTCACCGGCTCGTCGTACGTGGGCGTGTTCGCCCGCGCGATCGACGACCTCCTGTTGGTTCGGCCGGACGTCGACGAGGAGCTCGCCGACGCACTCGGCGAGGAACTGGGCGCGGAGCCCCTCCTCACGACCGTTGGCGGCGCCAACACCGTCGGATCCCTCGCGACGGGCAACGAGAACGGAGTTCTCGTCTCCGCGCGGGCCACCGAGCGAGAGCAGTCGCGGATCGCCGAGGCCGCTGACTGCGAGGTGGGCGAGCTTCCCGGCGAGATCAACGCGGCCGGGAACGTCGTCCTCGCGAACGACTACGGTGCGTACGTCCACCCGGACCTCCCGCGCGAGTCGATCGTGACGATCAGAGAGACCCTCGGCGTCCCCGTGGTCCGTGGCGATCTCGGCGACGTGCGGACGGTCGGCACCGCTGCGGTCGCCAACAACACGGGCGTGCTCTGTCACCCCAAATCGACCGAATCGGAGCTCCAAGCGGTCGAGGAGGCGCTCGACGTGCGCGCCGATCTCGGGACGATCAACTACGGCGCGCCGCTCATCGGCTCCGGGCTTATCGCCACCGACGAAGGATACGTCGTCGGCGAGGACACCACCGGTCCCGAACTGGGTCGGATCGAGGAGACGCTCGGCTTCATCGACTGAGGCCGAAGCGCATCCGGTCGAAACACCTCCGCACCCCGGCGAATCGCGCTCAGTCCGGCGATTCTGCCCATTTTTTAAGCCTCAATGCCGAGTTGCGGGCAGTATGCCCGCCATCGAATGTCGGTCCCTGACGAAGTACTACGGCGACGTTCGCGGGATCGAAGACGTGTCGTTTGCCGTCGAGGATGGCGAGGTGTTCGGCTTCTTCGGGCCGAACGGCGCCGGAAAGACGATCGCGATCCGCACCCTCCTCGGGTTCCTGTCGCCGACGAGCGGCGGGGCCACCCTGATCGGTCACGACGCTCATCTCACGGGCGGGCGTCGCCCAACGGGTCGCGCTCGGCGGCTTGTTCGCGCTGTTCATGTTTGATTCGCTCGCGGCCAGCAGCGAGTACGCTCGGGTGGGGTCGATCAGCCCGACCGCTCACTACGACCCCTCCGCACTGCTCGTGAACGCCGAGTACGACACCGCCGGTGCAGCCGTCCTGTTCACGGCGACGCTTGCGCTCGTACTCCTCGCGGCCTTCCGGTTCCGGCGGGTCGACCTCGCCAGCTGACTGTGTGTTCGGTGGTGACGGATTCCGGTGCCTAGTCGCGACGGATTTCGACCGGAAATTCGGTCGCCTGTGGCGTTCCGTCGCCCTTTAGCCTGATCGGTCGCGTCCCGCTTTTTAGGAAGATACTTCCCTCTCCCTGCCGGATCGGAGAACATGAGTACCTACACGGTGACTGGACAGTTCCAGAGTCGAGACGGCTTCCAGCCGTTCACCAAAGACGTTGAGGCGGAGAACGAGGACCTCGCCCGCGAGCGTATCTACACCACGGTCGGGAGCCAGCACAACCGGAAGCGCCCCCAGATCGAGATCAAGGAGGTGTCCGCAGCATGATGGGCGGTGGGCAACAGCAGCTCCAGCAGCTCTCCCAAGAGCTGCAGGCGCTCGACGAGGAGATCGAGGCGCTCGAAGTCGAGATCGACGACCACCGCGAGGAGCAGTCTGACATCGACGACGCGATCGAGGCCATCGAGACCCTCGACTCGGGCTCGACGGTGCAGGTCCCGCTCGGCGGCGGCGCCTACGTGCGCGCCGAGGTCCAGGATATCGACGAGATTATCGTCTCACTCGGTGGCAACTACTCCGCCGAGCAGAGCGAGGAGGACGCCATCGACGTGCTCGGTCGCAAGCGCGACGCGCTCGACGACCGCATCGAGGAGACGCAGGAAGAGGTTGACGAGCTCGAGTCCGAGAGTCAGGAGCTCGAACAGCAGGCCCAGCAGATGCAACAGCAGATGCAGCAACAGCAGATGCAGCAGATGCAGCAGAGCCAGGGCGACGAGGAGTAACGACCGACCGTGTTCGACGGACTGAAAGACAAGCTCTCCGGGTTCCGGAAAGACGTCGAGGAGAACGCCGAAGTCGAGGAGCCCGCGGAGCAGGACGAGGCAGAGACGGGCGAGAGCCCCGCCGCCGAGTCCTCCGAGGACGCTCCGGCCGCTGAGAGCGACGCGTCGGCCGCCGAATCGCCGACTGAAGTCGACTCGGCAGCCGACGACGACGATGCGGACGCCGACGACAACGACCCGAGCACCTTCCAGCGTGCGAAGGCGTTCGCGACCGGGCGCATCATTATCGAGGAGGAAGACCTAGAGGAGCCGCTGTGGGACCTGGAGATGGCCCTCTTAGAGAGCGACGTGGAGATGAGCGTCGCCGAGCGCATCCTCGATACCGTCCGCGAGAAGATGCTCGGTGAGTCCCGCAAACAGGTCGAGACGACCGGCGAACTCGTCGAATCGGCGCTTCACGACGCCCTTCTCGACGTGATCGCCGTCGGACAGTTCGACTTCGAAGAGCGGATCGCAGAGGCCGACAAACCCGTCACCATCGTCTTCACCGGCGTCAACGGCGTCGGAAAGACGACGAGCATCGCGAAGCTCTCGGAGTGGCTCGCCGACCGCGGCTACTCGTCAGTGATGGCGAACGGCGACACCTACCGGGCGGGTGCGAACGAACAGATCCAGGAGCACGCCGACCGACTCGACCGGGAGCTCATCTCCCACGACCAAGGCGGCGACCCCGCCGCCGTGATCTACGACGGCGTCGAGTACGCCGAGGCGAACGACATCGATGTCGTCCTCGGCGACACCGCGGGTCGGCTCCACACGAGCGACGACCTGATGGCCCAGCTCGAGAAGATCGACCGCGTTGTCGCACCGGATATGACACTGTTCGTCGACGAGGCGGTTGCGGGTCAAGACGCAGTGAACCGCGCGAAGGAGTTCAACGACGCCGCCGAGATCGACGGCGCGGTTCTGACGAAGGCCGACGCCGATTCCTCCGGCGGGGCCGCGATCTCCGTGGCGTATGTAACCGGAAAGCCGATCCTGTTTCTCGGTACTGGACAGGGATACGACGACCTCACTCTCTTCGACCCCGAGGAACTCGTCGAGAGCCTGCTCAGCGAGAACTGAACCGGCAACGGCCAAGTCGGGCGATCGGTCTTTTCCGCTGTTTCAGCTACCCTTCCCCGACCATCCGGTCCTCCTCGTCCCACTCGCGCTCGCGTAGCTCGTACTTCTGGATCTTCCCGGTTGCCGTCGTCGGAAGTTCAGCGACGAACTCCACCTCGCCCGGAGTCTTGTAGTCAGCGACGCGCTCTCGAACGAACGCCTTGAGCTCCTCCGGTGTCGCACCCGCGTCGTCCGGGTCGCCGCTCTCCGGGACCACGAACGCCTTCGGGGTCTCGCCCCACCGCTCGTCGGGAGCGGGGATAACGGCCACGTCTGAGACGACATCGTGCTCGAAGAGGGTGTCCTCTAACTCGATCGAGGAGATGTTCTCCCCGCCAGAGATGATAATGTCCTTTTTTCGATCTTGGATCGAGACGAAGCCGTCCTCGTCGACGACGGCCAGATCTCCCATATGGTAGTATCCCTCCAGCCGCTCTGAGAACGCCTCTTCGGTGGCATCGGGCTTGTTCCAGTAGCGGTCCATTACCTGATTGCCCCGAACAACGATTTCGCCGATCGTCTCGCCGTCGGGAGCCACGTCCTCGCCGTTTTCGTCGACGACGCGCACGTCGGTACCGAGGTAGCCGATCCCCTGTGTCTTCTTGACCGCGAACCGGTCGTCCGAGTCGGCGTCAAAGTGACGCTTGGCATCCGATGTCGTCACGAGCGGCCCCGTCTCGGTCGCGCCGTACACGTGTTTGAGATCCCAGCCGAACTCTTCCTCAACGGTGCGGATCGTTGCCTCCGGCGGCGCCGCGCCCGCGGTGGCTGCCCGCACGTCGTTGTCGCCGGTCGTCGCGCCGCCGTGGTCGGCGTAGTGGTCGCCGAGCATGTTGAGCACGGTCGGCGCCGCACAGAAGTACGACACGTCCTCGGCGCGGATCCGGTCGAACACGGCCTCGACGTCGACGCCGCGGGTACAGATGTGACGGGCGCCCATCCCCGTGATCGCGTAGATGTGTCCCCAGCCGTTGACGTGAAACATCGGCAGCGTCCAGAGGTACACGTCGTCGTCGGTGATCTCCTGGTGGATGGTGATCAGGTAGGCGTGGAGCGTCTCCGCGCGGTGCGTGCGACAGACCCCTTTCGGATCGCCCGTGGTCCCGGAGGTGTAGTTGATGGTGATCACGTCGTCTTCATCCATCTCCGGGCGCTCGTAGGCGTCGGGATTCGCGTCGGCGAGCGCCTCGTCGAACGACTCCCAATCACCCTCGATCGCGTCGGCGTCGTTCGTGAGGAACGTCTCGGTTGGCACCTCCTCGCGAATCGCCTCGACGTTCGCGGCGTATTCGGCGTCGGCGTAGATAGCGTCGACGCCAGCGTCGGAGAGCATGTACGAGAAGTCGTCGGGCGTGAGCCGGTAGTTTAGTGGAGTGTGAACTGCGCCGATCTGCATGGCGCCGTAGGCGGCTTCTAGGTGGTAGTGAGTGTTCGGGTCCAACACCGCAACCCGGTCGCCCTTCTCGATCCCGCACTCTTGAAGCACGGCGGAGAAGCGGTCCGCGCGCTCGCCCAGCTCGGCGTAGGTGTACCGCGTCCCGTCAGTGGCGAGGACGGCCTCCTCGTCGGCGTAGTGGCGCCGTGCTCGGTCCAAGAAGTCCGTCGTTAGTAGCGGTTTTCGCATCAGTTTATCACTATCTATGATGGATAAAAGCGTTTGCGACCGACGCAAGGTGAGCGTCGTGACCGCTCCGGGCGCGACCGCCCCGGGTTTTTAATCTGTCCGCCCGAGAGTGCCCCCATGAGCGATGAGTCCGACCAGACATCGATCACCGACGGCTACGTGGTCCCGATAGCCGGGCTAATGGCACTAATGTTCGCCCTAATGGCGGGGCTGACCGTCCCGCGCGCGCTCTCGGGTGACCCCGCAGACGCCGTGTTACCGGTCGGGTTCGCGGTCGGTGCGATCGCCGCACTCCGGTTGCGCCAGCGATACGCGGCGGCAAGCGCCGATCCGACCACCGACGAAACCTCCTAATGTCCGACGGCGGCCGTCCGGATCGATATTTAAACACTTCGTGGACGAATCGCACACGGCGACGGGATCAGAACCCTTAACAGTCGCACGCGGTTTTGATATGATAGCGGGATGGGATAGCCAGGAGATTCCGCCGGGCTCATAACCCGGAGATCGGTAGTTCAAATCTACCTCCCGCTACTTCTGGACGAACGCCACGCGCCAAGTCGTGGGTTCATTTCTCACCCTCGTTTCTCGACCCGTAGTCGTATTGCCGTCGTTCGATCCCAAACCCGGAAGCGATTTCCGTCGCGCCACCGTCCGGTTTGACATGGATTACGAATCGAGCCTCGACCGCGCGATGGAGGACGTTCCGGACCTCGGCGGCTCCGACGAACGGCTGTCAGTTCCGGACCCGGAGACACAGAAGGACGGTGCGTTCACCCGGCTGACGAACCTCTCCGCGATCGCCGACGCGTTGAGCCGCGACCCCGAACACGTTCACTCGAAGATCCAGCAGGAGCTCGGTACCGCTGGCCAGTACGAGGACGGGCGAGCCCGCTACAACGGGAACTTCCGCGAGCGCGACTTCCAGACTGCGATCGACTCGTACATCGAGTCGTTCGTCACCTGTTCTGAGTGCGGCCTGCCGGACACCCGGCTTGAGACCGAGAACCGCACGCCCATGCTTCGCTGTGAGGCCTGTGGTGCGTTCCGGCCCGTCGCCAAGCAAAACACCTCGAACACCCAACGGCAGGAGGAGGCGATCGAGTCGGGCAAGACGTACGAACTCGAGATCGTCGGCACCGGCCGCAAGGGCGACGGTGTCGCCGAACGCGGCGAGTACACGGTGTTCGTCCCCGGTGCACAGGAAGGCGAGACGGTCACGGCCTACATCAAGAATGTCTCCGGTAACCTCGCGTTCGCCCGTCGCGAGAACTAGACCGCTGGGACCGAAAACAGACGCGTTTCTCAGTCGTCGCACCGTTCTACTCCGCCACCCGACGGTTCTCCGTCCATTTTCAGATCACAAGCTACAGCGACGCAACGTTCGTTCGGACCGGCTATGAGCTAGCGGACCCGCCCGACTGCGATCCGATGACCAGTCTCCGACGCGTGTTCGCGTTCGAGGCGATTCGCGTCGTCGCCGACATCAAACAGCCGTTCGAGCTGACACTCCCTGCAGACGACGTGGTACCGCTCTTTCGGTGTCGGTTGCTCCATGAGGACGTACGGGCGCTACGGACCGTTAGTTACGCGTCCCATACCTGCGTCGAACCGATCAGTAGGCGAGTGGTAATCGCGACGGACCGCCTCCGGCGCTCTCGTCGCTCCGGTCCTCTCCTCAGTCGCCTCATCGGCTGCCGCTTCACTCGTTGCCGACCTGCCGCTCAAACCGGTCAAGCGCGAGTCCGAGCATGTCCGGGCTTACCGGCTGGTACTCCTCGCGCTCGTGGTCCGGGAGGTACTCCCGGACGCTGTTCCACGACTCACGCGCGTACCGGGCGTCGAGCAGGACGCGAACTCCGTGTTCGTCCGTCCCACGAATGACCCGGCCGACGGCCTGCCGGGCCTTCCGGACCGCCGGAACAGTGAGGGCGGTTTCGAATCCCGACTCGAACCGCCTGTCGTAAGCGGTGATCACCGCCCGCGTCCGCGGCCGCGCCGTGTTGATGATCGGGACGCCACAGACCACGGCGGCCGACAGACGGTCGCCGCGGTAGTCGACGCCTTCCGTGAGCGTGCCGCGGAGGCTCGTCACGAGGACCTTCCCGTCGCCCGCGAAGAAGTCGTCTTTCAGCGACTCCGTGGCGCGGTCGCCCGACGACTCGTCGAGCAGCACGGGCTTGTCCAGTCGTTTCGAGAGCGACTCGGCCATCCACGTCGCCTCCGCGTAGCTCGGCGTTCCGACGAGCACGTTCCCCTCACGGCTCGCTACCGCCACGGTCGCGTCGAGGTGCGCGAGTCGCGTGTCGTTCTCCTCGCCGGGTGCCCCGCGGTTCTGGTGAGTGAACTTCGGCGCGTCGACAGCGAAACTCGCACGGTTTTCGGGCGGGAACGACAGGCCGTATGTCCGCTCGACGACTGGCCGTCCGCGCTGTTCGAGGTGATCGAGCCCAGTCACCTCGCGGAACACGTCCATCGGCTCCAGTGTCGCGCTCATTAGCACGCCGCCGCCGAACTCCGCGAGCCGGTCGCCGATCGGTTCGCTCGGCAGGCAGTTGTACAGCGCGAGGCTCGCGTTGTACGCGCGCCGCCACGAGTCGGGCGGCGCCGTCTCGTCCCACGTCCGCTCCAGATCGATCGCCCGGAAGAAGTCATCGTGGCCCTCGCGGTACCACGCGTTGAGGGTGCGGCCGACGCCCGGCGCAGCGCGCTGTTTGTCCTCCTCCTCCAGCGAATCGAGCACGCGTTTGACGACCGCGCCGACCTGCTCCGCGCGGGCCCAGACGCGGTCACCGTACCCCTCCCGTTTCGCCCACGCCGTGATCTCGTCTTCACCCGGCTCTTCCGGGTCACGGAGGGGGACCTCGTCGTCATCGAGTTCGCGCATCGATGCCCGCCAGTCTGGGCGCTCTCGGTCCAGCCGCTCGGTCACGCGGCGGTCGAGCTCTCCGCGGAGATCCGCGTAAAATTCTCGGACGGACTCGATCTCGTCGACGCTCACGTCGGCGTCCTCCAGCTCGCCACGGACGAGTTCGGCGTCGTCCGACTCTGCGCCGGCCGTCTCGAACGAGAGCGGCTGGACGACGCGCGTGAGTTCGTTCTCCGCGTCACGGAGGCTGGCGTCGGCGACAGCGTCGCTCACGAGGTCGCGCACGCGGGGTTCGAGCATGTGGGCCTCGTCGCAGACGACGAACGTCGAGTTGTCCAGCAGCGCGCCCGTGAACGTCCCGGTCGTGACGGGGTCGAATGCGTGGTAGTAGTTGCCGATCACGACCTCGACCTCGGGGACGAGCGCACCCATGATCGAGTGCGGACAGGTGCCGTGGCCGGCGGCGAGCCGGACCAGCTCTGTCGGTCCGACGTGGCCGAGTTCCGTTACGTCGAACGGGACCGCCTCCGCGGGATCGCCGTCCTCCGGAAGGTCGTCGAGGAAGCCGGCGTAGAACGGGCAGAACTCGGTGCCCTCGAACTCCTCTGTGTCCGGTCGGTACGGGGTAGGATCGCCGTCAACGCTGAGGTAGTCGGCGGCGCTCGAATCACCGGTGGCCGAGCCGCCCCTGTTCCCCGAGTCCAACAGGCCGACCTGTTGGCTCTGTGCCTCGCTCACGAGGTTCGATGTCGTGGTCGCGCCACCGTCGCCGACGAGGTTTCGGGTGCGCTCGCGGAGCCCTTCACAGCGCTCGTACACGTTCTCGCGGTCGATCCCGCCGCGGTTCTCGCGAGCGTACGGGCACACGTCCGCCTTCCCGACGAGCGTGAGCCCAGAGACCGGGTCGTACCCATCTGGGAGGTCCCCGTTGATCGTTTCCAGGTCTGTCTCGAACTGGCGGAGCTGCTGTTTGACGCTCGTGAGGACGAACACACGCTCGAAGTCGGAGTCGGGGTCGCGAACGCGGTCGAGTCCGGCGGTGAGCGCGAGCATCGTCTTGCCCGTCCCGCACGCGCCCTCCAGCGCGAGGAAGCCGCCGTCCTCGGCGGCGTCGATCGCGGCGTCGATCCCGTCAGCCTGCTCGGGGTACGGCTCTGCGTGGCCGAAGAGGTCGGTCCACGGGGGGGCGTCTGTCACTGTGGCGGCGTAGCTCCCGATCGGAGTTAAACCTTGAGAGAGCGGTGTCGGCCGGGGTGATCTACCGAGTTGTCACCGCCGGTTGCGACCTACCCGACGATGTCGTGCAGGTCCGAGAGCCGATCGATCTCCCAGGTCGGCCAGACGTTCAGCTCCCAGTCGCGGCGGTGGGGGCGACGGATGAACGCGGAGTCGATGCCCGCGTTCTCGGCGGCGCGCACGTCGGACTCGTTGTCGCCGACGAACAGCGCGTTGCCGGCGTCGAGGTCGCCGAGCGCCTGTTCGATGTAGTGGGGGTTCGGCTTACGGAGCTGGAGCGAGTGGATTGTAGGCTCCCGGCCGTAGGCGGCGCCGAACCGCTCGAATCCGTCGAAGTGGTTCACGAGGAAGTCCACGGTTGCCTGCTGGTTCGAGGAGACGATTCCCATCTCTACCTCGAGGCTCTGTAGCTCGTCGAGGTCGTCGTAGGGGGTCTTACGCCCCTCGCGCGCCTCCTGCTGTTGGGCCTTCGAGACCACGTCGTCGCGGGTCCGCCAGAACGACCCCGGATCGAGGTCGTACGTCTGACAGACGGTCCCCACGCTGCCGGGGGTCGCGCCGATAGTCATGCGCTCTACGTCGTCCGGATCGGGCTCCTCGACGCCGCACTCCTCGAACGCGTCCCGGGTTGCATCCCGGAGCACGTCGAAGCGCGTGCGGCCTACGAGGACACCGTCGTTGTCGAACACGACGGTATCGTACGTCATAGGGACTGTCGTCGCCCAGCACTTAAAAGAGTTTCACCAATCTCGCGACACGTACGACGCCTTTTATATACATCCGTCCCGCGTCCCGCGGTATGCGCGTCAGTGTCATCGGCGGCAGTTCGGTTCCGGCCGAGACGGCAGCGGTCGCCGAAGAGTTGGGAGAACGACTCGCGAACCGCGGCCACACGGTCGTTTGTGGTGGGCTCGGCGGCGTGATGGCGGCGGTCTGTCGCGGCGCCGCAAACGCCGGCGGGGAGACGATCGGCGTCCTGCCGACCGGCCGGTGTGAGGACGCGAACCCGCACGTCACGACCCCGATCGCGACCGGAATGGGCCACGCCCGCAACGCGCTCGTGGTGATGAACGGCGACGCCGCGATCGCGGTCGACGGCTCGCACGGCACGCTCTCGGAGATCGGGATGGCGCTCGCACACGGGCGGGCGGTCGCCGGGCTCGACACGCACGACATCGAGGGCGTGGAGGCGGTCGCGTCGCCGGCGAGGGCGATCGACCACGTCGAGAACGCTGTCTGAGGGGAATAAGAGAAATCACGGACGGTCTACAGGCGGAGCAGGTGGAGTGCCTCGGGGTTCGACCCCAAGGCGATTTACCAGGTGTCGTGGAACGTGTCGAACTCGATCGAGTCGAGCGGCTTCTCGCCGATCGCGGCCTCGTACTCGCCGGGGGTCAACATCGGCTTGTGGAACCGGGGGCCGTCGTCAGTCGTGATCCGGGGACAGCCGGTGTTGACGAACGCGTCCATGTCGAAGTTTCGGAGGCGGTCCGGCGTCACCTCGTCCATCGTGATCAGGTAGGCGTTCTCGTTGTTCTCGACGATCTCTTGGGCCTTCTCCCAGCGGCCTTGACCGATCTTCGTACAGAAGATGACGCCCCACTTCTCGGCGCTCATCGCCTTGTGAACCGAGGCGTAGCGCTGCTTGAGGAACTGGTCGTGTTCGGCGACCGAGACCGCGTTGTTGACGGGGTCGGCGATGACGACGCGCTTGTCGGGGTGCTCCATCGCGAGGCCGACCGGGTGGAACTTCCCGCCGCCGACGTACAGCACCTGCTCGGCGTCGATGTCCGCGGAGGCGTAGTTGCAGCCGAGCACCTGTCCCTCCTTCGTGAGACGGTCGTCGCCCCGGCGGGTGTGGACCTCGTAGCCGCGCTCCTCTAACCAGTCGGTCATCTCCTCGAACCGGTTCATGTGCTGAGCCGTCGTGACGAGCCCCACGTCGGCGTCCTCTTCTGGAGATGCGAGTTCTTCCTCCAGCGCGTCCTCCATGATCGGGAACGGGTCGACGTTCGAGAACAGGGGAACGTAGACGATGCTGTCGGACTCCTTCATCGGCGTGTGACCAAAGTGGACGAACACGTCGGTCCGGCGCATCAGGTACGTGTCGAGGTCGCAGGCGCCGTAGCAGGGTTGGCCGGACAGCATGAAGGTCACGTCGTCGGGCGCGACCTCGCGGAGATCGTCGGCGACCTTCGGGCCACGGCGCTTGAGTCCCTCGGGGAACTGGAGGCCGACCTTCGACGCGTCGCGCTCCTCGATAGCCTCGACGATCCGATCGAGTTCGTAGTCCCACTCGCGGTCGTGTTTCAGGGCCATCCCCGTCTTCGTGAGGTCGCCCTCCGTGGAGTCGCTCATATCGACGAATTGTGCGGCACGACGGTTAAACGGCGCGTTCGACCGTGAGTTTCGTCCGTGAGGTTCGTGAGGTTCGTACTGTCACAGCGCGTCCAACCCTCAGAAGTTGTTTCCAGTGAGCAGTCGGCCCATCCACGCCCGCACGCCGGGCAGTACCGCGTCCTCCTCGACTGCGACGGGGTCTCGAGCGACATCGATGAAGACTCGTCCCTCGTCATCGGGCTCGGTGCTTTCACGGGTCCAGACGAGACGCCCATCGGAGTCGGTTGCGGCCGCATCGCCGCGAACTTCCCACCCGGGCGCACCGCGGACAGTCAGCCGATCGGCACCGAGATACCGCACCCCCTCGCCGCCGATGACGAAGGGGACCTGGGGAGATGCAGGCGTCAGTGGCGTGAACACCACGACGCCGAGGTACCGCTCCGTGGCATTCGGGTCACGGTAATCGACCAGCAGCGCGTTCCCGTCGATCCGGGCGTCGACATCTCTCGGGTCCGCGATTCCGTCGTGAGCCGCCTCGACAACGACCATGCGCCGGAGGGACTCGTTCGCTGCAAGCGCGTCGCCGCCGGCCGCGAGGTCGACCCGCGCCTCCCACGTTGTCGACCCGTTCTCGTGGAGAGTGACGATCAGCGAGCTCTCGTCGGCAACCACCGACGTACCGTCGGGTGCCGTTCGGTCGAGATCGCAGACGCCGCACACCGGCGTCGGCGGTGCGCGCGCGTCGGCCGCCGGTGCGGCGGTGATTCCTGTCACGAGGAGGAAAATCGCCGTCGCCGCGACGAGGGTTCGGGGATCCATGATCCAACCTCTGACGCAATCGCCAAATAACTCACGCGCGGACCGACGCAGCGTGCGATCCCGTCGATCAGAGGGCCGTGCCCCTCGCCCGAACCGATCGCTGCCGCGGCCGACGGATACAACCCCCGAGCCGACGAACGCGAGACACATGACCGAGATCCCGCTTGAACACGTCCACGTCGCGCCCGACAACGAGTCTGGCACAGCCCCCGCCGTCTTCGTGCTGCACGGTCGCGGCGCTGATGAGGAGGACCTGCTGCCGGTGGCGCGACACCTCCCGGACGGGCTCCACGTCGTGAGCCTGCGCGCTCCCGACCCGCTACAGGGCGGGTACACGTGGTACGAGCTCGACCTGTCCGCCGGCGGGCTCGAAGCGAGCCAGCCGGATGCGGCGGACTTCCGGCGAAGCCTCGATCTGGTCGCCGAGAGCGTCGACGCCGCTGTCGAATCGTACGACCTCGATTCCGACCGGCTCGGCCTGCTCGGATTCAGTCAGGGGGCGATCACGAGTCTCTCGCTCGTGTTGGAGGACCCGGACCGCTACGCGTGGATCGTCGCGCTCCACGGCTACCTCGCGGACGCGCACGCCGACCTCGAACCGGACGGGATCGAGGACAAACCGGTGTTCGTCGGCGCTGGCGCCGGGGACCGCGTGATTCCGGAGTCGCGATCGGCCGCCGCGGCCGACCGGTTCGACGAGATCGGCGCCGCCGTCACCCGGGGGAGCTACCCGGGCGGTCACGGAATCGGCCAGCAGGAGCTGAGCGATGTCGTCGCGTTCGTGGAGTCACAGATCGCGAAACACGAGTGAGCGGGAGACCTGTGAGCGGGAGACCTCTCAGCGCGATCGGGATCCACCGATCCCCGTGGACACCCCCGGCTCCGGCAGGTTAAAACCGATCCGTCCCGAGAATTGGATATGAGCGTCGAACAGGCCTCCCCCGACGAACAGGCCGCTATCGAGGACCTCGGTCGCAATCTCGGCGATCGTATCGCCCAGACACAGGAGTACGAGCGGTTCGAGGCGGCTCGCGAAGCGGTCCAGCGCGACGAGGAAGTCCAAGCGAAGATCGACGAATTCGAACAGATCCGCGCAGAGTTCATGCAGGCTCGAGAGACCGGACAGGCGACGAACTCCGGGCTCCAGAAGGTGCAAGAAGCTCAAGACGAGCTCCACTCGATGGCCGTCATGAGCGAGTTCCTCGATGCACAGGAGGATCTGACCGACACCCTCGAAGCCGTGAACGAGGCCATCTCGGAGCCACTCGCGGTCGACTTCGGCGGCGAGGCCGGCGGCTGCTGTCAAGACTGAGCCGCTTCGCCTCCGTCTCGTCGTTCGGTTTCGATCTCCATCCCGTTTTTTATCAGTGATTGTGCCCCACTCTGCTCCGTGATAGCCGTGGCTGGCGGAAAGGGCGGAAGCGGGAAGACGACCACCACGCTGGGGCTCGCGCGGGCGCTGTCTCGACGGGGCGCCCCCGTCGTCGCCGCCGATGCCGACTGGGATCTCCCGAATCTCGCGCGGTTGGCGAGCGCGACCGACGGGGATCGCGAGCCCGCTGCGGACGCGCCGACTGTGGTCGACGCGATTCGGACTGAAGGACAGATCCGTCCCGATCGGCGGGCGCCAACGGTGCTTTCGGCGCCAGACGAGCCCGCAGACGTCGATGCGAGACGAATCCTCGGCGCGCTCGCAGAGTCGGTTCCCGACGATTCGCCGACCCTCCTTGACTGCCCGGCGGGGGCGTCGCCCGACGCCGCAGCGCCGCTCCGGGTCGCCGATCGGTGTCTCCTCGCGACGCCCCTTCGGCGGGCCGCGCTACGAGACGCCGCGAAGACCGCGGCCCTCGCGCGTCGGCTGGACTGTCTCCCGGTCGGCGTCGTTGCCGTTCGAGCCGAGTCGGTTCCGACAGGAGTCGGTGACCTGCTCGGCTGTCCGGTTCTTGGACGGATCCCGCCGGCCGAGGCAGAGCCGTTGGCGTCGTCTGCGGTACGATCGGCGTACGACGACCTTGCTCGTCGACTTGTCGACGAACACGGTGCGGATCGGTGGCGGGTCGCGTGATCCGAGGACCTCGTTCGAACCGGTCAGAACGGCTAGAACAACGGAAACGACGCAAACGGGGGCGTCCGGTATGAACGCAGGAGCCGCCTCGCGTCGCGCCATCGTGACCCACCGACAGAGCCAAACCTCCGGAGCCGGCAGCGCATGTATGGAGACGCTCCCGACCGGAATTTCCGTGCTGGACCGGGAGTTCGGCGGCGGGCTCCCGAGCGGCAGTGTCGTCGTGTTGAAGGCAGACCCCGCGAGCCAGTCGGAGCTAATTGTGGACCGGTTCTCCCGTCCACGGGCGTGTCGCTACCTCACGACGGTGCGTTCGGCTGACGCGGTCAAGGCGATCCTCACCCTCGGCGGAGAGAGCGAAGGCGACGGTAGTGGAGGCGACGCGGAAACCGTCGTCGAGGAGACGGACCGCGAGGACCCGATCGATGACGTGCTGGCGACCGCTTCGGACCTCCCGGAGGGCGCCACCCTCGTCGTCGACTCCGTCGAGCCGCTGGAGGCGGCTGACCGGTCGCGGTACGGTTCGTTTCTCACCGAGCTCCGCCGACACGTCGATGATGCCGGCGGGATCGCGGTGGTGCACGCTTTCAAAGGGGGAAACGGGCAGAACCGAGTGGTCACCGAGCAGGTCGCGGATGTGATCTTCGACCTCCGAACGACTGTGACCGGTACGGAGATCGTGAACCGCCTGATCGTTCCGAAGTTCCGTGGCGGCGCGGCGCTCGAAGAACCCCTCAAGCTGAAGCTCACAGATACAGTGTCGGTGGACACGAGCCGCGACATCGCCTGACTCGGCGTCGGTGACGACGCGACGACTTCACACCGACAGAACCGACGCCGCGGCAACGACGAGAACGCCAACGAGCACCGCGGCAGTCGCCCAGTTCCGCGGTCGGTCGAGTGAGCCATACGGCCCACCTTTCCGTGAGAAGAGGTACCCCGCGTAGACGACGAGCGGCGCCAGCGTCGGCAGGGTCGAAACGTTGAGGACGCCGGCGACGCCGGACAGAAGTGCGATCACGATCGTAGCGCTCCCAGCGCTCGCGGCGACGACGAGGTCGTCACGCGCACGTTCGATTTCCATGTCTCTCAGTGGGTCGACCGCAGTTCAAAAGAGATCGGTTCGCGTTCGCGCGGGCGGTTCGACCCGCCCGACTGGAAGATCGGTTACTCCTCGTCGATCTCGTCGACGATCTCGTCGGCGTCAACGTCGACGTCTTCGAGCGCCTCCTCGATGTCTTCGGCGCCAGCGCCGCCCATGCCGCCCATCATGCCGCCGAGTCCACCCATGCCGCCGCCCTCGATGACTTCCTCGACGACGACGCGGTCGAGGTCGAGTCGGCTCATAAGGTCCTGGGCGATCTGCTGCTTCTGGAACATCCACTGCTGGTTCATCTGCATCGCCTGTGTCGCCGTCACGTAGAGGACATCCTTCTCGACATCCTCGGTCTCGACGACCTCCTCGCCGTCGTCGTCCTCGGAGACGGTCTCCTCTTCTTCGGTGACGGTCTCGATCCGAACCTCAGGCGCCTCCTGGAGGTACATCCCGAGCATGCCGGCGGCCTGCTGTTCGCGGTCCTCGATCGCCTCGAGGATCTCGTACTCGTACTCGAGGTCCTCGCCGGCCAGCGGGTGGTTGAAGTCGACGCGGGCACGGCCGCCGATAATCGTCTCGAGGTAACCCTGACGGTTATCGATCTGGACCTGCGCGCCGGGGTAGCGGCTGTCCTCGGGGATCTTGTCGGCCTTGACGGTCTCGACCTCGTCGGGGTCGTACTCGCCGAAGGCGTCTTCGGCGGGCACGTCGACGACGCCCTCGTCGCCAACCTCGGCGCCGATGAAGGCTTCCTCGACGGACGGGAACACGTGACCTGCGCCGAGCGCGATGACGCGAGGCTCGAACTCGTGTTCCTCAGTGTCGATCTCCGCGTCCTCGGCGACCTCCTCGTCGGTGGTGTCGATGACACGGTCGTCGTCGGCGGTTCGAATCGTGTACGCGACGCGCACGAAGTCGCCGTCGGCGAGTCCCTCGGTTTCGGTCTCGGCCTCGTCTGCGTCCTCGGCCGCGTCCGCTTGCTCCTGATCGCTCATACCCTGAACGTCTCCTGTTACACCCTTAAGGCGCACGGTTCGATCCGGAGCGATGACGGCGCGGAACGCGGCCGTCGAAGCGGAGCGATCGGGCCCGAGGCTGCAGTGAGCGCGTCCCACCGTGCTTAAGAACTATCCCGGCGGATCCGGTGGTATGTACGAGGTCGAGATCAAGGTATCCGCCGACACCGACGCTGTCCGGAAGCGACTGCGGGCGGCCGGCGCTGAGCGCGTCGATGCCCGCCGTCAGCGCGACGCGTACTACGACGCCCCGCACCGCGACTTCGCCGAGACGGACGAGGCGCTCCGGGTCCGACGCGAGACCCCACTTCCGGACGGGATCGGGGCGGAGACCGAGGCGGTGTCGACCGCGGACCCGACCGCAGAAACGACGAAGCTCACGTACAAAGGCCCCCGCCTCGACGGGAGGTCGAAGACGCGCGTGGAACACGAGACCGCCGTCGACGACGGCGAGGCGATGGCGGGCGTGCTCTCGGGGCTCGGGTTCGAACCGGCTGCGGTAGTCGAGAAGCGCCGCGAGTTCTGGTCGTTCGCTGGGTTCACCGTCACCCTCGACGCGGTCGACGGCGTCGGCGAGTTCGTCGAGATCGAGCGGGAGGTCGACGACGAGAGCGCGATCGAGGCCACCCGTGACGAGGCGCTGGAGGCCCTCGACCGGCTTGGACTCGACGGCGATTCGCAGATACGCACGTCGTACCTCGGGCTGATGCTGGCCGACGGCGAGGAGGCCGACTGAGCCGCCGACGGGTGACTACTTGCCGTCAGGCGGCTACTCCCCGTCTTCCGGCCGCTTCTCCGAGAGCACGGTCCGATCGAACTCGCAGACGAGCACGTCGTCGCCGTCCTCAACGATTTTGAACGCCTCCACGTGCATCGTGACGATGCCGCGTTCGCCGTCGCTCGTCTCCCGCTTGTCGGTGACGGTCGACTGGGCATGGATCGTATCTCCGTGGAACACCGGATTCGGATGCTCTACCGCGTCGTACGAGAGGTTCGCGACGATGGTACCGTCGGTCGTCTCGGGGATGGACACGCCGACCGCGAGCGACATGGTGTAGAGCCCGTTAACCAGCCGCTCGCCGAACTGCGTCTCCTCGGCGAAGTCGGCGTCGAGGTGGAGCGGCTGCTGGTTCATCGTCATGTCGCAGAAGCGCTGGTTGTCGGCCTCGCTTATCGTCCGTCGCTTCGCGTGTTCGATCGTCTCGCCAATCGTGAACTCCTCGTAGTAGCGTCCGGGCATGGGACTACCGTCTCCCGCGGGCGTCAAATTGCTACCGTTCCTCCGATCAAGCGGCACGCCAGGCGGTGCGCGTCTCTCCTCCCTCTTGGCCGGCGTCGCCGTCGGGACGATTATGTCGGTGGGGACGGACCGCCTGACATGGCACGACGAAGCCTGCTGTTCTCGCCCGGTGACCGCCCGGAGCTCATGCGCAAGGCCCCGGGTGCCGGCGCCGACGTGATCTGCTTCGATTTGGAAGATGCAGTCGCACCCGGTCGGAAGGCCGAGGCTCGCGAGCACGTCCGCGCGGTGCTCGCCGACCCCGACTTCGATCCCGACGCGGAGGTGTGCGTTCGGCTCACCGCGTCGGGCCCTGCCGCCGACCTCGACGCCCTGATCGGAGCGGGGACGGGGGACGAGGACGGCCCCGACGACGCCGAGGGTCCGATCCGACTCGACGCGGTCATGCTCCCGAAAGTGGAGTCGCCCGAGCGCGTCGACAAAGTTGCCTCACTCTGTGCGGACCGCGGACTCGACCCGGCCGTGTTCGCGTTGGTCGAGACCGCGGCGGGGATCCTCTCGGCCGAGTCAATTGCGGCCGCCCCGGCGACCAATGTGCTCGTCTTCGGCGCGGAGGATCTCGCGGCTGACGTGGGCGCGACCCGCACCGACGAGGGGACCGAGGTGTTGTACGCCCGCGAACACGTCGTCCTCGCGGCCGGTGCCGCCGATATCGACGCGATCGACACGGTGTATACCGACTTCTCCGACGCGGACGGGCTCCGCGAGGAGGCCGCGTTCGCGCTCACGCTCGGCTACGACGGGAAGCTGGCAATCCACCCGGCACAGGTCGAACCGATCAACGCGGCGTTCACGCCGGATCCCGAGAAGGTCGAGTGGGCCGAGACGGTGCTCGACGCCCGCGACGCCGCGGACCGGGACGCACGGGGCGTTTTCGAGGTCGACGGCGAGATGATCGACGCGCCCCTGATCGCGCAGGCGGAACGGATCGTCGAGCGCGCCGCCGCCAGCGATCGATAGGGCATCGATCGAGACAAGAACCGAACCGTCCGTCACAGTTAACCACGATCCCCTGGGAGACAGATGTATGACCGGCCAAGCCAACCCCTTCGAGAGTCTCCAAGAGCAGGTCGACGACGCCGCAGCGTTCCTCGACGCGTCACCGGGCGTGCTCGACCGACTGAAAAACCCTGAGCGTGTACTAGAGACGAACCTCACTATCGAGCGCGACGACGGATCGCTAGAGACGGTTCGCGCGTACCGATCGCAGTTCAACGGTGACCGCGGGCCGTACAAGGGCGGTATCCGATATCATCCCGGCGTCACCCGCGACGAGGTGAAGGCGCTGTCGGGATGGATGGCGTACAAGTGCGCCGTCGTCGACATACCGTACGGCGGCGGGAAGGGGGGGATCGCGATCGATCCCGCCGACTACTCCGAGGACGAACTCGAACGGCTCACCCGCGCGTTCGCGACCGAACTCCGCCCGCTGATCGGGGAAGACCGCGACATCCCCGCGCCGGACGTCAACACCGGCCAGCGGGAGATGAACTGGATCAAAGACACCTACGAGACCTTAGAGAACACGACCGCTCCCGGTGTCATCACCGGGAAGGCGCTCGACTCGGGCGGCAGCGAGGGGCGCGTCGAAGCCACCGGCCGCTCGGTCGCGCTCTCGGCGCGAGAGGCGTTCGACTGGCTCGACCGCGATATCGCTGGCGCGACGGTCGCCGTCCAAGGGTACGGGAACGCGGGCTCGATCGCCGCCGCGCTGCTCGCCGACCTCGGCGCCGACGTGGTCGCGGTCTCCGACTCCTCCGGTGGCATCCATGCCCCCGACGGGCTCGACCCCCGGGCCGTGAAAGCCCACAAGGTCGAGACCGGCTCCGTCAGCGGGTACAGTGACACGGAGTCGCTCACAAACGAGGAGCTGTTAACGCTCGATGTCGACCTCCTCGTGCCGGCCGCACTGGAGAACGCGATCGACGGCGACCTCGCCGCCGACGTGAGCGCCGATGTGATCGTCGAGGCCGCGAACGGGCCGCTCACCCCTGACGCCGACGACGTGCTCGCCGAGAAGGACGTGTACGTCGTCCCCGATATCCTCGCGAACGCCGGCGGCGTCACCGTCTCGTACTTCGAGTGGGTCCAGAACCGCCAGCGGTTCTACTGGACGGAGTCGCGGGTGAACGAGGAGCTCGAACGCATGATCGTCGACGCCTTCGATCGACTGGTCGACAGCTACGAGACGAACGACGCTCCGAACCTCCGAACGGCGGCGTACGTCGTCGCCATCGATCGGATCATAAACGCGTACGATCAGGCCGGCAACTGGCCGTAGCCCGGCTCGTCCGGAGCAACGACCTACTCCAGCCGCGCGTCCCGGATCTCGACGTGGCCGCGGTCGCCCTCCCAGACGGTATCGTACTCCATGTCGATCCGCCGGTCCATGTGCGGGCCGTCGACGACATACGTCTCGAACTCGCCGCCCTCGCCGAGCGGGTGGACCCCGCATTCCTCGCGGAGATCGACGAGCTCCGCGAGCGCGTCAGCGTCGTATCTCCGACCGAGCCACGACTCGTCGAGCCCGTAGGCGGCAACCTGCACGATCCGGATCTCGAAGCCCGCCTCGAACATCGCCTCGGCGAGCGCGACCGGGCTCTCCTGCCACAGCGGCGCGAAGAGGTCGATCCCGAGCCGGTCGCACATCCCCTGAATGCGGCTCGTCTGGAACTCGCTTTCGACCGCGCCCGCGGTGACGCCCGCGAGGTCCACGTCGTCGCCCGCGGCGATCTCCCGGAGCGCCGCCTCCATCGGCTCCAGTTCGGCGTCGCCCTGCTCGCCCGCGTCGTCGACATCGTCCGCGCCGAAATCAGCAGGCGATACCTCGACGAGATCGATCCCGACGCTCTCGGCCGCGAGCGCGGCGAGCTCGGTCGCCGGCGTGTGATACATGTACGAGTCGCCCGCAGGGTGGACCGTTAGGAGTCGCGAGACATCGAGGCCCTCCTCCAGCGCGCGGTACAGCGCCCACGAGGAGTCCTTCCCGCCTGAAAAGAGACTCACCCAATCGTCAGTCATTGACGAGGGGACGCTCGGAGCGCCTAAAGCGTCGGCGGTCCGCGACGCCGTCGCTCGGCGGGCGAACGGTGGAGCGCGGGAAGAAATCGGTTAGCGTCCGGACGGGGAGGGTTGGACCGAACCGGAGCTTAGTCGGAGATGAATTCGTTGTCGCGCCAGTTGACACCACCGTCGCCGTCGCCGGCCCCCTGCGGGCTTTCGACGACCTCAATGCTTGCGGGACGCGGTTCGCCCTCGACGATGCGTGTCGCTTCCAGCTCCCCGTCTTCCTCGGTGATCGCAGTCAGCGTCCCTTTCTCCGAGAGGGTCGCAATCTTGCGTAACACGAGGAACATCGGGTACTGGAGCGCGGAGTTTTGAAGGACGGTCTCGCGGTCGCCCTTGAAGCAGGCGAACTCGACGAGCTCGGAGGGGATCTCCTCTTCCTCGTCGTCCATCCACTGCGGGCCACCGGCGCGCGGGGGCTCTTCCTCCCACACACGCGTCTCCGTAACCGAGGCCTTCAGCTGGGCGGTCGGTGTGTACTTGCTGATGCTCTCGTCGTCGGACAGGGCCTTGATGATGAGGGTGTTGTTTCGACGCGTGATGTCGATGTCGTCGATCTCCGGCGGGAGGTCGGGATCTTCTTCGAAGTACGTCTCCACGTCTTCGAGTGGCAGTTCGAGCGTCGAATGAAGTCTGAACACGCGGCCTGTCATTGTTGGTTGGGTGAGATGGGGTCGAACCGATCGGAACGGCGACAGCGGCGACTGCTGCACCTACCCTTCCTAGGGCCCGTAGGTTTATATCGCCTGCCCTTCGACTTTCGAAGATCGGGATTGAAATGCACCGGGAAGGTAATGCGTCGATCGTCTCGCAAGCGCCGCTTCGATGGATTCCGACGGTAGTCAGGACGTACGACGGAGCGTCCCCGCTACTCGGCGCCAAGCTCGGCGGCCAGCTCGCCGCGCTCGTCGAGTTCCGCCAGCACGTCGCTCCCGCCGATGAACTCCCCGTTGACGAACGTCTGGGGAATCGTCTCCCAGCCGCTGTGGGACTCCAGCGCCTCGCGGTAGTGCGGTAGCGCCGGCAGCACGTCGACCGTCTCGAACTCCTCGACGTGCTGGCCGATCAGCTCGACGGCGCGCTTCGAGTACCCGCACTGCGGCATCAGGCGGTTCCCCTTCATGAAGAGCACCACGTCGTTGTCAGCGATCGTCTCCTCGACTCGGGCCACGATCTCATCCGGCTCGGCGTCGGTCTCGGGTTGGAACGTCATAGAGAGCGATACGCGCCCGCGATGCAAATGGGTTCCGCACGAAATCGACGTGGGTCAACACGAGACCGGCGCGGCGGTGTGGCAGCGTGGCAGCGCGACAGCGCGACAGCGCGACGGCGCGACGGCGCAGCGAATAACCTACTCCTCGCGGTCGACGCGGACCACGTCGACGAGCGAGTACACGGGGACGCCGTCGATCTCGTCGTACCCCCGCTTGTCGACGAGCACAACGCAGGCGATGGGCTCACCGCCCTGCTCGCGGATCGCGTCGATCGACTCGCGCATCGTCGTCCCCGAGGTGATGATGTCGTCGACGACGTAGCAGTCGCGATTGCGAATGGCGGCGAAGTTACGTGAGAAGCCGCCGCCCTGCTCGTCGATGTCGCCCTCGTCCCACTGGTGTTTCGCGGGCGCGTACGTTCCCAGATCCGTGTCGAGTTGGTTCGCGACCGCGGTCGCGAGCGGCGCGCCGGCCTTCTCGATACCAACCGTTAGGTCGACCTCCTCGCCCTGTTTGGCCAGCAGGTCAGCCATCGCGCTCGCCGCGTACCGGAGCCGCGTCGAGTCGCGTCCCAGAGCCGACCAGTCGACGTGGATGTCAGCGGTGGAGGTCGTCGCTGCAGTCTCAGTATCCGTGTGGTTACCGCCGGCACGCTCAACGAGCCAGCTTGCGGTCTCTCGGGAGACGTTCAGCTCGTCGGCGATTTCGCCCTTCGAGAGGCCGTGTTCCGCGAGCTCGGCCGCGCTGTCTATCAGGTCGTCAACGTTCTTCATATGTACCGAATTCGACCGCCGTTTTAATAGTCGTGTCGTCATCCGCGAACGCGGCCTCGAACTCGTCGAGCCCGTGCACGCCCGTGACGAGATCGTCGAGGAACGTCTCGGAAAAGCGGGACAGCGAGTCGACGGCGGCCTCGAAGTGCTCGTAGCCGGAGTTGACGCTGCCGACGAGCGCCTTGTTGTGAAGGACGAACTCCCGGTGGAGTCGGCCGCCGTCGATCTCGAACTCCCAGTCGCCCGGGACCCCGAGCAGCGCGCCCACCCCGTTCGGCGCGAGCGCCTCGATCGTCTCGAAGGCGTGCGGGGCGTAGCCGGTCGCCTCGAAGACGAAGTCCATCGGCTCGTGGGCCGCCGGCACCGAGGGGACGGGCGTCTCGTTGGAGTTGACGTACGTCGCGTCGAGCGACTCGATGATATCGATCGTCGGGTCCGGGCGCTCGCGGCGGCCGAGACAGTAGATCCGGTCAAACCCGTCGTCGAGAGTCGCGACCGTCAGCAGCCCGAGCGAGCCGTTTCCGAGAATCAACGCCGACTCCGGCTCCCAGTGGAACGCGGACCGGCTGGCGTAGGCGTGTTCGATCGCCTTCTCCGCGATAGAGACGGGTTCGACGAGGAACCCCCACTCAGCCAGCGCCGGCGGGATCTCGACGAGGAATTCCGCGGGACTGGTGAAGTACTCCGCCATGAATCCGTGGGCCCCGACGATGCCGCGCTCGTGGTACTGCCCGTCCGGCGCCATGTCTGGCTCGCCGCGAGCGAAGTACTCGTTCGCCCCGTTGGGCGGTCGCCTGACCGTCGGTACCACAATATCTCCGACCTCGAACGGCGTGTCGGTCGGCTCTTCAACCACGCCGACTGCCTCGTGACCCAACACGAGGTGATCCTCGCCTTCGGGAGAGCCGCCGTGGCTCCCGGAGATGACCTCGTGGTCGGTCCCGTCGACGCCGACCCGGAGGGTTCGAACCAGCGCCTCCCCGGGCGCTGGCTCCGGTCGCGGCTTCTCTGTGACGACCGGTTCGTCTGCCCCGTCGTACACGGCGATCGCATTCATACAGTGGCCTTGGCAGTCAGTCACCAAAAGATTTCTTTTATTATGAGTAAAGAATCGACAAGAGCCGACCGCGGGTTTTTCCTCGTCACACACCGGATCACCGCCGTGTGTACGCTCACGCTCGCGTGGCGGACGTTCGGTGACGCGCCGATCGCGATCGCCGCGAACCGCGACGAGGCGCTGAACCGACCGTCCGAGCCCCCGGCACTCCGCGAGGCCGGCCGCGGAGACGGCGACGACGACGGTAGCTACGTCGCCCCCCGCGACGCCGAGGCCGGCGGGACGTGGATCGGGCTCTCCGCGTCGGGGGTCGTCGCCGCGGTCACGAACCGCTGGCTCGACGCCGACCGCGAGAGCGACCGGTCCCGCGGTCTGCTCGTCCGCGACTGTCTGGAGGCCGACTCCGCGGAGGCGGCCGTCAGAACGGTCGAACGCGACCTCGAAACTCGGTCGTACGACGGCTTCAATCTCGTGCTTGCCGACGACGCCGCGGCGTTCCTCCTCTCGTACGACGGTCGATTGGCTATCACCCGCCTCGATCCTGGCGTCCACGTGGTCGGCAACGTTGGGGGCGTGGTCAACGGCGTCGAGCGCTTCGCGATCCCTGACCGGCGACGGGAGTTCGGTACGGAACGCGCCGACAGTGCGCGGGCGGTTGCGGCCGCGCTGGTTCCCAAACCCGGCGAATCAGGCGTGGAGTGGCTCGACCGCGCAAGCGAAACGCTCGCAGATCACGAGTACGGCGCCTGCCTCCACGGCGACGATTTCGGCACGCGGTCGTTCACGCGGATCCGGACCGCTCCCGATTTCGAGCCGGCATCCGAGTTCGCGTACGCCGACGGCCCGCCCTGCGAAACGCTCGCTGAGCCGGTTCCGCTGCCGGCGGGGTTCGGATCGGGCGGATCGAGCGGATTGGGCGGATCGGATGGATCGGCGTAGCGACGGCGACGGAGCGGAAAGCCAGTTTTAAGCGACTCGCGAGCGCCCTATACGGTATGAGTGTGTCCGAACTCGAGGCCGACCTCTCGGAGGACGAACACGCCGGCCTCGAACTCATCCGCGAGACCGGTGGCATCCACCAGAGCGACTTCTGGAAGGAACTCGACGTCTCCTCGCGGAAAGGGAGCCGTATCGCGGAGGCGTTAGAGGAGTCCGGGCTCATCCAGCGTTCGGACACCGTCTACGACGGCCACAACACCTACTACCTCGAACCCGCGCCCCGTGACTTGGACTTCTCGCTGCTCATGGCCGGCGACATGCTCTCGCCGTTCATCGGAGAGGAGGAAGTCGACGCGCAGGCGGACGCCTTCTCGCAATGGATGATGAACCTCGCGTACGAGGAGTACTGAGCGGACGCACGCGTCACCGTCCCCTCCCTTGCGATCGGTTCGACTTGTTTGATAAGTAGCAGCCGCTCTTCATCGACAGCAGTAGCCGCCTTTGACATCCTCCCCGCCCTGAAGGGCGAGGTTTTAGCCTTGTTACTTCCATAAACAGTTGTCTCCGTCTCCGGGATGCCATTATTCCGCGTGTTCCGGGTTGGTTATTCCGCGCGGTCAGGATCGATCACGTCGTCGTCGACTCGTCGAAGGCTCTCGGCCAGCCGTGACTCGTCAGGTACAGCCTTTAAAAACCTCGGGGAGCCGAACGGCGCGGCCCCGTTGACCGACACCATCCCGAGGTCGGCGGGGTCGCTGTCGAGCCCGGTGAGGAACGCGACCGTCCGAACTGCGGGCACGTCGCCGGCCCGCGCCGCCGCGTCGACGGAGCCGTACAGCGACCGGTGGGTCGCGACGTGGTAGACGCAGGTCGGGGTCGGCGCGAAACAGAGCAGATACCGCGCACCCGGCTCGGTGCGCCCAAGCTTCGGGCGGAGCGCGTGGCTCGCGTCGGCGTGGAAGTACCGCTCCATCCGGCGGTACTGCCGGAGGATCTCGTTGGCGCCGGTCGCGCGTCGCACGGCGGCGTCACCTTTGAGTTCGATGACATGATCGACGCGCTCGGGCGTGTGAAGGCGGATATACACGTCGACGACCCCGCGGCGCCCCTCCGCGTCGTACGGCTCCTCCAACCGGATCTCCGGGTCGTCGTAGACGGCCGCGTAGTGGTCGACCACGCACGTCGCCAGCTCGTCCTCCCGCATGGATCGACCACGGGGGCGACCGCGAATAAAGCCGCCGACGGCGGGCCGTCCCGCTGGTTCGATTCGCAACAAGCAGTTCCCGAATTACGGGGTTCGTCAAGGGGTTTGTAAGGCTCGAACCCCTAGAAGAGATGATGTCTAATAGATTGTCCAGGCGACGGTACGTCGCCGGAACCGGAGCCGTGCTGACCCTCGGAACGCTCGCCGGCTGTTCCGGCGGCGGGGACGGCGGCGACGGCTCGGACGACACCGATGAATCTGGCGAAACGGACGGATCCGACGGCTCCGACGGATCTGACGGCTCCGACGGTTCTGACGGCTCCGACGGTTCTGACGGGTCGGATGGCTCCGACGGCACCGATTCCGGCGGGTCGGGGGCCGACGACGTTCCGAGCGAGATCGACGAGTACCTCACCGAAGCCCGAGAGTACAACGGGGAGATCATGGACTACACCGATCAGGACGAGGTCACCGTCGCGGTCGGCGCCGGCGGTGACGGGCTCGCCTTCGACCCGGCAGCGATCCGGATCACCCCCGGCACGACCGTCGTCTGGGAGTGGACCGGTCAGGGCGGCGCGCACAACGTGGTCTCCACCGAGGACTCCGCGTCCTCCTTCGACAGCGGCGAGGCGGTGAGCGAGGAAGGGGCGACCTTCGAACAGTCGTTCGACAACACCGGGATCCAGCTCTACTACTGTACGCCCCACCAGTCGGTCGGGATGCTCGGCGCCATCCAGGTCGTCGAGGCGTAACTCGGCCATCGACTGCGGTTCGCTTTTTACCAGACGCCGACTCGACGGCGACGCGACTAGCCGTGTCGATAGCGATCTCGATACACGAACCCAACGACTACGGGAGAAACGACCACCGCACGTCGACGATCCGGTCGTGCTCGCTCGTGACCGTCGGACACGCGAGGTGGTCGTTCGCGTTGACGCCGGCGTCGGCCAGCCGCGAGAGCGACTCCTCCAAGGTGCGGTCGGAGCGCTCGACTGTCGAATCGCGGACGTACGGCGCGTCGAGGGGCTCAGAGCGGGAGTTCGAAATTTCGATCGCGTCCGTGAGCTCGTCGCCGATCGCGTACGCCGGCTGGTGGAACTTCCACCCGTCGACGGACAGAAAGAGCCACACGTCGCCGTTGATCGCGTGGTACTCTCCGGAGACGCGGGACGGATCGTGAGCGACGACGCGAGTGAGGACGGCCGTCTTGGTTCGGTACAGCGCGTCCTTACGGGCCGACCGGACGTTGCTTTCGGTGAGGTCGCCGCGCTCGTAGGCGGTGGTCGCCTCGTCGGCGAACTGCTTGGCGACCTTGTTGACGACGTACAGGGATTCGAGCAGGTCGTCCGTCGGTTCAAGCGGATCCACGGTAATATCGGTCGGCGTCTGCGACCGGTGTGAGGTGGGTGCGTCGCGCGGATAGTCGTTTCGGGATCCGCGGTCGTCGCGCTCGGTACGGTCGATGGTAGCCCGCGCGGCCGGCGTCAGTCGGGTCGAGGCATGGTCGTGGCGTACCCTTCACCCGAGGGGGATCGTGCCCCCCGGATGGTTAATTCTTTAAGCACAGGGACGAAGGCGTAGTCAAGCAATGTCGTCCGACTCGCTCAAACTGTACTCGGCGATATACGTCGCGCTCCTGGTCGCGGCGACCCTCAACTTCGTTCTCTTCGAGGCCGAGTTCCTCAACTTCACGTACGCTCAGGCACTCGGGGGTACGCTGGTGATCGCGACGGTCAAGACCCTCCTCATCGTCGCGTACTTCCAGCACCTCCGGTGGGAGAACCGCTCGCTCACCTACGTGATGTCGCTTGCGCTCGCGCTCACCATGCTTCTGATGGCCGCCGCGACGTACTCCATCTCGTAGACCGCTCCCCGGCGTCTCGTCCCTCTCGCGTCCGGTTCCGTTTTCGGCACGGTCCTTCTCTCCTCCGCGACTCGTTCCGCCTGTGTGTTTTTTGTAGCCGCACGTGGATGAACCGGTATGGAACTCCGACCCGCAACGCTCGACGACATCGACGCGATCCGAACGGTCGCGCGCGAATCGCTGATCGCTTCCTACGGCCACGCCGTCGACGAGACACTGCTGGCGGAGGCGGTCGACGAGTGGTACGACCCCGACGAGCTCGGCGCAGACATCGGTGACGACGATACGGTGTTCCCGGTCGCCGTCGTCGACGACACCGTCGTCGGGTTTGCCGAGAGCTACGTCGTCGGTCGGCGCGAGCGTGTCGGCGAGATCGACTGGCTCCACGTTCACCCGGACCACCGTGAGTCGGGGATCGGATCCTCGCTCTTGGAACGCGTGGAGTCCGAGCTTCGCGCAGCCGACGTCGACCGCATGGTGGCGCGCGTCCTCGTCGACAACGAGGCTGGAACGGCCTTCTACGACCGCGAAGGGTACGACCTCGACGGTGAGCGCTCGGTGGAGATCGGCGACGAGACGTTCGACGAGCGAGAGTACCGGAAGCAGATCGGACGGCTGACCGGTATCTCGGAAGGTACCTACAAGACGGAAGACGGCGAGACCGTCTACGTCGCCTTCGACGAGAGCGATCGGGGCTCCCGCGCTCCCTTTTACGTCGCGTACGCCGACGACGATCTGACGCAGCGCTACGGCTACCTCTGCGGGAACTGCGAGGGGACGAACATTGCCATCGACACGATGGACCGGATGGAGTGTCGTGACTGCGGCAACCGGCGCAAACCGGCCCGGTGGGACGCGGCGTACTAACTCGTACGTAGCGGTCTATAGGGTCTCTTTGACTCCAAGTACGCGTTCTTCGGCCTCTCGCCCCGGGTCCCACTCACTCCCGTCGCGGTCGGCATCTCGATGTTCGGCGACGGTCCGCGCCATCGCCTCGTCGACGGGTGTCGACTCCCACCCGAGGTCGGCGAGCGCGCACGTGTCGAGCAGATGCGGGTACTCCCGGTACAACACGAAGTCGTCCGGTTCGAGGCCGCCGGCCGCGAGCGCGTCGGCGCTCGCCGTGACGACCTCGCAGTCAGTGCCGGCCGCGTCGGCGATCGTCTCAAGTGTCTCCGCAAGCGTGAGCGCCTGGCGGTCGCCCACGTTGTACGCCGCCCCCGCTTCGCCGCGCTCGGCGACGATCCGGAGCCCACTCGCAACATCCTCGACGTAGGCGCGGTGCCAGAGGTTCTGCCCGTCGCCCGGAACGACGACGTGGTCCTGAGAGAGCACGCGGTCGATCCAGTAGTCGAGCCGCTCCGTGTAGTCGTACGGACCGTAGACGATACAGGGGCGCACCGCCATCGCCCGGACCCCCTCCTCGGCGGCCGCGAAGACGGCGCGGTCGCCCTCGGCCTTCCGGTTCCCGTAGGTCTCCGGTTCGTCGTCGGTCGCCTGTTCGGGCGTGCACGGTCGAAGCGGCGTCTCCCCTTCGCGTTTGGGAATCTCCTCGGTGGCGTAGCTGTCCCCCGAAGAGATGTACACGTACCCGTCGACGTCGGCGAACACGTCCGTAGCCGTCTCCACGTCGGTCGGCTGATAGGCGACGCAGTCGATCACGATATCGGGTTCGATCGATAGCTTCGCAGTCCGGAGGTCTCGCTCGTTTTTCCTGTCGCCTTCGACGTGAGTCACCCGATCGTCGTCTGAAAAGGGGTTCTCGTGGGTGCCCCGGTTCAGCATCCCGACCTCGTAGCTGTTCGCAAGTAGGTCTGACACGGTGTGTCGGCCGATAAACCGGGTGCCGCCGATGACGAGCGCCGTATCGGTCATATAGAGTATCCGGGAAGCGGGCTCAAAAGCGTGGCCGAACCGAAACGATCGGTCAGTGCTCCGGCCGCGCCTCGTCGTCTTCCGTACCGTCGGGACCGTCTCCACCGTCACCGCGCGGACCGTCGCCGCGCCACCGCCGGTACAGAAGGTACGCGACGCCAAGCCCGACGACCCAGCTCCCGACCCCGGCGATCGCGAAACCGATTCCGATCAGGAACTCACCGGCCGGCACGCTGAACATACTCCCGCTCGGCGTTTCGGCCACATAAACGCTCCGAGGGAGGGGTAGTTACTCGGCGCTCGCGCTCGTTGCACACGGCGTGAACGATCCCAAGACTCGTCGGCGACGGCCGTGGCTCGCGGCTGCGCTCGCGCTTCTGGTATCCGGACTCGGCCACGCCTATCTCCGGCGGTGGGCGCGAGCCTTCGGGTGGTACGCCGTTATCACCGCGACGCTCGTGTTCGTCGTCCCCGACGCGACGGTCGAGAAGGTGATCGCCGGCGATCGCCCACCGATCGCTGAGATAGCCCCGGCGCTCGTCGCGGTCGGCGCCAGCGTCGTCGACGCGTACGTCCTCGCCCTCCGAAACAACCGGGCGCACGAGCAACGCGCGCCGTCGACTGAAACCGTAGGGGACGCGTCGCAGCCGTCCGACTGCGACGAGGCGACGCGGAGCGACGCCGTCGAGATCGACCGCAACGCCCCAGCATCCGATCGGACCACTGATTCGGTCGCCAACACCGTCTCGTGCCCGCACTGCGGACGAGAGACGGACGCAGAACTCGACTTCTGTCAGCGGTGTACTGAATCGCTCGATGAGTAACGGAGAACCGTCGAGAAAAGTCGGCTGCACCGCCCGCCTGTCGCTACCTCAGAAGAGGTAGAACAGCGGGAAGATGAACACCCAGACGATGTCGACGAAGTGCCAGTAGAGGCCGAAGTACTCGATCGGCCGCTCGTCGTCCATGTAGTGCCCCTGGTACGTCCGGACGAACAGGAAGCAGGCGATCACGAGACCGATGACGACGTGGACCCCGTGAAGTCCCGTGGTGACGTAGTAGATCGACGCCTGCACCGGGTCACCGTGCGGGTTCCGCGCGATGAGCACGCCCACGTCGTAGATCTCGTGGTGCCACTCCCACATCTTGATCCCGAGGAACGTGAACCCGAGCGCGATCGTCGCGCCGAGTGAGGCCAACAGCCCCTGCCGGCTGTTCCGGTGGGCGGCGACGAGCGCGAGTATCACCGTGAACGAGGAGGTGATCAGCACGAACGTGTTGATGAGCCCCGGCAGCGACTCCGTCAGCGGCGACCACGACATCCAGCCGGCGTTGTACCGGACGAAGATGGCTGCCGAGAGGAACGCACCGAAGACGATCACGTCCGACGCCAGGAAGAACCACACCCCAAGCTTCACCTTCTCGACGCCGTTGAACGGCCACCGCTCGGCGAACTCGCTGGGCGGTGCGTAGAAGTCCTCTAACCCCCACTTCACGCCGCTGGCGATCATCCCGACGAGGCCGACGATGATGAACACCGGGTACACCGCGTTCGAGATCTCGACGCTCGTCGACGCGAGCGTCTCACCGACAATGAACGTGACCGAGTCGGCGAATCCGGACAGCCCGAACAGGAGGAACCCGGTCATCAGCGAGAGGCAGAACGGCCAGATGCTCGCGTGGCTCGGGTGCTTGTCCCAGTACGGGTACTTGGTGATGTGTTCGGAGTGACTGTCCCCGCCGTCAGTCGCGGCGTTGCCGTCGGCGTCGGCCTTCACGGCCGGGCCGCCGTCGGGCACGTAGTCCTTCACGAACTCCAGCTTGCCGGAGGCGTACGAGGGACGGTTCGGCCAGTTCTCGAGCGGCGGGGGCGAGGAGACGGCCCACTCCGCGGTCCGCGAGTAGTCCCACGGGTTGTCCCCGGCGGGCTCGCCAGAGACGTAGGACTTAGCGAAGTTGTAGAACATGATGAAGAAGGACAGCCCGAGCACGAACGCCCCGATCGTCCCGAACTGGTGGTAGATCTGGAACTCGGGGTTGTACTCGAAGACCCGGCGGGGAGTCTCCCAGCCGAGGAACATCGAGAAGTACACCATGTTGAAGCTGACGAAGAAGACGACGAAGTGGAGCTTCCCGAGCAGTTCGTCGTACATCTTCCCGGTCACCTTCGGGAACCAGTAGTAGGCCCCGCCGAACAGCGCCGTCGCGCCCCCGAACATCACGTAGTGGAAGTGCGCGACCACCCAGTAGGTGCCGCGGAACTCGTAGTCGAGCACGATTGCGCCGAGGAACACCCCAGTGATGCCGCCGAGGATGAACAGCAGCAGCGCGCCGAACGCGAAGAGGAACGGCGTCGTGAACTGGATGCGACCCTTGATGAGGGTGTAGATCAGCGAGAACACCAGCAGGTCGAAGGGCAGCGAGATTCCGATGGTGGTCGCCATCATGAGTGTCTTGATCTCCAGGTTGATCGTCGTCAGGAACATGTGGTGCATCCACACGAGGAACGACTGGACCGAGATCAGACAGATGGCGATGATCACCCATTTCCGGCCGACAAGCCGGCGTCCGGAGAACGTCTGGAACAACTCTAACATCACGCCAAGCGCCGGGAAGAAGACGATGTACACCTCTGGATGGCCGAAGAACCAGAAGAGGTGGCCCCACAGCAGGGAGCCGCCTTCGGTCGCGGAGAAGTAGACACTTCCGAGCACTCGGTCAGACGCGAGAATAAGCCCGACCGCCAGCAGCGCCGCGAACGCGAACAGCATCATCCACACCGTCGCGAGGATGGACCACGTGAACATCGGCATGTCCATGATCCCCATCCCCTCAGCGCGCGAGTGATGGATCGACGTGAGGAAGTTCACCGTCGACGCCGTGATGCCGATGGTGAACATCGCGAGCGCGAGCACCGCCCCCGTCGACCCGATACTCGGCGTGTACATCGGGATGTTGAGCGGGGCGTACATCGTCCACCCGGCGCTCAGCGTACCGCCCTGGAAGAAGCTGATCCCCAGCAGCACGCCGGAGAACAGGTACATCCAGTACGAGAGCGCGTTCAACCGCGGGAACGCGAGGTCGTCGGCGCCGATCTGGAGCGGGACGAAGTAGTTTGCGAACCCGAACCCGAACGGCGAGAGGAACCAGAACACCATTATCAGCCCGTGGGCGGTGACGGCCTCGTTGTACGCGAGTCCGGAGAGAATCTGGCTCGTCGGGTCCCACAGCTGCATGCGGATCAGCAGCGCGAGGACACCGCCGAACAGCAGGAAGAACAGCGCGGTGATCGTGTACAGAATGCCGATATCCTTGTGGTTCGTCGTGACGAACCAGCGCTTGACGGAAGTCGTCGGCGGAAGCTCACTCATGCGGGAACACCTCCGACGGTGGGACCACCGATGCTGGCGGATTCGTTGCCGCTGGCGGAGTCGTCACCCTCCGTGTTCTCGTACCACTCCTCCCACTCGTCCTCCGGTAGGACCGTGATCTGGCCCTTCATTGCAGAGTGGCCAGCGCCGCAGAGCTCGAAGCATTCGACCCTGAACGTCGCTTCGCCGCCCTGCGCCTCGACTTCCTCGGAACTCACGGAGAACCAGACCTCGCTGGTATCTCCGGGGATAGCGTCGGATTTTATGCGTAACTCCGACGATCCGAAGCTGTGCCACACGTCGCTTGAAGTCACATCGAGGTTGACCCGGTGATCGGCCGGCACGATCATCTCGTTTCTCGTGGTGTGGCCGTTCGGGTACTCGTACTCCCAGCCGAACTGGTACCCCGTGACGGTGATCTCGATGTCGTCCTCGTCGCTCGCGTCCGGCCCCTCTTCGACGTAGAGGAGGATCCCGTACGCGTACACAACGAGGCTGATAACGACGATTGCGCTCAACCCGAACGACAGGAAGAGCTTCTTTGCTTTCGGACCGCCCTGTCCCGTCGGGAGCTCGCCGACCTCCGGCGCGTCGAAGTCTTCTTTCGGCTCGCTGCCGTCGTCGCGATACTTGTACACGTTCCACAGCGTGTACGCGACGACAATGGTGCCCACGAGGGTGCCCAACGCGAGGAAGACGAAGAATATCTCGTCGAATACCTCCGCCTGCGCGCGCCAGCCGCTCCCCTGTTGCAGGATAAGTGAATCTATCATGTTCGTCTCTCTGCTCTTGTACCCTCCTTAGCGAAGGCGCAGTTAACTCTTGTGTAGCCGAGCGAGATACCTACCCCTGGCCGGTCAGAATAGCGCCGTTTTCGAAGATCGGTGCCGCCGATACGGCGAATCGCAGCGAGGTGACGCGGCGCCGATCGGCGTAACATACGAAGGCTATTTGTACGCGGGAACGGACCGGCTAACAACGAACTCACCATGGTTTCACTCACGCTCTTGAGCACGGCACTGATGGGGCTGCTCGTCGTAGCCACCTTCGTCGCCGTCGCGCAGATCGGCGCGAAACGCACCGCTCCCGGCGCCGGCTCGGCCAGCAGGTACGACGCGATAACCGAGACTCTTAGCGATGTCGCCCGAAAGCCGGTAGTCTGGGCCGTCGCATTCGTCGCCATCGCGGTCGGCGTCGGCGCGGTCTCGCTCCTCGCGGTCGGGAACTTCGGACTACCGGAGGGGCTCTCCGGGAGTCTCCTCACCGTTGTGTACGCCGTCGTCGGTCTCCTGTTGACCGGCTTCGTCTTCCTCGGCGCCTACTTCAGTGTTCGCGGTCGTGGCCTAGGTAACGCCCACGGCGTCGCGGCCGGCTCGTTCGCAGCCGGGCTGGTGTTCCTCATACTCATCGTGGCCCAGCTGCTTATCGGCGTCATCGGGTAGCTCGCAGACTGACCGATGATTCTTCGTCCCACTCGGGGATCGCTAGATCCGGGAGCGTATCGGCTGCCTCGTCCAAAGGGACTGCGTTCTCGTGAGAAGGGGTTCTCTTTGTCGGCCCCGTCACAGACCGATCAGGCGACTGCGACGCCGTTCCGGGCGAGGAAATCGCTCGTGGCCTTGATCTCGACGGGACTCCCGATGATCCGGTAGTGGTCGTCGCCCTCAACCACCGTCACGGTGAACCGCTCACAGACCCCGTCTCGCAGTCCGTCAAGCGCGCGCCGCGGGAGGACGATCTGTGTGCTGTCACGGAGACTCGACGGATCGGGCATACGTCGTGTCACCCGTCGCGGTAAGCCGGTATAATCGTGTCGAAAGATTGCCGAGTCGACACGAACCCTCCAGCAACGGAGGTCTGGTGCGTTCCGAGCCGTGGACAGGCCTACCGGAGATCGGATCATTGAGGTCAGGTGACGCGACCGCGAGGCGAAGGAACACCTTTAACGAGACGAGCGGCCGACTGTATGCCAATGGGACTGGAGGAAGAGATCGAGGACCTCCGCGAGGAGATCGCCGGGACGCCCTACAACAAGTCCACCGAGGCACACATCGGGCGGCTGAAGGCGAAGCTCGCGGAGAAAAAGGAGAAGCTGGAGAACCAGTCCTCCGCCGGCGGCGGCCACGGGTACGCCGTGGAGAAACACGGAGACGCCACGGTCGCGCTCGTCGGGTTCCCGAGCGTGGGGAAGTCCACCCTCATCAACGCCCTCACCAACGCCGACAGCGAGGTGGGCTCGTATGAGTTCACGACCCTCGACGTCAACCCCGGCATGCTACAGTACCGCGGCGCGAACATCCAGATCCTCGACGTTCCGGGGCTGATCGAGGGCGCCGCGGGCGGCCGCGGTGGCGGCAAGGAGGTGCTCTCCGTCGTCCGGACCGCGGATCTCGTCGTGTTCATGCTCTCCGTCTTCGAGATCGAGCAGTACGACCGCCTCCGCGAGGAGCTGTACAACACGAATATTCGGCTTGACACCGATCCGCCGAACATCAATATCCGGAAGACGCACAAAGACGGACTCGGGGTGACGATGAGCGACGACGTGAGTCTCGCCGAGGACACCGTCAAGCAGGTGCTCCGCGAGTACGGCTACGTCAACGCCAAGGTGACGATTCCGCACGACCTCACCATCGACGAGCTGGTCGACGCCGTGATGGACAACCGCGAGTACCTCCCCTCGATGGTCACCGTCAACAAGGCGGACCTCATCGACAAGAGCTACCTTCCGACCGTCAAGGAGGAGCTCCGCGAGCGCGACCTCGATCCCGACGACGTGCTCTTCATCTCCGCCGAGAAGGAGCTCGGACTCGACGGGCTCAGAGAACGACTCTGGGAGGAGCTGGGGCTCATCCGCATCTACATGGACAAGCCCGGTCGGGGGGTCGACTACGAGGAGCCGCTAGTCCTCTTCGAGGGAGACACCGTCGGCGACGCCTGTACGAAGATCGGCGGTGAGTTCGACGAGCGGTTCAAGTTCGCCCGCGTCTCCGGGACGAGCGCCAAACACGATGACCAGCAGGTCGGCAAGGGCCACGAGCTGGCAGACGAGGACGTGCTCCGGATCGTTGCGCGGAAATAATCGGGTGCTGTAAGCGATGAGGTGCGTGGAGGAGGCGGGCTGGCGGTCGTTGCGCTTCTCGGAACTCCCTTATAAATCGTTGCTGGTCGGTGAACATCCCCAAAACCCCAGTTGTCGGCGCTCTCGCACGTGCTGACCCGCGGCCGCCGACAGCGGCCGCTCGAAGGTACGCGCCGACTGCGAGCGTGTTTGTATTAGGGTCGCCACCGTGCCCTCCGTTCTCTTTCGCTTGTAACTGACGGAGACGCTCACCTCACTCGGCGGGGTCCACTTCCAGCCGCAGCGTCACGGGTGCGTCCGCGGCTAGCGCGGCGACGAGGTCGCGGTCGAGGTCTGCGGCGGCGCCGTCGCCATCGACGAAGATGGTTCGCTCGTCGTCGGTGTAGTCGCTGGTCCGGCCGACCATCGATCGGTCGTCGAGGAGAGTGAGGTCGGGGTCGCCGCGACCGGCGATCTCGGCGACGTAGGCGGGGTCGTCGACGTCGACTGCCTCGTCGCCTGGCTCGCCGACCGCGAACGTCGCCGTGATCGTTGCGTCTGCCTCTTGACACGCCTCGCGGAACGAGGTGGAGAAATCGCGTGGCGTGCGGTCGGCCTCGACGCCGACGATGCAGTCGCCGGCGGGCGTCAGCCAGTCGTCGGTCGTGAGCTCGACGGTGCTCGCGTGCTCGGCAGTAATATTCTCGTGGCCGACGGCGCGGACGACTTCGACGAGGGGGTCGTCGACGACATCACCGACATCGCTCTCGGCGTCGCTCATGCTCGTCGGGTCGACGGCGCCACGACAAGTGCCCGTCGCTTCAGACGTCCGCGCCCTCGGCGAGCGCGGGGATCAGTCGAGCGGGGTTCTTCGTGAACACGCGGCGCATCAGATCCTCGGAGACGTCGAGGGTGAGCACCTCCATCACGCCGACGTTCGGGTGGACGTCCGGCGCACCGGAGCCGAAGAGGACGCGATCGGGGTGCTCCAAGACGCCGCGTTCGAGCACCTCCCGGTAGCGCACGGCGCTCGTGTCGACGTACAGCCGGTCGTACTCCGCTAACAGGTCGAGCGTCTCGTTCATTAGGTCGGTGTCGAGGGGGTAGCCGCCGAAGCTGGCAAGCACGATGGGCATGTCGTAGTCGAGCAGCTCGCGCTCGACCGCCTCGGGCGGGAACTGCCTGCCGGCGTGGACGATGAGGGGGAGGTCGGCCGCCTCAAGCCGAGTGAGCACGTCCTCGTTCGGGAGGCCGTCGGCGTGCGGGACGAGCGTGAATCCGTGGAATCGATCGTCGTAGGAGTACTGCTCGACATCGTCGGGACGGGCGTGGTGGTCCTCGCGCTCGGCGCGGAGGTTCCTGACCGCAGAAAGAGGGCCGTTCCTCGGATCGCGAGGGCCGTTGAGCCGGGCGAACGCGACGAACGGGCGGTCGATAGAGAGCCGTGCGACCGCGTTGTTCGCGCGGAGGTAGCTCCGGCCGGCCGCGCGCCGGCCCGGGCTCACGACTGCGCGGACGACGCCAGCCTGCAGCATCTCGCGTTCCAACCGCTCGGGGGATATGTCCCGTCCGTGGGTCGCGACGGACGACTCGTCGGGGTCGAGCGTCGCGCGGGTGTCGACGATCCGGAAGTCGTGTTCCAGCCCGAGCATCTACCGGTCAGTCTCCGGCGATCCGCATGTGCCTGTCGGTCTCACGATCACTCGCCGAAGCCGCCTCCGTCCACCGCTCTTACGGTCTCCGTCCACCGCTCTTACGGTCTCCGTCCACCGCCTTCACGATCTCCGTCCACCGCCTTCACGATCTCCGTCCACCGCCTTCACGATCTCCGTCCACCGCCTTCACGATCTCCGTCCACCGCCTTCACGATCTCCGTCCACCGCCCTTACGGTCCCGCGGTCGAGACGATCTTCACCACGTCGCCCTCGCTCAGCTCGTGACTCTCACCGATCCGACGTGAAGAGCGCGCGTCGACCGCGTGGAGGTACCCCTCACCGATGTCGGTGTGGACCGCGTACGCCAGGTCCGGCGGGGTCGCTCCCGCCGGGAGGAGGAACGCGTCCGGGAGGACGTTCCCCGTCCCGTCCGTCCACTTCGAGGCGTCCTGAACGGGGAACACGGTGATCCGGTCGAGCAGGTCGTACACCGCCGCGTTCAGCGCGGTTTGGACCCCCGTTCCGCCGTACTCGGCCATCGCGCCGCGGATCGCCTCCAACCCCTCGCGTTGGCCGTCGGAGATGTCGCCGACCACGTCGAACCCCTCGTCGCCCGGGTCGTAGTCGACGACGCCGGCTTCCGCGGCGCGGCGCAGGGCGAGCTCTCCGTCCGCCGTGACCGGGACCACCGGCTTGTCCGTCCCCTCGCGGAGGCGGTCGACCGCCCCCTCAGGCGCGGCGTCGACCTTGTTGGCGACGACGACGATCGGCTTGGTCCGACGCCGGATCGCCCGCGCGAGCGCCTCGCGGTCCGCGTCGGTCCACGCCTTCGGATCGTCGGGGTACTCCAGCTCGCGGAGGACTGCCGTCACGTCGTGTTCGGTCGCGCCGAACCCGGTCAGCAGGTCGGTGACCGCCGCCTCCAGATCGAAGTCGGGCGAGCGCGACTGTCGCTCGACGCCCTCCCAGTTGCGGTCGACGATCCCCGCGAGCCACAGGTCCATCTCCTCCTCGATGAAGTCCACGTCGTCGAGGGGGTCGTGCGCGCCCACCTCGACCGGCTCGCCCTCCGCGTTCGTCGCGCCCGAGGCGTCGACGACGTTGAGGACGACGTCTGCGTTCGTCAGCTCGTCGAGGAACTGGTTGCCCAGCCCCTTCCCCTCGTGGGCACCCGGAACCAACCCGGCCACGTCGAGGAGTTCGACGGGGACGTACCGCTTTCCGTCGCGGCAGTTCTCGTTGCCACAGCGCTCGTCGCGGTCGAGACAGGGGCACTCAGTGCGGACGTGTGTCACGCCGCGGTTGGCGTCGATCGTCGTGAACGGGTAGTTGGCCACGTCGACGTCGGCCATCGTGGCGGCGGTATAAAAGGTGGACTTGCCAGCGTTCGGCTTGCCCGCCAGCGCGACCGTGATCATGGTGGTGCGTCGCGGCCGCGCGAAAAGCGCCTTTCGGTCGGACTCGGCGAATCGATCATCTTCCGGAACGTGCGAATCGGCACGGCTGGGGTTTTGGAAGCAGTCACCGCGCCGGCAACCGTTTAAATCGGTAGCTCCGCATCCGCGCCGACTACCCGATCGACCTCCTCGGGCGCGCGCCAGTCGGTCGTCCGCTCCAGCAGTTGTACCACCATCCGACCCGTCACGCCCCAGACGGTGTAGCCGCCGACGTGGAAGAAGTGGACTCGGTGGTCGCCGTACTCCGGATGGTCGACGCGACGCTCCGACTCGTAGTTCGCGGGGTCGGTCAGCCCGCGGGTTGGGAGCACGGCCACTTCCGCGACCTCCGACTCGTCGGGGACGTACTCGCGGTCGGGCGCGACGCCAACGAACGGCCGGACCCGGTAGGCGGAGGAAGTCCGTGTGTCGTCGAGTCGCCCAACCACGTCGACCTCGCCGGGCCGCATACCGACTTCCTCGTCGGCCTCGCGGAGTGCGGTGTCGGTCAGAGTCCGATCGATCGGCTCGCGGCCGCCGCCGGGGAAGCTCATCTGTCCGGGGTGTTCGCCGAGGTGGGCCGCGCGCTTGGTGAACAGCAGGTGGGCCTCGCCGTCGCGTTCGATAACGGGCGCCAGCACGGCTGCCTCGCGGCGTGCCCGGGTCACCCCCTCGGGTGTGTATCGACGTAGCCCCGTCAGGTCCATACCGGCTGTAGGTTCTCTGACGGGGTTAACGTTTCTCCGATTTCCGGCGATCTGAAACAAGGCGGTTCTCGATCGGTGCCGCCCGGTGCTACCCGGTACCGTCGATGTGTGCCCTCTGATCGGTCCGGAAGAGTTCGCACGGCTTCGGACGTTTTAAGCCCGCGACCCGCCCTTCACTGGACAATGAGCGACGACGACCAGGAGCTCGGAATCACCGAGTCCAAGTCACACAACACCGGCGAGTGGTACGCCGAGGTCGTACAGAAGGCGGGGCTCGCCGACTACGGCCCCGAGGGTATGAGTGGGTTCATCGTCACCCGACCGCGCGCGTACGCGGTGTGGGAGCGACTGCAGGGCTTTCTCGACGCGAAGTTCAAAGACACCGGAGTCCAGAACGCGTACTTCCCCCTCTTCATCCCCGAGTCGTACCTCGAACGGGAGAAGGACATCGTCGAGGGATTCGACCCCGAGGTCGCGTGGGTGACCGAGGCGGGCAACAAAGAACTCGAAGAGCGACTCGCGGTCCGGCCCACCTCCGAGTCGATCATCACTCCGTACATCAGCCAGTGGGTGCGGAGCCACCGCGACCTCCCGCTGCGCGTGAACCAGTGGTGTTCGGTCGTGCGCTGGGAGGCGACTGAGACGAAGCCGTTCTTCCGCACGAAGGAGTTCCTCTGGCAGGAGGGCCACACCGCCCACGCTACCCACGAGGGCGCCTGGGAGGAAACGATGACGCGGCTCGACCAGTACGCGTCCGTCTACGAGGACCTGCTGGCGATGCCCGTGTTGAAGGGCCAAAAGCCCGACCACGACAAGTTCCCGGGCGCAGAGACGACCACGACCGTCGAGGCGCTGATGCCGGACGGGAAGTCGGTGCAGGCAGGCACCTCCCACCACCTCGGACAGTCGTTCGCGGAGGCGTTCGACATCACGTTCTCCGACGAGGACGAGGAAGAGCGGATCGCGCACACCACCTCGTGGGGGCTCTCGTGGCGCGCACTCGGCGCGCTCATCATGACTCACTCCGACGAGCAGGGGCTCGTGCTCCCGCCCGGCGTCGCCCCCGAGCAGGTCGTCGTCGTCCCCATCTGGCAGGAGGACACGAAAGACGAAGTGCTCGAGTACGCCGAGGGCGTCGCCGACGACCTCGACGACGCGGGGATCCGCGTCGAGCTCGACGACCGCGACGGGCGCAACCCCGGATTCAAGTTCAACGAACACGAGCTCAACGGCGTTCCCCTCCGGATCGAGATCGGCCCCCACGAGGTCGAGGACGGCGAGCTCACCCTCGTCCACCGGCCCGACGGCGAGAGCGTCGTCGAGGACCGAGAGGGCGTCGTTGCGACCGTCCAAGACCACTTCGACGAGGTGTACGCGAAGCTGTACGCGACCGCCGAGGAGACCCTCGACGGCGCGGTTCGCGAGGCCGACGACCGTGCCGACATCCTCGGCACGCTCGGCCAGCACGGCGGCTACGTGACGGCTCCGTGGTGCGGCGACGAGGCGTGCGAGGAGCCGATCAAAGAACCGATGGCCGCCGAAATCGTGATGGTCCCGTTCGAAGACGACGACCCTCTCGCCGAGGCGGACCACGGCGAGACCTGCGCGATCTGCGACGACGACGCCGAGCGGACGGCGTACTTCGCGAAGTCGTACTGAACTCGCCGAAATTTCTCTCCCTACCGCAGTCGGGCGTTTAATCCGCGTTGATCCGGCTTAACGGAGATCAGTTTATATACGGATACGTCTCGTACCGTCAGGTAATGAACCGAAGGATCGCGCTCATCGCCGTCGCGGTCGTGCTAGTCGGCGTCGCCGGGATCGCCGCGGCCGGCCCCGTCGGGACGGCCGTCGCGCAGGACGGTCCGGTGGCGGCGAACGAGACGAGCGAGGGCAACGGGATGGGAGCGTCGAACGGGACGGCCGACATCAGTCCCGGCGAGCGTCTCTCGGGCGTGATCGGCGTCCAGCGCGCCGAGGTCGCCGGGGAGGTCGACTCGCGGGCCTTCGAGGTCGGCCTCAATCGGACCGGGACCGACGAGGAGCGAGCGGCCCTCGTCGCCGAGCGCCTCGATCGGATCGAAGAGCGGCTCAGCGAGATCGAGCGCCGACAGCGCGAGCTTCGCGAGCGCCGCGACGCCGGGGAGCTCACTCAGGGCGAATTCGCCGCCCGCATGGCGGAAACGGGAGCCCGAGCCGAGGCCGTCAAGCGCGAGGCGAACCGCAGCGCAGCTGTCGCCCGTGACCTCCCCGAACCGGTCAGGGCGGCGCAGGGCCTCGACAGCGAGCGGATGGATGCGGTTCGCGAGCGGGCAAACGGAGTGAGCGGTCCGGAGGTCTCGGCCATCGCCCGCGGCGTCGCCGGGGACGGCGTCGGCCAGCCACTTGCGTCGGAGCGCCGCGGACCGCCCGCTGGCGTACCCGGAGCCGGAGCCGGAACCGAAAATGCGACCGGAAACACGACTGGGGCGGGAGCCAGCAGCCCGCCCGCCCCAGGCAAGCCCGGCGATGGCGGCCCGTCAGTGGGTGCTGGATCTGGATCTGGATCTGCGGGGAACGGCGATGCGCCGCCGGGGAACGCGACGCCCGGAAGCGAGACGGGCCCGAACGGCGCCATGGGTGACGGCCCCGAGACGAACACAAGCCCCGGCGACAACGGAGCCGACGGCGGGAACGGCAGGGCCGGATCGAACGGGACACCCTCCGGTTCCGGACCTGGACCGCGCGACGGTGCCGGTGATCGACCGACCGAGAGCGGGTCCGCCACCGTCAACACCGTCGCGGAGATCGAGACGCTCATGGGTCGCTTGACGGGCTCGTGGGCGGATAGCACTGATATCCTCCGACGGGTCGTCACCGGGATCGATGGATAGGACAGACGGCGGACGGGCGTTTTCGGAGCCGATCGCCGGCTCTCTGGTGTGCGCGATGGCGGCGACCGGGTGGGCGGTGTCCGCACGTCGACCGTGATAGGTAGTGTAATCGTAGTTGGCTCCGGAATCGCCATTAAGGGTTAGACCCACCTCACCGTTGCTGCCGTCTGCTAAGACACGCACGTCCAAAAGGACGAGGTCATACGCTCCGTCAAGCGTAACCGTATACGTCTCCTGACCAGATACCGCACCGGGAGAGTTAGCGTCTTCTGTCCACAAGCCGCCGCTTCCGCCGCCAATATCTGCAAATGACGTTGCGGGACCATCCCCTCCGAGCGAGAGTTCTTCTGTCTTGAGCGCTGGCCCCTCCAGCGTCCCGTCCTTGTTCTCCCGCCATTCCCTCAGTCGTCTGAGGACTCCCATTTAGGCCACCTGAATTGTGACGTCAGCCGTCTCACCGGTCGCTGCCGAGTCCGTGACTCGCACCCGTAGCGTGCGATCACCGAGCTCGAACACGTCGCGGATGTCCTGCGGGTCGGGCTCGTCTGCCTGGTCGTAGACGACCTCCTCTTCGAACCAGTCGTCGGCGCCGGGCTCCGGAACAGCAGAGACATCGATTGCGTAACTCGCGTCGGCCGTCGCCTCGATGTTGATCGACACCAGCCGGTCGCCAGGAATCTCGGCCGCGGCGAGCACACGCGTCTCGCTGATGTCTTCGTTCGGTGCTTCGAGCTCTCCTTGTCGTCGCTGTAGTGTCTGTGGCATAGGCTCTCCGTATGTCGTTGTTGCATGTGTCAGGTCCTCGCGCCCCACCTCCGTGCGGGCGGTCATCGGCCTCTGCTTCTTCGCGACGCCTACACTACGTCCGAGAGCGACTGTATGTCCTCACGGATGGCGTCGATCGTCTCATCGGCAGAGGGTCGATTCGCCAGTCGATACTCGCGCTCGCTCGTCGACGACCGCTCCACGCCGCGGATCTCTTGGGCACCCTCCGGAAGCCGCGGATGCGAGATCGCCTCGACGAGCGGCACGTCCGGCGCGGGCTCGACGAGCGTGATCGTCGCCTCAACTTGCGCGTCTTGGACGTCCTTGAGAATGCTCAGCGCCAGCTGGTTGCACTCGCGGTCAGAGGTCGCTCCCGCGATCGTGCGCTCGACCGTCCGTGCTTCCGCGGGATCGACGGTGGGTGTCGTCGCCTCGCCGCGGTACTTGAACTCGTAGTCGGCGGCGTACGTCGTCCCTGTCGACATGTCGCCCCCGTCGAGGATGTCGAGACCGCCGACATCCCACTCCATCCGGTAGTCCGTGCCGCGCTCGAACACCTCCTCAGTGTCCGGGTCGTAGATGCGCTCGGAGTCAGGCACCACCCACTCGTCGCCGATCGACGTGAGCGAACTCCCGGCAGACTGTGAGAACGTCTCACCTTCAACCCCCTTGCTCCGCCCGAAGACGACCACGCGCTCGTAGGCGTCCTCGATCGTCGTTCGCGTCTCGAGGTTCGTTGCCGGCGCCGCCGACTCGCGTGTCCGCTGGCCGATCTGTGTCCACTCGACGATCATCCCAGTCTCGTCGAGCGGGTCGGCGTCGGGATCGCGGCGGAGCTCCCACACCATCCGGCCGTCGTCCGCGATCTTTGAGAGGACGTTCGAGAGCCGGTCGCGGTACTGCTTGTCCAGGAGGACGGGTGTGTCTTCGAGGTCGGCCCGCAATTCGATCTCGTCGACGGACTGGCCGGCGTCGCCCTGCGCCGGCGATGTCGTCGGGTCCGCACTGTAGCCTGACAGCGACACACGCGCACGGATCTGCTGGGTCGCACTCGCGAATGCGCCCGACACGGTCTCGCTATTCGTCGCTTCGATCCACGTCTCGCCCTGGTCGTTCGAGATGGCGACCGCCTGTCCGCCCTCGGTGTTGGACATCGCGACCGAGAGCTCGCCGGCGATTACCTGCTCGACGCTCGTGATGTCGTCGAGCACGATGTCGACGGTGCCGGGGTACTCTTCGGGCCCCTGGATAACGCCGTCGACGGGCTCATCGTCGAACGTGAAGCTGTCACGATTATCCCGTGCGTGGGCCGCATCGACAGTCATGTAGTCCGAACCCGACTGCGTCACCTCCACCCGCACCGAGTGGAACCCTGGTTCGAGATCGGCGTCGGGGTTGAGTGTGAATCCGACGCCCCACGAGAGGTCGAACTCGTCGGTCGCGTTCGCGAGGGCGTCCGCCGGGATCGACTCGACGACGTCGCCGTTGAACGAGACGTCGAACGCCGGGTTGTTGCCGCCGATCGCTGCTCGGAGCATCTCGAACTCCGCTTCGCCCTGCGGGATGGTGTGGTCATTACGAAAGTCGAATTCGATGTAGTCGCCAGGGCTGTCGAGTCGGACGGCGCGGTTGCCCGACCACGCGCCGCCGTTGCCCTCGTTGTCGGCGAAGTACGTCGCGACGTTGCTCTCGTCAGCGCTTTCGGCCTCGAAGAACCAGCCTGTTTGGAGTCGTGAGATGCCGTCGACCTGCTCGATCTGGAGCGGGTCGGTGGCTTCCAGCGGGTCGAGTAAGTCGTCTTCGAGCGACGCACCTGACGCCGAGAGCATGAGCACGTCCGAGCGCGTGTCCGTGGCCGGGTCGTCGACGTTCGCGGCGTAGTCAGTGTTCTCGGTGATGAGGTCCTCGGCAGCGAGGTGGTTCTCCCGCTCGTCGAACTGGATGTCGTCGATATAGTCGTCGAGTTGTGTACCGCCCGAGCCTTCGAGGACGGTCTGTGAGCCGCGGTCGCCCGTGGTCGTGCGCGTGCCCGCCAGCGTGTCGATCGGGAGTTGCGTCCCGTCGATCCACACGCGCATCGGTTGGCCCGTCAGCTCGTCCCAGCGGTCGGACTCGGGCACCGTGATCTCGACCGACGGCCGTTCGTTGACGTTCGGTGACCAGTCGTAGTCGGTGACGGTCGGAGAGAGGGTGTCACCGTCCGGGTGGTCGATCTGGACGAACGGGCCTGAAACGGGCACGCGGATGCGGGGTAGCCCGAGATCGTCGGTCGTTGCTTGGTCTGTGTTCGAGTCCGCGCTCGTGTGCTCAGTGAACGGTCGGATGCGGTAGCGGAGTGTCGTGTCCGGCGGCGCCGTGTCGTCGACGAACGACTCCGTGTTGGCGCCGACGTCCTCGACGATGCGCTCGGGCCACCAGCCGTCATCAACGCGGCGTTCGCGAACGACATACTGCCCGTCCTCGTTGTCGGCGTTGTCTGTCCACGCCAGCTCAACCTCGGTCTCGGAGATCGCGGTCGCAGTGAGCTGCGTGGCGCCTGGGAACTTCGTCGTGATTGCGACGGGGTCGGTCCACGCGCCAGTGACGTGTTCCGTCTCCGTGCGAGCGCGGATCTCGTAGCGCTCGCCGTCTTCGCGGCCGACGAACTCCATCGTCAGCGTGTCGAACGCACCGATGAACTCGCCGAAGCCCTCGGCGCCAGAGTCCCATGCCGACTGGCCCGTCTCGCGGATCTGGATGCGGACATCGCCGTTGTTGGTAGTGGCGCTCTCGCGGTCGACGGCGACCTCGTCCTCAACGCCGTTGCCGAGTACCGGTGCGTCTTCGTCCGGGAGCGTAGTGGCAGCGATAGTGGGCATTATGTATCGACCTCCTCGGCGTCGTCAGTGACTGCCACGACGCGGAGTTCGTACTCCTCGCCATTCAGCAGCCCAGTGATCGTCTCGGTCACTGTGTCACGAGCGACAATTCCGAACGTCTCCCACTCGTTCGCGCCAGTCTCACGGTAGTCAACGCGTGTTTGCCCAGTGTTGTGCGTTGCATCCCACACGATATCAATCGACTCGTCACCTGTGTCCAGTGCTTCGAGGCCAGTCGGCGCGGGGAGTATCGTCGTCGCCGGCAGTGTCCCTGACTGCACGCTCGCGTGGTCCGTTTCTCGGGTGAGTCGGTAGGCGTACTCCATACCATCGAGCAACCCGCTATCGGTGTATTCGGTCGTGGAGAGGTTAGTGACGGTGGTAACGGTGGTCCACGTTGATCCACCGTCGTCGGAGCGTTCGATCGTGAGGTCACCGTCCGACGAGTTGTCGGTGAGTGTGTACTCGACGACGATCTCGCGTGCGGTAGCCGTATCGAGAGCGTCGAGCGCCGGTGTAGGGAGCGGCGTCGTCGCGTCAACTTCGTTTGTCGGCTGCGAGTCTGTACCGGGGTAGACCGCGCGGACGCGGTAGTAGTACCGCTCGCCGTCTTCGAGGCTGGTGTCGGTGAATGTCGTTAGACCACCTGTGGTCCCGACGGGCGAGTAGTCGAGCGGATTGGACCCGGTCGACTCGGCGCGGAGGATCTCGTAGTCGTTGGCGTCGCGGATACCGTCCCACACGAGGCCTATCTCACGCGACGCGACGGTTGTGACGGAGAGGTTGGACGGATCAGTATCGACCGTCTCGGTATAGGCCCACCCACCTTCGTCACCAGCTGATTCTGCTCTGACGCGGAAGCGGTGGCTGTTTGTAGACGGAGTGGCCGAATACGTGATTGATGTGCTTGCTGTCGTGGTAACTGCTTCATACGCGCCACCCTGTTCGCTTACTTCGACTACAAAATTTGCGTCACCGTCGTAGTTCCATGAAACATCTATTTGGTCATCACCGGTAACTGTTTGAGATACCCCAGACGGAGTACCTGTTATTTGTGCGACCTCTTCATTAGAGAGCAGTGATCTCCCATTTTCTACCGCCTGGACAGCATAGTAATTATTACCATTTTCCGGAGAATCATGTACTGCAGTTGTTGAAGATGTTGATGAAATAATAGTTGTGTAAGAGTTACTTTCGTCGGGAGACCCGTCCACATACTGGCTTTCGGGGTTCCATAAGACATCAAACGTCTCGGCCGCGGGGTGGCTCCAGGACAGATCTACTTCTCCAGCTGTAGAGCTAACAGAATCAATGTTCAGAATCGGCGGTCTTGTATCCCATACTCCAACTTCTGTTATTGGCAATTCTGAATCATCTGCAGTGATTTGGGCAAAGGAACCCGTGTCGTCAGCAAAAAAGGCCCAATCAAAATCAACAGAACCGGGCGACGAGCTTTGCGCTTCAATCTCAAATTCTATCACAGGGTGTGAATCAATATCGATTGTGATGTCTTCGGAGTGGTTGAGAGACCATGGCCCCGAATTGTTCGCCAACAACTCTCCGTCATTAGCGTCGCGGACCCAGAATTCCCCATCGGCAGTATCTTTATCATCACCGATACTGGCCGGTTGTATGTAGAACGTAACAGTGTATTCAGACACCATCTACAGTCTCACCTCCTCACGCGCCACAAGCCCCTGTTCGACGCCACTGTCCACCGTACTCGTCGCTGCAATTGGGTCGATCATGGTCTGTAGGTCCGCCGGGATCGCCTCCCTCACACTCTCCGGGATCCACACCCCCACCTCTGAGCGCCCGCGCTCCAGCTCGACGTCGAGCGCGTAGACGTCGCCCTCCTCGACACCGGCCACCGCTTCGAACTCCACCTGCGCTCGCACGGACGCCTGTCCGATGTGCACGAGATCGACGTCGACCGGCTGCCAGTCCGTATCGAGCGTGCCGGGGTACGCCGGGAGATCGACCGCCGACCAGCTGTCGGCGCCGGCGTCGTACGCCTCGACGTCGAGGCTCGCCGTGGCGTCGGCGTTGGTTGGCTCGTCGATCGTGAGGCGGAGGAGGCCGTTCTCGAACACCACGCTGCCGGTGAATTCGTGGTCGCGAGCGAACACCGACTGCCACGCCCGCACCCGCCCGCTGTCGCTCTCGATGAACTTCGAGTCGCGGCCACGCGTGTCGTAGACACGGACATCCACGGCGGGCTGGGCGTCCTTCTCGACGTCGTAGATGAACACCGGGTCGTCGATCGACAGCGCCGTCGCGTCGTACAGATCGACGTCGCCGAACTCGGTGGAGATCGTCTCGACCGGCGTCGGCTGCACTCGCTGTGTCGGCGACGACGTCGAGTCGACCGCGCGGACGAGTCGCGCCGCTGCTGGAACGCCCACCAGGGCATCCGTCTCGTTGCCGAACGGGTGTCCCGGCGAGGGCTGCGAGGGCGACGTTTCGAGCGCTTGGAACTGCGACTTCCGCGTGCCGGCGCTTGTGAGCGAGAGCGTGTACTCCCAGATGTCGCGCCCGCCGGCGTGGACGGGCTCGACTTGTGCGCTCTCGATCTGGTAGTAGCCTGCACGGTTACCGGCGCCGCCGTACAGCGGCACCGCCGACACCGATGAGTCGGCCAACTCTTCGAGCTCGTTCGCGAGCAACTCGGAGTAGTACGACCCATAGGCGTATCGCCCGGTCAGTGTGAGGTCGGCCGCCTGCGAGGAGAGCGCCTCGACGATCGCGTCGCTGCCGAGCACGCCCTGCTCGGAGAGTTGCGTGCCGAGCGCGTCCTGCTCGGTCGGGACGGTCGCCTCGGGGATCGGGATCTTGTAGATGGTTGCAGTCATGAGTTAGTAGTCGTTGATGACGTCGCCGAGCTGGTCGACGGCCGTTGCTGCGGCGTCGGTGAAGTCGTCGATGAGCTCGTCGACGTCGGGGACGATCGTCGTCTTCTCCATCTCGAAGGTGTACGAGACAACGGACGGATCGTCGGTCGAGCTCTCCGTCCGAACAGACAGCAACGCAACCGGTATTGGTTCGTTGTACACGCCTGCCTCAGACGCGTAAGTCCCGTCCGACCACTCGCCCGTGTAGAGAAGCAGTTGGCCGCCGGAGTCGGTCCGCGCCTCCGCGAGCCACCGAAACAGCACGTCTCGCTTCGTGTTCGGTGGGACGTCGCCTTCGGCGTCGTAGACGTTCGCCTCGCCGGCAGCGCTGGAGCCGTCTCCCCAGCGGAGATCCTCGTCCCCGGTGCCGGCCTTCGCAGTGTAGTTGAACTGGTCGCGCCCTGCCCCGGCGTCCAGGTGGAAACCCGCCCGGCGGTCGAGATCGGCGTCCGGGAGGATGTCGATCGGGTCGAGATCAGAGGCTTGCGAGTACAGCTCGCTGAGGACTTGGCCCCGTCCGCCGACGAGGTAGTCGTGAGTGAGCTCGCGGTTGGGCTCGTGCTCTCGGAACTCGAAGACGCCCGTCCGGTCGAACGCTGATACCTCTAGGACGGCTCTATCGTGTAGTGGCATGTGTGTCTGAAAACGGTGCGCGGTGACCGTCGCGCGGCGGGAGTCAGTCGTCCGGGTCGTCGACGACCAGTGCTTCAGATTGCTTTTTCGCGCGGAGCTGGTCTTCGCGGATCCGAGCGAGCGTCCCACGAATCTCGGTGAGGTGGGCATCACGCTCAGACGCATGCGCGCTGACGACCATCGCCGTCACGCCGCTCGTCACGGCGACGAGCACGACCGCCGACAGGGTGGCCGTCGAGCTCACCAGTCGCAGGTGAACGATCAGCGCGGCGAGGATGACGCCGGCGCCGATGACGGCCCGAGTGGCGCTCTGGTTCATACTTGAAACGGGGTGCTGTAGGGGCATAAGGCTCGGTCCAAGCGTCACTGTGTGATGTCGCGTTCGAGCGCGGTGAGGTCGCGCTGGAGTTCCTCGACGGTGTCTTCGAGCTTGTCGAGGTCACGCTGCACGCCATCCTCGATCTTGGAGACGATCCGGTCGGCGAACGAGTCGAGCCGGCGCGGATCGACGTCCACGCGGTAGGTCGGAGAGTGGGTGACCGTCACCTCCCTCCCTGCTGCGGATGACGTCTGCGATCCGTTGGACTGTGTTCCCGTTGGATCGCCGGGGTTGCGACCGATCGTGATCCCGCGGTCGCCGCCGACTTGGATGCCGCCGTTCCCAACCGTGATGCCGTTATCACCACCCAACTGGATGCCTCCAGACGAGTCGCTGTTCGACTCTGTCGAGGCTGACCCTGCGCCATGAGCCTGGACGTCCACCGTGATCGGACCGACCGCTTCGACAGGCAGCGGCTCACGATCCACCGGTAGTGGGTCACGTTGTACAGGCAGCGGGTCGCGGTCCACTGGAAGCGGGTCACGCTGTACCGGCAGTGGATCGCGGTTGACGGCGACCGTGTCGGGCACGCCGAGGTTGATGTCCGGCCCGAGGTCGAGATCAGGGGCCTCGAACGTCGGCTTGACCGTCGGCGTGAACTCGATGTTGCGACCGGTGAGCTCGTCGAGCCACCCGGGGCGTTTGACGGTGAGTGTCGTGTCCTCGACCGTCACCGTCGAGTTCGTGATCGCAGAGCTGATCGTGTTCCCCAGTGCGGTCGCAGCCGTCCCCGTCAGCACGTCCGTGATCGCGTCGGCGACCGTTCCACCAGTCTCGATCGCTGCATCGCCAGCAGTCTCACCAGCGACGCCGAGCAGCTCCGTGAAGACCCCGCCGGCGCCGCCACCGTCACCACCGCCGACCTTGTCTTCGATCTCTTCGAGGTAGATGACTGCCTCCTCGAGGAGGTCCGTCCGCGTGCGCTCCATCTGGAAGGACTGCCGCCCACGTCGGGACGCACCGGCGCCACCACTACCGCCCGCCTGGGCAGACATTGCCCCGCCGTCTGTCACGCCGATCTCGACGGCGCCGAGCTCCGACTCGATCTGCTTCTGGACGTTCCGAAGCGACTCATCGGAGACGACGAGGTCGAGCTCGGCTAGCGTGCCAAAATCACTCATAGTGGGTGTTGGGCGGCGTAGTCAGCAAGCAGTTCGAGGTACGGCGTCGGCGTCGAGAGCGCCTCATCGTACGACATGCCGTGGGCGAGTGCCACGACGATCAGGTAGTCGAGTCGGGCGGCTGGGCTGAGGTCGCCTCGCTGTCGGTCGCCGACGATGACTTGCTGGATCCGTTTCCCTCGTCGCTCGCCGTTCCGAGACCGTTCGCCTTCGCCTCGAGCCACTTCACAACCGCAGGATGCAGACAGGCCGCGTTCGCGAACGTCTCATTCAGGTCGTCCTCGACGAACGGCCCAGCCTCGACGCTCGCAGCGACGAACCAGATCCGGAACTCATCCTGACCGGCCTGCTCGGGCACCTCGCGGTGCATCATCGCCTCCTCGCCGGCGTTCATCGCGCCGACGGTGAGCTCTGTGTCGGTGGTCCAGTCTCCCTCCGACGTCTGCCAGTCGAGACCGTTTCGCCAGTAGGTGAGCGTGCTTTTCCGGTCACGGATCACGGCTGCGTCGTCGGTGTCCTCGTCGAGGCCGTCGAGTGCATCCTCGAGCGCCTCGATCCCTTCAGTGAGCTCTGCGCGTGCATCGTCGACGGTGAGTGTCTGGGTGGTAAGCATTAGGCGGTGGTGACGGTCGGCGTGATGTCCGTAACGTGCCAATCGATCGGCTCGGAGAGGCTGGTGTCGGCGGCAACGAGATTCGACCAGTTGTACGACGTCGGCTGAAGGTCAGAGAGGGCGTACTCGATCGTGTCGCCCTGCCCGTTCTCGAACGTCACGGAGCCGGGTACCTTGCCGATCTGTTCGTAGTCACTCATGTCGACATCGTCGACGGCCGCGGCGAGCTGGTCACGCTCGGTGAAGATGGCATCCGTACTGAATGCCGGCTCAATAGCCCCCGTAACTGCATCGTACGGATGCCGGCCCTGCCCCCGACGGAAGCGCGAGAGCCCGGCCAGCGAGATCGTCGTCGACTGCATCAGCGGCTGGTTCAGACCGTCGACCGAGAAGGTCGCGCCGTGATAGCTGAACGCGTCCTCGTCAGACGGCTGCTGGATCGCCCCATCGGCCGGCGCCGTGACGTCGTCCGGCTCGAAGCCGTAGATCCCGGTCAACGACACGCGGATGTCCGAAGCACGCTCGTAGACGACCTCCGCGTCGGTGATGATCGTCCCGGTCGGCGTCCGCGGCTCGACCGTCCCGTCGGGAAGTGTGGTCGCGAAGTACCACGCCGACGACGGCGCCGTCGTGGTCGACGTCGGGAGTGCGGTCCCGCCGTTCGCGAACACGAGATCGTGCCAGTTGGCGTCGGTGAGCGTGAACTCGAGGCCGATCCCACCCTCGAAGTCACGCGGCCGGGAGCCAGCGGGAAGCGGGCTGTCTGGGTGGCGACTGCGTTCGAGTGCCTGCTGAACCGAGAGGTCCGAAACGGCGACGTCGATGCCGGGTTGGATCCACGTTGGATCAGCTCCCGGCCCGGCGCCGAACTCGGGCTCCGGCGTGAAGGCCACTTCTGCAGACCCTGCGCCAGGCACTACTGTTCACCTCGGGTTATCGTATGAATGGATTCTGTCATGGTGTATCCGTGTAGCCGCGGAGCAGCACGTCGAACTCGGCGCGGTAGAAGTCCGAGTGCTCGGACTGCGCGTCGTCGACGTTTGTGATCGTGAGGTCGCGATACGACACGCCGGGGCGCCCGACGTCGGGGTACGACATCGCGCCCTGGACGGCGTCGAACACGCTCCGGAAGGGTGCTTCGAACGGGACGCCGTCGGTAGACGGATGCTCGATGTGCCCGCGCTTGGCCGCCGACAGCCCCTCTAGTCGAATCGACACCGCCGTCTGGAGGTCGTACCGTCGTCCGGGCCCGACCGGTGTCGGGTTGGTCGTCTCGCTCGCGACGCCGACGAAGTTGGCTCGCTGCAGCTGCTTCTTCCGCGTCTGGATCGGCGTCTGCATGTCGAGCGTTTCGTCCGTCTCGTAGACCGTCGACGTGTCCCGGTTGACGCGGAACAGTGGGTGATCCTCCGGTTGGGCGTCGGCGACCGGGCCGAGGACGTCCTCGAGGAGGAATTGTATCTCGTGTCTCATCGGAACTGAGCCTGTAACCAGTTGAGTGTGTCTCGGATGAACCGGGACTCGGGGAGGCCAGAGACCTCTACCTTCTGCAGGTACACGCGGTAGCCGTCGTCTTCGGGTTCGAACTCTTCACGGACCCACTCGGGTGGATCTTCCCAGACGAACGACAGCGCGTCGGCGTTCTTCGCTTCGACGACGTGCTCGACCGTGCCGCGCTCGAAGTAGATCGCCGGCTCAGGCCATCCGAATCGAACAACGACACGGTCGCCGCGCCGGACGATCTCCGTCTCGCCCGCCTCGATGATCGGCTTGACGTCGTAATCGTGCTCACTGCCGTACGCTTCGAGAATCTCGTGGGCGTGAGCCTGAACCTGCGGCGCGATCTCCTCGCGGGCGTACTCCTCGAGCTTGTCGAGAACCTCCTCACGCGCGTCCTCGACGAAGTTCGGGAGCGAGGTCATCACTCGCCCCGCGGATCGGTCTCGGGCGTCTCTGCGACCCCTGGTTGCCCATCACCCTCCTCATCGTCCGCCCCGTCGGCGAGCTCCTGGGCGTCGTCGACGGCGGCGCTCATCGTCGAGTGGCCGAACACCGAGTAGCCCCCGGCGAGGATGATCGCGAGGACGACGACCTCCCAAAGCGTCCCGAGCTCGTCACCGGTCAGCTGACCGTGTGCCCACAGCGCGACGACCACCGCGATCACGCTGGCGCCGACGCCGGCGCGGAGCGCACGGTAGGGGCGATTGGGTGGCGTCATAACGATGAGAACCCGCTGTACTCGGCGGCCGTGTCCTCGTAGGCCGCCTTCAGCGCCTCACTCCGCGAGGTCCGACTCGCCAGCTGGCCGTTGTCGGGGATGTCGAGCGCCGTGTTGTCGCTGAGTGCGAGCATCGACGCCGCTTTCGCCGCGACCGCCTCGCGGACGTCCGGCGGCGCGCTCTCGACGACGTTGTCCGCGTTGATCTGCACTTCCTCGCCGAGCGGGCCGTACCGGTAGGTCAGCCGGACAAAGCTCGTGTTCGGATCGTCGCGGCGCGAGATGGCGAGCCGGCGCTCGAACACTCGGAGGCGTCGACGCCGGTAGTCGAGCGCCCACGCGTCGCCCTCCTCGTCGGTGACGTCGTCCCACTGGCTGCGCCCTGAGCGGATCTCGATGGCGTCACCCTCGGCAGGATCGAGTGGCATCGGCCGAGCGTTGTCGAGGATGACCGTCGCCGGCGACCACGAGCTCGCGTCCTGAACGTCGTGGACTTCCCAGCTGCGAGGCTCGTCGACGGCGCCGACACGCACGGGATGGAATGCCCGCCCGGTGCGGTTGACCCACTTCTCGGTCGCGCTCGCTGCGCGCTTGATCGCCCGGTCACGAGTGTGCTCGGGTACCGTTGCCGGATCCGTGTCGGGATCGAGCGCCAGCAGGACCTCGTTTGCGGTGGCGTACCGGATCGGGTCAGCGGCGGTGGACATCAAACGTCAGTCCTCGCTGCCGTCGGTGACCTCGAGTTCGGAGATCTCGGTGTCGCCGTTGACGACGTCGGCTGCGGTCTCGACCGTCGCCGGGTCGAACCGGGTGAGGAAGTCGGCCATGTCAGTGAGCCCGGCGCTCTCCAGGTCGATCTCGACATCGACGGGCTCGAGATCGTCGCCGAGCACGTCCTCGATCACGTCGCGGGCTCCCGTGCGGTCGTCGCCGAGGCGCTCAGCCCGGTAGAGGGCGTTGAGTGAGTCGACATCCCGCTTCTCGTTCTCGTCCGTGTCGAGCTCCTCTTCGAGCTCACCAATGGTGTGCTCGCCGGGATCGAACGGCGGCGCCGGTGCCTGTGCCTCCCGAAGGACGGTGACGATCTCCGACGCCTCCGACCGGGAGAACCGGCCGGTGTACTCGTCAGAGCGCTGCGTGGAGACCGACACCTCGTCGTCGGCCTCGACGCCGGCGATCTCTCGGAGCTGGTTGCGGTAGGGCTCCTCGTCGTCCTTCTCGAACACCCGTCCGGCATCGTCGAGGTCGAGCTTCTCCATGACCTTCTGGCGCTTCCAGCGGTCGAATCCTTCGTAGAACGCCTCGGGCGGGAGGTAGTTCCGCTCGAGTAGCGCCTCGGCGAGTCGCTTGGCGTCGTAGATTACCTCAAAGTCGTTGCGCGACTCCAGGGCGTGGACGCCGATGTTGCTGTTCTCGACGTGGTTCGGATCGAGGTAGGTCGGCAGCAGCGCCAGGTAGACGCGACCGGCCTGGAACTTGGCCGGACCGTTGTACCCGACGCGCTGCCGGATGTCGTGGTCCGTCTTCGTGGACTGGTCGCCGACGTACCGAAAACCGACGAACTCGACTTCGGCGTGATCCTTCTCTTCGAAATCGCGTGCGCTTGCAAGTGTACTGATGGGCATGGTGTGGTTACTGAGTAACGGTGGAAATGGTCTCGACACGGTCCTCCCGCGCCGCCTCGACGAAGTACTCCGCGTCGACTTCGAGCACTGTGGTGTCGCCGTCGTAGACATACACCGTGCGCTCGTCGTCGCGGCGCCAGTGCGTCCCCTCGACTTGGCGGACGTACTGTGTTCCGTCGATCAGGACGGTGATGGTGATGGTGGTAGTGTCGCGGTCGCTCATGTGTGGTTACTCGCCGATATCTCTCAGAAGGCCACAGCTGCTGAAGTCGCGATTGACGGCCTCGTGGTCGAGCTTCATGAGCGCCTGGTCGCGGTAGTTGCCGGTCGCGAGGTACCCCTGCGACTGACCACGGCCGGCAGTCTCGACGTACGGCTCCTGGAACTGCTCGATCGCGAGCCGCGGCTGCCCGCGGATCGTGTCCGTCGGGACGAGGAAGATCGACGAGATGTCGCCGTGCTTGATCGCGTGCTGGTTGCCGATGATCGGGATCCCGTCGTAGTCGCGGAACCGGGCCGTCCCCGAGAGCCCGCGAATCGTCTCGGCGTCGCCGACCTCCTCACGCCGGTAGTCCGCCATCGCGGCGTTGTTCCGGACGTTGTTCCGATCAGCCGCAAGCTCCGACAGCACACCCGCGGTGTCGTGGCCCGTGAGGATCGCCGTGTCGTTGTAGACGTCGACGTCGGCGAACTCGTTCATCGAGTTCAGGAAGCCCGAGAACAGGTCGTTGTTCAGCTGGCGGACGCTTGCCGCGTCGAAGTCGACGTAGGAGTCTGCCCAGTCGTCATTCGACCGGTCGACGTTCCCGTAGTCGAGGTCACCGTCGTTGTAGGCAGCCCCGTTGGGGTCCTGCGCCTGCGCCTCCTCGTCGCTGGAGGCGATGACGCGGTCGAGGCTGGTGAGCTGGTCGGTGGCGCCGTACTGGGCGTCGCCGGACATGACGGCCTTTGCGAGGCCGTCGCGGTCGATCGCGAGGTCCAGCTGCTCCTGCTGGGTCTGCCAGAACTCCTCGAACCCGACCGCGTCTTCGATGGCCGCGTAGATCTCCTGCAGGTCCGACACCTCGATGACGGTGTCCGACCGCTTGGGATCGAACTCGACCTCCTCGACGCCCATCGTCTGGCCGTCCGGAACCGACCCACCCTCAGTGTGGGTCTGGAGGTCGACCGGATTCGTGGCCGCGCGGTAGGCCTTTGCGGTGACTGGCCCCTCGAGCGAGGCGTTGAAGCGGTCGACTTGCGAGAGCGCGTTGAACCACTCGTGTTCCTGGTTGTACTGCGCGTACAGCGTCGCCGTGAAGATAGCGTTGACGTGGGCCTCGGTCGAGGTGTCGTACTGCGCCCGCTGGAGCAGGCCATCGTCCCAGTCGAGCGGGACGTCGCCGACGATGTTGCTCTCGAGGAACCGGCCGGGGCTGTTCCCGCCGGCGTAGTTCATGAACGGGTGCCCTTCAGCGCTCACGCGTCATCACCCCCGGTGACCGCGCCGGCTTCACCGACGGTCTGAGAGTCGTCGCCCGGCGCCGTGACGACCGTGTCGTCGGTCGTCGCGAAGTTGCCCTTCTGGTCGACGGTGTCGACGAGCTGATCGGCGAGGTCCTCGTCGCTCGACAGCTTCTGAGCGACCGCGCCGGCCATCTCCGAGATGACCCCGTCGGCCGTGACGGCATCCGCGATGCGCTCGTCGATGTTGTCGAGTTTCTGGTCGACCTTCTCCTCGAGCATCTGGTCGACGTCGTCGCCGTACGGGTCGTCGTCCGGGTTGTTGCCCGCGGTGTCGACATCGCCGTTCTCGGGCGTGTCGCCGGTGTCGCCGTGTCCCTCGACGGTGACGCCGGGGACGTTCTCGGAGACCCACTCGGCGGCGGCCTCCTGCGTGTCCTTGCCGACCGACTCGGCGTAGTTCTCGACGGTGTCTCGGGCGTCCGAGCCGCCGATCTCCTCGACGAGGTCGATCGGATCCATCTGGTCGTCGTCGTTCTCCTGCTTCTGGTCAACGCCCGGGTCGTCCGGGGTCGTAGTCTCGGTGTTGTTTTCCATGTCTGCTGTGTCCGTGTTGGTCTCTGCGCGCTGGTCGATCTCGGCGCCGCCCAGCTGCTCGTCGGCTGCAAGTGCGTCGAACTCGTCGACGAACAGCATGGGATCCATGCGGTCGGCCGCCTCGGCGGCAGCCGACAGCAGGTTCATGACGGCCGGCTCAGAGAACGAGGTGCGGTCAGCGATCATGCTGGCCGCCGTCCGCATCTCCTTCTGGTCGACGTCGTCGCCGTCGATGGCGGCGAGCTTCTGGTCGACCGACTCGTCGAGCGTTCGCATCTTCGATACAACTTCGTCTGGGTCGACGTCGTCGCCCGCCTTCTGGTCGACCGTCTGGAGGATCTCGAACGGCGAGGGGTCCTCCGGAAGGTCACCCAGGACCGTACGGGCTTTGCCGTCGACGGTCGGGGTTCTCCCGAATATGCTCATGTGTCCTGTCAGAATCGCTGACCCGTTTCCAGATGGCGGCGGTCGGCCGCTGTCCCACACCACGCCGGCGCAGGACGTCTTTCTGCAGTCAGTGGTCAGCCAGTGCTAGAGGCGGTCCTCGATCCGGCCGGCGAGGCTGTTCCGGCGCCGGAGTCGACGCCGAACCGCCGCCTCGAGAACGCCGCCGTGCTTGAAGTCGACGACGTCGAAGTCGGCCGCCGGGTTCATCACCTGGCTCTCGTGGCCGAGCGTGACGGCGTGGAGGTCACAGTCGACAGTCACCCGCGTGCCGTCGTTGCGCCGGTGCTCCTGGTTGGAGTAGACGGTGACCGAGTAGCCACCGTAGTCGCCGCTGAGACAGCGGAGCCGCGCCATCTTGGACTTCGTCGTCTCGTTGCCGAGGTTCGCGACGAGTGTGAACTCCTCGTCGTCGACGGTCGTCTCGTAGTGGACGCCCTCGTCGGTGGTCCACTCCCAGACCGGGACGCCCACGGGGACGTCGTCGTGTCTCGTCGAGATGATCCCCGGCTCGCGGGTGCTCTCGAGATAGCGGTCGAGGCTGTCGGCGACCGCGTCCATCTGGATCTGCTGGCCGCTCCGGTCGACGATCTCGACGCTCGCGGGCCCCTCGATGATGAAGTTCTCCGCCTCGAAGACGGCGTGTTCCCACTCGTCGGGGACATCTTCTCGGGAGATGCGCCGGTCGTGGATCGGCCCGTCGGCGTCGACGGACTCGCCGATCGCCGCCTTTCGGTCGACGTCTCCGTCGACGAGGTGGTTGAGTACGCGGATGCTCATGGTCAGTAGGCGATCGTCGTGCCGGTCGTGGTGTCGTCGGCGCCGACCCACTGGTTGTTCGCCGGATCCGACGTGTATGTGCCCGCCGCCGGCGTGCCGGTCCCGTCGTGAGCGGCCTGGACGCCGGCCTCGCCCGGCGCCGGCGCGTCATCGGCGGTCAGGTCTTGGGGTGTCGCCCGAAGCACCGTGGCCTCGAAGCCGAGTTCCGCAGTGGCGAGGGCCCACGCGTCTCCCGTTCCGACGTAGATGTCGTACGGGCGAGTGCCGGCCGTGACCTCCGCAACGCGGCCCTCGGTCGGTGAGTGTCGCGGGAGGTCGTCGGTGTTCGCTACCTGCTCGACGTCGTCGGCGACGGCACGGATGAGCGTGGCCAGTGGCAGCGCGCTGTTCTCGATGGGGGCAAGTGTCGTGTCAGTCATGTCTGGGAGTCAGAGGGGTCGGAAGCAGGTTGGTCGGGAGCAGGGGTGTTCGTCTCGCCGGTGTCGTCAGGTGGGTTCGCGGCGCCGGCGTCGCCGCCACCGTCGGGCTCGCCCTCCTCGGGAGGTGGTTCGTCCGCCGGCGTCGTAGTCTCGGGATCCATCGGCGTGATCTCCTGGTCGGGGATCTGCAGCTGGCCATCCTCGACAGCCACCGCGGTGCCGGTCTGCTGAGCCTTCTCGATCCCCTGGAGAACTTCGAGGGGCGACAACGACTCTCCCTCACTCTCGGGGGCGACGTACGCGAGTTCCCAGTCGCAGTGACCTTCGACGCGCTCGATGAGCTGACACAGCGTGTCGAGCGCCTTGTCCTGGGTGTCCTGGTGAGCGCTCGCGACGGCGCCGTTCGTGATCTCGACCTGCGTCCCCTCGGCGTTGAGTCCACCAGCGTCCGAGAGTTCATTCTCGAAGGCGTCGGAGACCCCGAACATCGCCCGAATCTGCGACATAAGTCGCTCGACCATCGGCTCGCGGCCGTTGATCCCGGCCGACGTCGACAGGTCGAGGATGTCGATCTCCACGTCGTCGGGGTTGCCCTCGTACATGAGTCGGCCCTCCTCCCACGGGTTCTTTTGCTCCTCTTCGGACAGCGAGGCCCGCAGGCTCTCCCGGACGTTCTTCCCATAGGCGACGAGGAACTTGTCGGGGAGCTGCTGGTCGTTCTGTGGGTTGAGGTACTGCAACTCGTAGTTGCGCGACCACTGCAGGATGGCCTGGAGCTTGATCAGCGGGAGGATCGGTGACCGGCCGTCAAGGCCGTTCAGGATGGGGAAGTGCCGCGCCCAGTCGATGACCTCGTGTTTGAGGAAGAGGCGCTTGACGTCGTTGCTCCGGTGTTTGACCTCCGCGTAGCCGACCTCTTCGAGGCGAGCGTGACACTCGGGACAGACTTCGACCGGGTGATCGGCGCCGTCTTCGAACGTGAGCGCGTCGTGTTCCCAGTACTCCTCGCGGTGGGCGGGACAGGTCCACCACCCACCGTGACGGTTCTGTTCGTCGAGAACCGGGCGGACGCGGCTCGGATCCGCGTGGACGAGCTCGTCGATCGCCGTCGCCTCCCACCGGCCGGCTGACTCGACCGTGCGCCCCGCGACCTGCGTCTCGCTCTCCACGTGTTGGTACTGCAGGCGGGCGAGGATCGTCGAGACGCCGTTGAAGGACTGGTAGTTCTCTTCGTACTTCATCAGCGACGCCAGCGACTGCCCGTCGTCGTTGACCGAGGCGAAGAGCTCGGCGAGCCGCTCCTTCTGGGCCCGAGACGGCGTCTCGAAGTCGGCCTCGCCGCAGACCTCACAGACGTCGCGCTCCTCATCGTACGAGGTCCCGCAGTTGGTACAGCGGGCGGCGAACGCCGGCGTGAGCACTGGGAACTGGTTCCGGTACATCTCGTCGCGGAACCGTTTGACCGTCGTCGCGAGCTCTGTCGAGTTGAGCGTGAACGACTGCAGGTCGAGCTTGCTCCAGACACCGCCGCGGTCCGAGATGCGGGGGATCGGCCCGACGTCGTCGACGTGGCTGTTCGACCGACCGCCCGAGGCTTGTGGTGTCGACGATATCTGCCCTCCGAGCATCTGCTCGACATCGCCGTCGGGCCAGTCGATTGCGACCAGCTCGCCGCCGTCGTCCTCGCCGAGCGTCGTCGTGCGTGGTTCGTCGTCAGTCATCGTGATCAGTGTTGGAGAACATCGTGTTACCAGTCGAGGTGGTCGAAGTCGTCGCTCGACACGTGGTCGACGGAGCCGTTGGGGCCACGCGACGCGATCTCGAGAGCGTCAAATCTGTCGTCGTGAGCCGCATCCGGGAACGGCAGCCACTCCTCACGGATGAACGACTCCCAGCGCTCGTTCTCCGTGCTCGCCACCTTCACTTTCCCCTGCTGGAAGCGGTTCGCGAGCCGGTGAAGGCGCTGCTCCTTCTCGCCCTCGGAAGCAGTGGGCGTCACCCGGACGTCGACGTTGTCCTCGATCGTCTCGGCGATCTCCTTGCCGTCGAAGTTGCTTTCGACGAGCAGCTCGCCGACCGGGTAGTCCGAGAGATGGACGCCGACGAACTCGGTCGCCGCCTCCTCCCACATGTACCCACGGTCACGCCAGGTGTCGACGGCGTACTCCTGGTCGTTCTCGCGGTCGAACGCGTACACCGCGAGCGCCCAGTAGTCTGTCTCCCCGCGCTGCTCGGCGGCGAGGTTGTTCGGGTTCGCGAAGTCAAGCCCCGCGTACCACTCCAGCGACGACCAGTCCTCGCGCGGGATCGGGTCGACGAAGCGCAGCCAGTCGAGGTCGAGGACGCGCCCGATGGCTGCCTCGGGGTTCTGCTGGTTCTCCGCCCGCCACAGACCCGCGCTGCCGTCCTTCGAGACGACCTTCGTCAGCAGCGTCTCGGGCGCCTCGAACGCGGGCCACAGCGTCCGGAACTCGGTGTCCGGCCCGGCGCGGATCCCGTCGTCGATGATCTCGACGTCCGCCGGCACGTCCCGGATGGAGTCGTAGACCTCGCCGTTCGTGGCGTGGACCTGGTACGTCTCGTTCTCGATGACGTGCCAGTCCGGGGTCGCCCGCCAGATGCGTGCCGCCCATCCTGGCCGAGAGACACCGCGGGCGATGCAGTCGTCCCACTCCGGGTTGTTTGTCGACAGGACGTGCTCGCGGTACACGTCCTCGGGCGTCTTGCGCGTCCCAATGACGATGTTCAGCGACTTGTGCGGCAGGCAGGTCGCCCCGGCCTTCGCCGAGACGTTGTCGTAGAACTCCTCGAAGTTCTCCGAGATGGTACCCCGCAACGCCGTCGTCTGGTTGGTGAGCGTCGCGATGTCGTCGTAGATGATGACGTCGTAGTGCGACCCCGTGTCCGACGTCCGGATGGAGAGCGGCTCGAGCGTCGGCTCGATGTTGTGCGTGCCCGCCTCCAGCTGGAGCGTCGTCTTCGAGGAGTCGTACACTGAGACGCCGTACCGCTCGCACGCCTCTTCGATCGACGCGACCGCCGTCTTCGCCCGCTTGTCGGCGTGCTTCTTCTTGTGCGAGACGATGGCCATCCGGATCTCCGGGAAGTTGACCGCGAGCCACGCCGGCGCGACGTTGATGGTCGACACCGTCTTCGCGTAGTTCCGCGGCCCCAGCAGCGCGAGGTTCTTCGGCGTGTGTTCCTTGTACACCGCCTCCCAGATGTGCTGGTACCAGTCCCGCAGGTGCTGAGGTGGCGCGAGGATCCCGTCCGTCCCGAGGTGCCGGATCGAGAAGGGCAGCGGGTGGGCCGTCGGTCGCTCCTCGACCAGCTTGGCGATCGACGTCGACGGCGCCGTCGACGTGGTCGCCCCGGTGTCTGTCGACATGGGTCACCGCACCTCCCGTATCTCGTGGCGGCACCAGTCGTGGACGACGTGCGCGCTCGCCGGTGGGTCGTCGACGAACCGCTGCTTCGCCTCCTGCATCAGTTCGACGACGTCGTGATACGGCAGGCCCTCGTCGGGAATCTGGTCGCGGATCCACTGACACGCCGGGTGGTCAGCTTCGGGCCCCGACCACCGGAAGCGCCGGCCGGCGAGCCGCTCCTGCCGATAGCCGCGCATCCGTGCCTGGAGGACAAGTTGGTTCAGGTGTTGGCGAGCAGTCTTGAACGCCCAGCCCGGGTTGATGTCGAACCGGGTCGCCATCGCCTCCGAGATGGAGTAGATGTCCCACGGCTCGGCGTCGAGCTCGTCGATCCAAAACTCGCGATAGTCGCTCTGCCGGATCGCCTCCTGGTCGTCCGGCGTCGCCGGCGGCTCGAGCGCGAACTCGCGCTGGGCGACGTCGACGATGTTGTCCCGGACGAAGTCTGGCATGTTCTGCGAGCGGGCGAAGTCCGGCTGCTTGTTCTCGTACCGGCCGAATCGGCCCTTGTGATCGACGTGGTCGGGGAGATCGGCGTGGTCGGCGTCGTGGAGGCGAGCCGCGACGTGGAGAGCGAGTGGCGTCATGCCTTCAGGTCCTCCTCGAGGTCGTCGATCATCTCGCGAGTGTCCTCGTCGAGACCGTGGCTGTGGTCGTGGTCGACCTGCCCGTCGACGTTGACGTCGAGTTCGTCGGCGCCGAGCAGTCCCATCTCCTTCAGCCACTTCCGATCCTCCTTCCGGAGGCGCTGTTGCGTCTTCACGACGACCGACTCCTTGTAGCGGACTTCCTCTCGGAACTCACTCTGGGAGGCCTTCACCCGCGTCTCCCGATCGACGAGCGCGTTCCCGGAGTGGAGATCGTCGGGACGGTCGACCGCCCAGTTGTCCGCGTGGATGATCTTGATGTGGTTGACCGCGATCTCCGAGAGCCGCGCCTTCTCGCCGACGATCGGCTCGGCGTTGATCTCGCGGAACTTCTCGACATAGCTCCGGTAGATGTCGTCGCAGAGCTCACGGAGCGCGTCGTCGATGACCTCCGAGTAGAAGCGGTTGCTCTCGACGTACAACGCGTGAGTGACCGCGTTCGTGTTGTCGTCGGGAGCTGCCCCGCCGTCGTTGCCCACGGCGTTGTCGTTCTCCTCGGGAGCTGCCCCGCCGCTGTTGCCCTCGGCGTTGGTGTTCCCATCCGGCGCACCAGAGCCTTCAGAGCCACCGTGGGAGTGGCACTTCCCGTGACTCCCCTTCGCCGGCTGGGTACAGCGCTCGCCGGTCGAGCTCGCCGGATCGACGATGCACTGTCCCCACTCGCCGTAGTCCCGCTCACCGGTGATCGCGGTGGCTTCGGGGTGGGCGTTTTCGTGGAAGTTTTCTCTGTGCGCCATGAGGTTGAGTTTGAGTTTGTTTTACAGACAGGTCGATATCGGCCCAGTGAGGTGCGCTCGCGTGTTATTCCGCATCGGCGTTGTTGTTTCAGAACGCGAGGTCCAGCGTCTCGAGCGCCCGCTCGGTTCGGTTTGAGGGTGTGTACCCGGTGATGAAGGCTCGGTGTCGGGCTTGGTCCCACGGAACATCGGCGCCGTCGTCGGGCGTCGGGAGTGAGAGGTCGATGACGGAGTCGTCCTTACGGAGGAACCAGTGCGCGCCCTCGTAGGCTGGGTCGACGTCGCTCCAGTCGAGGCGGTAGACGTCGTAGGTCTCGCGATCGCCAGTGGCGTGGAAGTACGCCTCCGCGAGGAGGTAGCACGCGCCTTCAACGGGATCGACGTCGTCGTAGTCGTACTCGTCCTTGCGGACGCCCGGGTTTTCCCGAACGTACTCGCGAAGTCGGGCTGCGGTGTCGTCCGGTTCGACGAGGACGTCGGTCATAGAGAGCTGGAATCCTCGTCGAAGTCACCATGGAACGCAACTTGGGCCTCGATATCTGGTCGTTCGCGATCGTCGACCTCATCGAGGAACCGCACGGAAGTTCGACCACCGTGGCCGTGGATCTCTTCGGTCGCCGCGAGTCCGTCGGGAGCAGGCTTGAACGCACAGCCGTTCGAGTCTGTCTCGAGGCCGTCGTTCTCCGCGTTGCACCACTGCATGTGAACGGCGCCATCAGGGTACTCGACGCCGACGGCAACGACACCAGTCCCGGAGGTCTCGGAGACATCCTCCTCACGGACGAGTTCGAACCGCCGTGGGGTCGTCGAGGTCGTCATCCGCGCAGCTCCTCGCGAGCAGCAACCTGTGCGTCGACGTAGATGTCGACGTCGAGGAGCCGGAGCTTCGCTCGGATGAGCTCGGTCGGCTCGTCAGCGTCGACGCCGTCGAAGTACGTCGCAACCTTTGCGGCGAGGTCAGGATCACTCGCGACGGAGAGTATGTCCCACGACAGCGTCTCCATCTCTTCGAGGTCCATGTCGATATCGTCGGGCGTCGGCGCCTCGGCGATGAGCTCCTGGTAGTTCTCGGCAGCCTCGGAGTGTTCGCGATCCTGGTACTCCGCTTCGGTTTCCGGGGCAGGCTCGTCGTCCGGGAGCTCGGCGCAGATGACCTCGCGGTACTTGTCGTTCGGTCCGATCATGACGATCTCTGTGTAAGGCATCAGTTGAGGTTCTGAGGTTGCGGTTCGATGCTCCCCAGCGCGACACGGCCCGCGCACTGAGGCGATCATCAGGGTGTCGAACAGATCAGGCAGTCAGGGTCGTCGCACGTCTCGCGGTGGCTCGGGACCTCGTCGGCGACGTCCTGGATGCAGTCCATGCACTTGTCGCGGAAGTGGCCAGACGCGTTCTTCGCCTCGACCGGGTCGCCACACTCCTCGCACGTCGCCATCAGTCCTCGCCGTCAGCGTCTGTCTGGACCTCGCTGTACGCTTGGAGAAGCGCGGCGTAGTCGAGCAGCTCGACGCCGTTGTAGGCGCCGAGGATTGTGAGTCCGAAGCCACCCAGGAACGTTGGATCCCCGCCGCGGGAGATCGCGTAGAGGCCGATGGCGATCACGCCGAGGTTGACGATGATCGCGCGGAGGATCTTCAGCGCCCTCAGCATCGGCAGTGACTCACCATCCTCTCTGAGCGTGCTCTTGTACTCGTCGACGAGGTCGTCCCGGCAGTACCACGGCCGAGGGCGTTGGACGGACATCATGTGACATCAGCGTAGGGCTGGCAGTCACACGGTCTCGCCGAGGCGTGGCTGGCGCCACACTCCGGGCACTGGCCGGTCGTCGAACGATGGGTCGGGCTGGGCATCTGGAGAGGAAACGGAGGGATTAGCGTGCGATACGACTCGAACGGCGACGCCGGGGATCGAACCCGGGACGGGGGAGCTCCGTAGAGGGCTTTGGTTTCGCCACTCCCAATAGGGGCGTCCGTCACCTGGCCACAGGCGTCGCAAGGCGGCCGGTCTTGGTTGGGTTTGGAACGTCGTGTCGAGACGGTCCGAAGAAGCATGATACGCGACGTAGACAACACGTTGAGGTACCGAACGCCGGTTATGGCTGCCGGCCGCTCATTCGGCTCAACATCCCCGCAGGGTGACCTGGCCTTCCGGAGAAGGCACGCCCCACGGGACATGGATCGACCCGGACTCGAACCGGGACCTCCGCCTCTTCAGGGCGGTGCGCTCCCGTTGCGCTATCGATCCAACCGCTCGACCTTCGACTCCTCGACGCGGTACGTGAGCCCGTCGACGTCGACGACCAGGAGGCCGTCGGGCCCGGAGACGTCGCCGGCGGGCTCGAAGTCGACTGCATCGCCGACGAGGCGCCGGTCGCCGAACGGGAACTCGACGCGCCCGTACTGCGAGAGGCTCATCGCTGTGCCCTCCGGACAGCGAGTTTGGTGGCGCGCTCGTAGATCTCCCGGTCGAGTGCCTCCAGTTCGGGCTTCGCCTTCAGCTTCCGAACGGCCCGGCGGAGTGCTCGGGAGTCGACGGGGATGTCCTGCTCCTCGAGGCGGTCGGCGATCCGACTGGCTCGGCGCGTCGCTTGGACCTTCGAGTCCGTGTCCGGATCGGCGCGACCCCGGCCACCACACTCCTCGCAGAACGTCCGCGGGAGGTACACGCCACCGCCGTTGACGTTGTCGTACCCCTGAACGCCCGAGTCTGCCCGGTCGAGCTCGGTGACGGTGTTCCCCCACTGATCGCGTGTGAACTCGTGTTCGGTACGGATCCGGGCGAAGCACTCGCTGCACACCTCGGGGTTCGTCCAGAGATAGCGCTCGAACACGCGGGCTGGAACGACGTCGCGACGAGGCGCGAACTCATCGAGTGACTGTTGGGTAGTGGTAGACATGCGGGAACAGGCAGGAGAAGCGCAGTGCTGTCGGACTGACCCTGTCATCGCCCTCTCAGGCTCGGGACCATGTGGCGGTGCCGTCGTCGACCATCTGTTGCTTGCCCCTAGGCTTAAGTCGACCCCCGAGCGCCATTTTGTCGCTCACTCGTTGACCTGCCATTCCGACTGTGGCGGATCCGTGTGTCGCGGCGAGCACGAGACCATCCCCTCCTCGTGAAGTTGGCGAAGTGCGCGACGGATCGAACGCTGCGGGCGAACCGTCTCGTAGGCGATCTGTCTGAGTGTTCGGGGATTCCCCTCGTTGCGGAGGTGGAGGTACACGACTGTGGCCGTCGGTGGGAGCTCGGCGAGGTGTTCACGCGTCGGTCGAGGGAGATCGGCGACGTCGGCGGTCTCGCTCATATCCTGACCTCGGGACTTTCGGAAAGGTGGCTCTTGTCGAGACGCTCCGGTAGGTGAGTCCGGCAGTACCACTCGTCCGGATCGAACCGTGGCGACGCGCGAATAAAGTCGTCGCAGCCCTCGACCTTGCACGGGACGCGCCGATACCCCATCAACTCGCGGACGTCGACGTACTCGCGATCAATCTCTCCGTCGTCGGAGTCACTCGGCACGGACCTCACCTCCGTAAGACGTTAGCTCGCAGCGGACTTCATCGTCGCCCCTGCTGACCGAACCACCGTCGAGGGATTCGTGGCCGTGGGAGACGACATAGGCATGATGACCGCAGTTTTCACAGACTCCCTTCGAGTCGACCTGCGCAATTACTCCGTCGCGTTGATCGTCGCTGGCGCGGTCGGCGTCGTTCATCGGTCCACCTCGACGCGGAACGTCTCGGGATCCTCTCCGTATCGCTTCAGCTTGACCCTGTCAGGTGCTAACTCCGGGTTCCGCGACTCGTGAAACTCCTCCTCGTCGCCGAAGTCTCTCGGGCGGATCATCCCGTGCTGCGGCCCGATCGCGCCGCCCGGCTTGTGGTCGATCGTCGCCCTCGGCGTGCGGATCACGACACCCTGATCGTGGTTTCCGTACTCCTCCGGCAGCCACAGCCCCGCGTCGTCGACGTGGAGCGTGTCGCTCATCGGCTTGCCCCCATGACCGCTCCGCGCTGTCGACTCCACGAGACCTCTTCACCGTCCTCGTCGACGAGCACCGCTACGGACTCGCTGTCGAGCTCGGTGGCACGCTCGCGACGCTCCGCTGCAGAGAGCCCGGCCTGAGCTATCCCCTCACCTCGCTTCCGGAGGGTTTCCTCGCGTTCCTCGAGGGCGTCGACGACGCGATCGCGTGGGTCGCGATCCGCATGCGCAGCGAGGTAGCGCTCGACGCCGAGCCAGAACCGACACAGCGCGATCGTCTCCAGCCCGCGGATGCGTGCAAGCATCAGCTCGCCCGTCGTGCCGTCACCGTCGTCGACGGTGAGCTCCTCGACGAGGAATCGCGCCGGGTTCTCGCCGTGTTCGGTAGTGTTCTCCGGCGACGGGTTCGGGAGCGCCCCCGCCTGCTCGTTGTGTTGGCTCGTGGCAGGCATGATTACGCCCTCCCGAGCCACTTGAGCGTGCCATCCATCGGCTCGTACAGCGACCCGATCTCTTCCTTGATCTTCCGGAGCGCCTTCTCCGCGCGCTTCCGGTCGACGCCCTCGGCCTCGGCCTCGTCAAGAACGTCTTCGACAGCGGCACCGTTGCTGTTCCCCTCAGAGCACTGCTGTTCAACGATGTCCTCGAGCACTGTGATGCGGTCACGCTGCGTCTTCGACGTGCCGGACTCGCGGACGTCGGCGTCGAACTCACCGTCCTCGTTCATCCCGAAGTCCCGCATCGAGCGCATCGTCAGCGAGAGTGCCGTTTTGAAGTGCCGCTCTTCGATCGTCTCCGAGAACTCCAGCTTCGCAGCCGCCTCGGCGAGCCGCAGCTGCGCCTCCAGGTCGCGCCACGTCGCGGGGACGGGCGCGTCCTCTCCCATGTGCTTCGTCTTGAAGTCGGAGAACTCGTCGGCGATCCGCTGTTCGAGCTCTTCGCTCGCGATGACGGGCGACGGCTGGTCGCCGGCGAGCGCCAGCCACTTTCGGAGGAGCTCACTCCGGACCGGCGGATCGTACTTGTCGGTCTCACCGGGCTCGATCGTCTCCGGGGCGACGTCGAGGCGCTTCTTGTGTTCGCGACGGCCGACGATGTCCCGAGCGACTTGTTTGACGGTGTTGACCTCGTCGGTCTCGGTGACGGTGAACCCGAGGTCGAATCGCGAGATGAGCGTCGACCCGAGCTCGACCTGCTCGACGACGGGCTCGTAGGGGTCGAACCGGCCGTACTTCGGGTTCGCCGCAGCGATGACGCCGACGCGCGTCTGCAGCGTCGCGTTGATCCCGGCCTTCGAGACGTTGATCTTCCCGTTGGCCATCGGCTCCAGCATCGCCGCCCGCACGTCCGGCGGCATGTCGTCGAGCTCATCGATCCGGACGATCCCGCCGTTCGCCTTCACGAACGCGCCCGCTTTGAGCGTCCACTCGCCGTCGGAGAAGTCGTCGCGAACGGCCGAGGCAGTGATGCCGGCTTCGCGAGCGCCCTTCCCCGAGACACCGACGGACCGCGGGGCGTTGGACTCGGCCTGGTTGATCAGCGCGGACTTCCCCGTCGACGGGTCGCCCACGAGGAGCATGCTGATGGAGCCGCGCTCGACGCTGCCGTCCTTCCCCTCGACCCAATCGCCGCCGACCACGGCCAGGACGATCGCCCGCTTCATGTGGTCGTACTGTTCGCCGAACACGCCCGGCGCGATCGACTCGGCAGCGACGACGAGCGGCTCGCCCAGCTCACCGTCGACGATCCCATCGATCTCCTTCCGCTCGTCGTGCGAGACCTCGACCGTCGTCTGGTCCGACTCCTGAACCTCGATGGCGTGGCCGTTCAGGTACGGCTCGAACGTCGACTTCTTCTCGTTGCCCTTCGTCCGCTGTTCGAGGTGAAGCCGCCCGGTGATGGTGACGCGGTCGCCCGTGGTCACCTCGCCGGCGAGGTCATCCTCGACGAAGATGTCGATCGACTGGCCCTCGCCACCGGCGACCTCCGGCGGCTCCGAGAGGCGGATCTTCTGGGCGTCGATGAACTCGGACTGGTCGAAGTTGACGCGGAACGGCCCCTGCCGCTCACAGCCCTGACACTCGTGGGGCTCCTGGTAGCCGCGATCCGTCTGCGGGATGTACGTCATCGTCCCGCAGCGCTTGCACTCGAACGCGGTCTCGGTGACCTTCGGGTGGACGTCGCTCCCCGCGACGATCTCGCCCTCGACGCCGATGTACGGCTGGTCGTTGTGGACCTTGGTCGGACTGAAGTGACCGGGGTAGTGCGTGTACTCGTCCGGCAGGTTCGCCACGCGCACGTGAGCCCGATCGAGAGACACGTCCGCCGGGAGGTCGAAGTTCCGCAGCGCCTCTTCCAGGTACTCCTGCATCTCGTCCGGCTTCGCGAGGATATCCTCGGCGATCTCGCGGTCGAACTCGTACAGCTCGTCGTAGTCGACGACGAGTGACCGCTGTTCGTTCGGGTAGTGCTGCGCGAGCGTGCCGATCGCGTCACGGTACCGCTCCCGAAGGAAGCGGACCAGCGTCTCGGTTAGCGTCTCGTTCTCCTTTCGTCGGTCGTGGGTGGTTGACATCGAGGTCGTGTTTTCCGCCGGAAAAAACGCCATCGAGGCGTTCTCCGAGACCGCCGACGTCGGCCAAACGTCGGCCAAAACGACGGCCTTCCGGCTAACGGATGTTTGCGTACACTACTGCTGTTGCTGTGATCTACGGGGAGTACAACGGAGGTGGGATACCGCGATCGAACTGAGCCATGTTCAGCGCACCTCCTCGGTCACACCGATTTTTCCGGCGGAAAACACCCGGCTTCGTTTTGCTTCCTGCGCGTCGATCGCGAGGTGGTAGTTGTCTCCCGCCGGGTTACGAGCGGTGAAGCCGTCGATGGTACTCCCGGTCTTCTCGTCTGAAAGCCCGGCCGCTTTCCGGATGAGGCGGTAGCACGTCGAGTCGCCGATGTCGCCGCCGAAGATCTCCCACTTGATGTCGTCGTAGTCGAGCTTCGCGCGGCCGTGGCCCTCTGTGGCTTTCCGGAAGCCATGCTCGCGAACCATACCGACTTTCTCGTCTGCAGAGAGGTCGGCTGGATCGCGATTCTCGTCGAGCTCGGAGACACGAAGCTCGAGCGCAGTCAGGTCGTCTTGGAGCTGGTCGACAGTCTCGTTCGTCTCCTCGAGTTCACCGTGCAGTTCGTTCTCGATCTCCTGGAGGCGTGCGAGCGACCGCTGTGCGATCGCGAGGGCGTCACGCGCGGAGACGTCGTCTTCAGACATCGGCCTCTCCTCCGTCTTCTGCAGCAGCAGCCTCTTGTTCTGAGAGCCGCTGGTCGACTTCGTTGAGCTCTGACCGTAACGCAGCAGTCTCGTCTTCAAGTTCGGAGATGTCTCGCTCCAGGTCGACAGCCTTCGCGAGAGCGCGCTGAGCGACGGCAAGTGCCTCTCTCGCAGTGACATCGTCCTCAGACATCGCCGACCACCTCCTGACCGTCGGCGTGGTCGGCACAGACAACACGCTCACCGTGATTGGGGTGGTCGACGACGACGTCGGCGTCGTCAGAACAACCGAGCGCTCCGCACACCGGCGCCATGGTGACGGACATCAGGCCGACACCCCCGGCTGAGACGGCGTCTGATAAAGCGTATGCTGCTCTATCTTTGGGTCGACGTAACCGCGAGAAGTATCACAATCCCGGTTTAGCCGTGGGATTGTAAACGAATTGGTTGAAGCCGGAGGAGGGATTTGAACCCTCGACCTATTCCTTACGAAGGAATCGCTCTGCCAGCTGAGCTACCCCGGCGCGTGTCTTATCATTCCCGAACGGAAAAATAAGGGTTCCGAAACCGCGGCGCCACGCCCCGCAAGACCGCGCGACGCCGGCCGGTTCCGTATCGGTGATCGTGAACGGGAGTATGTTGGAATTTGTTTCGGAATATCCGCTATAACATTCGTATCAGTATAGTAAATAGCAGATAGATACAAGAATATAAGGAAAAAGCATATATACGTATTTGGTCTTCGATTGACCCGTGACAACACCGATCGTGTGCCGCGATGGCGGGGATCGACTCCCCCGACGGTGTCTGCCCGGTCGAAGCCCGTACCGGGCGTCGCTCGTCTCGCCGAGCGCGACCCCCACCGCGACTCGGCGCGGCAGTCACCCCTCTCAGCGATCAGACACGGCTGGCGTGTGATCTACGTCTCCGACGTGCCAAGCGCGAAATCGCCTCTGGCCCGACTGTCTCGCGGCCGTGAACTCTTGTCATGTAACGGGCCGTAGCCGCCCCGACCCGTACCGTTTCCCGGGTGGGGCGGCAATCACGCTGTTCGGTTATCTCTTCTCCGAACGAGAAGACCGTAATTACCGACCGCGTCACCGCCGATCACCGAAATAGCCGCCTCCCGGCACCTTTCATCGTTGCGAGCCCACTTGCGACGGCGTCGACTGCCCCGATGACCCGGAACTCGGCGGGCGCGACGCCAAGCCGGTGGGACAGCACTCCCGGGCGTGCGTCGGCACCGATCACGACGACTGTGCGCCCGCGTACACGGACCTCAATTGTGAGATCGGTTGCGGTCAAGAACGCGGCCGAACCCCTCACGTCCCCGTCGGGCACCGTCCGTACAGCACGAATCGCGTCGCGAACGCTGTCGACCTCGATGAACAGCCGTTCTCCCGTCGAGTGAACGTCGAGTTCGATGCCGTCGACCGTCAGCGTCAGGTTGTCGGTTCCGATCGAGAGTGGGACTTTCTCCTCAGTCCTGTTCACGGGTGGTGATCCGCATGGTCCCGTCGAGCCGCCAGTGGGCGTGCTCGGCGTCGTCACCAGTCCCGCTCGGAACGTCGACGGTCATGTCCTCGAACTCGTAGATGATCTCCGCGTTCCGCCCGGTCAATCGGTCGTAGAGACCGATGGCGAGGTCTGGCCACGTGGTCGTGTCATCGATACGCTCCTCGGGAGCTTCTGCGTCACTCATGGCTGGTAGAAGGGTCCGGAGCATGATAAAAGTGTTACCTAATATAAACGAATTTCGTAGGGGTGTGGCCCGACTCGACGTCACTCCAACTCTACGCCACCCCGACCCTACCGGCGACCAGTGGCGGGCGTAGGGTGCGAGTAGACCGAAGTCATCGACGGATCAGCCGCACATCCAGACAGACGTTGTACTCGTGCGGGGCGTAGGATTTGACGACACGCTCGGTCTCGACGACCGCGTCGTACTCGTCGCCCGCGGCGGCCTCGATGGCGCGCCGCCCGGGACCGAACGGGTCGTCCTCGTGTTGGATGTCGTAGTAGTGAATGGCGCAGTCGTCGCCCGCCAGCCGGACGGCGGTTTCGAGGAACTCGTCGGCGGAGTGCGGGAGATTCATAACGAGCCGATCCGCGGTGTCGGCGTAGGCGTCTGCGATTCCCCGCACGTCGCCGGCGATTGCGGTCACGCGGTCGGCGACGCCGTTGCGCTCGGCGTTCTCGCGGAGGTACTCGACGGCGCGCTCGTTGAGGTCGCACGCGACCACCTCGGCGCCGCGGGCGGCCATCGGGACGGCGTAGGGACCGACGCCGGCGAACATGTCGATGACGGCCTCATCGGGGTCGACCTGTTCGATCACGCGGTGGCGCTCGGTGGCGAGCCGCGGGGAGAAGTACACCTCGGCCACGTCCAACAGGAACTCGTGGCCGTACTCGCGGTGAACCGTCTCAGTGCCGTTCCCCGCCAGCACGTCCCAGCGCCGGACGCGAAGTTCGCCTTCGATCGGGGACGCCCGGTTGAGCACCGTCTCGCAGGGTACGTCGGAGGCCATCACCGCGTCGGCGATCTCGCGGGCGCGCTCGTCGTCGTCCTCGTCGACGATGACGATGTCGCCGAGCCGCTCCAGCGAGGGTTCGTAGCCGAGGATCGCGGCTGGTGTCTGCGGGCGGTCCCGCTCGGCGGCGTCGCGCTCGACGATCGCCGTCGCGAGGTCGGCGGGGACCGCCTCGGGGTCCGCGACGGGGATGTAGATCGTGTCGCCGTCGACCGCGATCTCGTGGTCGCCGTCAAGGATGTCGGCGTCGGCGAGCCGTTCGCGGACGGCCTCGCCGCGCTCGCGCTCGACCGCGACGCAGGGGACGCTCATTGTCGCGAGAATGCGGGGCGAGCCATAAACGCTGACGCTTTCCTGGTTCGGCGTCCCCGTGCATCCACACCGGGCAAATCCTGCGGCCGCTTATAAACCCACGACCCGATATCTTTCGTATGCACGGAGACGCCACCGTCGTCGGCGGCGGGCTCGCGGGGCTCGTCGCGGCGACCCGACTCGCTGAGGCGGGTGCGGACGTGACGCTGTACGAGCGACGGCCCGAGGTCGGCGGCCGCGTGCGGACCGAGACAGTCAACGGCTTCACCCTCGATCGGGGCTTTCAGGTGTTTTTCACGAGCTATCCGGCAGTCGTGGCGGAACTCGATATCGACGCTCTCGACATCCGCCAATTCGCGCCCGGCGCGACGATCTGTCGGCCGGGATCGCGGTCGGTGCTCTCGGACCCGCTCCGCGATCCCCGCGCCGCAATCGCCTCGCTTCTGAACGACGAGGTCTCCCTCTCCGATAAGCTCCGGACGCTCGCGCTCCGGCACGATCTCGCGAAGCGAGACGAGGGCGCGTTCTTTACCGGCCGCGACGCGTCGATCCGCGAGTACCTCCACGACTGGGGATTCGCCGACGACTACGTGACCAACTTCGTCGAACCCTTCTACGGCGGGATCACCCTCGATCGAACGCTCTCGACCTCGAAGCACGTCTTCGAGTACACGTTCCGGGCGATGAGCCGCGGCACGATCGCCGTTCCCGCAGCGGGGATGCGAGCGATCCCCGAGGCGCTCGCGGCCCGCGCCCGTGACGCCGGCGTGACAATCGAGACGGGCGAGGACGTGGAATCCGTCCGGACCGCAGGTCAGGGGCGTATCCCGTTCCGGACCGGGAGCGGCGACGCCACAGGCGCCACGGTCGAGCTGGCGGACGGCTCGACCCGCGAGACCGATGCGGTCGTCGTCGCGGCCACGCCGCCCGAGGCCCGTCGGCTCACAGGCGTCGAGTCGATACCCACCGAGGGTGTCCCAAACGTCACCGGCTGGTACACACTCCCCGCGGGCGAGTCGTTCGAGACCGGGAAGCGCATACTGCTCAACGCGGCCGACGACTCGCCCAACGCCGTGGTCCCGATGTCGGAGGTCGCGCCCGAGTACGCCCCCGACGACCGCGCCCTGATCGCGGCAACGTTCCTCGGCGAGTCGTCGCTGGACCGTCCTGCCGCTGGTCTCCGTGACGACGTTCGTGACGCGCTGGAAGCGTGGTACCCCGATCGCGACTTCGACGGCTTGGAAACCGTCGACGTTCACCGGATCCGCTTCGCGCAGTTCGCCCAGCCGCCGGGCGTCCACGCCGCTCTCCCGGACCCAGACGATCCCGAGGGCCCGGTCGTCCTCGCCGGTGACTACACCGAGTGGTCGTCGATCCAGGGTGCCGTAGAGAGCGGGCGGAGCGCGGCCGAGGCGGCTGGTGAGTACTTATAAACGATCGGAACGATCGTCGGGCGATCTACTCTTCTCGCTGGAACGCCCCCTCACCGTGCTCGTCGACGGCCGCGAGCAGCTCGTCGCGCTGGCGACGGAGTTCCGGCGGGAGGTCGGCGTACGCGTGGTCGAACATGTCGGCCGGATCGGGCTCGACTGACTCGGCGAAGTCGATCGCGTCGGCGACGATCTCGTCGGCTTCCTCGTGGATCGCCGCGACCCCGTCGTCGTCGATCCGCCCCGTTTCCCGGAGGAACGCCTCCATCCGGTCGAGCGGATCGAGCGCGCGCCACGGATCGACGGCGTCGGGGTCGCGGTAGGCGGTCGGATCGTCGGCGGTCGTGTGCGCGCCGAACCGGTACTCAAGAAATTCGATGAGGGCCGGACGGGGCGCATCGACGGGAGAATCGTCCTCGTTTCTTCGCGCCCGGTCGGCCGCCTCCTTCGTGACCGCGTAGCTCGCGAGCGGGTCCATCCCGTCGACGCGAATGCCCTCGAAGCCGTAGGCACCCGCCTTCTCGGCGAAGGTGTCGCTAGCGGTCTGGCGCGACTCGGGGATCGAGATCGCCCAGCCGTTGTTGTGACAGCAGAAGAGGGTCGGTGTGTCGAACACGCCGGCGAAGTTCATCGCCTCGTGGAAATCGCCCTCGCTGGTCGCGCCGCCGCCGAAGTGCGCAGCGACCACTCGATCCTCCTCCCGATAGTCGAACGCCCACGCGGCGCCGACCGCGTGCGGGAGGTGCGCCGCGATCCCGATGTTCAGCGGGAAGACGTTGCCGTCGGCGATCGCCTCGGTCCCGGACTCGTGGCCCAGCCAGTAGGGGAGGTACTCCGAGAGGAGATCGCGAACGACGATCGCGCCGTGCTCGCGGTACTGGTAGCTGATTAGGTCCCGATCGGCGAGCGCGTGCGTCGACCCGACCGCCGACCCTTCTTGCCCCGCACAAGGGGCGTACGTCCCGATCCGCCCCTGTCGCTGGAGGCTGACCGCGCGCTCGTCGAACCGGCGCGTGGTCACCAGGTCGCGGTAGATCGCACGAAATCGTTCGTCCGACAGATCCGGCACGGTCGCGTCCGGCAGGGGGATCCCGTCAGGTCCCAGCACGCGGTAGCAGTCCTCGTCGGCGAGGGGATCGGTCGCGGAGCCGGTATCGTCGACATCGTTCTCGCCCATACCCACCGATGTGCTTCACGGTCACAAGGAGTTAGCGGTCGCGGCCGAGGGTCCGTCGCCGTCGACGCTCAGGGCGTGATCACGGCGCGACCGTCGATTTCGCCGTGTTCGAGCTTCTCCGCGACCGTGTTCACCTCACCGAGATCGTACCGGCTGGTGTGGAGATCCACCTCGCCCTGTTCGACGAGCGCGACCAGCTCCTGCAGCTCCGCGTACCGCCCGACGATGTTGCCGACGAAGGAGAATTCGCCGTTCACCAGCGCCTGGGCCGGCTCGTGGACGTGTCCACCGTAGCCGATGATGTGGTGGTCGCCGCCGGCCGCGGTGATGTCCGGCGCGTATGCGGTAGTGATGTCCGCCCCGACGAAGTCAAGCACCTGTGCGGCGCCCGTCCCGTCGGTGATTCCGGCAAGCTCCTCGCGGACATCATCGTCGCTCGGGTTGATAAGGTGGTCGGCACCGTACCCCTCCGCGAGGTCGAGCGCCGACTCCTTCAGGTCGACCGCGGTGATCCGAGCCGCGCTCATGGCATCTAGGCACTGCAGGCCGATGTGGCCGAGCCCGCCGACGCCGATGACGACCGCGTGGTCGCCGGGATTCAGATCCGCGACCGCCTTCTTTACGGCGTGATACGCCGTGATCCCAGCGTCGGCATGGGGCGCAATGTCGATCGGATCGACGCCGGACGGTAGCGGGATCACCGAGCGCTCGCTGGTGTGGAGGTACTCGGCGAAGCCGCCGTCCGTGGTGAGTCCGTTGAACGCGCTGTTCTCGCAGTACATCGTCTCGCCGAGCCGGCAGGGGCGACAGGTGCCGCAGGTCTGGACCGGGTGACAGATCACGGGGTCGCCCTCAGAGACGATATCTACGTCGTCTCCCGTCTCGACGACCGTCCCGGCGTTCTCGTGGCCAAGAGTCATGGGAAGAGTTTGGGGGACGTACTCCTCCCACATCCCCTCGATGATGTGGTTGTCCGTCTGGCACCAGCCCGCGCCCTCGACCTCGACGATCACGTCGCTCGGGCCCGTGGCGTGCGGACGGTCGACCTCGTCGATCGCGAGCCCCTCGCTCATGTCGTCGGTGTACTCGTGGAGTCTAGCTGCTTGCATGTGACATACTCTCCCGCACCCTTCATCATAAACGTTCGTTACGATGCAGTCTCATCGAGGTGCGGCCACCCGCAAACCCGACGCCGGAGGAGCCGACCGACGACCCGACGAGTGAACGACAAACTGATGCGCAATTCACATGATCAATCCTCATAGTTATGTGTTGCCGTGTATCATACGTACTCGTATGTACGAGAAGGACGGCGAGGAGATCTTCGTCATCGACGGCCACGTCCACCTGTGGGACGCGCGGCAGGAGAACATCATTCACGAGGGGGGCGAGCAGTTCCTCCAGTGTTTCTACGATTACCATACCGGGTTCACCCCGGAGGAGGAACAGTGGGACATCGACGAGTACCGCCACTACGGCGCCGACCGCATGACCGAGGACCTGTTCGGGAACGCGGCCGCCGACATGGCAATCTTCCAGCCGACGTACCTCTCCGACTTCTACGACGAGGGGTTCAACACGACCGAACAGAACGCCGAACTCGCGGAGGAGTACCCCGAGCGGTTCGTGCTCAACGGGAGCTTCGACCCGCGTGACGGCGAAGAGGGGCTGCGCTACCTCGAACACCTCAAAGAGGAGTACGACATCCCCGGCGTGAAGCTGTACACCGCTGAGTGGCGCGACGACTCGAAGGGGTGGCGGCTCGACAGCGACGACGCCTTCAAGTTCCTCGAGAAGTGTTCGGAGCTCGGCATCGAGAACATCAACGCCCACAAGGGACCGACGATCCGCCCGCTCAACCGCGACGCGTTCGACGTGAAGGACATCGACGACGCCGCCTCGTCGTTCCCGGAGCTCAACTTCATCGTCAACCACGTCGGGCTCCCGCGGCTCGACGACTTCTGTTGGATCGCCGCCCAAGAGCCGAACGTGTACGGCGGGCTCGCGGTCGCCTCCGCGATGTCGACTCACCGCGAGCGGAAATTCGGCGAGATCATGGGTGAGCTCCTCTTCTGGCTCGGCGAAGACCGGGTCCTGTTCGGCTCCGACTACGCGCTGTGGAACCCCGACTGGCTCGTCGAACAGGTGATAAACGCGGAACTCACCGACGAGCAGAAAGACGAGTACGGCGTCGAGCTCGACGTCGATACGATGAAGAAGATCATGGGCGAGAACGCCGCGGAGCTGTACGACATCGATATCGAGGAGAAAAAGCGGCAGTTCCGCGACGACGACATCACGGAACGGTTCGACCTCGAGTCCCACTACGGCGGCGATGCGGGGGCCAGGGCGGACTGATGTCGGGGAGCAGTGCAGACCCGACGAGCGATCCCGGAGGTGACCCAGTGGGGGACAGCGGAGGCGATCCGCGCGGGACGCCGGCGGTCAGGGACCGACTGGACCGCGTCGAGGACCCGGAGCTCGCCCGCTCTATCGTCGAACTCGACTATATCGACGCGATCGAGATCGACGGCGGCCGCGTCGAGGTCCGGTTCACGCTCCCGACGGCGTGGTGTTCGCCGGCATTCGCGTGGATGATGGCGACCGACGCTCGCGACGAGGTCGAGGCGCTCGACTGGGTCCGCGAGGCCCGGATCGAGCTGTGCGACCACATGCACGAGACGGAAGTTACGACGGGCGTGAACGCCCGCGACACCTTCGGCGAGACGTTCCCGGACGCCGACGGCGGAGTGGCGGAGGTACGGGCGGCCATCGCCGACAAGGCTCGCGTCTCGACGCAGCGCGAGGCGATCGACGCGCTGCTCGACGCCGGTCTCGACCCCGAGCAGGTCGTCGCCCTCAAACGATCGGACGTCGACATCGCCGGCGAGGAGGCGTACGTCTCGCTTGACGGGCTCTCCGTCGTCGTCGACGCCGACCCGATCGACGACTACCTAGACCGCGCGGCCGAGAGCCGCCACGTGACGGAACCGGAAGACGCGCTGTTTCTCACGCCGGAAGGCGAGCAGATCGAGGCCGACCGGCTCGACCTCGTCCAGAAGCGCTCGCGGCTCGCCACCGTCAATATGGGCGGGCAGGGGGCGGTGTGCGACGCGCTCCATCGGGCCCGACACGGTCCGGAAGGCCCCGGGGCGTAGCCCGCTCGCCGGACCGATATCTGTCATCGGATCGGTCCGAGACCGCTCATTCCGCCGCCGGTACCTCCCGAAGTCCCTTCCTCGTTTGGTTCGCCGTGACCTTCTTTCTCCAGCCCGTGGCGGCCGCGTGCCGCCCACTGGTCTCGGCTCCATCCACAGTCGGGACACTCCCCGTCGCTCCAGTCGAACGGTTCGCCGCAGCCGAGACAGGCGGCCTCTGTGTTCATAGGTCACAGTAAACACGGAACAGCAAAAGCGTTCGCGACGGTCGAGTCCGACGGCGATCCGCTTCGGTCACCGATAGAGGCTCCCCGCTCACCGACCGAAGCCCGTTCGCGAGCCGGACGGATCGCCTCAGTTGGCTCCTCTCGTACGAGCGCCGCCGTCGTCTCGCGGGACGTCACCGTCTCCCTCGCCGACGTGGTTGCGCGCGGTCGCGTACGCCTCACGAACGCGTCGGAACGCCGCCTCGTCACCGCCCTGATCGGGATGGGTCTCCTTGACGCGATCGCGGTAGGCGCGTTTCACCTCGGTGGCGTCGGCGTCGGTCGCCACATCGAGCTCGGCGAAGGCGGCCGCCACGGGATCGCGTCCACCCACGCCGGCGGCTCGTCCGATCCTGTCGGCGGTGCGGCCGGCTCCGCCAACGCGACGGTGGGTCCTTCTGGTCCTCCCGGCCCGGCCGCCCGTCGCCCACTCGGGTTCGATCACGTCGAAGGGGAGCCGCCGGCCGAGCCCGCGGCCGGGCATCTCGTGTTCACAGAGAACGGTGTAGATGCCCTCTCCCTCCAGTCTGAAGTAGTCGTGCGCGTCGAACGTGATGGCGACCCCGCGCTCGGAGAGGTAGAAGGGGACCGTCACGCCGTCGAGCGCGTGGTCCTCGCTGAACTGCTCGCCGATCGCCCGCAGGTACTCGCGGATCTCCCGGCGTCGTCGCTCGTCGCCGGCAGCACCCGAACCGGCGCCGCTGGCGGTACCCGCGGGACCGGCGCTTCCGGCGCCGTCGTTCGGGACTGGACCCACATAGCGGTTCCCGAGGTAGAAGGCGAGCGCGACGAGCCCGGAGGCGACGATGCCGAGCGCGAGGCCCAACACGACCCACGGCGGCAGAAGACGGATGAGCTCGACGACCACGCCCGCAGTTACGGCTCCGCGCGTATCAACCCCTCGGCGGGTTCAGCAGGCGGTTCAAAAAGAGGTGTCGCGCCGAAGCGTCAGATCATTCCCTTCGCTTCGAGCCCGTCGATAATGTCGTCGACGAGCGCCTCGGGGGTGTCGTAGGGGAATTCCTGTTCGTTTCCGAGCTTCGCGGCCAGTTCCATCGCCGTGAGGCTCACGTCGCCGGCCTCGAACTTCGTGGCCGGTCCGTCCGGAAGTGCGGGGACCAGATCCATCTGGTTCTCGACGGGGAAGTCGGCGCCGCCGAAGGCCTCTAAGAACTGTTCGCGGAGTTCCGCTTTCACGTCTGTCATATACCCACTTCCCGGGAGCGAGCGCAAAAGCGTTGCGGAACAACGCTAAACTCGTTGAGGGTTCTCAGATGAGAAACACGGAAACCGGGCGCGCGTTCCGGATCCTGCGGAACTTTGTCGGTGGGGTCGTGAGGGTGAGTATGTCGTTCGAGTTTGATTACGATCTGCTCCGTGAGTTGACTGAGGCCCGAGGCGTCCCGGGATACGAAGACGAAGTCCGCGAGATCGTCCGCCGCGAGTTCGCCGATCGCGCCGACCGCGTTCGCACCGACGCGATGGGAAACGTCGTCGCCACGCTCGAGGGTGACTCTGATTACTCGGTCGCCGTCGCGGCCCACATGGATGAAATCGGCTTCATGGTCCGACACGTCACCGACGAGGGGTTCGTCCAGGTGGATCCGCTCGGTGGGTTCGACGCCCGGGTGCTGCGCGCACAGCGCGTCACCGTCCACGGCGAGGAGGATCTCACCGGCGTCATCGGCTCCGTCCCGCCGCACACGCTCACGGACGAGCAGAAGGAGAAGGATGACGAGGTCTCGGACGTGTTCATCGACGTCGGGCGCGACGCCGAGGCGGTCGAAGAACTCGTCGGCGTCGGCGATCTGGTCACCCTCGATCAGACGACGACCCGCATGGGCGATCGGATCACGGGGAAGGCGCTCGACGACCGGATCTGCCTGTTCGCGACGCTTGAGGCCGCAAAGCGAATCGAGGATCCCGACGTGACGATCCACTTCGCGGCGACGGTTCAAGAGGAGGTCGGGATCCGCGGCGCGACCGCACTCGGCGTCGACATCGACCCCGACCTCGCGATCGCCTTGGACGTGACCGTCGCGAACGACGTACCCCAGATCGGCGAACCGGCCGACGCCGTGACGGAGCTCGGCGAGGGGACCGCGATCAAACTGAAAGACTCGTCGGTGATCACCAGCCCGAAGGTCCACAAGCGGCTCACTGCGGTCGCCGAAGCGGAGGCGATCGATCACCAACACGAGGTGTTGCCCGCGGGCGGCACCGACACCGCCGGGTTTCAGAATACTGCCGGTGCAAAGCCTGTCGGCGCCATCTCGATCCCGACGCGGTACCTCCACACCGTCACCGAAACCGCCGACGGCGACGACGTGGCCGCGACGATCGACCTGCTGACGGCCTTTTTGGAGTCCGAGTCCGGAGAACACGACTACACGCTGTAGAAGAGAACAGGTGTCAGACTGCGGTTCTGGACCGCCGTCGACGCCTCACCGCTCGTCGACGGGAACGAACTCGGACGCTTTGGGACCGGTGTACCGCGCCCGCGGGCGGATGAGGCGGTTGTCCTCCTGGTACTCGACCATGTGAGCGATCCAGCCGCCGGCGCGGCTCATCGCGAAGATAGGGGTGTACATGTCGACCGGGATCCCCAGCGAGTCGTAGACGGATCCGGAGTAGAAGTCGACGTTCGGAGCGATTCCCTTATCAAGCAATCCCTGTTCGGTGAGGTACTCCTCGATTGCGGTGGTGTAGTCGAGCCACTTCGTGTCGCCGGACGACTCCGAGAGGTCACGTAGCTTCTCTTCGAGGATCTTCGCACGAGGGTCTTTGACCTTGTAGACGCGGTGGCCGAAGCCGGGGATGCGCCGACCCTCTTCGCGGGCGTCTTTTACCCACTGTACGGGGTCCTTATCGGAGGCGTCGACCTCCTGAAGCACCTCCATCACGTCTTGGTTCGCGCCGCCGTGGAGGGGGCCGGAGAGTGCGCCGATCCCGCCGGTGACACCGGAGTACACGTCGGCCATCGTCGAGCCGATCACGATCGCGGTGAATGTCGAGGCGTTGAGTCCGTGATCGGCGTGGAGCGTCAGCGCCATGTCGAACGTCTCGGCGCTCACGTCGTCGGGCTCGGTCCCGGTGAGCATGTAGAGGAAGTTCGCGGCGTGTGAGAGGTCGGGGTCGGGCGCGACCGGGTCCTCGCCCTGCCGCGCGCGCTCGAAGGCGGCGAGAAGCGTCGGGATCTTCGCCGTGATCCGGCGGCCCTGCCGGAGCGTCGCGTCGAGATCCTCGGGGTCGGCATCCGACTCCGGCTCGTACGCCGACAGCATAGAGACTGCGGTCCGCAACGCCGCCATCGGGCGTTCGCCGGCGTCGGCGAGCGTCCGGACGGCGTCGAGCGCGTCGTCGTCGACGGCGCGCTCGGCGGCGAGATCCGCGGTGAAGGCATCGAGCTCCTCACGCGTCGGCAGCGAGCCGCGCCACAGGAGGTACAGCACCTCCTCGTAGCTCGCACCGCGAGCGAGGTCCTCGATGTCGTACCCACGGTACACGAGCTTGCCGACCTCGCCGTCGACGTAGCTCAGATCCGACTCCGCGACGAGGACGCCTTCGAGCCCGCGTTTTAACTCGTCTGACATGGAGGAAAGTTCCGACCACCACCAAAAAAGCGTTATCTTTCAGGAGGAATACGCACGACGATCGACGAACCGCTTCGCGTCGAACGACGGCGTTGCGTCGTTCGGTTTTCCAAAACTGTAGCGGCGAACCGCGGCAGTTGCGCCCGAGACGGGCACGGAAACGCGACAATCAGCGAGTCGGCCCAGCTATCAGCGAGCCGGAACGACCGTTACGGTCCGCTTCCGGTCGATTGCGTCCTCCAACTCTTCGGCGATTGCGGAGCCGCGGGAGACCTGCACCTCGCCGCCGCGCCCGACGGTGGCGGTGAAGAGGTACTCGCCGTCCGCGCGCACCTCGACCGTCTCCCCGACGCCGGCGTCGACGGCGATGACGACGTGTCGAGAGGTGATCTCGGGGGTCACAACGGTGCCGCGCTCCTCTCCGACCTGCCCGCCCTGACCGTCTCCCTGTCCGTTCGCGCCGCGCCCGTCGCCGCCCGAACCGCCCTCGCGGCCGCCGGGCTTCTGGTCGTGAGTGCGGACGTCGATCTCGATCCCAAGGCGGTTCTCGATGTCGCTGATGCGGCCGCCGCCCTTACCGATGACGGTGCCGATGTCCCCCTCAGAGACGTACACGATCGCCTTGTTGTTCCCCTTGAGCTCGACGTCAACGTGGCCGTGTGCGACCGACCGAATCTCGCGTTCGATCTCCTGTTTCGCGATCCGGCCGACGCCGGTCTCCGCCTCGCCCTCACCGTCCTCGTCGTTCAGCGGAACCGTGACGACCTGCCGGTTGAACGTGTATATCTCGTACTCCGGCCGACCCGTCTCGAAGTTCGACACCTGGATGACCGGCCGCGCGAGGTCTTCGGCGGTGAGCCCCGCAGGCACCTTCACCTCGGTGGTCACGTCGTAGACGGTGTGGACCTCGCCAGCCTCGATGTACACCACGGTGTCGACGATCTGCGGGATCATCCCGAGCTCGACCCGGCCGACGAGCCGCTGGAGCGCGTCGATGGCGCGGGAGGCGTGGACGACGCCGACCATCCCGACGCCGGCCATCCGCATGTCCGAGAACACCTCGAAGTCGTTCGTCTTCCGCACCTCGTCGTAGATGGTGTAGTCGGGGCGAACCAACAGGAGGGAGTCCGCCGTCTTCTCCATCTGGCCGCCGAGCGCGCCGTACTGGGTGATCTCCGGACCGACCTGCAGGTCCCGCGGCTTCTCCATCGTCTTGACCGCGTAGTCGTTGTCGTTCAGGAATTCCGCGACCGCCTGCGCGAACGTCGACTTCCCGGCGCCGGGGGATCCGGAGATGAGCACGCCGCGTTTCTGTTCGAGGAACCGCTCGCGGAGCTCGTCGGCGAACTCGTAGTCGTCGAGCGTCGTTTTCGCGATGGGGCGGACGGCCGTGATCTCGATCCCGTCAGCGAACGGGGGTCGCGCAACGGCGATCCGGTAGTTACGGAACTGGACGATGTCCATCCCGTCGTCGGAGAGTTCGATGAACCCATCGGTGGACTGGCGGGCCAGATCGACGATGGCGGTGGCCCACTCGTCCATCTGCTCCTCGCTCGTCTCCTCTTCGTCGATGACGACGTACCGCATCTCGCCGAGCGCTCCCCGCTTCGCCTTCGGCTTCGTCCCCGTCTTGAGGTGGACCGACATCGTCTCGTCGGTGAAGAACTCCAGAATCGGCAGCTCGTCGACGACGCCGCGGGCGACCGGCTCGACGTACTCGACGTCGATCCCCTTCGCGCGGGCGACCTCGGCCTGTACGATGTCGCTGGAGAGGAGCGTGGCGTCGTAGTCGTCGGCGACCTCGCGTATCAACGCGTCCACGTCGCCCTTGTGGGCGCGCGAGCGGGCGTCGCCGTCGGCTCGCTCGCCGACGTACTCCAGTTCGATCGTCCCCTCGTCGGCGTAGTCGGCGAGCCGTTTGAGCTCGCTCAATCCGTCCCAGCCCGATTCGAGCCCGTCATTGGCCTGCGACTCCAGCTCGCCGACGACGGCCTCCGGGATCAGCACCCGCGCCGCCGCGTAGGTCCCGTCCTCGACCCGTTCGGACACGCGGCCGTCGACGACCGCACTGGTGTCCGGTACTACGTTCATACCGTGAGTCCGGGCGGGAACCGTATAAGCGTGTTCGACCCGGACGGTACCCTTGCGCGACTGGTCGGGCCGACCTCACGACCGATCGCGACGTTATCGACTCGACGACTCAGTCGCCGGCTGCCGCGACCGACTCCCGGTCGGCCTTCAGGCGTCGAGCATACTCGGTGAAGTTGTCGAAGAGCGGCTTCGCCTCGCAGGCGTCGTCGTACGCCTCGGGCGTAATCGCTTCTAACACCGCGTCGACGCGGGCGTCGCCGAGCCGCTCGCGTTTCCCCTCCGTGACCTCTCGTGCCGTCTTGAGATCGTACTCCGGGTGGAACTGCACGCCCCAGCAGTGGCCGTCGCGGAACGCGTGGACGCCGTGGTCGTTCTCGCCGATCAGGCTCGCATTCGGCGGGAGATCGACGACCGCGTCGCCGTGGGTCGTGAAGACGGTGAACTCCTCGTCGACCCCCGCGAACAGCTCGTCGTCGCTGCGGTGGCGTACTTCGTTGTACCCGATCTCGAAGCCGTCCATCCCGGCGACGCGCCCGTCGAGCGCCTCCGCGAGTACCTGGTGGCCGTAACAGACGCCGAGCACCGGGAGGCCGGCGTCGGCGGCCTCGGCGACGTAGTCGACGAGCGACGGGATCCACTCTTCGTCCCAATAGACCGACGAGCGCGACCCGGTGACCACGACGCCGTCGAACTCGGTGTGGTCGGGAAGGTGGCCGTCGCTGGCCGAGAATTCGACGAGGTCGGCGTCGACCTCCCGTCGGAAGTTCCGCCGGGTGTTCGCGCCGTCGTGGGCGGCGTTCAGCAGGGCAAACCGGAGACGTGTCATTGGACGCTCCGAGGCGCGACGGGGCAAAAACGGTTGCGGCGGCGGGAAGCGCTACCGGCGTCGATGAGCGGTGGTGTCGGGTCGGCCGGCTATCTCGATCACTCCGAGAACGGGTCTGCGGCGTGCTCCGCGAGCCAGCCGACGAGAGTGTCGTTGACCGCGGCGGACGCCTCCACCCCGACGAAGTGGCGCGCGCCAGCGACCGCGTGAAGCTCCCCGCGCGGGAGCCCCCCAGCGAGCCCCTCCGCGGCCGGTTTCGGACACACGGTGTCCTCGGTCCCGTGGACGACGAGGGTCGGCGTCGTGAGCTCGTACAGGCGGTCCGAGAGGTCGAACCCCTCGATCGCGGCGCAGTGGGCCTCGAACGTCTCGCGGTCGGCGTCCTCGCCGAGTCGCCACTCGACGATCCGCGAGAGCACGTCGGGATGGCGCTCCCGGAACGAGTCCGAGAGCAGTCCGTTCAGGGAGCCCTCGACCGCCGCCGGGTCCGACGGGTCGGCCCACACGCCGGCGGGGTTGTAGTCGTCTCCCGCGGGCGGCGTCCCGATGACCGAGAGGCTCGCCGGACGCGACGAGGCGAGCGCGTACGCGAGCGCGACCATCCCACCGAGGCCGTACCCGACGAGGTGCGCGTTCCGGATCCCCTCCGCGGCACACACCGCGTCCACGTCGCTCGCGAGCGCTTCGACCGTGTACGGCCCCGGTGGCGCGTCCGATCGACCGACACCCCGCGTCTCGGGCGTGATCACCGTGTGTGGGCCCGCGAGCGCGGCGTGTTGCCAGCCGAACTGCCACGCGCCGAGCCCCACGTCGCCACAGAACACGACCGCCTCGTCGGGGTCGCCGGCGTCGGGAGCGTCCACCTCGTACCGGATCTCGACACCGGCGTTGTTCGCGTGAGGCATGGTGAACTTGCGGGAAGCCGTCAGGCCTCCTGAAGGCTGCGAAGAACGTCCGGTGCCGCGTCGAGCGCGTCGTCGAGCGCGTCCGCGTCCGGGCCGCCCCCCTGCGCGAAGTCCGGCGGGCCACCGCCGCCGCCGCCGACGCGGGCGGCGAGCTCCGAGACCACCTGTCCGGCGTTCACGTCGACACCATCGGGGACACCGACGACGAAGCTCGCGGAGCCGTCTGCCCCGCTGCCGACGACCGCCACCTTCCCGTCGTCGACGTGAGCGTTCGCGGTCGCGCGCAGCTCGTCCGCGTCGCCGTCGAGCCGCTGTATCACCGCGGTCACGCCGCCGATCTCGACCTCCTCTGCGTCGGCGCCGCCGGACGCACGCGCCGCCGCAAGCTCCTCTTTGAGCGACTCGATCTCTTTGCCGCGCCCCTTCCACTCCTCGAAGAACCGCTCGGCCGTTTCGGGCACGTCGAGCGGGTCGACGTCGAGGGCTCTGGCCGCGTCGTACAGCGCGTCTTCCGTGCGCTGGGTCGCCTCGACGGCGGCACCGCCCGCCGCGAACACGATCCGTTCGACGCCGTCTTGGACGGGCTCCGTCTTCAGCACTTTCACCGCGCCGATCTCGCCGGTGCGCTCGACGTGGGTGCCGGCACAGGCCTGCACGTCCTCGTCGCCGACGTGGATCAGGCGGATGTTCGTTCCCGGCGGGACGCCGCCCTGATAGAGGTCGAAGCCGTGTTCGGACTCCGCCTCGTTGCGGTCGGGCCACTCCTGTCGCACCGGCACGTCGTCGCGGACGAGCGCGTTTGCGACGCGCTCGATCTCTTTGACTTGTTCGCGAGTGATCCGCTCGAAGTGGCGGATGTCGAGCCGGGAGGAGTCGATTCCTTTCTGTGCGCCCGCCTGTCGAACGTGATTGCCGAGCACCTCGCGAGCCGCGTGGCCGATCAGGTGGGTCGCGGTGTGGTGCGCGCGGAGCCGGTCACGGCGGTCGCCGTCGACCTGCCCGCGGACGAACTCTCCCTTCCCGGGGTCGGCATCGGTGCGATGGAGCACGACGCCGTTGCGCTCCTGTACGTCGACCACGTCGACGGTCGTCTCGCCGGCGGTGAGCTGGCCCCTGTCGGCCGGCTGGCCGCCGCCCTCGGGATAGAACATCGTCTGGTCTAAGACCACGTCGTATCCCTCCTCGAGCTCAAACACGTCGAGGACGACCGCCTCGAACTCGGTGCGTCCTTGGTCGTCGTAGAACAGCTTCTCCGTCTCGGGGAGATCGTCGAAGCGGTCGTCGCGCTCGGCTGCCGCCTCGTCGCCGTCCGCCTCCTCGTGCCGGTCGGCGACGAGCGCGTAGAAGTCGTCCGGCACGTCGACGGTCGCGCCTCGCTCGGCGGCGATGTCGGCAACCATGTCCGGCTGAATCCCGTGGGAGTCGTACAGCTCCAAGAGCACCTCCGTTGGGATCGGTTCGTCCGTGCCGGCGTACTCGTCCGCGAGCGATTCGACCTTTCGGGAGCCGCGTTCGAGCGTCTTGCGGTACTTCCGCTCCTCGGTGCGGACGATCTCGCGGATCGTGTCGCGGTTCTCGTAGCCGAGCCGCTCGGCCTGCATGTCGACCAGCTCGTCGAGCGGGGCGTCGATCCCGATCTCGTCGACGAGCCGCTTCGTGCGCCGCAGGACCATCCGGGCGAGGTAGCCCGTCCCGACGTTCGAGGGGACAATCCCGTCGCCGAACATGTACGCGAGCGTCCGCGAGTGGTCGGCAATCGCGTAGATCGATTCGAGCGGTTCGACCAGCTCACGGAGCCGGTTGACATCGACGTCGAGCCGATCGGCGATCTCGCCGCGGGCGGCCTCCACATCGTCGACATCGTCGATGTCGAGTCGGCCGGAGAGCTTCGCCGCCCGGTGGACGAGCTTCTGTTCTGCCTCCGTGTGTTCAATCCCCGCGTTCTCCTTGAGGAAGTCGATCGCGTCGGGGTAGACGGCCTCGTACACCGTCGCCGTCCCCTGACTCATCCACGTCCACCGTTCGAGCCCGTACCCGGTGTCGACGATGTACGTGTCCATAAAGGAGTACGTGTGCCCGTCCTTCATCTCGTAGTCGCCGTCGGGGTCCCGCTCCATGCACATGAAGACGAGCGTCGCCAGCTCGGCTCCCTTATAAATGACCTCGATGGCGGGGCCGGCGTTCCCGCCGCCGACCCACGGGTCCTCGATGTAGGTGATATCCTCTAGATCCGCGCCCAAGCTCTCGAACAGCTTGTCGCAATACTCAACAGTCTCGTCTTTCCAGTACACCTCGCCGTGGTAGGCGTACTCGTCCTCGGCGACCTCCTCGCGCGTGTTGAACGCGTGGTGGGCCATCATCTCGAAGGCCATCGTGTGGCGGCCCGTCTTCCCCACGTTGTCGATGTCCTGCATCCGGATACAGGGCTGTGAGATGGTGAGGGGGTTCGCGGGCGGCGGGGTCTGTCCCGACGTGACGAGCGGCTGGAAGTCGTAAATCGACGCCTGCGTCAGGAGTACGTCGTCGCGCCAGCGGTTCGCGGCGACCGGATACGGGTCGATTCGCTCGTGGCCATGCTCCTCGAAGAATGAGAGGAACGCCTCTCGCATCTCGGACAGTGAGTAAGCCTCCGGGAACCCCGGGTCGTCGATGAAACTGTAGTCCTCACAGGGTGGCTCGCCGCACAGTTCGCGGTCGGCGTCGCGGGTCCAGAAGTGCGCGCCACAGGAGGGACACTCCTTCCGCTCAAACCCCTCCTCCTCGAAGTAATCGAGGCGGTACTCCGCTTCGAGATCGCTCATTACAGGAACGTGGCCCGTGTTCCTCCAAAAGGGTTCCGGGGTGTCTCGCGACCCGCTCTACACGCGTACAGTGGTATCACTTCTCCCCCAACAGGCCGATCCTCGATTCCGGAGAAACAGATGACGGAAGGAAAATTTATCCGCGCTCCAGTCTTGCTCATCTGTATAGTGAACACCGAGCCCAGCGGGCGGTCGTCCGTCCTCGTTCTCGCTGGCGACGCGGACGAGGCGGCCGACGTGGCCGACGCGTTGGAAAGCGCCGACGCCGCTCCCGCACCCGTCGACGGCTCCCCCCGACCTTCCGTCGACGACGCCGTCTCCCCCACCTCCGTCGACGACCTCGCGACCACGGACGTGGCTATCGTCCTTGACGCCGAGGGACTCGACGCGATCCGTGGTCAGAACCGGTCGTGCCGTGTGGTCGCGTTCGTTGACGACCCCGCCACAGAGCCAGCAACCGATCCCCTCGTCGACGTGATTGCGACCACGCCGGCGGATCTCGATGCGACGCTCCGCTGGTTCGCGGCCAGAGGCGAGTCCGGCATCGACCGCGACGACCCGACGCGAACGCCTTCGCGGATCGAGCAGCTCAACGCAGAGGTGACCCGCCTCGCGTCGGTCAGGTCGATAGAGGGGGCTCACCGAACCGCGATCGCCGTCGCCGCCGAAGTGTTCCCGCGGTACCACTGCGTCGTCGGCGTCCGCGACGGGGAGTGGGTCGAACCGATCGCGACCTCGTCCGGGGTCTCGATCGACGACTGTAACCGCGTTCGAGTCGGGCGCGGCTCGGCCGGAACTGCGATCGATACCGGCGATCCGGTGATCGAGTCCCGAACGATAGGCGAGGCCCCCTACGACGCGCTTCTCTCGCTTCCGGTCGGCGACGAGACGGTACTCCAGCTCGCGGCCGACGAAGACGATGGGTTCGACGCAGGTGACCGCCGCCTCGCGGAGCTGCTCGCGTCCCACGTCGAGGAGACGCTCGACAGGATCCGCGCCGACGAAGCGCTTCGGACCGAGCGGGACCACCTGCTCGCGCTGTTCTCGAACGTCCCCGACCCGGCGATCGCCTACGACTACGTCGACGGCGAGCCGATCGTTCACCGAGTCAACGACGCGTTCGAAGAGACGTTCGCCTACGACGCCGATCGCGTGGTCGGCGAGTCCGTCGACGACTATATCGTTCCCCCCAGCGACGAGGCCGAAGCCGAGGCCGTGGAACTCAACGAGCGGCTTCAGTGCGGCGAAAACGTCAGACGCGAGGTGACCCGCGAGACCGCTGACGGCCTTCGACACTTCATCCTCCACGTCGTGCCGATCCGGCTCGACGCCGAGAACGTCTCCGGATACGCTATCTACACCGATGTGACGGAGCGACGTGAGCGCGAGGCGGCGCTCCGCAGACAGAACGAACGGCTCGACGAGTTCGCAAGTATCGTCTCCCACGACCTCCGAAACCCGCTTTCCGTCGCAGAGGGATACGTCACCCTCGCGAACGAGACCGGCGAGATCGCCCATCTCGAGAAAACCCTGGAGGCGCTGGACCGCATGGACGAGCTCGTCGGCGACCTGCTCTCGCTGGCCCGACAGGGAGAGGCGGTCGGCGAGACCGAACCCGTCTCGATCGAGGCGATCGCGAGGGACGCGTGGGAGAGTGTCGACACCGACGGCATCGAGCTCGTCGTCGACGGCGACGTGACGATCGATGCAAGTCCGACCCGGACGCGAGAGCTGCTGGAGAACGTGTTTCGAAACAGCGTGGAGCACGGCCGGCGCTCCTCAGGTGGGAACGACGGCGGCGACGGCAAGCCGCTTACGGTGCGCGTCGGCGACACTGCGTTCCGCGGCGACGACGGGACAACGGGGAGCGGCTTCTTCGTCGAAGACAACGGTTGTGGGATCCCCGAGGGCGAGCGCGACCGCGTGTTCGAGAGCGGATTCACGACCGAGGAGGGCGGGACCGGCCTCGGGCTCGCGATCACGAAGCGGATCGCCGACGCGCACGACTGGCAGGTGCGCGCGCTCACCGGCGAGTCCGGCGGGGCGCGGTTCGAGTTCAAAACGTCGTGACCGCGGCGGCTCCGCCTGAAGAGACCGACCCCACCGACTCCGCCCCGCCAACTGCTCCGGTCCGAAACGACCTTACGCCGCGCGCTCGCCTCTCCGGTATATGGTCGAGAACGTCGTCTATCCCGCGTACTTCGACGCCGACCGATCGCGGTCGGAAGGGCGTCGTGTCCCGATGGATCTCGCGATCGAGGAGCCGACGGTCGACGAGATCGCGAAGGCAGTCCAACAGGTTGGGTACGACGCGGTGATCGAACGCGAGAAAACCTACTCTCGGGAGTTCAAGCCGCGAGGCGCGGTGGTCGTCCGAGGGACCGAGGACACCGCGAAAAACGACCTCGTGCAGGCGATCGCCGCCTACCTCGGGGTCATCCGGGAGTGACGATGCGCCGCGTTGGTACCGTCGTCCGCACCGCCGGCGGGCTCGCAATCGCACGCACCGAGGCGGGCGCTGAGCCGCCGCGGATCGGCTCGTCCGTAGTTGACGAGTCGCTTGCGACGGTCGGGCGCGTCGTCGACGTGTTCGGCCCCGTCGATCGCCCCTACGTGGCGGTGACGCCGAACGACGACGACCTCGCCGCGCTCGTCGGTGGGAAACTATACGCGCGCTGACTCAGTCCCCGGCCGTCGCTTCCCCGGCCGTCGCTTCCCCGGCCGTCGCTTCCTCTTTTACGACGTCGAAGTCCGCCAGCGTCTTCGTCGAGCGGACGAGCCGCTCGGAGACGACCAGCTTCTCCGTGCGGTCCAGCCGCGCCCAATCGATCTCCGCGGGCGGCGACTCCTCGAACGCACGGAACTGCTGAAACACCGCGTCGTTGACGAACCGCTCGAACGAGCCGCAGTTTGGACACGTCACCGAGAGGTGCGACGTGTCGAACTCCCGGCTCACGGTGTGTTCCAGACAGTTCAGACAGCGGTACGCTCGTTTCCTACTCATACCGGATCGACGCGCCGGACGCGGGAATACCTGCGGGTACCGGACGGACGGTCGAGCCGAACGGAACCGAGAAGCGGGAGCGGACCGCGAGGCCGCTAGAACAGCGCCGACGCCGCGGCCTCGGCGGTCTCGATGACCGGTCCGAAGCCGGGTAAGAGTAGCACCGTCGCGACCGCCGCGAAGATGACCGCGGCGTACAGCCCGGTCGGCCGCACGTCGATCACGTCCAGCGAGCTCGACGACGCGGGGTCGTCGATGAACAGCGCCTTCACGACCCGGCTGTAGTAGTACAGCGAGACGACGCTGTTGACGGCACCGAACGCCGCCAGCCACAGGAAGCCGTTGTCGATGGCTCCCATGAACAGGAAGTACTTCGAGAAGAACCCGGCGAAGGGCGGCAGCCCGGCGAGCGAGAACATGAACACAGCCATCGCCGTCGAGGCGACAGGCGCGCGCCGCGCGAGCCCGGCGTAATCCTCGAAGGTCCGGCCGACGCCCCACCGCTCCGCCATCGCGACGAAGAGGAACGCGCCGGTGTTCATGAACCCGTAGACGAGCAGGTGCGCCATCGCCGCGCCCATCACGGCGCCGTTTGCGCTCCCTCCTTGCGAGAGCGCCGCGACGCCGATGAGCGCGTAGCCCGCGTGTCCGATGGAGGAGTATGCGAGCATCCGCTTGACCTCCTCCTGAACGGCCGCCGCGAAGTTACCGAGCGTCATCGTCACGGCCGCGAGCACGCCGAACGCCAGCACCCAGTCGATGCCGGCGGCAAGCGACGCGCCCACCGGGAACGCCTCGGTGAACAGACGGAACGCGACCACGAAGCCGGCCGCCTTCGAGGCGGACGAGAGGAATGCGCTCACCGGTGCGGGCGCACCCTCGTATGCCTCCGGTGCCCAGAAGTGGAACGGGACGGAAGCCGTCTTGAACGCGACGCCGCCGAGGATCATTACGATCCCGAGTCCGGCGACGCCAGCGAGGCCGTCAAGCGAGCCGATCCCCTCGGCGACGTCACCGAGTAGCAGCGATCCGGTCGCCGCGTACACCAGCGAGATTCCGAACAGGAAAATCGCTGAAGAGAGCGCCCCGATGAGGAAGTACTTCATCCCCGCCTCGACGCTCCCGCGGTCTCGCTTGAGGTACGCGACGAGCACGTACGACGGCAGCGACACCATTTCCAGAGCGACGAAGACGACCGCGAGCGAGTTCGCGGCCGCGAGCAGCGCCATCCCGGTCGCCGCGAACACGACGAGCGAGTAGAACGCCGCTGGGTTCGTGTGGTCGTGGAAGTAGTCGTGGGCTGCGACGACGACCAGCGCCGTCACGGACGCGAAGATGGCGGTGAAGAACAGCGCCATCGTGTCCACTTTGATCGCCTCGGCGAACAGAGTGATCGCGCCGCCGGTGTCCGCACTCCCGGTGCCGGAGACGACCAGCCAAACGCTCGCCGCGAGCGCGGCGAGCGATCCGAGTGCGCCGACGACCGCCATCGAGGTGTTCGACCGCGCGTCGGGGCTGATGGTGTCGACGAGCAGCAGCGCGAGTCCCGTGAAGGCGAGCAGGAAGACGGGCAGTAGCGCCGCCATCTGCGGAAGCGTGTTAACCATCGACGGTCACCCCCTCGACCACGGGAACGGCGGCATCACGTATCATCTCGAAGAAGATGTCGGGTGCCACGCCGAGCACGATGATCGCCACCAGAAGCACCGCGAGCGGGGCGACATCGTGGAACGGCGCGGGACCCACGTCGTAGTCGGTTTCGAGCTCGAAGGGCCCGAACAGCGTGCTCTGCATCGCCGACAACAGGTAGCCGGCGACGATGACGATACCGAACATCGCGAGCGCCGTGAAAATCGGCGCGTACGGAAGCGCCGGGGCGGCAAACGAGCCCACGAAGATGAAGAACTCCCCGGCGAAGCCGGCCATCAGCGGGAGCCCCATGTACCCGAACGCGCCGGCGACGAGGATGCCCACCGCGACGGGCATCCGGTCGGCCATCCCGGACATGTCGCCGACCATTCGCGTGTGCGTCGCGTTGTAGATGACGCCGACGGCCATGAACATCAGCCCCGAGATGAGGCCGTGTGCGACCATCTGGAACGTCGCGCCGCCGACGCCGTACTCGGTGAACACGATCAGTCCAAGGATGACGTACCCCATCGACGAGACGGAGGAGTACGCGACGATCCGCTTGAGGTCTTTCTGACCCAGCGCCAACATCGCACCGTAGATGACGCTAATGACAGCGATAGCAGCGATCGGGACCGCGAGTGCGGACGCCTGCTCCGGGAGCATCGTGAAGTTGAACCGGAGCAGTGCATACGTCCCCATCTTCAGGAGCACGCCCGCCAGCAGCACCGACACCGGCGTCGGCGCCTCCACGTGAGCGTCGGGGAGCCACGTGTGGAACGGAACGATCGGGACCTTCACCGCGAACCCGAGGAACATCGCGAGGAACGCGATCATCGCGATCCGGTCCGGCGAGATGCCGAACCACGTTCCGAGACCGCCGTCAGCGATCGCCTGCGTGATCTCCGGCAGCGCGAACGAGCTCACGGAGTCGCCGAGCGCGAACGTCAGCGACATGAAGCCGATGAACATCAACAGCGACGCCGCGTTCGTGTACACGAAGAACTTGATCGCGGCGTACTTCCGGCGGGGACCGCCCCAGATACCGATGAGGAAGTACATCGGCACGAGGACGGCCTCCCAGAAGACGAACCAGAGGAAGAAGTCGAGCGCGGTGAACACGCCGAGCAGGTTCGCCTCCATGAACAGCATGAGCCCGTAGAACTGGCTCTGGCGGGCGTCGATCGGCGTCCACGCGCTGACGATCGCGAGCGGAACGAGGAACGTCGTGAGCACGACGAGCGGGAGGCTGATCCCGTCGACGCCGACGAACCACGACACGGTCCGTCCGCCGACCTCCAACCACTCGATCTGGGTCGCATAGGCAATATCACCGCCCGTGAGGGCGTTGCCGGCGCTTTCGAAGCCGGACCAGAGGTACAGCGAGCCGGCGAACGGAAGCAGGCTGAACGCGAACGCCAGCCGCCCGGCCCACTCATTCGGGGCGAGCAGCACGAGGAGTGCGGCCACGAACGTGACGCCGATGAGGGCTTCGATCATCACAGGAACCACCCCCCTGTCACGCCGAGCGCGAGAAGCAGCGCGATGAGCCCCAGCGTGAGCAGCATGGCGTACTGCGAGACCACGCCGCTCTGGAGCCGGCGGACCCGGCTCCCGCCGAAGAGACTCACCGACGAGACGCTGTTGACGACGCCGTCGATGATACCTTGATCGAAGGTGTTAGCGCCACCGGCGATATCCTCTGTGCGATACGCGAGCCATACCTGCAGTTCGTCCAAGTAGTAGTTGTTGTACAGCACGTCTTTGATCCCGCCGAGCTTCGCCGTATGCTCCGTCGGCGACGGAACGTTGTAGAGCCGCCACGCGACCGTGAGGCCGGCCAGCGCTAAGCCGAGCGAAACAGCCGCGCCGACGAGCACCGTACCGACCTCGCCGCCGACAAGGGACCCGCTACTGTACGGGCCCAGATCCGCGTAGTGGTGCGAGGAGAGCCCCTCGATGCCGCCCCACTCGTTGTCGAGCCAGCGGTGGAGGATGTCGATCCCCTCCAGTCCGAGGACCTTCTGAACCGGCACCATGTTGATGAACCCGGTGACGACCGCGAGCGTGCCCAGCACAGTCAGCGGCCCCTTCACGTTCCAGCGAACGGGTTCGGGGTCGCGTGCGGTCTCGCTCCGGGGCTCGCCGTGGAACGTCAGGAACACCATTCGGAAGGTGTAGAAGGCGGTGACGGGCACCGCGAGCAGTCCCATCAAGTAGCCGCCAAGCAGCAGCGGGTCGTTGAGCCCGTGGACAAGCGCCTCGTAGAGGATCTCGTCTTTCGACCAGAAGCCGGCGAACGGGAAGATGCCCGCGAGCGCGAGCGAACCCGCCAGGAACGTGTAGTACGTCACCGGCATCTTCGATTTGAGTCCGCCCATATCCCACATGTCCTCGTTGTGGTGCATCGCGATGATCACCGCGCCGGCGCCGAGGAACAGCAGGGCCTTGAAGAACGCGTGGGTCGTCAGGTGGAAGACCGCCGCAACGTACCCGCCCGCGCCGAGCGCGAGCATCATGTACCCGTACTGTGAGATGGTGGAGTACGCGAGCACCTGCTTCAGTTCGTCTTTCACGAGCCCCATCGTCGCCGCGAACAGCGCGGTGAAGCCGCCGATGAAAGCGATAACCGCGAGCGCTGTCGGCGACAGCGCGTAGAAGCCGTACATTCGCGCGACGAGGTAGACGCCCGCCGCGACCATCGTCGCGGCGTGGATCAGCGCGGAGACGGGCGTCGGGCCCTCCATCGCGTCGGGGAGCCACGTGTGCAGCGGGAACTGCGCAGATTTCCCGACGACGCCGCCCAACACAAGCAGGCCGACGACCGTCAGCCACGTCTGCAGTTCGACTCCGCCGGGTGTCCACGCGACCGATCCGGAACCGTTGAGCGCCGCGTCGGCGAGCGCGGGGAACGACCCCTCACCGGCGAACTGTGCGGTGCCGAACGTCGCGAGCACGGCGACGACGCCGATCAGGAAGAAGTAGTCCCCGAACCGCGTGACGAGGAACGCCTTCTTCGCCGCCGACGGCGGGCCGGGCTCTCGGAAGTTGAAGCCGATGAGCAGGTACGAGCAGAGCCCGACCAGCTCGAAGAACATGAACGCCATCAGCAGGTTGTCGGCGACGACGAACCCAAGCATCGAGGCCGTGAACAGGCCGAGCCCGGCGTAGTACCGGGGCAGCCCCGTCTCGCCCTCGTCGTTCATGTAGCCGAGCGAGAACACGTGGACCAGAAGCGCCACGAGCGTCACGATGACGAGCATGAGCGCCGATAGGGGGTCGATCAGAATACCGAATGACAGCTCGACATCCGTCGGACCGATGCCGCCCGCGCTCGCCCACGTGTAGAGCGTACGGTTCGCCGCCTCCCCGCCTGCGACCGTCGCGAGCACCCACAGCGAGAGCAGGAACGATCCTGCCGTCGCCGCGATGCCGCCGAAGGCGCCCCCCTTCGGGAGATACTTCCCGACACCGAGGGCGATCAGGAACGAGAAGAACGGGAGGAGAACGATCGCCGGAACGTATGAGAACACATCTATCATGTTACCACCTCATCTCCGTTGGAACGGTCACGTCGGTGACCCCGAAGTTACGGTACAACACGAGGATGATGCCGATCCCGATCGCGACCTCCGCGGCCGCAAGCGCGATGACGAACAGTGCGAACACTTGCCCCGTGAGATCGCCGTAGTACAGCGCGAACGCGACGAAGTTGATGTTCGCGGCGTTCATCATGAGCTCGATACTCATCAGGAAGTACAGCGCGTCTCGCCGCGTGAGCACTCCGAACAGGCCGATACAGAACACCCCGGCGGCGAGCAGCAGGTACCACTGGGGCGGGATCGAAGAAGCGACGGCGGTCATTGCCGCTCACCTCCCTCGCGCCCGCCGTCGGTGAGCACAGTGCTCATCGCGGAGACGATGGAGCCGTCCTTCTCGCGTTTCGCCAGGTAGATGGCGCCGTCGACGGCCACGTCGAGCGCGACCGCCGCGATCAGGAACGCGGCGAGGAAGCCCTCGGACGGCACCGAGCCGAGCTCGTACTCGCTGAGGTTGAAGAGTGCGTACCCAATGTTGTGGACGATCGACGCGTCCGCCGGGAACGCAGCAACTTCGCCGAAGTCGGCCGACAGCACCGTCAGTGCCATGATGGCGAACAGGAGTCCGACCGCGACTGCGGGCACGAGACGCCCGCGGCTCCGGGAGTCGTCGTTACTCATGCGCTATTCACCTCCGTTTCCGTGTCCGATCGCGTGAGCATCACGGCGAACGTGACGAGAATCAAGACCCCGCCCACGTAGACGAGGATCTGCATGGCGGCGATAAACTCCGCCTGCAGCATCACGTAGTGCACCGCAACGCTCGTCAGGGCACCGCCCAGAAGCAACGCGGCGTGGAACACGTCGCGCGCCAGGACGACCCCGAGGCCGAACGCCAGCGTGACCGCGGCGAACAGCCCGAACGCGATGGTAGCATAAACCATTGTGTTTGTCTCCTATGAGAGTCCCTTTGAAGATTTCGAGACGCGCCCGTTACTGGTAGTCGACCTCGCCGTCTCCCTCCCCGATCCACGCGCCGCGATCGGGGTTCCGGGACTCCAGCGGGTCGATTCCCTTGTACCACGGGACGTTCTTGAGCTGTTCTTTGTTGAACACGAAGTCGTCTTTCGTGTCCGCGGTGAACTCGAAGTTCTGTGTCAACAGGATGGCGTCAACGGGACAGACCTCCTCGCACAGTCGGCAGTAGATGCACTGCCCGATGTGGAGGTTGTACTGCTCGCCGTTGCGTTGGTCGTCCTGAACGATCTGAATCGTGTCGTTCGGGCAGACGTTTTCACACTGCCGACACCAGATACACCGCTCCTGGCTGAACTTGTGGACGCCACGGAAGCGCGGACTCACCTCGGGCGCTTCCTCCGGGTATTCCACCGTGAACGTCTTCCCGTCCAGCGCGTGTTTCATCGTCGTCGCCATCGATTTCATGAGTCCGATCATATCAGGCGATCACCCCCACGATTACGGCCGTGAGCACCAGGTTCGCGAACGACAGCACTAACATCCCTTTCCAGCCGATCTCGATCAGCTGATCGATCCGGACGCGAGGGATTGCCGCGCGGGCCCACTGCGTGAACAGGAAGAAGCCCCAGACCTTCACCACGAACCAGATGAAGCTGATGCTCTCCGGGCCCGGACCGGACGCGCCGCCGAGGAACACCACGGAGAGGATCGCACCGCCGAGGAAGATGTGGACGAACTCGCCGAGGTAAAACAGGACGAAGTACGCCGATGAGTACTCCGTCTGGTACCCCCCGACAATCTCCGTCGGTGCCTCGGGGATGTCGAACGGATTCCGCCCGATCTCCGCCATGTTCGCCGTGAGGAACAGCACGAACGCGAACGGGTTCACGAACGCGAACCACGCCGGGATGTCGAAGCCGGCGATCGTCACGAGCGTCTCCGTCTGCGCCCCGACGACACCGCTTATCTGGAGCGTCCCTGCGAAGACCACGACCGACATCGCGGTGACGATGAGCGGGATCTCGTACGCGAGGTTCTGCGCGACGGCGCGGAGCCCGCCGAGAAGCGAGTACTTGTTGTTCGACGCGTAGCCGGCCATCACCAGCGAGACTGAAGCGATGGAGGCGAACGCGAACACCAGCGCCAGCCCGACTTCGGGGTCGGCGAGGTGAATGTTCAGCGGGCCGATCTGGCCCATCGGGATCACGGAGAACCCGAGCATCGCCGACGCCGGCAGGAGGATCGGAGCGATATCCCACGTCGGGCGGTCGACCCCCTCGGGGATGATAAGCTCCTTCGCGAGCAGCTGGACGGCCGCCGCCGGGATAATGAGTAGCCCGAAGGGCCCGATCCGGTTGACCGCGATCCGGTCGGTGAACGCGGCCGTGATCTTCCGTTTCGCCCACGGTCCGGCGATGCCGGAGAACGCGAGGATGATGTTGGCGACGAGCGCCGCCCCGATCAGCGAGGCGACGACCTCACCGAGCACGCCCGGAAGTCCGAACGTGTCGACGAGGAACTCGGGAAACAGCTGTGCGGGTGCCGTCCCCATCAGCGGTCCACCTCCCCGAGAACGATGTCCAGGCTACCGAGCGCGGCGACCACGTCGGGGATGTACTCCCCGTTCGCCATCTCCGGAAGCGTCTGGAGGTTCGAGAAGCAGGGCGATCGGATCTTGAACCGAGCCGGCTTATCGGTGCCGTCGGCCCGGATGTAGATGCCGAGCTCTCCCTTCGCGCCCTCGACGGCGCGATAGATCTCGGTGTCGTCATCCGGACGCAGCGTGCGCGGCACGTTCGCCTGGATGTTGCGCTCGTCTTCCGGCCAGTCTTCGAGCAGGTCGACACACTGCTCGATGATCTTCGCCGACTCCTCGACCTCGCGCATCCGAACGAGCAGACGGCTGAAGTTGTCGCAGCCGTCCTCGGTGATGACGTCCCAATCGAGCTCGTCGTAGTACCCGTACGGGTCGTCGCGGCGCAGATCGTAGTCGACCCCCGATCCGCGAGCGACGGGACCGGTCGCGCCGTAGTTCTTGGCGACCTCCGGCGGCAAGATTCCCGTGTCGATCGTCCGCATCTGGAAAATCTCGTTGGAGGTGATGAGATTGTGGTACTCCTCGACGGACTCCGGGAGGTGGTCGAGGAAGTCCCGAGTCTTCGAGAAGAACTCGTCGCGCGGCTCCGGCAGGTCCCAGACCACGCCGCCGAGCCGGAAGTAGTTGAACATCAGCCGCTGGCCCGTCAGATCCTCCAAGAGGTTCTGGACGCGCTCGCGGTCGTTGATGGCGTACATGAACGTCGCCGTGAAGTCGCCGTTAATGTCGAGCGCGAAGGTGGCGAGCGCGAGCATGTGTGCGGCGATCCGACACATCTCGGCACCCATCGTGCGGATGACCTGCGCGTACTCGGGCACCTCGATGTCGGCGAGGTCCTCGGCCGCGCGGGCGTACGCCCACTCATTGAGCAGGCCCGCCGAGATGTAGTCCCAGCGGTCTGGGTACGGCATGATCTGGTGACGGTACGTCCCCGACTGCGCCATCTGCTCCTCGCTGCGGTGGAGGTAGCCGATGTCGGGCTCGACGTCGACGACCTGCTCGCCGTCGAGGACCGTCTTCAGGTGGAGCACCCCGTGGGTCGCAGGGTGGTGCGGCCCGATGTTGAGAAACATCGTGTCGGACTCAGCGTCCTTGTGGTGCTCCTGCAGCGGGTTCGCGTGCTCCGGGAGACTAGCGATCTGCGGCCGGTCCTGGTCGTAGTCCATCGAGAGGGGATGGCCCTGCCACGTCTCGGGGAGTAGGATCCGGCGTAGATCGGGGTGGTCGTCGTACTCGATGCCGATCAGATCGTACGCCTCCCGTTCGTGCCAGTCGGCGGTGCGGAAGACGGGCTCGGCCGACTCGGAGACGGGGTCGTCCTTGTCGGCGGGGACGACGACGCTGACCTCCTGGGTCGGGTCGTCGAACTTCTTCAGGTGGTAGATCGATTCGTACCGGTTCTCGTACTCCTGTGCGGACACCACCGAGAGGTGGTCGTATCCCGCCTGCTCTTTCAGGATCGAGAGCGTCTCCTGGACGGTGTCGGGCCGAATAACGAACCCGGGCGCGTTCAGGTGGTCGTCGCGGTCGACGACGAGGTCGCCCAAGAGCGCCTCCAGCTCGTCGGGAGTGCGCTCGCCGGCGCCGTCATCGACGGAGTCGGGTCGTTCGAGGCTCATGGTGAATCAGCGAAGTTGTACCGCATAACGAGTTCGTCGTCTTCGACCTGATCGGCGAGCTTGTCGACAAGCTCGTCGCGTTCGAGGTCGGAGAACTCCTCCAGCTCGTACGGCTTGACGGTGACGGGCGCGGCCTCGCCGTTGGCGACGCGCTCCTGCAGCTTCACGACGCCGTAGACGAGCGCCTCCGGACGGGGCGGGCAGCCGGGGACGTGGATATCGATCGGGATGACCTCCTCGGCGCCCTTGATCACGTTGTACCCCTCCTGGAACGGACCGCCGGAGATAGTACAGGAACCCATGCCGACCACGAACTTCGGCTCGGGCATCTGGTCGTACACGCGCTTCATCCGCGGCGCGAACTTCGAGACGATCGTCCCGGGGACGATCATCACGTCGGCTTGCCGCGGCGACGCACGGGGGACACCCGACCCGAAGCGGTCGAGGTCGTGTTTCACCGCGTAAGTGTGCATCATCTCGATGCTGCAGCAGGCGATACCGAACTGCAGCATGAACATCGAGGATCCACGACACCAGTTCAGGAACTTATCGAACTTGGTGAGGATGAACGGCGAGGAGCCGAACGCCTCGCGAAGACGGGAGTTGAATCGGTCTCCCTGCCCGGTCATCCGGCTGTCGCGGGTCTCGGTTACGACTTGCGATTCGTCGGTGATGAATGGTTGATCGCTGCTCATTAGTTGAGGTCACGCTCCGTCTTTCGACTGGTCGCGCGGGGACTCCGGGCCCAGCTGATGGCGCCGGAGCGCCACGCCCAGACGAGCCCGACTGCGAGGACGCCGACGAAGGCCAACATCGGCCACAGTAGGTCGATCATCGGCACGCCCGCACTGATCGCCGGACGGTAGATGACGGCCCACGGGAACAGTAACACGGTCTCGATGTCGAACACGACGAACAACAGCGCGACCATGTAGTACTGGATGTTGAACCGGATCCGCGTCCCGCCTGTCGGGGTCTCGCCGGACTCGTAGGTGGTACTTTTACCGGTCTCAGGCACACTCGGACGGAGCAACGCCGACACGGACATCATCGCTAGCGGGATGACCAGGCCGACGACCGCCAAGGCGCCAATCGCTATCCAATCGCTCATATAGGTCTCCGTAACGTGCTGGGGTTTGGACCGCCCCCTCATAAGCGTTGAGTCTTCACCGCAACGCCCCCACGTCGCCGAAAACGCCGGCCAGCAAGCCGGACAAACGATCGGGGTCGGGTGTCGTTTCGGCTGTCCAGCCAGTACTACGGCTCGTTCCGATCGCGGAACCCGTCGATTCCGAGGTCATGCAGGTCGGCCGACACCTCTGCGACGCCGCCTTTCAGCTCCTCGTGGTACTCGATCAGCCGTTCCTCGATCGCGTCGTGCTCGCGCGCGAGCACCTGCGCGGCGGAGAGCCCCGCGTTGAACGACTTGCCGGCGTCGACCGCGACGATCGGGGCGCCCGTGGGCATCCCGATGACGGAGTCGACCGACTTCTCCTGAACCGGGACGCCGATCACCGGGATCGGGTACGCGAGCGACGCGGTCATGTTCGGGAGGTCAGCGGATTTCCCACCCGCACCCGCAATCACGATGTCGAGCCCCCGGGCCGCCGCGGTCTCCCCGTACGCGTACATGAGCTCCGGCGTCCGGTGCGCGGAGACGACGTAGCTCTCGTAGGTGAACCGCGCGTCGGGCGCGTCGTCGAAGTCGGTCTGCTCGGCGAACCCGAGCTCGTCGAGCGCGTCGTACGCCCCCTCCATCGTCGGGAGGTCCGAGTCCGACCCCATGATGATCCCCACGTCGGGGGTGGTCTCCGGGTCGGCGTCGGCCGCCGCCTCCGCTTCGAGTCGATCGATCAGGTCCTGCACCGTGGTCATGGACGCGGGTTCGGCGGAGGGCTACAAGGAACTCCCGGATGCGGCGACTGCGGATCGGTCCGTCGTCTCGGGCGCAGAGCGGAGATGCGACCGAAGCGGGTCAGCACACTCGTATCAGTCGTTTGCCTGCCCAACCCTTATCAACGAAATCGCTCGAACTGTACGGTAATGGCAAGTTCGACGGAAAACGGGTCGGATCACGAAGGCGAGATCCGGCTCTGGCGAGAGGACGACTGGTGGATCGCTCGAGACGTGGGAACGGGCGTCACGACGCAGGGCGTGTCCCGATCCGAGGCGCTAGAGAACCTCGATGAGGCTGTCGCGCTCCACCGGGGAGAGATCGGTCGCGAACCGACCGACGAAGAGCTTCGGGAACTCGGGATCGATCCCGAGGAGAACGCGACCGGAGACACGAAGCCGCCCGACGTTCTCGAATAGCGTGGCGAGGCGTACGTTTTCCGGGCGAGAGGTCGTGAAGGTACTCGTCAACCGCGGCGGCTTCGAGTGGCGACGAACCGCCGGCGACCACGCACAGCTCTACTACGAGCATCCGACGTACGAGGAGGACAAACGACACGTCACGGTCCCGTTGCACGACGAAGTTCGGAAAGGAACGCTCAGAAACATCGCCGAGAGTGGGGGAGCACGTGACTTCGACGCCTTCTGCGCGTGGATCGACCGGAACTCGTGACGACCGATCGGTTCGCAGCTACGCGTTCCGGAACGTCAGCCCGTCCCGGAGGTCTCGCGATCGGGAGAGCAGGGCGTCGCGATCGGCGTTAGCATCACGGTCCGTCGCCGTCAGGTGCCCCATCTTCCGAAGCGGGCGCACGTCGTCTTTCCCGTACCAGTGTACGTCGGCCTCGGGCGCCGCGAGAACCTCCTCAACGCCCGACAGCGCCGCGGGCTGCGTCTCCTCGACATCCCCGAGCACGTTCGCTGTGACCGCCGGCGCGACGAGGTCGGTCGACCCGAGCGGCCACCCGAGGACCGCCCGGACGTGGTTCTCGAACTGCGAGGTGCGCGCGCCCTCGATGGTCCAGTGGCCGGAGTTGTGCGGCCGCGGCGCGATCTCGTTGACGAGCACCTCGCCGTCGCGGGTCTCGAACAGCTCGATCCCGAAGACGCCCCGGCCGTCGAGCACGTCGAGCACGTCGCGCGCGACCGACTCGGCCTCGGCGACGACCGCGTCGTCCGTCCGGGCCGGCGCGACGCTCTCGCGGAGGATCTCCTCGCGGTGAATCGTCTCGGTGACCGGGTAGGTCCGCGTCTCGCCGTCGGCCCCCTTCAGCCCCATCACGGCGATCTCGCGCTCGAAGTCGAGGAACTCCTCGGCCATCGCGGCGCCGCCGATCTCGTCGAGCGCGTCGGCGGCGTCCGCGGGCTCGTCGACAGGTACGTTCCCGCGGCCGTCGTACCCGCCCTCGCGGGCCTTCAGCATGACGCCGCCGTACTCCTCGACGACGCGTTCGAGCCCCTCGGCGGTGGCGACCGCGACGAACTCGGGGACGGGGATCCCGGCGTCGACCAGCGCCTCCTTCTGAACGAGCTTGTCCTGAATGGTACGGAGCGTGTCCGGGTCGGGGTGGACGGGTACGTCGTGTTCGGCGGCGGCCTCGGCCATCAGGTCCGGGTCAGCCAACTCGATCTCGAACGTCAGGGCGTCGGCTCGGCTCGCCAGTTCGCGGATCCCCTCTGGGTCGTCGAAGCCAGCGACGATCTGGTCGCTGACGACGGGGCTGGCCGGACAGCCGGGCGTCGGGTCCAATACGATGATATCGACGCCGAGCGGCGCGACCGCTTCACCGATCATGCGACCCAGTTGGCCGCCGCCGACGACGCCGAGCGTGGGTCCCGGCAGAGTGATCGTCATAGCCGGCGATACCGGATGTTAGTGCATAAATATTCTCACATCGAACAACGAAATACACACATTCGTGGTCAGACTGCGTCTGAAAAGGACCCCCCTTCGTCTATAGCTCGACCGCCGCGAGATCGCTTTCTAACTCCGCGACAAACTCGTTGTACGCTTCGACGAACCCCCGGAACGAGTCGGCGTACTCGCGCACGTCGGCCGCCGACGGCGCCTCGTACTGCGAGAGGATATAGAGGCCGCCCGATCCGCCCACCCGGAGATACGAGACGGTCCCCTCATCCCACTTCAGCTCCCATCGGTCGCCGTCGACGCGGGCAGTGAAGGTCCCGTAGTTGTCGCCCTCGTATCGGTAGATCTCACCGGCCATGACCGAACACGTCTCGCGCACGCGGTCTAGCACCCGATCGCGCTCGGCGACAATCCCATCGGTCGAGTCCGGCTCCGGGAACTCGGCGCTCACACCGTCGAGGACGCCCGACAGCGATCCGACCCACTCGTTCCACGCCGCGACGAAGTTCGCGTAGTCGTCGAGCGCGGTCGCGAGGTCCGCGGGGTCCGGCGGCTGCTGCGTCGAGATCACGTACACGTCCGAGCCCGACTTCGGCGAGAACAGGAGGAACTCCAGCTCGCCAGCCTCGTGTTTGACGGTCCATGTCCCCCCCGGCGTCGACAGCTCCTGTCGGCCGTAGTCGCCGCCCTGCAGCTTGGCGAGCTGGTAGGCGATCGTTCCGGCGTGGTCCCGCACGGCGGCGACGAGCTCGTCGCGCCGGTCGGCGACCGCATCCGTGTCGCACACGTCGAGGTCGAGCCCGAGGTCGGCGTGGGTGGTCACGGACGTACTGGGCACCTCACCCGGTTAACGAGTTCGGGTCGGGGGCAAAACGGGGGAGATGTCGGAAACCCGCCTCACGCGATCGACTCCCGGATCTCGCGGATTCGGGTCGACTCGTCGATCCCCGAGCGCACCACCAGCGCGAACACCTCGTCGCCGCCCGGGACCGGGGCGTCGCCGGTCAAAATTGCGCCGGAACCCGTCTCGTCGGCGAGCCACCGCCGCCCGTCCGCGATCGCCTCGCGGTTGAGCCACGCTGGCGGCCCGCCAACCACGAGTAGGGTCCGGTCGGCCCGCCCGTCCGGTACCTCGACGGTGTTCTTCCCGCGGGCCGCCTTCCGGATCGTCGTCTCGATCGCCGACACCGCGGCGCTCGTGTCCACCTCTGCCGGCTCCGAGGAGCCGAACAGCCCGAGCCCGAACCGCGATCCCGACTCGGGCGGCTCGACCGCCTGCGTCGCGTGGCCAATGGCGGCGATCTCCCCGTCGTCGCCGACGGCCCGAGCAACGTCGCTCGCGTCGAGCACCTGCTGGGGCGTCGAGGCCGCGTCATCGGCCTCGCCGGCGCCGAACAGCGCCGCGATCCGCTCGGCGACGACCCCGTTCAGCCGGTCGCGGGCGTCGACGAGCGTTTCACCGGGACGGAGCCAGTCGTCGTTATCGAATGGAACGATCGCCGCACAGCGGTCCGAGAGCGCATTGAGGGTCCGCGCCGCGTTCTTCTCCGCGAGGGGACGCTTTGGAGGGCGATCCTCGGAGTCGTCCCCTGCCGTGCGAGGAGAATCGGCCTTACCGGGCTCGTCGGGCTCGGACTCCGCGGGCGTCGGGAGCAGCCCGACGGCGTAGATGGGGACGTCGTAGAGCCGCGTCAGCTCCTCGGCCAGCGCCGGCGCGACACCCGCGCCCGCACCGCCCCCGAGCCCGACAACGAGGACGAACGCCTCCGCGAGCGACGGCTGTTGATCGTCTATCGCTCGGCCGAGCTCGCTGGCGTGAGCGTCGCCGAGCCGCCGGGCCGCGTGGAGGTCGCCGTCGAGCCCGCCCCCGCCGGCCGCGTCGCCGAAGCGATACCGCCGGGACTCGTCGATCGACCGGAGGGCGTCGAGCGCGGCCGCGTCGGTGTCGAACGCGTTGAGGCCCTGCAGGAACCGGTCCCCGTCGCTGTCGGCGGCGAGCCGGTCGATGATTCGGCCGCCGGCGCCTCCGAGACCGATAACGTGTACACGCATACGTCACCCCGGTCGTCAGGCGGGCGTTTATTCTTTCGGCCCGAGCGCCGGACCCCGCGGCCCGATCAGAACTCGTCGAGTTGGCGCTGTCCGCGCGGCACCTCCGGACCGACTTCCTCGGGGTCGCCGCCGAGCAGCCGTATCAGGGCGGTGTCGGCGAACGTGAGCGCTAACACGAGTACGATCGGCGCGAGGAACAGCCCGTGGAACCCGAACACCACCGGGCCGAAGATGTACGCGAGCATGAGCAGCCCGACGTGAGTGGTCTTCCCGCTGAAGTAGGGCCGGAGCACGATGTCGGGGATCGTGTCGACGACGATCGCGGCGAGGACGAGGAACCCGGCCACGTACACGAGTGCGGAGATCTCGTCGCCGAGGGCCGCCGGGACCGCGGTCACCGCCGCGAGTGGGAGGTACACGATCTTCATCCCGATCACGGGGATCAGGCTGGCGACACCCGTGAGCGCACCGGCGAGCGCCGGGTACGGCACCTCGACGAGTTCCGGGGCGATCACGTTGTATCCGGTGTAGGCCACGACGGCGATGATCGAGATGGCGATGACGTTGAGCAGGTTCCCGTACAGCACCGCCTCTAGCTCGGCATCGACCGCCTCCAGGTACTCGCGCACAACGGCGTCGTCGTCGAACGTGAGGAGCCACTCGTGAAACTTCGAGCCGTCGAGCAGCAGGTAGTAGGTGACGACGATCGTGATGAGGAGACTCAACACGAGCCCCGAGAGGGTGCTCGCCAGCAGGGTCGCCTGCTCTGACGCGAAGTTGATGAGCGGGTCGAGCTGGCCGGACTCATACGCCTGCATGATCCCGTCGAAGGTCGGATTCGACAGCTCGGCGAGATCGCCGACCCACGAGTTCTCGGCACCGACCGTCTCGGCGACCGGATACTGCTCGATGAACCGGCGGGCCTCGATCACCAGAAGCAGCATGGTGTAGCTCAGTAGGCCGATCAGCGGAACGGCGATCAGCGACAGCGCGGACATCGCCCTGACTCGGGCGGGGAGCCGGAAGCGTTCGAGCCGATGAAAGAGGCGTCGGGTGGAGTAGTAGAGGAAGACGGCAACGGTGAGCGGGGCGACGAACCGGTAGGCGATGAACCCGACGAGCGCCCCGACAGCGAGTCCGAAGAGGGCGATGACGAACCGCTTTTCGTCCATGGCCGTTTCTCTCCGCGATCCGGCATAAAATATGGGGCTCAATCCGGGTTTGCGTCCGAGACCTATCGATCGCGACCGGCGAAGCCTATCGATCGGAGCCGTCGTCGACTGCACGCTCATAGCGCGCCACCTGCTCGCGGTGGAGCGAGAGGATCATGTCGGCGAGGAATCCGAAGATCAGAAGCTGGATCCCTAAGGTTGCGGCCCCGACGGCGCCGATCGCGATTATCTCGTGGGGGATCCCGTTGACGATCCAGTCGTAGAGCACGTACCCGGTCATAAGCGCCCCGGCGCTCGTCGAGATCGCGCCGAGACTGCCGAAGTAGAACAGCGGGTTGTTCGTCTTCGCCTTCCGGTACAGTTCGAGGAAGATCACGCCGCCGTCGCGGATGGGGTGGAGGTTGGTGGCGGAGCCGCCAGGACGCTCTCGGTAGGTGATCGGGACGACCGCGACCGACTGCCGGTTTTTCACGCACTCGACCGCCATCTCGGTCTCGATCCCGAACCCGTCGGCGGTGAGGTGGAGCCGGCGGAACGACTCGCGGGTGAACGCCCGATACCCGGAGAGGATATCCCGGTACTGCTCGCCGTGGATCGCGCGAAACGAGAGGTTGATGAGCCGGTTTCCGATCCGGTTCAACTGCGTCATCGCGCCCGGCCGCATGTCCGCGAACCGGTTCCCGATAACGTGGACCGCCTCACCGGACAGCAGGGGATCGAGCATCGCGTCGACATCGCCAGCGTCGTACGTTGCGTCCGCGTCGGCCATCACGACGTAAGGTGCATCGATATGGTCTCGGACCGCTTCCCTCACCGCCTGCCCCTTCCCCCGGCCGGATTGCTCGACGACTCGCGCGCCCGCCTCGCGGGCCGCCTCCTGCGTGCCGTCAGTCGATCCGCCGTCGATCACAAGGACACCGTCGAGCCCGGCGTTGCGGAACGCCTCGACGACGCGCGCGACCGTCTCGACCTCGTCCATTGTCGGGAGCAGGACGCAGACGTCGTCGTACTCGCTCATTACGGGGTCGATATCAGGGGAGTCGCTAAACTCTGTCCTTCCGGGACGGCGCCGGTCCCCGGCAGACCGGGATCATCGCCGACCCGTCAGCCAGTCGGTTCTGTGGGCACCCATACGCTCATGTATCAGACGATCGATCATGGTAGCATGGAACACCCACCGGACGCCAGCGTCGAAGAACTGCTCAGCGCGGCGCGGACTGCCACCGGAGACGAGCTGCGGAGCCTCACGTACTTCAGTGAAGACGATGTCGAACAGCTCTACCTCCGCAGCGACCTGAGCCGGACGGCTGACCTCGTCGGCTTCGCGGAGAGCGAGCGACACGGGTTCCGCGCGCAGTCGCTGTACGCTGACACGCAGCTTGGCGACTACCAGTTCACGGTCCGCGTGTTCGAGAACGGCTACCTCACGCGCGTCATCGCCAACGATCACGGGGTATGGGTAACGACCGACTCGATGGAGATTGACCGGTTCGAGGAACTCGCGAGCGCGCTCGCATCCATCCTGCGGTCGTTTGATCCGATGTAAGGAACCCGGTCGATCCGGCGTCGCCGAGGGATGGTCGCCGTTTCCACCTCACCGCCCCCACCAACCGCGACCCGCTCACTCGAGGTGGCTCTGCATCTCGGGGACCAGCTCGTCGGCGTCGACCGGCTTCGTCACGTACCCGTCGGCACCGGCCTTCACCGCCTCCATCATCTTCTCCTGCTGGTCGACGCTCGTACACATCACGATCACGGCGTCGGCCCAGCGGTCCTTGATCGCAGCAGTCGCCTCGATTCCGGTCATCTCGGGCATGACGACGTCCATCGACACCGCATCCGGTTCGTACGCCTCGAACAGCTCCACCGCCTCCGCGCCGTTCTCCGCCTCGCCGACCACCTCGAAGGGATCCTCCAGCGCGTCCCGGACGACGGTCCGCTGAAACGAGGAGTCGTCGACGACGAGTACCCGCTCGGTCATACGTGGCCGTCGACGGCTGAACGGCATAAACGCGTGGATCGACACGGGCGGCCGGGACCGATCGACCGGCCGCCGAGAGTCCTCGATCCTCACTGCCACCGACGCGCTGGAACACCTTGTATATTCGACGAAGCGTATAATGAACATAGGAACAAGGTTAAGGTGTATCCGGCGGTATCAACGTCTATGGAAACGCGGAAAGTCCAGCGGTTGGGGCCGTCGACGCTGGCGATGACCCTCCCCGCGGAGTGGGCGAAGGAACACGGCGTCAACAAGGGCGACGAGGTGTCGCTGCGGATGGGCGGCAAGGGAACGCTCACGGTCCTGCCGGAGTCGGTGAGCACGGAAGAGTCGAAAGCGGTGATCAACGCCGACGGGCTCGACGCGCAGTCGCTGGAACGCGCCATCGTCGCGCAGTACGTTCTCGGGCGGCGCGTGATCCACGTCCGCAGCGAGGGAACGCTCGACAGTGAACACATCAACGCCGTCTACAAGGCCGAAACGCAGCTGATGGGACTCGGCGTCATCGAAGAGACGCCCTCGGATATCTCGATCCGGTGTTCGGTCGACCCCGAAGACTTCACCCTCGACAACCTGCTCGAGCGCTTGGAGAACACGGGATCGACGATGCGCGGCGAGGCGGTGAAGGCACTCGCCCACGGGAATCCCGATCTGGCCCAGCGTGCGCTCAACCGCGAGCGGCAGGCGAACAAGATCTTCGTGCTCCTGCTCCGGCTCATCTTCACGGCGTACCAGAACCCGAACCTCGCCCGCGCGGTCGGGCTAGAGGAGGGGTTCCCGCTGATCGGCTACCGGTCGGTCGCGAAGAACCTCGAACTCACCGCCGACAACGCGGAGGACATCGCCGATATCGTGATGGAGGCGGAGGGCCACACGCTCGACGTCGACAGCGCGACGATGCGGCAGATCCGGGAGTTCACCGATCAGGTGGACGACCTCACCGCACTCGCCGTGCAGGCAGTCGTCGAGCGCGACTACGACCTCACGGTCGAGTGCCGAGATCTCTTCGGCCGACTCGAGGATCGCGAACAGGAGATCCTCGGAGAACTACCGAACGACCTCGACAACGACACGCTGTTGATGACCCGCGAAGTGCTCGTCAGCCTCCAGCACACCGCAGAGTACGCGATGCGGAACGCCGAGATCGCCGCGAATCTCGCGCTCAACGAGCCCTCTGATCACGTCGAGATCATCTGAGCGAGCGTCGCCGTTTCGAGTCCGAGTCCCCGCCTTCGCATAAACTAAGTAGTCGCCCGCAAAGCGACGAGTATGAGCGAGGCATCCATCGAGTCTGACAAGGAGGTCGGCGTGGCGCTCGCGTTGGGCGCAATCGCGGTCGTCGGCGCTATCGTGCTGTTCGGCCACCCGTCGCAGATCGGGAAGGCCTGGGGGTTCGGAGCGGCGTTCGTCTTCGCCGTCTGTTCGGTCGTCGCCGTCCAGATCTTCGACTGAGTGCGATCCGGACGAGAAACCGTTAAGGACGTTTGACGCCTACTTCAGGACATGAGCGAGTACACCGAGGAGGAGCAGCGCATCCTCGCGTACCTCACGGACAGCGTTACCCGTGGCGAGCGGTACGTCCGCTCGAAGACGATCGCCGACGCTATCGGTCTCACCGCCAAGCAGGTCGGCTCCCGGCTCCCCCGTCTCGCCGAAAAATCCGACGACGTCGACATCGAGAAGTGGGGTCGTGCGCGGTCGACGACGTGGCGCGTGACTCCGCAAGGCTGACGCGCCCCGCCTCGCTGTCGGCGTCTGCTTCCGCCGCCCGATTCTGGTCCCGTTCTTGCTTCCGCCCCGCTCGACTCGCGTGTTTTTAACCCCCGTGGCCCCAAACGGGAGCGTATGACCGTCCGAGTTTCCCGGACGTTCGAGTTCGACGCACCCGCCGAGGACGTGTGGGCGTTCATCTCGGACGCCGAGCAGCGCGCAGAAGCGATCAGCGTCGTCGACACCTTCGAAGTACACGGCGACGGGCGGGCGACGTGGCACGTCGCGCTCCCGATCCCGATGATCAAGTCGACCATCTCCGTCGAGACGGAGGAGGTCAAGCGCGAGCCACCGACCCGAGTGAAGTTCGTCGGCAAGTCGCGCGCCTTCCGCGTCACCGGCGAGCATACGATCACCGAGATCGATGGCGGCTGTCAGCTGGCCAACGAGTTCGTGGTCGACGGCCGGCTGCCGGGCGTCGAGTCGTTCTTCGAACGCAACTTCGATGCGGAGCTGGACAACTTAGAAGACGCCCTGCGAGCGTCGTTCGGAACGACCGCATGAGGCTCGCCTGCGTCCAGCTCGGCGTCGAGGGCGGCGCTATCGAGGACAACGTCGCGGCCGCGATGGAAGCGGTCCGCGAGGCGGCGGCCGACGGGGCTGACCTGGTCGTGCTCCCGGAGCTGTTCGACGTGGGGTACTTCGCGTTCGACGCGTACGCCCGCGCGGCCGAGAGCGTCGCCGGCGACCGATTGAGTCGGTTCGCCGCGGTCGCCGACGAGGAAGACATCAACGTGCTGGCGGGGACCGTCGTCGAGGACCTCGCCGCGTCCGCGGCCGACGGGATCGAGGCCCCGGCCGACGAGGGGCTCGCGAACACTGCAGTGCTGTTCGACCGGAGCGGGGAGCGTCGGCTCGTCTACCGGAAGCGGCACCTGTTCGGCTACGGTTCCGAGGAGACGGACCGGATGGTCCCCGGCGAACGGGTACCCATGACGGATATCGAGGGCGTGCAGGTCGGTGTGACGACCTGCTACGACCTTCGGTTCCCCGAGCAGTTCCGGCAGATGGTCGAGGCGGGCGTCGAGTGCGTGCTGGTGCCGAGCGCGTGGCCGTACCCGCGCGTGGAGCACTGGCGGACGCTCGGCCGGGCGCGGGCGATCGAGAATTTGACGTACGTCGCAGCGGTCAACGGGAGCGGCATATTTGACAGCGACGCGCTCTGCGGCCGGACGACCGTCTACGACCCGTGGGGGACGACGCTGGCGTCGGCGGGCGACGAGCCGACGACCGTGACCGCCGAGATCGACCCCGACCAGGTTGCGGCGGTGCGCGAGGAGTTCCCCGCGCTGCACGACCGCCGATAGCTGCGGACCGTCTCATTTATACGGGAGAAGCGACAAGGATCCAATGCCGAAGTCCGACGCTTTTCTCGTTGGAGTTCGGCGACCAACCACGCGCCCGTCCCGACCACTCGGGCGGCGACGCCGGTGACAGCCCGGGGGTCCGCTGTTCGGCCGCCGCCCGCCCGCCTCTCGTCGTTCACCTTTCCGCTTCGCCTTTCCTCGCCTTCGCCGCTCCCCCTTTCCGAACCCCTCACAGCCGTGGCCTCGCATTCCCGTGCCCCACGTATCCTCGCACCACTGCGTCGCTGGTCCCTACGCTGCTCGTCGACGACGGTGTCCGGATCGGTGTAATATCAAACCCGATAACTTGGTCGATAGCTACTTACGGCGGTCGGGGGAGCACGTAAACGCCGCGGACGAAACCGGCCGACCCAACCCCGTTTTCGGGCGGGTCGGTCGGAGACTCGCTTCCACCGTCCGTCGTCCGTCGGCTTTCGGGCTCGGGTCCACCCGCTCCCACACCGTACCCGATCCCGTTTCTCGGCACCGGACCCTCGTCTGGTAGCGATTGATCCGTTCCCGGAGCGAAGCGCAAGGACGAAACCCTCGGATCCCGAACCGACGGTCGAATGTTCCCCCGCGAGTACCGCGGCGTCGCCTTCGTTGTGGGCCTGTTCCTCGTCGTTCAGTTGGGCGCGTTAGCGCTGGTACCGGAGTTCGCTGAAAGCGGCTATCAGGCAGTTGATAACCCGGATAACCCGACGAACAGCCTCCTGTATATCGCCGCGATCATCGCCATGACGGGGCTGATGCTCGCGGCGTTCCGCTACGACCTCGATCAAGGGATCCGGCTGCTGATCGTCGGCGTCTCCGCGTGGCTCTCGTGGTACGTCTTCTCTGCGGTCGTTTCGCAGCTCGCGGCCGCCGTGCCCGCGATCGCAGTCGGAGTCGCCCTGCTCGTGTACCCCGAGTGGTACGTGATCGACACCGCCGGGGTGTTGATGGGCGCGGGCGCGGCAGGGCTGTTCGGCATCTCGTTCGGGCTGTTGCCTGCCCTCCTGCTGTTGGCTTTCCTGGCGGTGTACGACGCGATCTCGGTGTACGGCACCGAGCACATGCTGTCGCTCGCGGAGGGCGTGATGGACCTGAACATCCCCGTGGTGCTCGTGATTCCGCTGTCGCTTTCGTACTCGCTTCTGGGGGAGCAGTCGGAGTCGGAGGGCGATGATACCGACGGCGACTCCGCGATCGACGACGGCGACCCTGATGCCAACTCGGACGACCTCGACAATCCCGACGAATCCGCAGACGAGGGCGCCGACGTCTCGGAACCGACCGACATCGAGGACCGCGACGCGTTCTTCATCGGGCTCGGCGACGCCGTGATCCCGACCGTGCTCGTGGCGAGCGCGGCGACGTTCTCGCCGGCCGCGGCCCTCGACATGCCGTTGATCGGGATCAACCTCCCCGCGCTGCTCGCGATGGTCGGCAGCCTCGCGGGGCTGTTGGTCCTGATGAGCTGGGTGATCAAGGGACGGCCGCACGCCGGGCTCCCGCTTTTAAATGGCGGCGCGATCGGCGGCTACCTGATCGGCTCCGTCGTCGCCGGGGTCCCGCTGATCGAGGCGGTCGGGCTGGCCGGGTTCTTATAGGTCAAATCGGGTGTCGCTATCGGCTTTTTATACGTAGTCGGCGACTCCACGGTGACGATCTCCAAAGCCCCAGCCGCTCGGTACTACGTGATCGATGACTCGCCAGCGGACACCTCCAAAGCCCCAGCCGCGACGACTCGCGCGCTTTGCTGCGCTCCTCGCTCGCGTTGCTCGCTGCGGTGCTTGCTGCAGCGTGCTTCGTCCTCGCGACTGCCCCTTTGAGTCCCACCCCGCACCGCAACCGCACAGCCTCACGCCTCCCCAGCCTCGCGGCTCCCTTCGTCGCCGGCGCTTCGCGCCCGATGGGCGCGAAGAGGCACGCAGGGCGAGAGCGAAGCTCTCGCTTGCAGCCGGCGGCAAAGCCGCCGGCGACGCCACCGCACCGCCCTTATAAACCGCCGCCGCGCCCTACTCGCCCGCGCCGTCGCGCTCGACGGCTATCCCGAGGTCGGCCATCGCATCGAAGAAGTTCGGGAAGGAGACGTCGACGTGCTCGCCGCCGCGGATCGTCGTGGTGCCCTCGGCGACGAGCGCGGCCACGGCGAGCGCCATCACGATCCGGTGGTCGGCGCGCCCGTCGACGCTCGCGCCCCGGAGGTCGCTCTCGGAACCGTGGACCGTCAGCGTGTCCGGCTCTTCGGTCGTCTTTGCGCCCAACTTCTCCAGCTCCTCGGCCATCGCCGAGACGCGATCCGTCTCCTTGTACCGGACGTGCTCGCAGTTCATGATTCGGGTGTCGCCGTCGGCGACCGCGCCGAGCGCGGCGATCGTGGGGAGCAGATCGGGCGTGTCACCCACGTCGACCTCGACGCCCGACAGCTCGGAGCGCCGGACGGTGATGACGCCGGCCTCGCGGTCCCACTCGATGTCGGCGCCCATGCGCTCGACGATTTCCACGATCGCGGAGTCGCCCTGCGCGCTCGGCACGGCGCCCTCGATCCGAACCGGCTCTCCCGGCTCGGCGGCGACCGCGCCGGCGGCGACCAGGTACGAGATCGAGGAGAAGTCGCCGGGAACGGTGTAGCTCCCGCCCGCGGGCGCGTACGACTGTCCACCGTCGACGACGAAGCCCGCCGCACCGGCCGCGCCGTCGAGCGCGTCGCCACCGTCGCCGACCGGCGTGGCCTCGATCCCGAAATCGTCGAGTAGTTCGAGCGTGATATCGACGTACGGGGCCGATTTGAGGGGCGTCGTCAGGTCGATTTCGACGCCCTCCTCGGTGACCGCGCCGGCCATCAACAGGGCGGTGACATACTGCGAGGACACGTTGCCGGGGATCGCGACTTCGCCGCCCGCGAGCGGTCCGCTCACGACGAGCGGCGCCTGTCCGTTCCCGCGGGTCGACTCCGCGCGCACGCCGAGGTCACCGAGCGCCTCCAGAAGGGGTCCCTGCGGGCGCGAGCGGAGGGATTCGTCCCCCGTCAACACCGTGGTCCCGTCCGCGAGCGCGGCCGCGGCGGTGACGAGCCGCATCGTCGTCCCGGAGTTCGCGCAGTCGATCACGTCGTCGGGAACGGCGGGTCGGCCATCGAATCCGTCGACGACGAGCGCGTCGGCGTCGTCGAAACGCTCTCCGGATTCCGGCTCGACCGCGCCGCCGAAGGCGGTCACGGCCCGGGCGGTCGCCTTCGTGTCGGCCGAGACGAGCGGGGAGCGCACGGTCGCGCCGTCGCTGTACCCCGCGGCCAGCAGCGCGCGGTGGGTGTAGCTCTTCGAGGGCGGCGCGCGAGTGGTACCCCGCACGGTCGAACTGGTGACGTTGACGTCCATACGTCCCCTGCCGTCCGCGACGACAAGTGGGTACCGGCCGCGGCACGATTCTGCGGGCGAGTTCGACGACGCGGCTTGGCGGGCGGATCCGCCGGCGGATCGCGACCCGGGCGCTCGCCGGACCCCGCCGGCGTACCCTTTATACCATCGGGAGCGCTACCGTCGCGTATGCCCCAGTGTGAGATGTGTGGCGCCGACGAGGCCTCGCTGACGACGACGAAGGTCGAAGGCGCCGAACTGGAGCTGTGTAGCTCGTGTACGGACTTCGGTACCGAGGTCCGCGACGAGTCCACCGGCTCCGGCGGCAGCAAGTACTCCACGAGTTCGAGTAGCGGGACGTCCTCCGGGTCGTCATCCGGCTCCTCGGGCGGATCGTCCGGATCGTCGGGTGGCTCGACGCGTCCGCGCGACATGTTCGACAACATGGACGAGATCGCCACCGACTACGACGACCGGATCCGCAACGCCCGCGAGTCCCGCGGGCTCAGCCAGGAAGAGCTGGCCGACCAGCTCAACGAGAAGGCGAGCCTCATCCGTAAGCTGGAGCGCGGCGACACGCTTCCCACCGACGATATCCAGCGGAAACTGGAGAGCGAACTCGACATCACTCTCGTCGAGGGCGAGTCGGCCGACGACGCCGACTGGGACAGCGGCGACGCCGGGACGATGACGCTCGGCGACGTGGTCAAGCGGAAAGACTGACCCGACAGAACCGCCGGAATCTCTCCCGTTCTCCTCCTGCTCTCGGTTGCCGTCGTTTCTTCTTCAACGTCACCCTGTCAGCGCCGTCCGGCGCTTCTCCACATCCCGACGAGCAGGACCGCGATCACCCCGAAGGCGACGAGCGAGAGGTTCGGGATCGTGAGCCCGAGCCCCGGGCTCTGCCACAGAACGGTCGCACACGGGCCACCAAGCGTACACTCCGTCATCGTCGCTTGAAGGTACGAGTGGTAGGCGGCGAGACTGAGCCCGAGCCCCACGAGCGGGAGCGCAGTCCGGAGGACCGCCGGTCGCTTCTCGACCGTCGCGACGCTGAACACCACGACGAGCGGGTACATGAGGATCCGCTGGTACCAACACAGATCACAGGGGGTGAGTCCGAGCCCGAGGCTGAACCAGAGACTCCCCGCGGTCGCGATCGTTGCGACGACTGTCGCAGCCGACAGCCAAACGGTCGTCTCCGAGGGCCGGGCTGTCACACTATCGCCCCACCGCCGTCCGTCTGTTCCGATCCGCCGTATCGCTCCCTCAGGTAGTCGATGATGTAATCGACCGTCTCGGGGTCGTAGCTCCAGAATCCGTAGAACTCGCCCGGCGCGCGTTCCTCGGCGAGCAGCGCGCACTTCGCGTCGTCGTACCCGCCGCCGTCGTACGCGACAAACCACGTTTCCCGAATTTCGGCGGTCTCGCCGACGTGAACGGTGTAGTGTTCAACATCGGGCGCATTGCCCTCGTCCGCGGCGTACGCGTGCACGTCGAGCCGCTCCTTCTCGCCGAGTAGGTCATAGGTGTCCGCTTCGCCGGTGAGCACGTCGAGCGTCTGGAACCCGGCGTGAAGCTCGCCGTTGCCGACTCGCCACGCGCGGTCCTCGATCTCGCGAGACGCGGCCACCATGTCTGCCCGCGAGTAGGAGGTAAACATCGTCTCGTCGAGGTGGTCCAACACCGGTTCCCCGACGCGCCCGCCGCTTGACGCTCCGTCTTCGGACGATCGGACTCCTGACCCACCGTCTCCCGACTCTCCGTCTCCGACCCCGCCCGGTCGCGGCAGTAGCTCGTCGACGGTCACGGCCGTGACGAATTCTTCGTCGCGCGCGAGCACGGCGAACGCCTCCGGACCGGCCGCGGTCCGTTCTTCGACGATCCGAACGTTGCGGTCGGCGAAGTGTTCCCGGAGCGCCTCAGCGTCCTCCTGATCGGCGTTAAAGACGGTCAACGTGGCCTCGTGAGCTTCCACGCCCGCGATGAGCTCGATGAGGGACATCCCTTATCGGGACCACAGTAGCGGGGTATAAGGTCGTTTCTGCTCTCAGCGGATCGTCGACGAAGCATGAAGCTATTTGCGCCGCGGACACCGAGTGTGGGTATGTTCATTCTGGTGAACCTCAAGGCGTACCCGTGCGACCCGATCGAAGTCGCGACCGCTGCCCGCGACGTCGCCGAAGCGTCCGGCGCCCGGATCGCGGTCTCGCCGCAGGCCGCCGACATCGCCCGCGTTGCCGACACCGGCGTCGAGACGTGGGCCCAGCACGTCTCGCCGAACGCCCACGGCTCTCACACCGGGTCGACGCTCGCCGAGGCCGTCGCCGACAACGGCGCGGAGGGGACCCTTATTAACCACTCCGAGAATCGCCTGAAGCTCGCCGACATCGACGGCTCCGTTCACGCGGCCGAGCGCACCGAACTGGAGACGATCGTCTGCGCGAACAACCCCGCGCAAGTCGGCGCAGCCGCCGCACTCGGTCCCGACGCGGTCGCTGTCGAGCCGCCGGAACTCATCGGCGGCGACGTCTCCGTCTCGACTGCCGACCCGGGGATCGTCGAGGACGCGGTCGCGGCCGCCGAGGCCGTCGATCCCGCCGTCGACGTGTTCTGCGGTGCCGGCGTCTCGACCGGCGACGACGTGGTCGCCGCCGGCGACCTCGGCGCCGCCGGCGTCCTGTTGGCCTCCGGCGTCGCGAAGGCCGACGACCCGAAGGCCGTGCTCGAAGACCTCGTCAGCGGGATCTGAGTGCGCACAGGTGGCGTTTGCGGACTTTCTTCGGCAGTCGACGCCCGACTCGTGGCACCTCGACGGCTGTCGGCTGCTGCGCTTGCGGATCGATATAAAAACATCGGTGAGACGCGTTCACACGATCGCGGAAATCGCATGACTGCGCCGGTATCTACTGCACGCCCGATTCGCGCCGTCTAGTAACCTTTAACCGACACAAGCCGGTACATTTGAGCAAGATGGCGAGCAACAAGATCCTCGGTATCGACCTCGGTACCACCAACTCCGCGTTCGCGGTGATGGAGGGCGACGAGCCCGAGATCATCGCCAATGCGGAAGGCGACCGGACCACTCCCTCGGTCGTCGCATTTGCCGACGACGGCGAGCGACTCGTCGGCAAGCCGGCGAAGAATCAGGCCGTCCAGAACCCCGACCGCACGATCCAGTCGATCAAGCGGCACATGGGTGAGGACGGCTACACCGTCGAGATCGGCGACGAAGAGTACACGCCGGAGCAGGTCTCGGCGATGATCCTCCAGAAGATCAAGCGCGACGCCGAAGAGTATCTCGGCGACGACGTCGAGAAGGCGGTCATCACCGTCCCCGCCTACTTCAACGACAAACAGCGGCAGGCGACCAAAGACGCCGGCGAGATCGCCGGCTTCGAGGTCGAGCGCATCGTCAACGAGCCGACCGCGGCCTCCATGGCGTACGGCCTCGACGACGAGTCCGACCAGACCGTCCTCGTGTACGACCTCGGAGGCGGTACCTTCGACGTATCAGTTCTCGATCTCGGCGGCGGCGTCTACGAGGTCGTCGCCACGAACGGGGACAACGACCTCGGCGGCGACGACTGGGACGAGGCGCTCATCGACCACCTCGCGAAGGAGTTCAAGAACAACCACGGCATCGACCTCCGCGAGGATCGGCAGGCGCTCCAGCGGCTGAAGGACGCTGCCGAGGAGGCGAAAATCGAACTGTCGAGCAAAAAGGAGACGACGGTTAACCTCCCGTTCATCACCGCGACCGACAGCGGCCCGGTCCACCTCGAACAGTCGATCACCCGCGCGACGTTCGAGAATCTCACGTCGGATCTCATCGAACGCACCGTCAACCCGACCGAGCAGGCGCTCTCGGACGCCGACTACTCCAAGTCGGACATCGACGAGGTCATCCTCGTCGGCGGCTCCACCCGGATGCCGCAGGTTCAGGAGCAGGTCGAAGCGCTCGTCGGACAGGAGCCGAAGAAGAACGTCAACCCCGACGAGGCGGTCGCGCTCGGCGCGGCGGTTCAGGGCGGCGTGCTCTCCGGCGACGTCGACGACATCGTCCTGCTGGACGTGACCCCGCTCTCGCTCGGGATTGAGGTGAAGGGCGGCCTCTTCGAGCGGCTCATCGAGAAGAACACCACGATCCCCACGGAGGAGTCGAAGGTGTTCACGACGGCCGCGGACAACCAGACCTCCGTCAACGTCCGCGTCTTCCAGGGCGAACGCGAGATCGCCGAGGAGAACGAGCTGCTCGGCGCGTTCCAGCTCTCCGGCATCCCGCCGGCGCCCGCCGGAACCCCCCAGATCGAGGTCTCCTTCAACATCGACGAGAACGGTATCGTCAACGTGGAGGCCGAGGATCAGGGCTCGGGCAACGCCGAGTCGATCACCATCGAGGGCGGTGTCGGCCTCTCCGACGAGGAGATCGATCAGATGCAGGAGGAAGCCGAAAAGCACAAAGAGGAGGATGAGGCCCGCCGCGAGCGGATCGAGGCCCGCAACGAGGCCGAGACGTCGATCCAGCGCGCCGAGACCCTCTTAGAGGAGAACGAGGAGGAGCTCGACGACGACGAGCTCGTCGCCGACATCGAGGCGGCCATCGAGGACGTCGAGGAGGTCCTCGAAGACGAGGACGCCGACACCGACGAGATCGAGTCTGCCACCGAAGCACTCACCGAGGAGCTGCAGGAGATCGGCAAACAGATGTACGAAGGACAGGCTGCACAGGCCGGTCCGGGCGGCGCGGGCGGTGCTGCCGGCGCCGGTCCCGGCGGAATGGGCGGCATGGGCGGCGCAGCCGGCCCCGGCGGTGCAGGCGGTGCGGGCCCCGGCGGTGCGGACGCCGACGACGAGGAGTACGTCGACGCCGACTTCGAGGACGTCGACGACGAAGACGACGCGTAACGCCGGTTCATCGGTCCCCGGATCAACATTCACAACCAATTTCACCGTAACGCATGAGCGATAACTTCTACGACGTCCTCGGGGTATCGCGGGACGCCAGCGAGGAGGAGATCAAGAAGGCGTACCGCAAGCAGGCCGCCGAACACCACCCGGACGTCAGCGACGACGACGACGCCGAGGAGCGGTTCAAGGCGATCCAGAAGGCCAAGGAGGTGCTCACCGACGAGCAGAAGCGACAGCAGTACGACCAGTTGGGTCACGACCGCTTCACCGAGGCCGACAAGCGCGGCGCGACCGGCGGGGGCGGCCCCGGCGGCGCCGGTGGTCCCTTCGGCGGCGCGGGGGGTGCCGGCGGCGCCGGCGGCTTCGAGGACATCTTCAACCAATTCTTCGGCGGTGGCGGCGGCCGCGGCGGTGGCGGCGGCAACCGACCGCGTCAGGGACAGGACCTCCGCACCGGGCTCACGATCGACTTAGAGGAGGCGTTCGAGGGCGCGACCAAGGAGGTCACACTCACGCGACCGACCCAATGCGACACCTGCGACGGCGCGGGCCACCCGCCCGACGCCGACGTGGAGACCTGTTCGCAGTGTAACGGGCGCGGACAGGTCCAGCAGGTCCAGCAGACGCCGCTCGGCCGCGTCCAGCAGACCTCGACGTGTCCCCGGTGTGAAGGATCTGGCGAGCTGTACAGCGAGGACTGCGCCGACTGCGGCGGCGACGGCGTCGTCCGCGAGGAGGCGACCCTCTCGGTCGAGATTCCGGCGGGGATCCGCTCGGGACAGAGCCTCCGGATGGAACGCGAGGGCGCACCGGGCGAGAATGGCGGCCCCAACGGCGACCTGCTGATCGAGGTCGACGTCGACGTCGGCGACCGGTTCGAGCGCGACGGCGACGACCTCCGGGTGAACGAGGCCGTCTCCTTCCCGCAGGCCGTCTTCGGCGACACGATCGAGGTCGAGACGGTCGACGGCAGCGTCGAGATGGACGTGCCGACCGGGACTCAGAGCGGCGAGACGTTCCGTCTCAAGGGGAAGGGAATGCCCCGCCTGCGCCGGCGCGGGCGCGGCGACCTCTACGTGAAAGTGGGCGTCGTGATTCCCGACTCGCTCAACGAGGAGCAGCGCGAGGCGCTGGAGGCGTTCGCCGAGGCCGGCGGCGAAGACGTCGATGTCGGCGGCGGGTTCTTCAAGAAGCTGAAGAGTTCCTTCTAGCGCCCGATCTCTTCGACCCCTAGCTTTTCTTACACGCGTTGCGTAGCACAGAGTATGGGCTACGACGCGACCGCCTACGACGACGTCGAACCGCGCGCTCCCGGCATGTACTTCCTCCGCGACGCGCTGAACTGCGAGGGGCTCGGAGTCACCGTCGTCGAAGCCGACGACGGCTGGGAGGGGATGGAACACGACCACGCCGAGGACGGTCAAGAGGAGGTGTACGTGCTACTCCACGGCGCGGCAACGCTGACCGTCGACGGTGACACCGTCGAACTCGCCCCCGGCGATGCGGTCCGGGTCGACGCTGACTCTACTCGCGATCTGGCCTTCTCCGCGGACGGCTCGAAGATGGTCATCGCTGGCGCGCCCTGAGCCGCGCTCCGGTTCCCGGCTCTCGGTCGCGACTCCCGAGAACGCCTCCGCGTTTTTAAGTCTCGCCCGCCCCGAGCCCCGCGTATGGACGTCGTCGGCGACTTGCTCGCTCGGGACCGGCGGAGCCGCGACATCGCACTCGTCACGGCCGACGGGCGCGAGCGCACGTATCGCGACCTGATTACCAACGCGTACAAGGCCGCCAACGTGTTGCGCTACCTCGGTGCCCGTGAGGGGTCGACCGTCGCCGTCGAGCCGACGCCGGGGCTCCACACGACGCTCGCCTTTTTAGGCGCCGCTGGGCTCGGCGCTCCGGTCCGGTTCGATCCCGTGGCGGGGATCGAACAGGGCGATCGCGTGGTCCTCGTCGCCGTCGCAGACGAATCGACGACGGAACCGGCGCCCGGGACAAACCTCGCCACCTTCGGCGGGCCGCCGAACCGTCCCGAGACGACCCACTGGGAACAGGAGTTGTGGAGCGAGAACCCGGGGATGCCGCCGAGCACGGTCGGCCCGGCGGATCCGCTCGTTCGCGGCGCCGACGGCGACGTCTCCCACGGCGGTGCGCTCGATGCGGCCGCAACCGTCGTCGACGAGTACGGCGTCGACTCCGAGACGCGGATCGTGTTGCGCACGAGCCTCGCAGATCCGCGCGCGCTCTCCGCCGCCGTGCTCGCGCCGCTGTCCGTGGGCGGAACCACCGTGCTCGCGGACGCCAAAAGCGACGGACACGGCGACGACAGCGCGCGGGGTGACCTCGCGGTGGTCGCGGACGACACGACCGACGCCGTTCCCGAACCGAAGACGATGGCGCTCTCGGAGATCGTCGTCCGCTGACCCGGCGACGGGGCGCGGTCCCGGCGTCAGCCGTCGATCGGACTCGCCGCGACCACATGCTCCGACTCGTGGCGGAGACACGCCGATTCGTGTCCCTCAGCGTGAACGGTTCGCTCCGGAGTCGTCTCCGCGCACGGGGTACTGAACCGATCCGAGAGCAGCTCTGCCGCCTCCTCGTCGTCGCGAGCGAGGAGTCGGTCGATCACCTCCCGGAGGGTATCTTCGATCTCGGGATCGTCGAGCCGTTCACCGATGTCGAACTCTTTGCGGAGCTGTTCTCTCACATCGTTGTCGCTCGCCGCACCCCCCTCGACGACGATGTTCTCCCGGATGCTCTCGACATCGACCTGACCGGCGGCGACGCGATCGCGGAAGTTCAGTATCCCGCGCCAGTCGGACTGGTCGATGTCGATCCCCTCCGGCTGGATGACGCGGTGACACCGCGTGTGGAACCGGCAGCCGCTCGGCGGATTCGTCGGGCTCGGTACCGTGCCGGTGAGTTCGATCCCGCCGACGCTCGACCGCGGATCCGGCGTCGGGATCGACGACAGCAACGCCTCGGTGTAGGGGTGTTGCGGGTCGGCGAAGATCTCGTCGGTCGGCCCGACCTCGACAATTTCACCGAGGTACATCACCGCGACACGGTCACAGATCCGGCGGATCACGGACATATCGTGGCTGATGAACAACATCGAGAGGTCGAACTCCGCTTGGAGGTCGTCGATGAGCGAGAGGATCTCCGCTTGGATCGACACGTCGAGCGCCGAGACGGGCTCGTCGGCGATGATGAGATCCGGGTTCAACACGAGTGCCCGGGCCAGCGCGATCCGCTGTTTCTGGCCGCCGGAGAACTCGTGGGGGTATCGGTCGTAATCCACCGCGGAGAGCCCGACGCGTTCGAGCAGGTCCTCGACGATCGCCCGCCGCCGGTGACGGTCCGACATTCCGTGGATCTCGAGCATCTCCGCGACCGCGCTGCCGACCGTCATCCGCGGGTCGAAGCTCGACGCCGGATCTTGGAAGATCATCTGGGCCCCGCGGCGGAATCGCTTGAGCTCCGCGTCGGAAAACTTGGTCACGTCGTTCGGGTGGGTGCCATCCGGGTTGCGGGTCGCACCGCCCCGGCCGTTTCCGTTGAACACGACCTCGCCGGCAGTCGGCTCCTCCAAGCGGATGACGGAACTCGCGGCGGTTGACTTCCCGCAGCCGGACTCGCCGACCAGCCCCAGCGTCTCGCCGGACGCGATGTCGAAGCTGATCCCGTCGACCGCCTTCGCGGCGCCGACCTGCCGGTTGAAGATCCCCTTCCGGAGCGGATAGTGTTTCTTCAGATCCCGGACCGAGAGTATCGGCTCGTCAGTCATCTGCCGAGCTCACCTCGTTCGAGCCCTGCTCGGCGCCCGGGGTGTTCTCGCGGAGCATGGACGGATCGCGACCGTCGCGGTAGTGGATACAGGAGACTCGCTGACTGGGACTCACCTCACACTCCTCGGGCTGTCCGCCGGTCCGACACGCCTGCTCCGCGTACGAACACCGCGGCGCGAACCGACAGCCATCCGGCGGGTCGTGTGGGCTCGGCAGCGTGCCGGGTATCCCGCCCTCGTTCCCGCCGATCTCCGGGACGCAGTTCAGCAGCTGCTGGGTGTACGGGTGCGCCGGATGCTCGAAGATGTCGAGCACCCCACCGCGCTCCATCACCTTCCCGGCGTACATCACCACGATTCGGTCGGCGATCTGCGCGACCACTCCGAGATCGTGGGTCACAAAGAGGATCCCCATGTCGAACTCGTCTTGGAGCTCGTCGAGCAGCTTGAGTATCTGCGCTTGCACCGTCACGTCGAGCGCCGTCGTCGGCTCGTCGGCGATCAGCAGGTCGGGATCGCCCACGAGCGCCATCGCGATCATCACGCGCTGTTTCTGGCCGCCGGAGAACTCGTGGGGATAATCGTCGAAGCGTGCGCTCGCGTTGGCGATCCCGACCCGGTCGAGTAGGTCGACGGCCCGTGCCCGCGCCGCTTCGTCCGAAACGTCTTGGTGGATCTGGAGCGCCTCGGCGATCTGCCACCCCACGGTGTAACAGTGGTTCATCGCCTCCTGTGGGTTCTGGAAGATGTGCGCGATCCCGTTTCCGCGGATCTGACGGAGCTCTTCGTCGGACATCGCCATCAGGTCGCGACCCTTGAACCGGACCGTTCCCTCGACGCGGCCCGGCGGCTCCTTGACGATCCGTGTGATCGACTCGGTCGCGACGGTCTTTCCGGAGCCCGACTCCCCGACGATACAGACGGTCTCCCCCTCGTCGACGACGAAGTCGACGCCGTCGACGGCCGTGAGGTCTCCGTTGTCGGTGCTGAACGTCGTCGTGAGGTCTTCGACCTCGAGCAGTGGGGTAGACATTATGCGCTCTCCGCCTCCGCTTCGGGGTTTAAGGCGTCTAGCAGCGCGTCACCGAGGAAGTTGAACGCCAGAATGGTCAAGAACAGCACGATACCGGGCACCAAGACGATCCACGGCGCGAACGAGAGATCGCTCCGGCCGGCCGAGATGAGCTGGCCCCACGAGGGGATCGTGGAATCGCCGAGCCCGAGGAACGCGAGCTGCGCCTCGGCGAGCAGGAATCCCGGAATGAGCAGCGTGAGCTGCGTGATGATGCTGCTGGCCGCGTTTGGAACGACGTGGCGTCTCACGACGCGATAGGTGCTCGCGCCGCTGATCCGGTTCGCCTTGATGAACTCCTCTTCGGAGATCGACAGCGACTTGCTGCGGACGTACCGCGCGGTGCCGCCCCACGCGAACGCCGCGAAGACGAGGATGAACATCCCGAGCCCGGCGCCGTAGATGTAGAGGATGAGCAGGAACATCAAAAGCGTCGGGAACGAGAGCACGATGTCGACGAACCGCATCATCAACTCGTCGGCCCAGCCGCCGGCGTACGCGCTGACCGTCCCGAAGGTGATGCCGATCGAGGCCACGATCGTCGTCGTGATGAAGCCGATCTGCATGCTGATCGTCATCCCGTGAACGATCCCCGCGAAGATATCTTTCCCGCCGGCCGTCGTGCCGAGGGGGTGTTGCCACGTCCCGTGACACTGGCCGGTAGCTATCTCGCCGACGCACGTCGAGACGTACGACTGATCGATCGAGAGGAAGACGGGGGGCTGGTAGCCGGTGAGGATGCTCTGTTCGGGTGCACTGATGAAGAACGGCCCGACGATCCCTCCGACGAACACGATCGCGAGCCAGCCGAGGCTCACGACCGCCGGCCGGTTGCGCTTGAACTCTCGCCAGTAGTACTTCGTCCGCCGCGGGTTCTGGAACAGCGGCAAGACGATGTAGAACGCGAACAGCAGCAACGTGAAGATGAACAGGTAATCGACGGTCCCAATGTCCCATTCCAGACCGATGGGCTCGAGCGTCGGCGTCCGTTCGTCGAGGATCTGCCAGTCAGACAGCGCGACCAACAGGAGCGGAACCGCAGTGGCGAGCATGCCGATGCTGTTGATCGACAGGTCGAACCACCGCGACCGTGAGATGTTGTTCCAGTCGACCTGATCGAATCGTTCCGGTTTCTGTGTTGCCATGTCTGTGTCCTCAAGTTATCTGTCGTCGAAGCTGATCCGCGGATCGAGCACCGTGAACACGAGGTCCTCCAAGAGGTTCCCGATCACGGCGATAAACGTGAACGCCAGCGTCGAGCCCAACAGGAGGTTCGTGTCCTGCGCGATCAGTGCGTTGTACGTCACTCGGCCGATCCCGGGGATGCCGAACACGACCTCTACGAGCAGCGACGACCCGAGGAACAGCGCCAGCAGCTGTCCGACGAGGGTCGTCGACAGCGGCACGAGCGTCGGCCGCATGACGTGGTACGCGTACGCGCGCAGCGGCGAGACGCCCTTGGCCTTCGCCGTCTTCATGAACTCGGCGTTCTGGAACTCCGCCGACTCGTTGCGCGACACGCGCATGACCGCGCCGATCGATCCGGTGACCAGCACGAACACCGGTACCGACAGCTGCACGGCGTTCTGTACGCTGAACACCGACACGTCCGTGTTGTACACGATCGGGATAACCTCCAGCCAGACGCCGAAGATCAAAAGCAGGATGATCCCGAAAAAGAAGTTCGGGATGGCGTACCCGAAGAACGCGAACCCGGTCGCGGCGTGGTCCTTCCAAGAGTACATGTTCGCCGCGGAGTAGACGCCGACTACCGGACCGATCAGGACCGTCAGAATCGTCCACGGCACGGAGTACTGTGCGGTGTAGTAGAGCCCCTCGCCCAGCGCCTGCGTCACGGGCTGACTTCGGCTCCGAGACCAGCCCCAGTCGAGCGTGTAGACGCCTTCGATGAAGTCCATGTACCGAACGTACAGAGGCTGATCGAGCCCGCGGAGTTCGCGCGCTCGCTCGGCGGCCGCGGCCGGGTCGCCGCCCTGTAGCGCGGCCTGCGTCGCCGCCTCTTGGACCGCCGGATTCGGCGCGGCGGAGACGAGGAAGAACGTGATCGTCGTGATGATGAGCGATACCACTCCGGCCCAGAGAACGCGAGCGGTAACGTATCTTCCAAATCCCATGTGATATGTGTGATAACGTGAGAGAGGCGACAGTGGACGCTACTCGTCGCCCGGGTAGAACTCGGACCAGCGGGGCTGCCAGGTGAAGTGCGTCGATGCGAGCCCGCGGTAGACGCCATCGATGAGCTGCTGTTTGCTGACCGCCGCCGCCACCGCCTGCCGGAACTCGGTGATCTGAAACAGGTTCCCCGGCCCGCTCTGCCAGCCGTTATCGCGCTGGTTCACGGAGATGATCATGTTGTACGGTGTGGGGATCTTTCGCACAGTCACATTTTCGTCTTCGTCGTACGACTCGAACTGCTCCGGCGGGATCGCCGCGGAGTCGGCCTCCCCGGTCTCTAACGCGCCGAGTCGGGACGCTTGCTCCTCGACGACGCTGATCGAGGCCTCCTCGAACAGCGGCCCCTCAGAGAACAGGTCCGGCCCCTCGTTGATGTCGCGGAGGTAGTACTCGTCGTTACGGGTGTATTGAGTCCCGGAACCGCGATTCCACTCGTCGAGCGTGAACGCGCCGAGATTCCCGGTGAACTGGAGTTCGAGCAGTTCCTCGTCCTGTTCGAGCCCGTCGACGTCCTCCTCCTCAACGTACGGCTCGACGAGGTCGCGCGGGATCGGGTACAGCAGCGGGTCGTACGTCTCGGGCCACAGGAGATTGGCGGTTTCGAGGGTGGCCTGGAACTCGAACTCGCCGGTCTGTTCGACCTCGACGCCGTCCCAGCTGGCCGACGCCGCCGTATTCGCCCACTCGCTCTGGTGGAGCTCCTGAATCAGGTAGACGAAGTCCTCCGCCGTGACCTGTCCGTACGGCTCGCTGAACTGGAGGTTCTCGCGGACCTCGAACGTCCACACCTTGCCGTCCTCGGTGGACATGTCGTACAGGAGCGGGAAGTACTCCTGATTCTCGTCGAAGGTGTACCCCTGATCGAGTGCGCGAGCGATCGCGTTCCCAGCGCCGTTTTCGGTATTGTACAGCGGGTTCAAAGTCGTGAACCCGGCCGACGTGACGGTGTCGTAGGAACCGGAGACGCTCGGGTCGTTGAAGTGCCACGCGGGCAGGTCCCAGCCGTTCGAGAAGTTCTCGATGGGGCCGTTCAGGTCGGGGTTGTAGCCGACCAGATCGTCGCTGAAAAGCAGCGTGATGTACGGCTGCTCTTGGGCGAGGTTCTCGAAGATCTCGACAAACGATTCGCGAAGCTCGTCGCGGCTCGTCGCCTGTCGGGCCTCCTCGAACAGCCCGGTGGCGTCGAACTCGGGGTAGTAGCCAACGGGGTTATAAAAGGAGTTGGGGCCGTCGAAGAACACCTCGTTCGTCAGCGGGTTGAGCGGGTAGGTGTTCAGCCCGAACACGATCGACATGTCCCACGGCTCGTTGCTCGTGACCGACTGCGGGCCGGGGTTCTGCGGCGTCGGGTTCGCCCACTCGACATCCTCGCCGTTGACCGTATCGGTGCCACCCTGCGGCTCGGCGGTCCAGTACTCGTTGTTGAACCGGGTACCATCGATCGCCTCAACGACGACGTTGATGCCGAGATTGTTGCCGAGCTCCTGGGCGATGAATTCGGCGGTGAGCTGTGAGGTCTCCTGTCCCGCGCTGTGATAGATATCGATTTCGACCTGATCGCCCTCGGGGGTGATCAGATCGCCGCCGTCGAAGCTGTAGTCGTACTCGGACTGCTCGAATGCCTGCCGCGCGAGGTTGCGAGCGACTTCCTCGCCGTACAGGTCATCGACGCCGAACTGTGGGAAATTGCCGACTTCAACGCTGTTGCCGCCGTCGCTGCCGTCGCTTCCGTCACTTCCGTCGCTGCCGTCGCTTCCATTTCCGCCGTCGCTGCCGTCGCTTCCGTCTCCGCCGTCCCCCTCGTTTCCGGAACAGCCGGCCAGCGTCGCGACGCCGGCGATGCCGAGTGCGGAGAGCCATTGCCGCCGACCGATGTGGCGGCTGTTGTCGTCGGTTCCGTCAGTGTGTCGACGTAACATACCATCATGCAACAAGTGGGTATACAAAAAACTTCAGATATTCGAACATCTTCGGTGACATGACTGACAGACGGATCCCAAAACCCCTAACCCATCGCGTCAAACGGAGTGTATGACCGAAATTCATCCCGATCAGCGCGTCGCGGTGCTTGCCGACTCACAGAACCTGTATCACTCCGCACAGAGCGTTTACTCCCGGAATATCGACTATTCGGGGCTGCTTGAGGAGGCGGTTAACGACCGATCGCTTGTCCGGGCCATCGCATACGTGATCCGAGCGGACTCCCCCGAGGAAGAGAGCTTCTTCGAGGCGCTGCGCGACATCGGCTTCGAGACGAAGATTAAGGAGATCAAAACGTTCGCTGACGGCTCGAAGAAGGCCGACTGGGACCTCGGGATGAGCCTCGACGCCGTCTCGCTCGCGAGTCACGTCGACACGGTCGTGATCTGCACCGGCGACGGCGACTTTGCCCGGCTCTGCTCGCATCTCCGTCACGAGGGTGTTCGGGTTGAGGCGATGGGGTTCGGCAACTCCGCCGCCGACGAGCTGATCGACGCCGCCGACGACTTCGTCGACCTCGCGGAACACGAGGAGACGTTCCTTCTCTAGACGGCGTCATCAGCTGCCGTCGCACCCGCGTCACCGAGTAGCGCCGCGATCGACCGTTCGACGGTCTTCGCGGCCGCCTCCACCTCTCGGACCCGGACGTACTCCCGCTCGGCGTGCGCGACCGCCCCAGCGTTGTCAGCGAGGTCACCGGGGCCGAACACCACCGTCGGCGCGGGCGCGAAGTACGACGCCTCCGTCGCCGCGCCGAAGGGACGAACAGCGCCGCCGCGGTCGGCCAGGATTCCGGTCGAGTCGGCCGCGATCCGGGCCGCGTTCGCGACCGCTCCCACCAGTTCGTGGTCCGGGTCCGTCGAGAACGCCTCGAAGAACGGCGACTCGCGGTCCGTCAGCGCGACCGCGACGCCGATGTCCTTCGGTGTCGACTCCCGAACGGCGTCCGCAAGCGACGATCGGAACCCCTCCGCTGTCTCCGGGGGGACACTCCGTCGATCGGCGGTGATCTCACAGTCCGCGGGCACCTGATTCGTTGCGCCGCCGCCCTCGATGACGGTCGGCGTGAGCTTCGGCGGGCCGAGCTGCGGGTGTTCGTCGGCGCCGTCGTCGAAGGTCCGGATCGCCGCGAGCGCGCCCTCGGCGGCCGCGACTGCGTTCGCTCCCGCGAACTCCGCGGCGTGGGCGGCGGTTCCCGACAGCTCCACGGTCCCCTGAAACCGCCCCTTTGCGGCGGTGCAGGCGTCGAGACTCGTCGGCTCACCGACCAGGAACAGGTCGCCGTTGAGCCGGTCTTCGGTCCCGGGCGAGCGCCCGGTGAGCGCTGCCGCACCGAGCGACAGCGACTCCTCGTCCGGGGTGAGCGCCAGCGTGATCCGCCCGCGTTCCGGATCGGCCGCGAGGAATCCCGAGAGAAGCGCCGCGAGCGGTCCCTTCGCGTCGCAGGCGCCGCGGCCGCGGATCACGTCACCGGGACCGTCGTCGGAGACGGAGTCAGCCCGCTCGTCCTCGTGCGCCTCGCCCCGCTCGAACGGGACGTGCGGCGTCACCGTGTCGAGATGGGTGTTCAACACGAGATGCGGCCCCTCGCCGGGCGCGTCCGAGTACTTCTTCGCGAGCACGCACCCGCCCGCGACGACCTCACTTTCGGCCCCGAACTGGTCGAGCGTTTCGACGACGAACTCGCGCATCTCGTCGACTGACTCGTGAGAGGGGGTCTGAACCGCCTGCTCCAAGAACGAGACCGAGTCGAACGCCGCCCCGCTCATCGCGGGTCGGCCGGGAGCGTCCCCTCGTACTCGCGGGCGACGGGACCGGTCAGGGTCGCGTGGCCGCGGTCCGGTACCGTAACTTCGAGGTCGCCGCCCGGCGGCCGGCTGACGGCCGATTCGCCGTCGATCAGGCCGAGTCGTCGCGCGGCCGCGACGACCGCGACCGCGCCGGTACCACAAGAGCGGGTCTCGCCCTCGACGCCGCGCTCGAAGGTGCGCTGGTCGATGAGGGCGGGACCGTCACCACTTCCGTCGTCGACGACGCTCGCGAGGTTTACGTTCGCGCCCTCGGGGAACACGTCGGCGTGACGGACGGGAGGCGCGACCGCGTCGAGATCGACCGAGTCGATCCCGTCGGGGTCGCTGCGACCGCCGTCGACGAACGCCACCGCGTGCGGGACCCCGGTGTTGACGGCGGTAACGGTTAGCCCCTCGACCGGCTCGTCGATCAGCGGCTCGTCACGGGCGAGGGGGACGCGCGCAGGGTCGAACGTCGGCTCGCCCATTTCGATGGTGGCCGCGGTCGCGTCCGCGTTCACGGAGGCGCGTCGGGTACCGGCCTGCGTGTCGATCATGAACTCGCGGTCGCCCGTCCGGTCGTGGGCCCACAGCGCGACGACGCGCGCGCCGTTGCCGCACATTGTCGCCGTGGAGCCGTCGGGCTGGACCAGCGTCATCACGACGCGGGTGGGGTTGAACCGCTCCTCGACGCTGAGAAAGAGGACGCCGTCGGCGCCGCGTCGGCCGGTGGATTCCTCATTTCTCTCGGCGTCGAAATCCCCCCCGTCGACACCAGTCTCGCGGTCACAGTGGGTGCGCGCGAAGGCCGCGCGGTCGCCGACGACCTCAGCGTCCGCGTCGACGACGAGGAAGTCGTTCCCCGTACCGTGGTACTTCTCGAACGGGACGGCGTGGGTGCTCATCGGCCCGCCTCCGTTCGGTCGGCTCGGTTCCGGTTCGCGTCCCGCTCGACCGTCGTCAGGTCGTCGAGTGTCTCCCGGCGGCGGACGATCGCTGCAGTCCCGTCGTCGAGTGCGACCTCCGGCGGCCGCGGTCGTGAGTTGTATTGGGTTGCCATTTCGTATCCGTACGCGCCCGCGATCCCGACCGCGAGGAGGTCCCCGCGTACCGGGTCGGCGAGCGCTCGGTCTGTACAGAGCGTATCGCCGGTCTCACAGATAGGTCCGGCGACCGTGACAGGGGTTGCCGACCGGTCGTCGATGGCGGGGGCATCGCTCCCGTCGCTCTCTCGCCCGCCCCCGAGGTTCCGGATCGGGTGGTAGGCGTCGTACATCGCCGGGCGCAGCAGGTCCGTCATCCCGGCGTCGACGCCGACGACGCGCTCGTCCGGCGTTGGCTTCACGGTGTTGACGCGCGTCAGGAGGACGCCCGCGTCGGCGACGACGTACCGCCCGGGCTCGATCGCGAGATCGACACCCGCAGGGAGCGGCGCGACCGCCTCCCGCGTCGCCTCGGCGACCGCCGGTAGGTCGAGCGCCGGCGCGTCCTCTTTATAAGGGACGCCGAAGCCGCCGCCGACATCGACGTACTCGATGTCGACGGGGGCCACGCCGCCCTCGTCCGGGTCGGTCAGATCCCGCGCCAGTCCGCCCATCCGTGTCACCATCTCGCGGTGGCTGTCGAGCTGGTCCGGGTCGATCCCGGAGCCAGCGTGCGCGTGGATTCCGACCACGTCGAAGCGCTCGGCCGCGTCTCGCGTTGCCTCGGCGGCCCGGTCGTATGGGATCCCGAACTTCGCCGCGCCGCCGGTCCGGACCTTCTCGTGGTGGCCCGCGCCGACGCCGGGGTTCACTCGGACGCAGACCCGCCCGTCGTAGCCTCGCTCGGCCAGCCGGTCGAGGGTGTCGACCGCGCCGACAGTGATCGTGAGGTCCGGCTCCGCCTCGGCGACGCCGACGACGTAATCGAGGTCGCGGGCGGGCGGGTTGACCGCGGTGTAGTGGAGGCGATCGCCGCCGAAGCCGGCTGCGAGCGCGCGGTCCACCTCGCCGGCAGAGGCACACTCGGCGTCGAGGCCCGCCTCGCGGACGGCCTCCAGCACGGCCCGACCGGTGTGGGCCTTCACCGCGTACCGCACGTCGGCGTCCGGAAAGGCCTCGCGCAGGCGCTCGCTGTTCTCGCGGACGCGGTCGAGGTCCTGCACGTAGAGGGGGGTGCCGTGTTCGACCGCGAGGCCAGCGAGACGGTCGGCGTCCCAGTCGCTCACGCGCCGGACCGAGGGACTCAGAGGGGATTCAGCGGCCGCGTCGTTGTCGCTCATTCCCGGAGCGCGTCCTCTCGCTGCGTCGCCTCCAGCGTCTCCTCCTCGACGTGAGTCGCGACGACCGCGGGCTTGTACGCGCCGCCCTCGAAGAGGTCGTGGTCGCCGACCGACGACTCGACCATCCGGGTGAACGCCCGGCGCTCGGCCGGGAGGTGGCCGTAGATGACCTCCTCCTCGACGAGATCGTAGACGGGGATTCGGGGGGTAAGCAGGGTGTTCTCGCCGACGATCGAGTTCTCGCCGACGCGGAACCCGCTCGTGACTCGACAGCCGGCGCCGAGCGAGACGCCGTCCTCAACGATCACCGGCGCGTCCTCGACCGGTTCGAGGACGCCGCCGATCAGCGTGTTGGCGCCGAGCTTGACGTTCTCGCCGAGTTGGGCGCAGGAGCCGACCGTGTCACACGAGTCGACGAGCGTGCCGTCGCCGACGTACGCCCCCATGTTGACGAACGAGGGGCTCATCATGATGCAGTCGCTGCCGAGGTACGCGCCCCGGCGGATCGCGGTGCCGTCCGGCGTGTTTCGGGTGCCGCGCTCGCCGAGGTCGGCGGTATCGCGCAGCGGGAGTACGTCGTGGTAGGTCACGCCGCCGTACTCGCGGGCCTCGGTCTCGCGCAGGCCGAAGTTCAGCAGAATGCCGCGCTTGACCCACTCGTTGGCCTCCCACGTGGTTACGTCGTCGCCGGTCTTCTCGGCGGCGCGGACCTCGCCGGCCTCCAGCGCGGCGAGGAACTCGTCGACGACGGCGGCGTCCTCGGCCGTCGCGTCGGCGGCGGTCAGCCCGTCCTGATAGCGGTCCCACAGATCGGATACGTCGGCTTCAAGCGTCATTGGATGGTGTATAGATGAGTGTCGGTATTTATTCGTCGATGTGCGTATGTCCGGTAATTATTCTCCGGCGCCGCCGGCGTCCAGCACGTCGCCGAACGCGTACCAGCCGGGCTCGCGGTCGGCGAGCCAGTCGGCGGCGTCGAGCGCCCCCTCGGCGAACACGCCGCGGTCGCCGGCGCGGTGAGTGAGCTCGACCGCCTCGCGATTGCCGGCGAACAGCACCTCGTGCTCGCCGGTCACGTCGCCCGCGCGTCGGGCGTGGACGCCGATCTCGTTCGACTCGCGCGGCGCGTCGCCCTCGCGCCCGTGGACGCGCTCGTCGAGGTCGTCGCGGACAGACTCCACGTCGTCGAGGATCGACTTCGCGGTGCCCGAGGGGGCGTCGCGCTTGGCGTTGTGGTGCGTCTCCGTCAGCTCCACGTCGTAACCGGGGAGCGCGGCGGCGGCCTCGCGGACCGCGCGCCGGAGCGCGGCGACGCCGCGCGCGAAGTTCGACGCCTTGAGCACGGGTACCGCCTTGCTTGCGGCCCGGAGGCCGTCGAGCTGCGCGTCCGCGAACCCGGTTGTCCCCGTGACCATCGCCACGCCCGCGTCCGCACAGATCTCGGCGTACGCGACCGCCGATTCGGGACCGGTGAAGTCGACGAGCGCGTCGGGTTCCGCGGCCGCGAGCAGCTCGTCGAGGCGGTCGGCGTCCTCGACTGCGACCCCCGCCACGGGGTCGGTCGGGGTGCGGTTGACCGCGACTGAAACGGCGACGCCCTCGCGGTCGGCGGCGGCCGAGATCACTTCACGGCCCATCCGACCGCCGGCGCCGGTGACGGCGATAGACAAGGAGTCGCCGCTCATTCGGCGTCCCCCGCCGTGGGCTCGACAGCCTCCGGATCGACGGCTCCGGGCGCGCCCCCGTCGTACTCGGCCAGCAGCTCTTGGAGGATCTCGCGCCGGTCCTCGGAGAGCCGACTGAGCGGCGAGCGCACGCTCGGGCCGCCCCGCCCGCGGATGTGCATCGCCTCCTTCACCGGGATCGGATTCGTCTCGGCGAACAGTTCGCGGACGAGCGGCGAGAGCTCGTGGTGGAGCGCCCGCGCGCGGTCGTAATCGCCCGAGAGCGCGGCGCCGACCATCGCGCAGGAGCGTTCCGGCTCGACGTTGCCGACGACGCTGATGGTGCCGGTGCCGCCGATCGAGAGCACGGGCAGGGTGAGCCCGTCGTCGCCGGAGAGCACGGAGAACTCCTCGTCGCGGGTGCGCTCTATCACCTCGCTGATGAGGTTGAGGTCGCCGGAGGCAGCCTTGTACCCCTGGATGTTCGGGTGTTCGGCGAGCTCGACGGTCACGTCGATGGGGATCGATTGGCCCGTCCGGCTCGGGACGTTGTAGACGATCTGCGGGAGATCGACTTCGTCGGCGATCGTCCGGTAGTGCTCCAGAAAGCCCTGCGGTTCGGGCTTGTTGTAGTACGGGGAGATGAGGAGGAGGCCGTCGGCCCCCGCATCGGCGGCGCGCTCGGACAGCGAGAGCGCCTCGGCGGTGTTGTTCGACCCGGTTCCGGCGACCACCGGCACGTCTTCGAGGGCGTCGCGGACCGTCTCGATCACGTCGACGTGCTCGTCGTGGCTCATTGTCGCCGACTCGCCGGTGGAGCCGACGGGGACCACGCCGTCGACGCCGGCGCGTTCGAGGTAGCGGGCGTTGGCGGCGAGCTGCTCGTGATCGACCTCGTCGTCGTCCGTGAACGGGGTCGTCATCGCCGGGTAGACGCCCTCGAAGGGCTCGTCGGTCGTCTCTCGGTCCGTCTCGTCCTGCGTCGCGTAGGGTGTCGTGGTGGTGGTGTCCGTCATGGTGTGTCGTGGGTGTGTCGCGTGGGTCGCTGCGTGTCGCGGGTCAGAGCCTGTCACGGGTCGATGTCTGCCGCGGGTCACCGTCGATCGCGGATCGCCGGTGACCGTCGTACCTGTCGCGCGGGTCGGGGGTCGTCCGGGACGGGGTCGCCACTCCCGCCGTCGGACGGTTCACGCGCGTTTTTTCGAGAAGAGCCGCGTCGCTGTCGGCGTCGGCGAGCCGCGTTCGGACGCGGGTCGGGTCACACCACTGTATGCGCCTTTGGCTCGCTTATAGATTGCGCCTCGGGTGGAAACTGCCGCTCTGCCGCGCCCCATCGCTTCGATGAACGTCTCGCGGTCGCCCGCCGGCAACGCCCTCAATCCTCGATCACGGACATTCATTTATATGTCCGCCGCGTCTTCTTCTATCCCATGACCGACCCCGCCGACGCCGGTGTCGACGCGGATCCCGAAGACCACGAGTCCGACACGGTCCGCGATCCCGAAACCGACACGGTCCGCGATCCCGACATCGACGTCAATCCCGATATCGACATCAGCCCTGACGCCGATCGCCACGAGTACCACCCCGACCGGGAGCACGCCTTCCCCGACGAACGGCTCAACGAGATGCTCGACCGGATCGAGTCGGACCCGGAGATCACGGCGTACCTGGAGGCGCAGAACGTCAACCCCGTCGACCGGAAGGGGTACAACGACCACGGCTCGAAACACGTCGAGATCGTCCGGGACCGCGCGCTCCGGCTGTACGACCTGCTGAAGGCCGGCGGCGTCGAGTTCAACGGCGCTCGCCAGCAGGGGCTCGACGAGGCCGACGAGTCGGTGATCATCGCGCTCGCGGCCACGCTCCACGACATCGGCCACGTCGTCCACCGCCACGACCACCCGTACTACTCGATCCCGCTCGCGGCCGACCTCCTCGACGACTTCCTCTCCTCGTTTTACGGCGTTCCGGAGCAGGTCCGGATCAAAGCCGAGGTGCTCCACGCCATCCTCTGTCATCACACCGAAGAGCAGCCGCTGACCCGCGAGGCCGGCATCGTCCGGATCGCCGACGGCCTCGACATGGAGCGCGGGCGCTCGCGGGTCCCCTACGAGGAGGGCGGCCGCGGGATCAACACCGTCTCCTCGCAAGCGATCGAGCGCGTCTCGCTGCGTGAGGGCGAGGAGACCCCGGCGCAGGTCGTGATCTGGATGAACAACGCGGCCGGCGTCTACCAGGTCGATTCGCTGCTCAAAGCGAAGATCGAGGGATCGCTGCTGGAAGACGAGATCCGGACCGTCGCGATCAACACCCACCGCGACGACGACGGCAACGGGTCGATCGTCGACCGGATCGAGCTGTAGGACGGTTCTCCGGGTCGTTCACCGGCGGTTCTCGGCGATCGGAGTCGCTACGGCGACCAGAGTAGCTACGGCCCTCGAAGTGTCTCCCCGGCCCCATTCCGGTGCGCGGCTCGATCGGTGACCGTCGTCACCGAGACACTCGTCGTCTCGATCAGGTCTGTCGCGGTCAGCCCGCCGTCGAGCTGACTCCCCTCGCGGCTCCCGCCCCCGAGGAGCGGCGCGATCGGGAACCCGTTTCGCGCCGACCCCACCGCCGCAGTGCCCGGCTGGTTGACGACGAGTCGGCCAGGAGCGAGCCGCTCCGCGGCCCGCTGGACCCGCCCCTGTCGCGTCGTGTGGACCGCAGCGGCATGTGATCCGCCCAGCCCGGCCGCCAGCCGCAGCGCGGCGCTGAATCCCTCGCAGGCGTGTATCGTGACTGCCGGAATCCCCGGAAGCGCCGCGAGCGGGTCATCCCCGGCATCTTCATCCTCGTTCCGCTCCCCGTTCTCGCTCGGATACTTGCCCAGATTCTCGCCGGCGACGATCAGGAAGGCCGTCGCGTCAGCCGCCGGAGGCAGGTCGAGCGTCGACGCGAACCATCTGGGTGAGTTGCCGACCGGAGACGACAACTCTGTACCGTCGCCCGCCAGCAGGTCCCGGAGCCGGTCGCACTCGTTCGCGTCGAGGACGTATCCGCCTTCGTCTTCGAGCGCCGCGATCAGCGGTTCTGTCGTTCCCTCGGCCGTCACCACGGCGGCGTCGGCGGCGGGGTGAGCACCGAAGTCGTACGTGGCACCGACCGCGATCCGCGTTGCCACCGCCGACATCGACGCCGAGCCGTCGGAGACGGAAACGAGCCCGTCAGCGCCGGCACACATGTTGGGTGTCCCACAGCGCTGGCCGGCGGCGACGGTCGCCGCGGAGCCGGACGCGACGACGAAGTCGACCCGCTCGAACAGCGAGTCAGTTCCGGTCTTTGAGGACGGCGCGGGAAGCATCGAGACGGCGTCTGCGGGCGCGCCCGCCTCCGCAAGCGCTCGCCGGATCTCCTCGACGGCCATATCGCAGGTCTCGACCGCCGACGGCGACGGCGCGAGGACCACCGAATTCTGGCCGGCCAGCGCGTACAGCGACACGACAGCGGAGACGACCACCGGGTGCGTCGCCGGGACCGCGACACCGACGACGCCGACCGGCCGGGCGACGGTGAGCCCGCCCCGCGGCTCGTCCCGGCCGATCACGCCCGTGGTGGGCGTCTCACGGAGATGCGATCGCGCGCCGTCGACCGCCGTCGCGATCTTCTCCGTCTTCGCTCCCGAGTGTCCCCGTCGTGTCTCGTTTGCGGCCGCCAGCGCCAGTCGGCTGATCGTCTCCGGATCGCTCAGTCGCTCGCCGACCGCCTCGACGATCCGGTCCGTCGCCGCGGCGTCGCGCTCCGCGAGCCGCGCCCCCGCGTATCGAGCGTCTGCGACGGTTGTCGCCACCCTGTCTCCCTCGTCTGTGTTCGCGATTACACCCCCGGTCATACGCCATAGCCTCTTGTCCAGCCGCATATTCTCATCCGGTGGTGCACTGTGTCACCCCGCGGCGGAATATGTGTTCGAGGAAACAGTTATTCGAGTGGGCTGAGTCGTGGGTGACGAATGGAGGCGCCGTCAGCACTCGTCGAAGTGGTCGAGCGCCGGCTCGACTTCCTCGAACGGCTCGCCGAGGGGGCACTCCGGAAACACGAGTTGGTCGACGAACTCGACCACTCGCGCTCGACGGTTAACCGCGCGATCGACGAGCTGGAGGCCGCCGGACTCGTCGCCGGCGAGACCGACGGGTACCGGACGACCCTGACCGGACGACTGCTCGCTCAGAGCTACCGACGATTCCTGACGGTCGCCGCCGACGTCGACGCCGCGAGCGAGACGCTCGCCCCGCTCGGTCCCGACATCGCACTCTCGCCGGCCGCGCTGCGGGACGCCGACACCTACCGCGCCGCGGCCCCCGATCCGTACCGCCCCTTAGAGCGCCTCGACGCGGTGCTCGCGGACGCCGACAGCATCGCCGCCGCGCTTCCCACGCTCCCGTCCCCCCGCCTGCTCGATCGGTGCCGATCCACCGCCGCCGCCGGCGGGAGTGTCGATCTCGCGCTGACCGATCGCACGTACCACCACGCTCGAGAGCACTACGCCGACACGCTGGGCGGGCTCGCGGCCGGTGACGACGCCGCGGTGGTTATCGCCGATGGGATCGATGTCGGCTGTCTCGTTGCTGACGAGACCGCGGTCCTCGTCGTGTTCGACGACGACGGCGGTGTTCACGGCATTGCTGAATCGACCGATACCGAGGCGGTCGAATGGGTCCGCGAGCGCGTGTGTACCCTCTGCAAGGCGGGTTACGACGTGACGAACGAGCTCGCGGCGATCCGGGATGCGCGGGACAGAGGGTGCGAGGAGCCCGACGGTGCGGGCGACACAGGAGACCGTACTACCGAGGGCACAGAGCCCGCCGGAAGCACCACCGGCCGCGGCGGCCACGACGAGAACACCAGCGACGCCAAAGCGGACGGGTTCACTGCCGTCGAGGCGCGCGCGCTCGCCGATCTCGGGCGGGTCGCGGCCGAGCGGGGGGACGTCGAGACGGCCGTCGACCGGCTGACAGCGGCGATCGATCTCGGCTATCGGATTGAGTCCGTGCGCGCGGTCGTTCCTGCTGCTGAGGAGCTGGCGGCGCTGCTTGCGGCCCATCCCGACTCCGACGAACTCGACGTCGACGCGCCCGGCTCGATTCCTGAGAGCGCGGCGACCGACCCGGCGGCGTACCGCGACCTCGCCGACCGGTGGCGCGTCGACGGGGACGCGGTCGCCGCCGACTTCACGACGAGCGAGAGCGAGGCCAGATAAGCCGGTACGGGTCCGCACTGCCCGCGCCCCGTGTCGCAACGGCTTTGCGGGTGGCCGCGATAGCCGGGGTATGAGTGACGAAGCGGCCTTCGCGGACCTGCGGACCGGCGCCGACTACCAGTTCGGCGCGGGCGCGGGCGACGCGCTGTTCCCACCCGACGAGACGCTGACCCTCCGGCGGTCGAGCGGCGGCCGCCCCCGACAGGTGATCGTCGGCGACGTGAACGACGACCCCGGGAGCCCGGAGGGCGACCGGCTCGTCTCGTACGGCACTGACGGGCGATTCACCCTCGGAATCGCCGGCGGGCGCCGGATCCGCGACGGGTTCGCGGCCCCGTGCCACCGGATGGTCGTCGGGGAGGAGAGCGAGCCGTTCGTCCGGGAGGGGCGCAACGCCTTCGCGAAGTTCGTGACCGCGGCCGACGACGGGATCCGCCCCGGTGACGAGGTGCTCGTCGTCGACGACGAGGACGCGCTGTTCGCGGTCGGACGGGCCGAGCTCTCCGGCGCCGAGGCCGAGCACTTCGCGAGCGGCGTCGCGGTGAAGGTGCGGAACGGTGCCGGGAGCGAGGGAGACGGCGGAAACGGTACCGACGAGTAGTGCGGCCTCAGCACTTTTAAGCGGGTTTTCAGGTTCGTATGCGGTGGCGCGCGCGTCCGAGCGGTCGTCACCGACGACCGCGAGGAGCGCCGCGCGAGGGAGTCGCTGGTACCCGGAACGAAGCGAACGGGTACCAGCGACGAGGTTGGGGAGGCGTGAGGCGCAGTGCTGTGCGTGCGGGTGGGACTCAAAGGGGCAGTCGCCGAGGACAGCGCAGGCGTTCACGAGAGCAGTGCTCTCGTGAGCCAATCAGAACGCTTCGCGTTCTGATGACGACGGAAGCACTGGAGGGAGCGAACGGAGTGAGCGACTGAAGCGCGCAACGAGCGTGCGCCCGCCTCGGCGACTGGGGCTTTGGAGGTGTTCACCACCGACTCGTTGTCAATTACTCATAAGTGGCCGAATGAGGCGTCAGAGGTAGCCATCGCGCCGCTAGCAACAGTTGCTTATGGCTCTGTAGAAATCCTATTTTTCAGACACATTATCGTCTGAAACAGCCGTTAGGTGAAGGGTGCGAACCTATCGCCAGTAACCCTGCCATTATCGTTGAGATTTGTGGAGTCGGCCCGGTAGAGTGTGCGTATATTCCATTAGAGACCTAATACCAATTATGCGGTAACACCTAACCTACGATTGGACTATGATGAGACTGGAATGCCCCATAGACGGGTGCAACGCGACTATTGAATCCGAGACTGAACAGGAGGTTATGGCTCAAGCCGAAGAACACGCGAACAGTTCGCACCCCGAACTCGAACTGGACGACGAAACCGTCGAAAACATCAGATCGGGTATTACAGAGGTCTAAGGCCAGGGGCTGTACTGATCGATACATAGGTCACATCAAACCACCGAACGGCCCGATCACCACCCAACGCCGACATATCCGGACCGACGAGTACACAAGCGGGCCGCACCCACGACCCGATATGGACGATATCGACGTCGAGCCGGTGGATCGCGTCGAGGAGCCGGAGATCAACGAGACCGCTGACGCCGACCCCGCAAGCGACGCTGATCTCCCGACCGAAACGGACGCTGCCACGGACCTCCCGGCGGGCGTCGACGCCCCGGACTACGTCCTCTACGGCGGGAAGGGCGGCGTCGGGAAGACGACGATGGCGGCCGCGACCGGACTCGCCTCGGCGGCGGGCGGGGTCAACACCTTGGTGGTCTCCACCGATCCGGCCCACTCCCTCTCCGATACCTACGAGACGGAGATCCCGGCGAAACCAGCGCGCATTCGCGAGGACATGCCGCTGTACGCCGCCGAGATCGACCCCGACGACGCGATGGAGGAGGGGATGTTCGGCGCCGACGGCGACCCCCTCGGCGGGATGGGCGAGATGGGGGACGCGATGGGCGGAATGATGGGCGGTGCGAGCGACCCGGACGGCCCCGCAGACGACGAGGCCGACGGCGGCCTCGGCTCCCTACTCGGCGGGACGATGCCCGGCGCCGACGAGGCGGCCGCGATGCGCCAACTGCTGGAGTACCTCGACGACCCGCGGTTCGACCGCGTGATCGTCGACACCGCACCGACGGGCCACACCCTCCGGCTGCTCCAACTCCCAGAGATCATGGATTCGATGATCGGCCGGGTGATGAAACTCCGCAACCGATTCTCCGGGATGATGGACGGGATCAAGGGGATGTTTGGCGGCGGGGACGACGACCCCGATCCCTCTGCCGACCTCGACGAGCTCCGCGAGCGGATCGAGCGCCTCCGGAGCGTGCTGCAGGATCCCGAAAAGACCGACTTCCGCGTGGTGACCATCCCCGAGGAGATGAGCGTCACCGAGTCCGAACGGCTCGTCGCGCGCCTCGACGAGTTCGGGATTCCGGTGAACACCCTCGTCGTCAACCGGGTGATGGAGGGCGTCGGCGACGTGACCGACGGGAGCGGGGCCGCGATCGACCCCGAGTGGGTCGTCGAGCCGAACCCGGACTCCTGTGAGTTCTGTGCGCGCCGATGGGAGGTCCAGCAGGCGGCACTGCGTCGGGCCACGGACCTGTTCCGCGGACGCGACGTGAAGCGAGTCCCGCTGCTCGCGAAGGAAGTTCGCGGGGAGGCCGCACTGCGGGTCGTGGCTGCGTGCCTACGCTGAGCTACCCCTGAACGCGGACCCTACTCGTCGCGGATCGAGAACAGGCCATCCCTAACAGTCTCGGCTACGCCCGAGAGATACGCCTGACCGAACATCGCCACGATCAGGGCTCCGATCGAGTTGTACATTAAGTCGAGCACTGTGTCGTCGAGCCCGTGTTGTGCCAGCGGCATGGAGACCCCCGTCACGTCGGCGACGATATCGAGTCCGAACTCGAATAGCTCCCAGACGACCCCGAACGCGAGGACGACGACGAAGATGAAGACGAACGCGAAGCGGGTCGGGATCCGGATCGCATCGCTGTGAAGGTCGACGCCGCGCAGCGCCGTGTATCCCGCGCCAGCGACGAGCGTCGCCGAGAGCGCGTGCGTGAGGTGGTCCCACCACACGATCTCCGCGTAGAACCACGCGGATCCCAGCGTGTGGAGGAATACCGCCGACGTGATCCACACGCCGAGCCACGGATCGAGCGGGATGTCGTAGTTCCGTTCGGCCAGCGCCGGCACGAACGTGACGAACAGCCCGAGTCCTCCGTTGGTGATCGCCTTCGGCTCGCCGGCGACTACGCCGTAGACAACGATTGCGACGAGAAGGATCTGCATCCCGCGGGTGAGCCGTCGCTGGTTGGCGACGGACGGTCGCGGGAGCGACATGCGAGCGAAACTCATCGACGCACCACCCGCTGGAGGGCGCGTCGGAGCCGCACCCCGCGCTGCCGGAAGTAGGCGTCGAAGAGGGTGCCGGCGACGATCCCGGCCAGCGTGACGTAGATCCACTCGATCATCAGCGCCTCGTTCGTCGACAGGTAGGCGGTGTCGTACATCCGGTCGGCGTTCCACCGGAGGATAGTCCACACCGCCGCGGTCGCCATCGTCGTCATCACGACGAGGACGACCGCGAACCAGTGGGTCACCCGCAGCGTGGTGAACATGTGGAGATCGACGGTGATCGCAAGCGCCAGCGCGGCGATCGCGAGGTACGTCGCGAAGATGCCGAGCTCCCCGCCGAGCAGCGCGCGCACGAGTATCGGCAACAGCGCGAGCCCGAGCAGCTCCCAGGGAAGCATCGCGCGGGGCGTGCGCGCCGCGACCGCGGGCGCGACCACGACGGCGGCGATGCTCCCGATGAGAGCCATCGAGAGTAAGTCGAAGTCGAACAGACTTTCGACGAACACCCCCGCGAGCACCGTCACCATCGCCCACGCGATCAGCGCGTTTGTTCGTCCGTTGCGGAATAACTGCATCGCCCATCCCTCGTCGACGGCTCCCTCGACGAGGTCCGCGGGCGGATCCGGCCCGGGGAGGGTCAATCCGTCGTTGAGGTCACCGGGCTCTCCCGGTTCGCCCGGCTCCTCCGTCCCGTCGGCGGCGTCCGGTCCGCCGCGATCGGTGTCCATACCATTCATCGAGGCGGCGGTCACTAATATTGGTTGCTACGTCGAACGGACGACCTTTTATCCGTCACGTTCCTCCGTTCGTTATGAACTGCCGGCGGTGTGGAACCCCGCTTCGCAAGCCCGGGGACTACTGTCTCACCTGCAACACCGCCAACGCTAACGCCGTCGTCGTCGAGTTCGAGGCAGACCGCGCCCGGCTCACGATGCTCGACGAGGACGAGGTCGTCGGCGAGACGACCGTGACCACCCGTCCCGAGACCGACGAGCAGCTGACCCAGATCCAGCTCCGCAACTTCGCCGGGCGCGTCGCCGACGAGCTCCGCCGGAAGCGACCCGACACCGTCTACGCCGCCGGCGCCCGGGAGCCCCTCCGCGAGACGCGCGCGCAGGTCCACCACGAGTTCTACCGCGTCCCCGACGCGGGCGTCGACGAGGAGTCCGACGGCGATCGCGAGCACGCGAACCCCGTCGTTTCGTGGGTGCTCGCCCGTCGCGGCGACCGCGCACTGGATATCGTCGAGACGCCACCGCGCGAGAAGATCGGCGGGTCCCACTCGACGCTCATCGGCGATCGCAAGGGGCGGAAGGCGGTCAGCACGGTCGCGCAACATCCGCATGTCAAGAAGATCGTCCCCGGGCCGATCGACGCCGGCGGCACCGGCTCACGGACGGGACTACGTGCGAAGGCGACGCGCGCCGGGACCAACGGGAACATTCGGCTCCTCCTGCGGGACGGCTCCAGCGTGCAGGAGAATCGGATCGTCACCACCGCGATGGACCGCGAAACCGGCGAGCGCGTCCGCGAGGACCTCAACGAGGCGCTGCGGGACGCGGAACTGCAGGACGAGTGAGCGCGCCGACTCCCGGTAGGTATTTCCGGCACCGGCCGCGATCACTTATAAATGCTGAGCGACGTGATGGAGGACTACCTGAAGGCGATCTACGTCCTCCAGTCCGAGCAGGGTCCGCCCGTCTCGACGTCGGCGATCGCGGAGTACCTCGACAAGACCTCGCCGTCGGTCACCGACATGTTGGGAAAACTGGAGGACCGTGGACTCGTCGAGCGCGAGCCGTACCGCGGCACGGAGCTGACGGCGGAGGGCGAGGCGGTCGCTCTAGAGATCGTCCGTCACCACCGGCTGTTGGAGGCGTTTCTCGCCGAGCGGCTCGACTACGACTGGAGCGAAGTCCACGAGGAGGCGGATGCCTTGGAACACCACATCTCCGAGGCGTTCGAGCGGCGCGTGGCGGAGACCCTCGATGACCCCGCCGTCGATCCCCACGGCGACCCGATCCCGGGCGCGGACCTCGAACCGGTCGACGAGGAGAGCGGCGCCCTCCTCGCGAACCACAAGGAGGGCGATCGCGTGGTCGTAACCCGCGTCTCCGACCGAAACGAGGACGAACTTGAGTACCTCGCCGACGCCGGAATCACGCCGGGCACCGAGATCGAGGTCGTCGACGTCGCCCCGTTCGGGATGGTGACTGTGACGACACCGACCGGCGAGCAGAGCCTCCCCGCCGAGATCGCCCGCTCGATCCGGGTCGAGGACGCGGGCTGATTCCGATACCTGGGACCTCATTGCCCACACTCGTACATCGGTGCGGGTTCGCCGACCGTAACGACCAGCTTTCGTTCGCGAGGTTTTTCACGAAAACGACCCTCCTGAACGGTGTGAGTCTCTTCGTAACGCTCGGCGCCGGCGTCGTCTTCGGGCTGGCGCTCGCGGCCCCGCCCGGACCCATGAACGCCGTGATCGCCGAGGAGTCGGTGCTGCGCGGTCGCCTCGCCGGCTTCTGGGCCGGCCTCGGCGCTGCGACCGCCGATGCGATCTTCTTCGTGCTCGCGTACCTCGGCGTCGTCGCAGTCGTGGAGTCGTTCCCGCTGTTGCAGGGCGCTATGATCGCGATCGGCGGCGTCCTCATGCTGTACTTCGCTATCGGCGCGGCCCGCGGTGCCCGGGCGTCGTTCCGTCCGACCTCGGGCGCCGAGCCCACCGTCGCGGAGGGCAAGGGGTTCCGCAAGGCGCTGGTACTTGCCCTGACGAACCCGTACCAAGTGCTGTTCTGGCTGACGATCGGCGTCGGACTCCTCCGCCCCGGCGAGCTCGACGTGCTGGCCCGACTCCCCGTCGTCGGCGAGGATCTCGCCGGGACGCTCGTGGTCGCCACCGGCTCTCCGGCGCTCATCGGCGGGTTCTTTTTGGGGGTGCTAACGTGGATCGTGGGGTTCCCGACCGGGCTCGTCGCCGCCGAGCGCCGGATCGAGACGTTCGCACCGATCGTCGCGGTCGGCTCCGCGGTCGTGCTCGCTGGGTTCGGCGTCTACTTCCTCTACGACGCGGCGACGACGCTGGCGGCACTGGCGACGCTGGGGGTCTGAGTCTCCGGCAGCTAGAATCGCCCGACGCCGACGATCCGCATGGACAACGGCTTTCACCCACGGGCCCGACCGCCCGGTATGTTCGAGAAGACCACGTGGATCAAGCTCCCGCGGAACGTGCTCGTGGGCCACGGCGTCCTCGACGACCTCGGGGAGGCGGTCGGCGAGCTGTACCTCACGGGGAGGCCGCTGATCGTGACGAGCCCGACACCGAACGACATCGCCGGTGACCGGGTGCGCGCGCAGTTCGACGACCCCGCGACCGCCGTCGTCGAGGAGGCCTCCTTCGAGGCCGTCGAGAAGCTCACCGAGACCGCGGAGGCGGTCGACCCCGGCTACCTGATCGCCTTGGGCGGCGGGAAGCCGATCGACATCGCGAAGATGGCGGCCGACCACCTCGGCGTCGGCTTCGTCTCCGTCCCCACGGTCGCCTCCCACGACGGGATCGTCTCGGGACGCTCCTCGATCCCCGAAGGCGACACGCGCCACTCGGTCGCGGCCGACCCGCCGCTCGCAGTCGTCGCGGACACGACCCTGATCGCGGATGCCCCGTGGCGGCTCACCACCGCGGGCTGTGCGGACATCATCTCGAACTACACCGCGGTGAAAGACTGGCGGCTCGCTCGCCGGCTTCGCAACGTCGAGTACAGCGAGTACGCGGGCGCGCTCTCGGAGATGACCGCGGAGCTGCTCGTCGAGAACGCCGACATGATCCGCCCCGGGCTAGAGGAGTCGGCGTGGGTCGTCGTGAAGGCGCTCGTCTCCTCCGGCGTCGCGATGTCGATCGCGGGCTCGTCGCGACCCGCCTCCGGCGCAGAACACCTCATCTCCCACCAGCTCGACCGAAGCGCACCGGGGAGGGCGCTCCACGGGCATCAGGTTGGCGTCGCCTCGATCATGACCGAGTATCTCCACAGCGGCGAGAACGGGGAGTGGAGCGCGATCCGCGACGCGCTCGCCGCGCTGGACGCCCCGACGACCGCCGCCGAACTCGGACTCGACGATGCGGAGCTGATCGCCGCGCTCACGAGCGCCCACGAGATCCGCGACCGGTACACGATCCTGCAGGGCGGGATCAACGAGGCGGCCGCTATCGAGGTCGCGACCGCGACGGGCGTCATTGACGGATAAGCGGACTCATCGGTGAACCGAACCGCCGACAGCCGGCGACCCGTTCCGCCCTCGAAAGCGAAATAACCGTCCCGCGACAACTCCGCGTATGTCCACCGCTCGCGTTCGCGACCGGGCCAAAGAGCGGGCCGGCGCGATCACCGTACTTCTCACCATCATCGGCTACGGCGCGGTTGGCGGCGTGTTCCTCGTCCCCCAGTTTCAGGCGCTGTTCCCTGAACTGACGCGGAGTACCGTCGACCTCTTCGCACACGCCATCGCCGCTGTCAACACCGTCACGATCGTCACGCTCTCGCTCGGCTGGTACTGGATCCGCAACGGAGAGGTGAAGAAACACGCGGCGGCGATGACGACATCGTTCACACTCATCCTCGTGTTTCTCGGGCTGTACCTGCCGAAAGTTGCCGGCGGCGGAACGCGTGAGTTCGTCTTAGAGTCGGCGTACGCGTGGGTTCCGCTGTGGGACTGGATCTACTACGCGTACCTCCTCATGCTCGCGATTCACATCATTCTCTCCGTCGTCGCCGTTCCCGTCGTCCTCTACGCCGTCGTCCTCGGACTTACCCACACGGAGGCGGAGCTTCGAAACGAGACGCCCCACCGCCGGGTCGGCCGGATCGCCGCGAGCGCGTGGCTCCTCTCGCTCGTGCTCGGCGTCGTCACCTACCTCATGTTGAACCACGCGTACGACTCGACGTTCGCGGCCGCCGAGGCCGCGGCGATGCTCCTTCCGGTGGGTCCCGGAGCGTAGCGCTCCGCGTCGGTTCAATCCCCGACCGCCGCGACAGCCCACCAACACCGGCCCCGTCCACCGCCATCGAAACGCTTGAGCCGCGCCCCGGCCACCCACACGCATGACCGACTGGATCGGCGACACCTTCACGAGCGACGCCGGCTGGGATCACCTCGAATCACTCGTCGATATCGATCACCGCATGGCCGGCTCCGACGGCGAGCGCGCCGGGCTCGAACTGACCCGCGACGCGCTGTCCGACGCCGGCGCGCGTGACGCGCGGATCGAGGAATTCGAGATTCAGGGCTGGGAGCGCGGCGACAGCGAGATCCGACGCGACGAAGAGGTTGTCGCGAGCGGGCAAAACGCCTGCATCGCGCTCCCGCGGAGCCCGAGCGGCGAGGCGACCGGCGAGTTCGTCGATCTGGGGTACGGCGTCCCCGAGGACTTCGACGACGATCTGACGGGGAAGGTCGTGATGGTCTCGTCGGACACCCCCGACTCGGTCGACCGGTTCATCCACCGCCGCGAAAAGTACTACCACGCGGTGGAGGCGGGTGCCGCCGCCTTCGTCTTCGCGAACCACGTCGAGGGGACGCTGCCGCCGACCGGGAGCGTCGGCACCGCGGATGCGCCGATCGGCGATATCCCGGCGGTCGGCGTCTCGAAGGAGACCGGCGCGAGCCTCGCGCGCCGACGCGAGGGCGAGGACCTCACCGTCGCAGTCAACTGCGAGACGCCCGACGCGACGAGCGGGAACGCGGTCGCCGACCTCGGTCCCGACACCGACGAGTACCTCGTCGTCTCCTGCCACGTCGACGCCCACGACCTCGCGGAGGGGGCGATGGACAACGGCGCCGGCACCGCGACGATCGTCGAGGTCGCCAACGCTCTCGCGGCCCGCGAAGAGGAGCTCGACACGAGAGTGCGGTTCGTCGGCTTCGGTGCCGAAGAGGTCGGGCTGGTCGGCTCTTCCCAATTTGCCGCGGGCGTCGACCCCGACCACGTCAAGGCCGTCGTCAACGTCGATAGCAACGTGTTCGGTCGTACCCTGAAGCTCGATCACCACGGCTTCGACCCGCTGGAGGCGGCCGGCGAGCGCGTGAGCGACCGGTTCGATCACCCGATCGCGCTCGGCGAGGAGCAGGTCCCCCACAGCGACCACTGGCCGTTCGTCGAGCGCGGGATCCCCGGCTATATGGTCTCCGGTGAGACGGAGGGGCGCGGCCGGGGCTGGGGACACACGGGTGCGGACACGCTCGACAAGCTGGAGTCTCGGAACCTCCGCGAGCAGGCGATCCTCCTGACGGCGCTCGTCGTCGACCTCGCCGGCGACGACGTGTCGACCGCGCGGAAGCCAACCGACGAGATCGCGAGCGCGCTCGAACAAGAGGGGAAGGCGACGGGGATGAAGATAACCGGCGACTGGCCGTTCTAGCCCCACTCGCCCGCCGCGAACCGGGAGGTTTTCACACCCACCGATCGCATCCTCGGACATGGAAGCGTCGGAACGCCGCGTTGCCGTCGTCGGCGACGACGGACGACCGTCGGAGCTCCGAGACGCGGTCCGGGACGCCGGGGGACACCTCACAGGCCCCGCAAGCACGAGCGCCGAGAGGAGGACGATCGGTGACGACGATACCGACTCCGACCTCCTCGTGGCGGTCGGCGACGAGGCTATTCGCGACGCCGTCGTCGCAGCGACGGACTGTACGGTTATCCCCGTTACCGACCGTCGGCTCGCGTTCGATCGCGACGGCGCCGTCGATGTCCTTCGACGGCTGCTCGACAAGTCGGCGGGTGACGATTCCGTCAGGCGCGTCAGTCATCCCGTCCTCGCGGTCGACAGTGGGACAGACCCGCACTCGCGGGCCGCGTTTGATGTTGCCGTCGTCACCGACGAGCCGGCACGAATCTCGGAGTTCGCGGTCGAGTTCCCGCGCGGGCAGACCGAGTCGGTCCGCGCCGATGGTGTCGTCGTCGCGACGCCGCTGGGGAGCGACGGATACGCGAACGCTGCCGGAGGTGCGCTCGTAGAGCCTGACGGCGGGCTCTCAATCGCACCGATCGCCCCGTTTAGCACCCGGACCGACGCGTGGGTCGCGGCGGACCGGATACGACTCACGGTCGAACGGGAGGGCGAGCCGATCGCGCTCGTGACCGACGGGGAGCGACGCGTCACCGTTGAGCCACACCGACCGATCGAGATCGAGACGGTCGATCGAGTCGCGTTCGCGGCGCCGAGGGGATCTCGCGAGCGCGCTGATCGGAAACACTCTAATAACTCGTGACCAGATGTGTGGGTATGGACCCACTGCAGTTCCTCGTTCCGCTCGGCTGGCTGTCCGAAGTCGGACCGATGCTGCCGTACGCGATACTCGTGATGGCGGTCGCGAACCTCGCGACCCGACACATCGCACACCGGCACCACGTCGACCAGGGTAGCGACGGCGACAGCGTCGAACCGTACACGCCTCACGCGTTCACGAACATCGGACTGATGCTTCTGACGTTTCTGTTCGTTCTCGACGCGCCCGTCAGCGGCACGATCCTCGCGGTGATCGTGATCACGATGCTGATCGCCGACCTGTTCGAGCTTGAGGCGCGAAACGTTGAGGCACGCAACGACATGTCGATCGAGGCCCCGAAGAGCTCGATCGCCGCGTCGCTGCTCGTCTTGGTGTTCGCCTCCTACTACGCCCTGTGGTTCCTCGTCTCGGGGATCTGGAACCAGTTCGTCATCGCATAATCCGGCGATACCGGGACCGACGGCCTTCCATCGTCTCCGTATCGCTTCCGCCGTCGCTCTCGTCTCCGTCGCACTCGCGTTCGCACATCGACCTCTCCTTCCCGTAGCGACCGCTCCTCGACGTCGCGGATCCCTTCTCGTTTCCGTCCGACTTCCGTCGCCGTGCGGGCCCACAGAGACACGTCGATGCGGCGCGCAAAGGAGAGGCCTCTCGGTGACGGAGAACTGCAAAACGAGATACGGGTCAGCACCCGGTCCGAAGAAGGAAACAGCTAGGGAGTCAGTTCGCCGCGTCGGCGTCGTCGTCGAGGGCGGCGCGCAGCTCGCGGCTCGCCGGGATCAGCACCCAGAACGTCAGCGCACCGAGGATCATCAGCCAGAAGAACGCGTTGCCGGCGACGAGACCGATCTCTCCGTAGGCGCTATCGACGCCCTCGGCCGGGTTGACCAGCTGCACGATGTCGTAGTACGAGGGCGTCCGGTACCATCCGCCGAAAGTGAGCCAGCCGAGGCCACCGAGCGCGAACAGGGCGAACCCCTTCATGAACTCGTCTGTCATTGTCCTACGATTCGTCGGAGTCGTCTTGAGACTTTCCCATCCCTTGGCCGCGGAACCGTGTCCCCAGCACGTACACCACCGTCCCTCCGACGATGAACGCGATGCCCCCGATCGCCAGCGCGGCGACGAGGGCGTCGTCCGACGGGTAGAGCCCGGCGCTGTTCAGGAGGTAGACGATCGTCGTCCGCATGAAGCTGATCTGCATCGTCGCGGCGTCGATAAGCGTGAAGCCGATCAGGTACGCGACCACAGCCGCCAGCGTCGAGAAGACGGTGACGGCCTTGTACAGGCGGAACGGGACGACGACCTCGCGTCCGTCGGCCCCGACTCGGGGCCCAGTCGGCTCGCTACGGGGATCCTCTCGTTCGTCTGCAGCGATCGGATCGCCCGTCTCGTCGAACGCCTGTGCGTCGTCGTGGTCGGTTGATGATGACATCGAGGGAGTGTGCGGCGGGAAAACGGAACCGGATGTTCGAGGCCGTTACTTCGGCGGGCGCAGCATGTAGTACCGCCGGTTCAGGCCGTACATGTACCCCTCACGCATCGTCTTCAACACCGCGTAGGTGATGATGCCACCGAGCACGGGCAGCATGAACGTGAGGGTGAGGAGCAGGTCGAGCGTGATCGGGAAGAAGTTCTGGATCGCGAGCGCCGCGAGCGTGAACGACAGGATAACGCCCGTCACGCCGACGGCGGCCCAGAACGGCTGCTCGACGGGACGGCGCGCGCTCCCCTTGTTGAGGAACGGCACGAGCCCGATGACGCCGAAGACGATCCCGTGAGCGGTGATACCGAGGAACTCGTTCGACATCACGATGTTCCCGCCAAGCACGGCCAGTTCAGGGTTAAGCGGGTTGAGCTTCAGCAGCCCGAACGACCAGTAGAGGTACCAGTCCGGCAGGATGATCGCCGGCGTCGAGCCGGGGTTCGCCGGCTCCCCGTAGTGCGCCGGCATCAGCGCCGCGATGAGGATTATAATCCCGACGAAGAAGCTAGTGATCGCGAGGTTCCGAAGCGTCTCGTGGGGCCACGTCGGGAAGCCCAGCACGTCGCGCTCGACGTACGTCGACTCGGTGCGGAGGTCCTCGTCCTCGCGGCGGGAGCGCTCGAAGTACTGGTAGGTGAGCTGTGCGAGCCCCTGCGAATGCTCCTTGCGCTCGGACCAGGTGGGCGTCTCATCGTCCGGCGGCACGGTGGCCGGCGGTCCGCCGTCCGTGCGCGCTTCCTCGTCGGTGCCTCCGTCCGTCATGGGGGTGTCGTTGTCGGTCATTGGATTAGTGCGGCTCCGCGATGCCCTGCACCCAGACGATGCCGACGTGGAGGGCGATGAGCCCCGTCACCACGAACGGCAACACGAACACGTGCAGGATGTACATTCTCACGAGCGTCGCCTGTCCGAGCGTGAAGCCGCCGAACAGGAGCTGTGCCGCCCACTCGCCCACAAGGGGCGTCGCGAGCGCCATCTCGACGCCGATCTGCGCGGCCCAGAAGGACAGCTGCTTCCACGGGAGCACGTACCCGGAGAAGCCGAACAGAAGCGTCAGGCCGATGAGGATGACCCCGAGGATCCAGTTGACCTCCCGGGGCTCCTTGTACGACCCGGTGAAGTACACGCGGAGCATGTGCAGGAACACTGCGGCGACCATGAACTGGGCGGCCCAGCTGTGGAGGGAGCGGAGCATGAACCCGAACTGGACGTCTTTCATGATCATCACGACGGAGTCGTACGCGGCCGTCGGGTCGCCCTGCGCGGCGGCGCCGGCGGTCGACGGGGAGTAGTAGAACCCGAGCAGCGCGCCGGTGACCGCCGCGACCAGATACGCGATGATAGAGAGGGACCCGAGCGAGTACAGCGGGTACCAGTACCAGAACTTGTTGTCGAGGTCGTACTGTTCGGTGTGGCTCTTCGGCATCTGGAGGTTCGCGCGGTAGTACATCGTCTCCAGCAGCTCGAGGTAGTCGACGATGCGGAGCCGCTTGTCGAGCCAGATGAGCGTGGTGAGGAACGCGGTCTCGATGACCGTCAGGTCCTGCTCTTTGAGCCACGCGTTGTGGTCCATCTCGTCTTGTTTTTTGAGGCTCATTGTCAGGTTACTTCTTGTAATACGGGTAGACGGCCCGCTTGAGCGTCTCGGTTAGGTTACCGGTGTCGACGCCGACGCCGTCTTTGTCCTCTTCGCGGACGTAGAGGTCCTCCCACTTGCGGCGGCGCTTCTTCACGATCATCACGTCGGGGAGGAACTCCTTGCGGTACAGCAGGAGGATGAACGCGAGGTCGATAAAGATCATCGCCAGCAACGCACCGGCGAACATGTTCCCGAACTCCGTCGAGGCCCACGCGGACATGAGCCCGTAGACGAACAGGGAGACGAATACGACCTCGATGACGGTGAGGAGCACGATCGCGATCGCAGCGGCGGTGCTCTCACGTGCGGGCTCGTACCGGTGGATGTCACCGTACGAGGAACCGCCGGAGCTCATTGGGAACCCCCGTGGCCGGTGTGGGCCGACTCACCGTACTTCAGCAGATAGAAGGTAAACACGAAGGTCAGCGAGATACCGAGCATCGCGGCGATGCCGACCCAGTGGGCGTGAAGCGGGACGCCCACGTGGGCGATGTTCTCCGGCCACCCGGTGTTCCCGCCGCCGCCGGCCGACTCCGTCTCGATGTCCTCACCGACGGCGAGGCCGGCGTGCATGCCGACCGCGGTGTGAGGCACGCAGTGGTAGTGGGTTATCCCCACGTCCTCCTCGCTTGTCTCGTACTCGTAGGTCGCACCCTCCTCGCCGACCGGATCACCGCTGTCGAGGCTGGCCGGCCCCTCGACGTTCTGCACGTTGTGTGCGCCACCGTTCCCAGTCCACTCGAACGTGATGGTCGTCCCGGGGTCCACCCACAGCTTAGTGGCGTCGAACGCGAGGCCACTGTCGCCCGCGCCGACCTGTACGGTCACCTCGCTCTCGCCGCGGGCGTCTTGGTACGTCCCGAGGTTTGCACCCGTGACCGCGCTCGGCCAGACCGGTTGTAGCTCCTGTGCGGCGACCGTTCCGGTCGCTCCGGCACCGGCCGCGGCCACGGCGGTCGCACCGCCGGCCGTGCGCACGAATTCCCGCCTTTTCATACAGGTTCACTCGGGACGGGGTGCGCTTAAACCCACCGACTGAACTCGTCGACTTGGAAGGGCTTACAAGGCCTCTGTCCCGCGATATCGGCATTTCACTCGTCCCGCGTATCCTCGTTCACAACCCCGCCTTCGACCGGGACGAAATCGGGGCGCTCCTTCGCCTGCCGGAGGGCTCGCAGCCGTTCGCGATACTCTTCCGAACGGAACCGATCGGAGAGGCGCGCGTTCGCGACCATGACGAAGAGCAGCAGACCGATGAGCAGGAACACGATCCCCATCGCCGGCGCGACGATCGTGTTCAGGTCGATGACGAACGAGGCGATAAGCAGTGCCGCTCCCGCGAGCACCTGCACGATCGCGACCACCTGGATCATCAGGTTGCCGAACTCGCCTGTGCCCTCCGTGACCGTGTCCGGATGGGGAAGCGACCAGTCGTCCGGGGGTTCGGGCACGTCGTACGATTCCATCGCCGCCAGCGCGACGATCGGCTCGATGTCACGGAGCACGGTTCCCTGCCCCGTCACCTCGCCCGTCGGTCGGACGATCGCATACCCCTCGTCGGAGTACACGAGGAGCCGGTCTTCGCCGTCCTCGCGAACGCGCTCTAACACGCCGAAAACGTCCCGGCGCGCGATCCGAGACTTCAACTCCGCCTCGGCGCGGTCGAGCAGCCGGTCACCGGTGATCCACGAGTCCGGATCGAACGCGGCATCCCACTCCTCCGCGCTCATCCGAGCCATGTCCGAGGGACCGAACTCGTCGAAGTCGTACTCCTCGTCGACTCGCTCGCGGAGTGCGGCAAGGTCGTCCGCGTCGTCGGGAGCGTCGCCGCTACTCTCGTGGGACGCGTCGCCTCGGGGAGATTCGCCGCCGTCGGACTCGTCCGGCGACCGGTCCGGCGGCGACTCCGGATCCGGTTCGGTCGAGGTGTCCTCCATTGTCCGCCGGTACGTGCTCCGGACGCTAACTGTTTTCGTCTACCGACGGGGCGATGGGCGTCCGGGGCGATCCGCTCCCGAGAGCCAGACCGAGGAGCCGCGGATCGGGGAGTTTTACGCGCCGGAGATCCAATCGCGGGTAATGGTCGACGAGTCGGTTATCGCGGCGGTGGCCGGGCTGTCGGTGACTGCGAGCTTCCCGTTCCTGCTGTACGGGGCATGGATTATGATCGACACCGAGACCGTGACGTGGACCGTTCTCATGCGGCACCTGCGATATATCGGCGTCGGGCTGGTACTTACGACCGTCCCGATCGTCGGGTGGATGATTCCGCGGCTCTTCGTCCACCTGTCCGGGCTCGCCGTGATCCACGCGTTTCTGGGAGTGCAGGCGTATGCGCTCCTGGCATTCGCCCTCACGGGAATCGCCCGAATCTTGCAGGCGAAGCATAATGCTGACGCCTACGAGGATCCCGACGTCGACATCGACGAAATACACGAGGATATGGGTCACTGGCGTGCACGGCTCCGGGCGGGCGTAGCCGGGTTCATGCTCCTCTGGCTGTGCGCGTGGGTGACCGGGCTCTACCGGCTCTACGCCCTCCACGTCGCGCCGATGTTCTGACGGGCGTCGCCCTGCCGAGAGCCCGGGAGCGCCGACGACCTCGAAACGCGGCATCGACCGCACCGACCGACAGGTTCAATCCCGTTTTCGCCGTAGTCCCGGTATCGTGGCAGTCACTTTCGATCTGTTCGGGACCCTCGTCGACGTCGAGTACCCGTCCGACCCCGCGGAGATCGTCGCCCGCGAACTGGAGTCGCGCGGCGTCGAGGTACCGGACGACTGGCACGTCGCGTACGGCGAGCGACACGTGGACGCCCCGGCGGGCGCGGAGGTCCCGCTCCCCGCTCATGTGGCGCACGCGCTCGACTCCCGCGGCGTCGAGGCCGCCGACAACGTCGTCCGGCACGCCGTCGTCGCGGCGTTCGACCCCGACGTGACCCGGCGCGACGGCGCGCTGGAAGCCGTCCGAGACGTGTCCGATCAGGGCCCTGTCGGTCTCCTCTCGAACTGTGCGGTACCCGAGCTAGTTCCCAAGACGCTGATCCGCGCCGGGCTCCGCGGCGAGTTCGACGCGGTCACGACGAGCATCGGCTGTGGCTGGCGAAAACCCCATCCGAAGGCGTTCGAGGCAGCAGCCAAGGCCCTCGGCGTCGCGCCCGCGTCGCTGGTCCACGTCGGTGACGACCCCGAGACGGACGGCGGCGTCGAGGCTGTCGGTGGCCGGTTCGTGGACGTGACGGAGACGCCGCTCGACGCGCTGGCGGCCCAGCTCGAAGCCGAGCTCTGACGACAGGAATCAGACGCCGACGGAAACGCCTACTCTCCGGGCGCGTCGATATCGGCCCGATCCGTCCACTCCCGGCCGACCCGGCCCTCCGCGACCAGTTTTTCGAGGTGAGCGACGACCGTCGCCCGCGCGAGGTCCGCAACGCCGGTCAGATCCTTCTCGTAGGCGGCGTCGACCACCGCGTCCACGTCGCTCGCGCCGGCCTCGACCGCCGCAAGGACTACCCGCTCGCGGTCCAGCCGGTGGTCGATCAGGCGTTGACAGACGATATTCGGGTCCTCGATGACGGGACCGTGTCCGGGGTACAGCCGGCCGTATCCCGCCTCGCGGACGCGTTCGAGGCTGTTCAGGTACTCGTGGAGGTCGCCGTCGGGGGCGGCGACCGCGACGCTTCCCGACTCGATCGCGAGGTCGCCACAGAGGAGTTCGGAGGGCGTGCCGTCAGCACCGGCGTCGCTGTCGCCGTCTCCGTCACCCCTCGACTCGACCGCGAACGCGACGTGATCCGGCGCGTGGCCCGGCGTCTCGACCGCGCGGACGGAGGTGTTGCCGACGCGATCGCCGTCACGAAACGTCTCGTCTGGCTCGACGCCGGTCGCCGCCGCGAACCGGTCGACGTGGTCGGCGTGCGCGAACACGGACGCGTCGGTCAGGTCGGCGTACTCGGCGACTGCGCCGACGTGATCCGGGTGGGCGTGGGTGACGGCGATCGCGTCGACTGCGCCGCCCTCTGTTCCGTTACCGCTCTCTCCGTCGACGCCGACCGCCGCGTCGAGCGTCTCTGTGCGAGCCGCGGGATCGACGAGGGCGCCGCCCGCGAGATAGGCGTTCGTCGTCCCGCCGGGCGCACGAGTGTCGACCGCGACGCGGGTAACCGACGACCTCAGGTCCGGCGTCGCCATCGCCTCAGTCTCCACGTCCGACAGAAGAGCCGTCGCGCCGATCGAGTAGGGAGCGCGCGGCCGGCCCCGGGCCGGATCCCGAGCGGTCTCGTCCCGGGATTGCCACGTCCACGTCGTCGGCGACAGCGAACCGTGAGAGGTCGGCGACGCCGGAATCGACCTCGTCGAGGGAACCGTACGGCCGCCCGACGACGATGTCGCCCGCCTTACTCCGGTTGATTCCGGGGATCGCCGTCAGCTCGTCCATCGACGCCGCGTTGACGTCGATCGGGTACGGGACGCCCGTGACCGAGCGGTAGCCGTGGTCCGTGATCGCCACGTCGATGGCGGTGCCGAGCTCGCGCTCGCCCGGTACGGCGACGAGGAGCGCGTACGTGCCGAGCTGCCGGCCGAACGTCTTGCCGTCTTGGTGGTACTCCAGATGGACATCGGGGAGGACCGTTCCCGGCGGGACGACTCGGTCGAGCATCGGGTTGTCGACGGTCTCGCGGACCTCCCGCTTGTACGCCTGAAACTGGTCTTTGTGCTCCTGTGCGATGTCGGCGCCCGTCTCGGCCATCTCCGTGCCGGCGAACGCCATCACCTGCCGGATGTTGATCCGGCGGAGCATGAGCCCCTCGTCGTAGACCGTCTGGAGGAACTCCTTGTTGTGTTCGTACGTCTCCGGGCGCTCGCCCGCGAGCCCGTGGACGAGGTTGATCCCGGGGAGCAGCTTCGGCAGCCGCGGCGAGGCGTCCGGCCCGGTCGAGGGCCCCATCACTCGGTCGTCGGCGCCGGGGGTCGTCTCCGGGGTGTCGCCCGGTCGCCAGCCGCCCTCCTCGTTGACGACGCGGACCGCCTCCAAACACTCCTCGGCGGTGACGAGCAGGTTGTTCTGCTCCTGAACGACCGGGTCGGCCGATTCGAGTCCGAACGCCGCGGTGTCACCGGGCGTGTTGTGTGCGGCGATCACGCGGATCGCCTCGCGAGAGGCCTCCGGGTAGTCGGTGATCGTCACCGGGTTCATGTTGTCGAGGTGGAGCGTCCGCAGGTCGGGCGCGACCTCGCGGATCCCGCTGTACAGCTCGCGCAACGCGTCGGGGTTCGGCGCCTCCCCGTCGCCGCCGAACGCGAGGATGTCGGCCTGCCGGCCGAGCCGGAAATGCTTGACTCCCCGATCGGAGAGCGCGTCGACCTCGTCGACGACCGACTGCGCCTCCCGGAACGCCGGGCTCCCGTACAGCGGCTCGGTACAGAACGAACACCGGTAGGCGCACCCGCGGGAGGTCTCCATCTCGCAGATGAGGTAGTCCGGGTGGTTGGGGTGTTGCTTGACGACGAACGCGCCCTTCTCGGCCCAGCGGTCGATCTCCGCGTTGTCGCGCATCCGGTTGCCGAACCCCTCTAACCCCTCGCGAACGAGGTCGTACGCGGCCGCCTCCACATCGCCCATGGCGACGAAGTCGTAGTCGAGATCGTCGCGCTCGGTCTCCTGTGCGCCCGCGTTCTCCTCGCCGACGCCGAACCGCACGGGGCCGCCTAGCAGAGTGACACCGTCCGCAGTCCACCCCAACTCGCGCACCTCGTCCGGCTCCGCAGGAGTCCCGCCGACGTACTTCCCGGGAACCGTCATGCCGCCGACGTACACCATGAGGTCCGCGTTCGCGACGTCGGCGTGCTTGCCCCGGTCCTCGCGCAGCTCGTCGATCGTGTGGTAGGTGATCGACTCCTCGGGGACGCCCGCGTCGACGAGCGCGCCGGCCGTGTACCGCGGATACGTCGAGATGTACGGCGGCACGCCGAAGTGCGCTGGCTCGTCGACGTAGCCGTCGACGATGGTGACGGAGAGGTCGTTCGGGTCGGGCGGGAGCGAACCCCGGCCCGACGCGGGCGAATCGGTCATGTTGGCCCACCGTAGTCGGCCGAGACGGGAAAAGCGTGCGGAACGTCTGGGGTTCCCCGGATCGCTTATAAGCGCTCTCGCGGAATCGGCCGATATGCCCTCCGAGCCTCCTCCGGACCCGGATCCATCTCCAGCCGACGACACGCAGTCCCGTCGTCAGCGGGTCGGACAGTACGTCGCGCTCGGCGCGGTCTGCGCGTACGCCGCGGTACAGTTCTACGGCGCCGATCCGCGCCCGTGGGGACTCGCCGCCGGCTGGGCCGCGGCGACCGCGGTCATCCTCGGACCGGCTGCGTGGGTGGCGCGGGACCGGCTCCCGCCGGATCGACTGGAAACGCTGACGTACGTCGCCTTCGGCGCCGCGATCCTCGCCATCCCCGTCGGACTGGGAGCCGCGCTCGCGTTCGAGGTCCCGTTTTTCCCGTACGGTCCCGGCTTCCTCGTCGGTGTCGCGCTCGGGACGCTCGTCGTGTTCCTCGCCGAGCGCACCGTCGTCCCCGAGCGGCTGCGCGGAGCAGGGATCTGATCGCCCTCGCGGAGTCGGCGCGTCCAGTCGAACCGGACCGCCGCCGCCACGCCGTTTAAGCCCTCGCCGACACAACACCTCTGTATATGCCATCGACGATGGAGGTCAAATGCGAGAGCGACGACTGCGAGCTCGACATGTTCGAGAACCACTACACGTACGACGTGCCCGACGACCACGCGGTCGAGGACCTGTCGTGTCCGTACTGCGGCGGGAGCGACCTCGCCGAGATCGAGGTGTAACCCGTGAGCGGATTCGTCGAGACCGGCCGGTCGGTCGTCCGTCGCGCCCTCGAACGCGTCGGCCGCGGGTGGAGCAAGATGCAGGAGCGGCGGCCGCTCTCGTACGACCTCCTGGAGAGCGACGACGCCTATCTCGTCGTCTTCGACGCCCCGGGCGTCCGCGGCGAGGACCTGAACGTGACGTTCCTCGATCACACCGTTGAGGTCGAACTCGACCGTTTCCGCGACTTCTACGACGGCTACGAGATGCTGTTCCCCGGTCGCGGTGTCTCGCTTTCCGGAAGCGCCGACCTTCCCCGCGACGCAAACGTGACTCCCCAGGGGGCGAACGCGACGCTCACGCGAAACGGAACCCTCCAGGTGAAGATCCCGAAGAAGGACGATGCGCGCGACGTGGCAGTCGTCGAGGAGGACGACGAGGAAAGCGATTCGACCGACGACACCTGATCCCGGCCCAGTCCGAGTTCCCCTTTCTCACTCCTCGACCCGGCTCTCCACCGACATCCCCTCCGCGATGTCGAACTCTTCGTTCCCGTCAAATCGATCGGGATCGAACGCGTCGATCCACGGCGAGTCCGGATCCTCAGCTTCGATCCCGCCGAGTGATGCCAACACCCCTTCGGCGACGAGCTCGCCGATCGCTGGCGCGCGCATGAACCCGTGGCCCTGCCAGCCGGCGGCGACAAACACGCGGTCGGCGGGGTCGCCGACTGCCCCGACAAGCGGGTCGCCGTCGGGAGTCGCCGTGCAGAGACCGGCCCACGCGCATTCGACGGCTGGGCCGTCCGCGCCAACCGCACGGTCCTCGCCGACTGCGTCAAGTCGCTCGCGGAGCGTCGCCGAGACCGACTCGACGAACCAGTCGTCGCCCGTCCGGTCGTAGTCGTCCGGGTCGGCCGGAACCGGCTCCGTGCCGTCGCCGGCGAGCAGACCGGTCGGATGCGGTCGGACATACACGCCCGCGGTCGCGTCGTACACCATCGGGCCGTCGTAGCTCGCCGATCCGCTGCCACCGAGTCCGGCAGTCAGCGCCTGCACGCGGTAGGGAACCACGGGAACCTCGATCCTCGCGCCGCCGAGGAAACCGGCGGTGTGCGCGCCGGTGGCGACGACGAGGGCGTCGAACGAGCGGGTCTCTACGCTCCGATCCGCGCCTTCATCGTCCACCGTTTCGCCGTCTACCGCTCTGCTACCCCCGACCCGTAGTTCGGGGCCGTCGCCTGCGAGCGAGACGGGCGTGTGGGTTTCGACGGCGACGCCCTCGCGACGCGCCCGCTCGCCCATGGCGGCGACGTAGCTCGCGGGATCACACCAGCCGGCGCCCTCGGCCACCGCGGCGACCGCGAGGTCGTCGGTCGTGACGGGGAACTGCTCGCCGAGCGTCTCGAGGTCGACGAGTGAGACGGCGCGATCGTGCGCGCGCATCCGGTCGACCATCGCCGGCACGGCCTCGGCGTCCGGGTCGCCCTCGCGAACGGCGATGACGTACGGGCACGGCGTGAACGTGAATTCGGGGAGCGATCGGTCGAACGCCCGGAATCGTTCCATCGCGCGGGCAGCCAGCGCGGCGTCGACGTCCTCGGCGTACGCGTCGTACAGCACGCCCGCGGCGCGCCCGGAGCTTCCGGCGCCGAGGTCGCTGCGGTCGTACAGCGTCACCTCGGCGCCGCGGGCCGCGAGGTCGGCGGCCGCGGTGACGCCGACGGCGCCGCCGCCGACGACCGCGACTGCAGGTGTGAGAGCGTCTCGGTCCGCCGGAGCGTCGGGCCGGCTCATGGGCTCGCGTTTCACGGGTACGTCTTAAAAACGACGGGGGTGAGCGCGGCGCGGGCGGCCGCTACAACAGGAACTCGTCGATCCCGCGGGCGGGGTAGCCGACCACGTGGTCGACACCGGCCTCCCGAAGCGCATCGACTCGCTCGCGGACCGTCTCTGGCGACCCGACGAGCGCGAAGTCCCGAGCGGCCGCCGAGAGCACCTCTCGGGTGCGCCCCGTCGCCGAGGCGTCCGTGGGCGGGGCGGTGTCGGGGTCGTCTCCGCTTCCATCTCCGTCCCCGTCCGGGAGCGCGCGGGCCACCGGCCGGCGGCGGGCGACGTACGCGCCCACGGCGTCGAGGACGACGTCCTCGTCGTCGGTCAGGACGGTCGGCGCGTAGACGGCGATCTCGCCGTCGAACCCGGCGGCGCGGAGCCCACGCACGTCTCGATCGGTCGACCGAGAGAGCAATTCGAACTGGGTCCCGCCCGCCGCCAGCGCGACGCGCTCGACGCCCTCCGTGCCGACCCACGCGTCGGGGGCGTCGCGCCGCGCGGCTCCGAGCCGCGGAGCGACCGCGCGCGACGACTCGTCCTTCGAGAGGTACGCGCCGTGGCCCGCCACGAGCACCCGGCGGGCCGGGTCCGGAATCTTGTCGATCAGCGAATCGTCGCCGAGCGGGTCGAATCCGTCCGCCCGGACCGGCGTGGTGACGTACAGCTCCGCCTCCGCGGCCAGTCGGTCGAGCGTCTCCGCGTCCGGGAGGTGTTCGCGCCCCTCGTAGTCGATCGTCACCCGATCGATCGGGAGTTCGGCTGCCCGGGAGACGTCGCACTCCGCGGGCTTCAGCGCCACGGCGTCGATACCGGCTCGGGCGACCGCCTCGCGACCGGTCAGCATCGGGCGATCACCCCGCCGGACGACGCTGCGGGTCGCAACGGCTGCGCGGTTCGCGGAGCAGCGGCTCCCCGGCGGGAGGCGTCGGTTCGCCACGCGGTGTCAATACTCACGAAGAAGACCTCATCACGATCGCGGAACGCGATCCATCGCCTGTGCGGCCATGACTGCATATCGGTAGTCGCGTCCGTTTCATAAACCCGTCGCGACGCGGCAATATTGCCGTCGGCGTCGTCGACGCACCCGGTGACACGCACGTCCCCGGCCACGTTATGGGGCTCGCGCCCGTGCGATCGGTATGAACCAGCTCGTCGACGGCGAGTGGCGGACCGACACGTACGAGGCGACCGACGGGGACGGCTCGTTCCAGCGCGGCGAGACGACCTTTCGGAACTGGATCGCCGGCAGCGACGTGCCGGATCACATCGACGCCGAGCCGGACGACCGATTCCAACCCGAGGCGGGCCGGTACCACCTGTACGTCTCGTACGCCTGCCCGTGGGCCCACCGGACGCTACTCGCGCGATCGCTGCTCGGATTGGAAGACGCGATCGACGTCTCGGTCGTCGACCCGTACCGCGGCGAGGGGGGCTGGCAGTTCACTCCCGAGAAGGAGGGCTGTACGCCCGACAAGCTCCACGGCAGCGACTATCTCCGAGAGCTGTACATCGAGGCCGACCCCGACGCCACCTGCCGCGTGACCGTCCCCGTGCTGTGGGACACCGAGGAGGGGACGGTCGTCAACAACGAGTCGCGCGAGATCCTTCGCATACTCTCGACTGCGTTCGACGACCTCGGCAACGACGCGTCGCTGCTGCCCACCCCCGACGACGAGGCGACCGTCGCGGATGTCGACGAGGTGATCACCGAAATCTACGAACCCGTTAACAACGGCGTCTACCGCGCCGGGTTCGCAACCTCGCAGGCGGCCTACGACGAGGCGATCGACGAGCTGTTCGGCGCGCTCGATCGCTGGAACGACCACCTCGCCGACCAGCGTTACCTCGTCGGCGACTCGCTGACCGAGGCCGACATTTGCATGTTCACGACGCTGGTCCGGTTCGACCAGGTGTACCACACCCACTTCATGTGTAACAAGAAGTTCGTCCACCAGTACGAGCACCTGTGGCCGTACCTGCGGGATCTCTACCAGACCGAGGGCGTCGCCGAGACGGTGAACATGGCGCACATCAAGGAGCACTACTACACGACGCACCCGGACGTGACCCCAACCGGCATCATCGCGCGCGGTCCGGACCTCGACTGGGAGGCGGCGCACGATCGCGACCGGCTCGACGACGAGGCGCCGACGCCGAACGCGGCTGACTGAGGCTCGAACGCACTGGACGAAACGGATTATAAATCGGTTTTTGAAACCCTATTAATGCGGTGGCGCGCGCCTCCGAGCGGCCGCTTTTAAGCGGCCGCGAGTAGTGAGGGACCGAAGGTCCCTCTGACAGCCGGCGGCGAAGCCGCCGGCGAGAGCGCCGCGCGAGGTCGCCGGCGCTACGTCCGGCGACGAGGCTGGGGAGGTGTGAGGTGCGGTTGCGGGGCGGCTGGGACTTTGGAAGTGTCCACCGTCGATCCGCTATCAGTCAGTTATAAGCGATCGTACAACACGTCGACGGCGATGAACACGGGCTCGCTTCGAGAACACGGTCCGTATCAGGCCACTGCAGCCGCGATCTCCTCGTCGGTTAGGAACACGTCTTCGCCGGTCTCCGCGTCGAACAGGTGAATGTTCGTTTCCTCGAACACCACGCCCACCTCGTCGCCGGTCTCGGGCAGGACGTCCGGGGTCGAGCGCGCGAGAAAGTCCTCGTTGATCGTGAGGTGGACGTAGTTGTCGGAGCCGATCGGCTCGACGACCTCGACGGTCGAGGTGAGCGTCTCGTCGCCGGTCGGATTCTCCACGATCCGAATGTTCTCGGGCCGGATTCCGAGCGTGTAGGGGGCGTTCTCCAGCTCGTGACCCGCGACGTACTCGTCGCTGAGCTCGAACGCGAGCCCTGACGCGTCGTCGTGGATCGTCGCCGACGAGCCGTCGGTCTCGACATCCACGTCGATGAAGTTCATCGACGGCGAACCAATGAAGCCGGCGACGAACTTGTTGACCGGGTTCTCGTACACCTCGGTGGGCTTCCCGACCTGCTGGAGCTTCCCGTCGTTCAAGATGGCGAGGCGGTCGCCCATCGTCATCGCCTCTTCTTGGTCATGGGTAACGTACATCGCGGTGACGCCGAACTCCTTCTGGAGCTTCTGAATCTCCGCGCGCATCTCGGTGCGGAGCTTGGCGTCGAGGTTCGAGAGCGGCTCGTCGAACAGGAACACTTCGGGCTCGCGGGCGATGGCGCGGCCGAGGGCGACGCGCTGTTTCTGTCCGCCGGAGAGCTCGTCCGGCTTGTCGTCGAGCAGATCCTCGATCCCCATCATCTCGGCCATCTCCGTCACGCGCTCGCGTCGCTGCTCCGCGGTCATGTCGGTGCTCATCTTGAGCCCGAACGCCATGTTTTCCAGAACCGTCTTGTGGGGGTACAGCGCGTAGTTCTGGAACACCATCGCGACCGGGCGCTCCTTCGCGTGAACCTCGGTGACGTCCTCGTCGTCGAACCGAACGGCGCCCGACGTTGGCTCCTCCAGTCCCGCGACCATCCGGAGCGTGGTCGTCTTCCCGCAGCCCGACGGCCCGACAACGGTCACAAACTCGCCGTCCTCGATCTCCAGATCGATGTCGTCGACGGCGACGATGGTCCCCCGGTCGAACTCCTTTCGGAGTGTGTCGAGCGTGACTCGTGCCATTTCCATGAGAACGGTCCTACTGGCATATTAGTTCTTTGCTGTTTTGTCGATATGTGAGGAACGATCTCATCTTAAATATTGAACGGGGCATCGAATGCAGCACCGAACAGTCCGCCGGTCGCGGTACCGGAGGAACGCCGAGTGCGATCGACCACTCGACCGCAGCACCGGAGACAGCTAGAGCGAAGCCATTCCGCCGTGATCCGATCCGTACGCTGCGGCCCGATCCGCGCGTTTCAGGGGTCGCTGTGGGGATGACCCAAAGTACTAAATGTATGAATATGTAATTCATCGTTTGTTGTAGTCTCATGAACGAGAAACGCAGAACGCTTCTGAAGACGATGGGGGGATCGACCGCGCTCGCTGCGCTCGCGGGTTGTATCAGCACCGGCGGCGACGGCGGCGACGGCGGCGACGGCTCCGACGGGTCAGACGGTTCCAATGGTTCGGACGGTTCCGACGGCTCCGACGGTTCCGACAGCGGAACGACGGGCACCACGACGCTGTGGGCCGACCTCTCCGCCGCCGAGGACGAGGCCATGTCCGGCTACATCGACGAGTACGAGTCGGATTCGGGCGACACCATCAACAAGGAGGCGCCCGGCGGAGAACTCGACCAGCAGCTCGAGACGGCGATTCCGGCCGGCGACGGCCCCGAATCGTGGATCTGGGCGCACGACTGGGTCGGCCGGTTTGCAGTCCGCGAGGAACCGCCGTTCCTGTACGACGCGAGTGACGATGTCGACGTCTCGCTCGACAGCTACACCGAGACCGCCCGGCAGGCCGCCCAGTTCGACGGCGCCCTCCACGGGCTCCCGTTCGCCTCCGAGACCGTCGCGCTGTTCTACAACGAGGACATGGTCGACGAGCCGCCGGAGACGATGGAAGAGATGGTCTCGATCATGGACGACCACCACGACCCGGCCAACGGGCAGTACGGGCTCTCGTACCCCGTGACGGACCCCTACTTCGTCAGCGGGTTCATCCAGGCGTACGGCGGGGACATCTTCGATGAGGAGAACCTCAAGGTGACCGTCGACAGCGACGCGTGTAAGCAGGGCATAGACGCCCTCGAGACGCTGTCCGACTACGTTCCGTCCGACCCCGGCTACGAGTCGCAGATCGTCGCGTTCGCGGACGGGCTCGCGCCGTTCGCGATCAACGGCCCGTGGGAACTCGGCAACCTTCAGGACGAAATCGACAACCTCGGCGTCACGACGCTGCCGACCGTCGACGGGAACAACCCGCGTACGTACTCCGGGATCCAGCTGTTCTACTTCAGCTCGATGCTGGCGGACGCCGACCAATCGACGGTCGACGCCACGACCGGGCTCGCCGAGTGGTACACGACCAACGAGGACATCGTCCTGAGCAACGCCGACGAACAGGGGTATATCCCCGTCCTCACGAACGTCGTCGACAACGACGACCTCTCCAGCGAGGTTCAGGCGTTCGCCCAACAGGTCGATCACGGTGTCCCCATCCCGACACACCCCGACATGGACAGCGTCTGGACGCCCGTAACGGACGCGTTAGAGCGCGTCTTCAACGACGAGCAGGACAGCGACGCGGCGCTCGACCAGGCCGCCTCCGAGATCCGGGAGGCGCTGTAGACACCGCTCGGAGCCATGGCCTCTTCGCAAATCGGCACCGACGTCAGCGGGCTGTCGCGCCTCCGCGCAGCGCTGCCCTTCTCCAGTCGCGACTGGGGGCTCCTGCTCGTCGCCCCCGGCGTGCTCCTCTTCTCCAGTTTCATGCTGTACCCGATCTTCTATCTCTTCTACATCTCGCTCACCGACGCAACGTTCGCCGGGTCGGTGATCGGGGGCGGTGCCGAGCTGATCGGGCTGGCCAACTACGTCCAGCTGATCGGCGACTCGCAGTTCTGGACATCGATGACGACGACGTGGCTGTTCGTCGCCGTCTCGCTCGTTCTCAAGGTGTTCCTCGCCGTGGGGATCGCCCTCCTGTTGAACCACGTGCGCGTCGCCGGCAAGCGGTACATGCGCGCGGCGGTGATCGTCCCGCTGGGATTCCCCGGCATCTTCACGATCACCGTCTGGCGTGGGATGTTCAGCGACGCACGGTACGGCGTGTTCAACACAATCTTGGGCCGCTACAACGAGTTTATGTCGTCGCTGTCGGCCCCCGAACTCCTCCTCTTTGACGTGCCGATCGGCTTCCTCAGCGGTCGCTGGGAGGCGTTCTTCGCGTACGTCACCACAGAGGTATGGCTGGCGTACCCGTTCATGGTGATCATCATCGTGAGCGCACTGCAGGACGTGCCCCGATCGCTCCACGAGGCCGCGATGGTCGACGGCGCCGGGGCGCTCCAGCGGTTCCGAACCGTGACGCTGCCCGCGATCAAGGGGCCGGTGTTGTTCGCATCCATCCTCACCGCTGCGACGTCGTTCCAGCAGTTCCTGATCCCGTGGGTGTTCAATCAGGGCGGCCCGTCGCGGCAGAACGAGCTGATCATCGTGTACGGCTACCGCGAGGCGATCACGTTCAATCAGTTCGGCTTATCGGCCGCAATCTTGATCGTCGGCATCGTGTTCGTCGGGCTGTTCATGTACGCCGCCGTCCGCTACGGCGGCCTTGCCGAGGGGGTGGGTGACGAATGAGCCTCCTCGGCTCCACGCTCGCGCTGATCCGCTCGAAGCTGATCGCGTTCGCGACCGCTCCGAAGCGGTTCTCCGTGCTGATCCAGCGGGCGATATACGACGTTCGCACGGGGAAGCGCACCCCGTGGGACGTCGCCAAGAGCGTCCTGATGACTCTGTTCGGGCTCGCGATGGTGCTCGTGCTGCTGTTCCCGCTGTTCTGGATCACGAGCGCGTCGCTCGCGGAAGGGTCTCGGTTGTTCAACACGAGCGGGATCTTCCCGGACCCGTCGACATACAACCTCGACGCGTACCGGTGGGTGATCTTCGAGTCCGACTTCTTCTTCGTCGACGGCGACTGGGGGTATCCCCAGCTCGTCCTCGGCGGGGGGAGCGGGCTGGTCAGCTTCCAGTGGGCCGGTACCGAGACCGGTCCCGGCGCCCTGTTCAACAGCCTCTACATCGTCAGCGTGACGCTCGCCGCCGGGTTCGGGATGATCGTCCCGGCAGCATATGCGTTTTCGCGCCGACAGTTCGTGGGTCGCAAGCGAATCCTCTACGGCTACGTGCTGTTCACGCAGATCGGCGCCGGGCTATCGATCGCGACGCTCGTGGCGCTGTACTCGCTGTTCAGCAGCTACGGGCTCACGAACAACCTGTTCATCCTCGGGCTGTTCTACGCGGCGTCGGCGATCCCGTTCAACACGTGGCTGCTGAAGACGTACATGGACAACATCCCCATCTCCTACGAGGAGGCGGCGATGGTCGACGGCGCGAGCTTCCTAGACACGATCCGGGAGGTCATCCTCCCGCTGACGAAGCCGGGGCTCGCCGTCGTGCTCATCTTCGTCTGGCTCGCCGGGTGGAACGAGTTCATCATCGCGCAGACGCTGCTGCGCCCCGAGAACTACCCGCTCTCGGTGGAGCTGTACAACATCGCGACCGAGGGGCGATTCTCGACGCCGTGGACGCGGTTCGCGGCGTTCGCGAACCTGTTCGCGCTCCCCGTCGCGGTCGTCTACTTCGCGGCGCAGCGCTCCGTCGAAGACGGGCTCTCGTTCGGCGGGATGGAGTGATAGACGGGTTTCGACCCGGTTCCCCTCCGTTCTGCGGTCTCTCGTTCTTGTGTTTACTTATTCTACTTATACGTGATCGGTGACTTGGTGGTAGACTGCTTCGACGCCCCAGCCGATCGCTTATAAGTGATTGATAGCGGATCGACGGTGACGACCTCCAGAGAGCCAGCCGCTCGCTTATAAACGGTTACTAGTAGATCGACGGCGAACACCGCCAAATCCCCAGCCGCGCTCGACTCCCACAGCTCGCTGCGGTTCGTCGAGTGCGGCTGCCCCTTTGAATCCTCACCCGACCGCAACTGCACCTCACACCTCCCTAGCCTCGCGGTTCGCGCTCTCCGAGCGCTCACCGCGTCCAGCGAGAATCGAAGATTCTCTGGCAGCCGGCGCGTAGCGCCGGCGACCTCGCGCGGCGCTCTCGCCGGCGGCTGTCAGAGGGACCTTCGGTCCCTCACTACTCGCGGCCTGCCGGCCGCTCGGAGGCGCGCGCCACCGCAATTCGGTTTATAAGTAGTCCTGCGCTCTGACACACCGTCAGTCTCGCGTCGCCGACGACGACAAGGGGTTCAAGTGCGCGCTCGTCCGACCGGAGGGTAGCAATGGAGCCGCCGAACATCGAGCGGTTGGATGAGCGGACCGTCCAGCGCATCGCGGCCGGTGAAGTCGTCGAGCGTCCGGCCAGCGTCGTCAAGGAGCTGATCGAGAACAGCCTCGATGCGGGCGCGACGCGCGTGGCCGTCTCGGTCGAGGCGGGCGGCACCGAGGGGATCCGCATCCGAGACGACGGCGTCGGCATCCCCGCAGACCAACTGGAGGCGGCCGTCGCGGAACACGCTACCTCGAAGATCGGCAAGATTGAGGACCTCGATCACGGCGTCGGCACCCTCGGCTTCCGCGGCGAGGCGCTGTACACCGTCGGCGCGGTCTCGCGGCTCACCGTCCGGTCGCGCCCACCAGGAGCCGACGCGGGCTCAGAGATTACCGTCGAGGGCGGCGACGTGGGAGACGTCCGTCCCGCCGGCTGTCCCGAGGGGACGACCGTGGAGGTCGACGGCCTCTTCTACAACACCCCCGCCCGCAAGAAGTTCCTCAAGCGGACCGCCACCGAGTTCGACCGCGTGAATGCGGTCGTCACCGGCTACGCGCTCGCGAACCCCGGCGTCGCCGTCTCGCTGGAACACGACGGACGGGAGACGTTCGCGACGGAGGGGAACGGTGACCTCCGGTCTGCCGTCCTCGCGGTCTATGGCCGCGAGGTCGCGGACGCGATGGTGGACATGGAGTGGGAACCGGGTAATTCGGACACCGACTCGCCCGTTCACAGTGTCACCGGCCTCGTCTCCCACCCGGAGACGACCCGGTCGAGCCGCGAATACCTCGCGACCTACGTCAACGGTCGGTACGTCACGGCGGGCGCCCTCCGCGACGCCGTCCTCGACGCGTACGGCGGCCAACTCGCACCCGATCGGTATCCCTTCGCGGTGCTCTTCGTCGAGGTCCCGCCGGGCGACGTCGACGTGAACGTCCATCCGCGCAAGCTCGAAGTCCGGTTCGACGAGGAGCCGGCGGTACGCGCCGCGGTCGAGGAGGCGGTCGAGGCCGCGCTGCTCGACCACGGGCTGATCCGCTCGACCGCACCGCGAGGGCAGTCGGCCCCCGATCAGACAGAGATCAACCCCGAAGGGCCGGAGACCGAGGCCATCGGCGGCGCCGGAACCGATCACGAGCGCGCCGCGCTCGAAGACCGCGAGAGCGGCGACAGGGCCGGTGAGAGCCGGGACGGCAACGACGATTCGGCCGCCGGATCCGCGGCCGACGCGTCCGAACTGGACCCCACGGACGATGACGCGTGGGCAGTCGGCGACGTGAGTTCGGACGACACCGCTGATCCGGGCGGCCCGCCCGCCGACCGCACCGGCGAGTCAGCCGGGCCCACCGCTCCCGACGGTTCCAACAGTTCCGCCGGTTCCGCGTCCGACCGCCCCTCGCCGCGGAGCTGGCAGTCGGAGCCGGACGACGCCGAGGACGGTACGGAGGAGGGCGACACTGGCGCGGTCGCCGGCGTCGAGGCCGACACCGAGGGCGACGCCGGAGAGGCCGGCGGACTCGACCGATTCGGCGGCTCGGCGACCGACGACAACGAGGATTCTGGCGCCACCGACACCTCACCTGATCCCACCGCCGACGCGTCGGGCGGACGACGGGAGCCGACGGCCCAACCGCGCTCGACCGCGACCGCACAGCGGACCCTCGATGGCGAGCCGACGAGCGCGGAGCGCACCTACGATTCGCTCCCGCCGCTACGGGTACTCGGTCAACTCCACGAGACGTACGTCATCGCGGAAGCGCCAGACGGGCTCGTGTTGATCGACCAGCACGCCGCCGACGAGCGAGTGAACTACGAGCGCCTGCAGACCGCCTTCGCAGACGGTGCCGACGCGCAGGCGCTCGCGGAACCAGTTCGGATCGAACTCACCGCCCGGGAGGCCGCGCTGTTCGAGGAGTTCGTCGATGACCTCGCGGGGGTCGGATTCCGAGCCGAGCGCGCGGACGAGCGCGAGGTGGTCGTCGAGTCGGTCCCGGCGGTGTTCGACGCCGCGCTCGATCCCGAACTCCTCCGAGACGTGCTCTCCGCGCTCGTCGGCGACGCGACCGCGGGCGACGAGCCGGTGACGGACGTGGTCGACGAACTGCTCGCGGATCTCGCGTGTTACCCCTCCGTGACCGGGAACACCTCGCTGACGGAGGGGTCGGTCGTCGACCTGCTCGACCGGCTCGACGACTGCGAGAACCCCTACGCCTGCCCGCACGGTCGGCCAGTCGTGATCCGGCTCAACCGCGAGGAGATCGGCTCCCGGTTCGAGCGTGACTACCCCGGTCACGCGGGTCGACGCACAGAGTAGCGACCCGCTCGACGAACGACCGCGGAGAGGTACGCTTTAGGCGGGCGCCGTGGACCCACGCGTATGGAACGCGTAGCGATCATCGGCGCGTCGATGACCCAGTTCGGGCAACGCGACGCGTGGGTGCGAGAGCTGTTGGCGGAGGCGGGCGCGGCCGCGCTCGACGACGCCGGAATTGACGGCGACGACCTCGATCACCTGTACGTCTCGAACATGGCCAGCGGCGAGTTCGAAGGCCAGACCGGCGTCCCCAATGCGCTCGCCCACGATCTGGCCGCCACCCCAGCGTACACCGCCCGGATCGACCAGACATCCTCCTCGGGCGGTGCGGGCGTGTACGCCGCGTGGCAGTCGATCGCCTCTGGCACGAGCGATCTGACGATGCTCGTCGGCGGCGAGAAGATGACCCACCGGACGACCGCGGAGGCGACCGACGTGATCGCGTCGCTCACCCACCCGGTCGAGTACAAACAGGGCGTCACGCTCCCCTCCTTCGCGGGGCTCACGGCGCGACTCTACCTCGACGAGTACGACGCCCCCCGCGAGAGTCTCGGAAAGGTCGCGGTGAAGAACCACAAAAACGGCGTGGACAACCCCCACGCGCAGTTTCAGAAGGAGGTCGACCTCGACACGGTCCTCGACTCGCCGATCGTCGCCGACCCCCTCCGGCTGTACGACTTCTGTCCGATCACGGACGGCTCCGCCGCGCTCGTGTTCTGCCCCGAATCCGTCGCCGCGGAGTACGTTCCCGAAGACGAGTACGCGGTCATCTCGGGGATCGGCGGTGCGACCGACACCCACGTCGTCCACGAGCGCGCGGACCCGACGACGATGGGCGGGGTCGCTGACTCCTCCGATATCGCCTACGAAATGGCCGGGATCGGCCCGGACGACATCGACGTGGCGGAACTCCACGACATGTTCACGATCCTCGAGTTCCTCCAGAGTGAGGACCTCGGCTTCTTCGAGAAGGGCGAGGGGTGGAAGGCGGTCGAGGAGGGCGTCACCGACCGCGACGGCGAGCTCCCGATCAACACCTCCGGCGGGCTCAAGTCGAAGGGGCACCCCCTCGGCGCCAGCGGGGTCGCACAGGTGTACGAGATATTCAAACAGGTCACCGGCGACGCCGGCCCGCGGCAAGTCGAGGCCGACACGGGACTCGCCTGCAACGTCGGCGGGTTCGGGAACTGCGTGACCACGACGATTCTGGAGGGTAACCAATGAGCGACAACGAAGCGACCGACACTGCGACCGATACCGCGACCGACACCGACGACCAGACGGACAGCGCCGAACCGGCCTTCGAGGCCGCCGAGTACGCGGACGGCACCGTCACGTACCCGCCTCACACCGTGAGCCCGAACGGCGCCGAGCGCGTCGGGACGGTCGACCTCCGGGAGTACGGAGGGCGGGTCCTCACGTGGACGACCTCGATGGCGACGCCCCCGGGCGTTCGCGAGCCAAACACCCTCGCCATCGTCGAGTTCGACATGAACGACGAGTACGACGGGCCGGCGGTCCGCGCGCTCGGACAGATCGCCGAACGCGAGGACAGCTCTGGGGAGACCTTCGACGTCGACATCGGCGACCGGGTCGAGCCCGTCTACGCCGACGAACTCCGCGAGCCGGGCGCCGGGATCCGCGAGCCCGAGAGCCAGGACTGGGACGGGTTCCGATTCCGTCCGGTCGAGTAGTTGACCGGGCGAACCGTCTCGCGATTCACGGCCCGTCTCTGCTGTCGTCTTCTCAAGCGCTGAACCGCGCCGACTCCGTGTCTGTGAGCTCGCCGAGCGTCCCCTCGTGGATCCCGTCGAGCGTGTACACATCGGGTCGGTACCGGATCTCCTCGGTCACCCCGTGAGCATCTCTGAGTCGGCGTCGCACTCGGTCAATGTCTTCCCGATCGAAGTAGTTGGGCGTGAACACGAGCACCGCGTGGTCTGCCTCGCCGAACGCCTCGCAGCCGGCGCGGGTCGAGACTTTCGCGTCCCAGAACTGCTCGGCCGCGACGTCCTCAACGACTGCGTTCCAGAGATCGTCCACCGTCTCCGACGGGCGCTCGACGAGCCACTTCCCACTCAGGTACGTCGTTTCGAGAGCGAGCCGGTCCGCATCGGCGACGGTCCCCGCGTCGGCCGGGAGCGATTCCCGCTCGGCGTCGATCGGCGGTAAGTCCGCCGCTGTCGTCGCCGCCGGCCGCGTCACGGAGTGTCTCGGAAAGTAGCCGTCGCGGGCGTTGCGCGGGAACCCCGTGACGTGTTTGACCCGGAGCCAGTGCCATCCCGCCTCGTCGATCTCGGTCGGCGCGCGGTCGATGACCATGGAGCCCGTTTCGTTTCGCGAGAGAAAACGTCCTCGCCGCGAGAGGGTAGCGGATCGGCGGGACTATCGGTTCCGTCAGATCCGTCGGAAGTCGCCGAGCCGGGTCCCGTCCAGTAGGTATGCGTCGCCGGCCGGGAGTGCGTCGGGGAGGAACGGCGCGAGGAACGACTGGCCGTCGACGTTGACCCACGTCCCGCCGGAGCGCTCGTTGAACGCGGGGAAGACGACGAGTTCGGGCGGATCCGTGGCGGCGGCCGGGTCGACTTCACCGTCTTTCACGAACGCCGTCGGATCGAGTTCGCCCCGGAGCCACGCGCGCTCCACTCGCGAGCCGCCGACCGCATCTTCCAGTCGCACTTGCGGATGCTCGTGTCCCATACAGACCACGTCGGCGTCGAGCAGTTCCGGGTTCGGCCACGTATGGCCGTGGAGGACGCCAACGCCGGTACCTGTGGTTGTGTCGTCGTCGCGCTCGCCGCCGTCGCCGCCGAGTACGCCCCCGCCCGCTCCGATCACGTCGAGGTCGTCGGCGAACGCCTCAGCGACCCCGGCGTCGTGGTTCCCCTCGACGAGCGTCATCGGGACGCGATCCGTGACCGCCCGGATCAGCTCGACGAGCTCCTCGCGTTCGTCGCCTTCCGGCGCCGCGATCCGATGCGCGAGGTCGCCGAGGATTACCAATCGATCGGCGTCGGTTTCGGCGATGAGGCCACAGAGCCGCTCGCGGCGCTCGTCTGCACGGCTATCGAGTTCGACGCCGCGCTCATAGCGGAGCCCGACCTCGATACCGGCGTGCACGTCGGCGACGAGCAGCAGGCGCCGGTCGCCGAGATCGGCCACGGCCGCCGGTTCGCCGACCACCGGCTCGACGGCGGGCGACGCGCCCGGTGCCATCAGATCGGCTTCAGCGTGCCGTCGCCGGGCTCGTAGCACTTCCCGCTCATCAGCGCGTCCTGGATCGCGTCCTCGACCGCGTCGGCTGCGACGCCGTGGTCGTCGACGACCGCCTCGACGACCGCCTCGCGATCGGCGCCGGCGCCGTCGTCGAGCGCACCCATCGCGTCGATAACGGCGGCTTCGAGGTCGATGTCGGCGTCAGCATCGCTCGTCTCGTCGCCCGCCGGCTCTTCGCTCTCTGGTTCCGAATCAGTGGTGGGCTCCGCTGCGGCCTCGTCAGCGCTTCCGGCGGGTGCGTCGGCCCCGGCGGACTCCGAAGCGCCCACCGAGGTCGGCGACTCCTCTATCTCCTCGGGATCGGGTACGTCGATGTCGGCCTCGCCGGGCTCGTCGACCTCGGTTCCGGTCGAGAAGTCGGTGCCGAACTCCGACTCGATCTCCTCGCGTTCCTCGTCGTCGAGCTGGTACATCTCGTCGGAGCCGGGCTCGGACGACGGCTCGTCGAGGTCGGCCTCGGCGTCGTCCGTCCCGGATTCGTCGGTCTCGGTATCGTCGGTCCCGGCGTCGAAGTCCCCGAGCCCACCGCTCTCGTCGTCAGACTCGGAGTCGGCGGAGCCGGGGCCGGCGTCGACGGATCCAGCAGCATCGGAACCGGAATCCGACGGTTCGGTTTCGACGGACACGGCGGTGTCCTCAGTATCGGTCTCGATTGAGTCGGTCTCGGTTGAGTCGGTCTCGGTTGAGTCGGTCTCGGTTGAGTCGGCCTCGGTTGAGTCGGCCGTCTCGTCACCTGTCACCGCAGGTTCCGACTCAGCGTTGGGTTCCGGCTCAGAGGCAGACTCGTCCGATTCGGCGGCGACAGACTCGGATTCCGATTCCACCGCCCCATCGTCGGCGACCGGTTCCGCCGGCGCCTCGATCGTCACGTCCGTTTCCGGGAGCGCGCCGATGGCGGCCTCACCGCCCGCATCGGGGGCGATATCGGGTGAGCGCACCTCGTCGCGGTCGCCGGCGATCAGCTTCAGGGCGTCGACGGCGAGCCGCCGGAGCGCCTCGACGTAGGCGGTCGAGGTGTCGTAGTGCGCGATGGCTTTCGGGATCCCGGCCGCCAGCGCCGCCGGTGCGCCGCCCGTTTCGAGGGCTACGCGGAGTTCCTCGCCGCGGAGCTCCGAGTCGAGGGCCTTCGCGAAGACGGCGAGTCGGTCGAGAGTGGCCTCCGCGGCGGAGACGACCCACCGATCGCGGGTGTCGGCGTCGACCGCGTTGAGGCTCTCGGGGCGAACCGAAGTGAACACCCGATCTGAGTCCTCCGGCTCGAAGGTGCGTGCCTTGCCCGTGAGCGCGACGAACGCCGGCGGCTCGGCGCGTTCGAGAAACGTCTGCGCCTCGGGCTGGTACTGGCCGGCGTAGGTGACGAACGCGCCGGATGGGTCGACGACCCGCCCGCGACGCGTCTCGTCGTTCACGCGCTCGACCTCGGTGAGCACGCCCGCGACGAACAGCCGGTTCACGCGCGCGCCGGTCGGGGTGACGACGTAGTTCGGGGCGCGCTCCTCGTCGCTCTCGGAGTACGAGAGGGAGGCGTCGTCGAACTCGGCGGCGAACACGCGGTGAGCGACCTCGCGGGCGCCCGGTCCGTCGTCGCTCATTCGCCCACCTCCGCGAGCGCGGCACGGGCGGCATCGGCGGGGTCGTCATCCGCGAGCGCGAACTCGCTGGCGTCGAGGTTGGCGCCGTAGTCGTCGACCGAAAGGTTCCCGCGGACGCGGTAGGCGTGTCCGACCAGTGAATCGGCGATCGCCTCGGCGACGACCTCCTTGTCCATCGCGTCTTTCGCGGCGTCGAGGGCGTCGTCGAGCCCCCCGCCGTACACCTCGGCGGTGAGCTCGTCGTCGAGGACGACGGTGACGGTGTCGGTGCCGTCGTCGACGATCGCTTTCACGCGGAGGTCGTCCTCACCGTCCACGTCGCCGTGGCTCCGGCACTGGCCGTTCTGGACCACGCGGCCGCACTCCGGACAGCGCTCGATGAGCCCGGAGCCGTCCCGGATTTCGAGGACGTTGCCGACGATCTCCACGTCGAACATCCCGCCGGAGGCGACCGCGTCGGCGACCGAAAGGCGGGGTGCGTCCTCCGCAACTTCGACGGGGTCGGGGAGGGGAGTGACCGTCGAGAACTCGGTGAGGTTGATCGACGGCACGCCGCGGAATTCTCGGACATACACGTCCTCGATCCGGAGGTCGGCGCCCGGCTCCAGTTCGGAGCGGGGCTGCCAGTCGGTGAAGGGGAGCTTCGCGGTGGCGTCGCCCACGACGCCCTCCAGGATCTCCGTTTCGCCGTCGCGCCCGGAGATGGTCTTCTCGTCGACCTCCAGCACGCGGACCTCGACGTTGCGGCCGCGGTCGCCCGCGGCGATGTCGACGAGGCTCCGGTCGCCGCCGACCTCCTGGTCGACCTCGACCGTCTCGTCGGCGATGGCAACGGTGGTGGAGTCATTGAGGTTGAGCTCCGGCTCGCCCTCCCATTCTCGGACGCCGGCGTTACCCATCGTCAGCGAGTCGCCCGGCTCGAACCCGAAGTCCTGCCACGCGGTGTAGGAGATGACGCCGGTCTCGTCGGCGATCTCCCCCTCACGGATCGTGAGATCGTCGCCCTGATACCGGATCGTGCGGGTTCCCTGCGTGAGCACGCGGACGGTCACCGTCACGCCGTCGTGGTCGGTGGTGATCTCGTCCACGTCGACCGAATCTGGCGTCGGCGTCGAGCCACCACCCCCACCGCCGTGCTTCCGGCGGACGCTCTGTTTGGCCTCGTCGATCGGGACGCTGTACTCCAGTAAGTTCTGCAGGTCGGCTTTGACCTCCTCTTTGTCGACACCGAGGTCGGAGGCGAGCTCCTCGGCATGGCTGTTGACGTCCATCGGGTCGGGATTCGACGCGACCGCACAAAAGGGTTCACCACCCCGACCAGCGAACCGACACGACCACCAGCGAACCGACACGACCACCAGCGAACCGACACGACCACCAGCGAACCGACATGACGACGCCGACCGCCCCACTCTCGCTGGCCGGTAGGGATAAACCGCCCCCGTCCGCAACGTGAGGTATGGACGAAATCGACATCGACACGCGCGTCACGGACGAGCGAACCGTCATCGACGTGACCGGGACTCGCGACGTCGCCGTCGTCGTTCGGTCCGCGAGCGGCGAGCGGATCTACCTCCCGCCGGCCGGCTTCGACGAGCCCGTGTCGGACTCGCCGTACACCTCTCCGTATCAGGGCGGAAGCGGGATCGACGGCGAGGAGAGCCCGTACGGCGGCGGGTCCGGAAGCACTCGCGGCGTGGTCGAGACCGCGGACGGGTTCCGGATCACGCATCCGGAGACGGCCACCGAGTTCGACGTGTACCGCGGCGACGACGAGTAGGCGACGGAAACAGACCGAGAGAAAACGGATTTCGAGAGGCCTACGCTACGTCCTCGTACACCGCCAGCGTGTCCTCGGCGACTTCCGACCACTCGCGGCGCTCGTACTCCGGGGGTTGCTCGCGGTCAAGCGCGGTTGCGATCCCGTCGACGATCGACTCAGAATCGACCTCGACCTCGACGAGACAGCCGTCCGGCAGTACCTCCGCGACGCCCGCCCGGGTCGCGACGACCTGCGTCCCGGACTCCAGCGCCTCGGTGATCGTGATGCCGAACGGCTCCGCGTACGAGGGTGAGACGAACGCGTCCGCGGCGGCGTAGTAGTCGCCGAGCTCTGCTTCCGGGACGTAGCCGACGAACTCGACACGCTCTTCGATGCCGAGCAGCTCGACAAACCGCTTCAACTGGTCGGTCTGGTGGCCCGACCCGCCGACGACGAGGGTCACGCCGGGACGGCGGAGCTTGCGCATCGCGTACAGCAGGTGCGAGATCCCCTTCTGGTCGGTGTGTCGGCCGACGAAGAAGACCATCTCCCCGTCGATCCCGAGGTCCTCGCGGACGTCTTTCCCGGAGAACGTCGGGGTCGAGAAGCCGTTGTACACGACTCGGGAGTCGGCGCCGTACAGCTCGCGGATGTCCTCGCGGACGAGTTCACTGACCGCGATGTTGGTGTCCGCGGCGTTCGCGAGGCGGCGCTCGGTCTCGACCTCTCGGGTCGGCGGGTTGATATTGCGGTCGCTCGCGAGCGAGTGGAACGACGACACCCACGTCGCGTCCGACGCGCGAGCGGCCTGTCGGCCGGGACCGTACCCGAACCAGTCGTGCGTGTGGATCACGTCGTGGTCGGGGGCGAGCTCGGCAAACCGGTCGCTGAGGCGGTCGACGCGGTCCGCGACGTCCCCCTCTCCGGTCTCGACGGGCTCGATCCCGGGCTCGTCGTCCGGCGCGAACTCCGCGGGCAACACGAGGGTGGCATCCACCCCGAGGTCGTCGCGGAGCCCGGAGAACAGTTCACCGACGTGGACATCGAGCCCGCCGGTGATGTTCGGCGGATACCCCCATCCCAGCATGAGTACGCTCGGCGGCATACCCCCACGTTTTGGGAGTCGGCACTTAGGTATGCCCCTACTTCGCGCGGCCGAGCGGCTCGCCGCACGTCGGGAGAATATAAAAAGATGCGCAGCGGCTTTCCTCGAGCCCGATTCAGGCGGCCTTCACGGCGTCGCGCAGCGCGCCGGTGCGGTCGGTGATCGACTCCGCTCCCTCGGCGAGCACGTCGAGCGGGTCACCGGACTCGGATTTCACCGTCAGTACCGGTTCCGTCTGACCACCGGACTGCTCGGGGTTCATGTCGTAGGTCGCGGCTGCGACGTCGTCGGTCTCCAGCAGGACGCCCTTCAGCACGTTCATGAAGGTGTGGTCCTCGCCGGCGATCTCGATGCGGAGTTCCGTGTCGGTTTTCTCGATGACCCGCAGTTCCATGCCTAGCGATTCGCCCGAGGCGCGTTTCAAGGTTTCGTCTCCCGGATATCGGTGGTTGCGGATTATCCACACGCCACGGCAGCCCTTTTAAGTGACGTGGACGCAGTCGGTGGCATGGAAATCCGACGCCTCCCGACCGACGAGAATGCCCTCCGCCGCTATGCGGCCGAGTTGTGGCTCCCCTATCACCGCGACCTCGCGGCCGCCGTCGACGCCCACGCGCTGGCCGACTGGCCCGACGAGCGGTTCGTCGAGCGCAACGTCGAGTTCACCCGAAACCGGCTCGAAGACGACGGCAACCGGGGATGGGTGGCGGTGGGGGTGCCCGATGACGCCGAGGCCGACCCCGCGACTGTGTCTGTTACACATCCCGACCTCGAACTGACGGGCCTGTTGCTGACGAGCGTCGACGAGTGTCCCGACCCGTTCGACCGGTCTGATAGACTCGTCGTCGGGGAGATTTACGTCGCTGAGCCGTACCGTGGTACCGGGCTTGCAGACCGTCTGATGGAGCGTGCTGCGGCTGACGCCCGCGAGCAGGACTGCGGCGAACTCCGGCTCGACGTCGACGTCGATAACGGGCGAGCGATGGCGTTCTACGAGAACCAGGGGTTCGAGCCGTATCGCAAGCAGTTAACGCGAGACGTGGAGTGAGTGCGTTTATAGGCGGTTAATGACCGTTTGAGGGTGACCACCTCCAAAGCCCCAGCCGCTCGCTTATAAGTCGTTGACACCGGATCGACGGCGAACACCTCCAAAGCCCCAGCCGCGAGGGCTCGCGCGCCTTGCTGCGCGCCGCACTCGCGACGCTCGTGCGGTGCTTACTGCGGCGTGCTTCGCCTCGCGGCTGCCCCTTTGAGTCCCCCGCCCCGCCAGCACCGCAACCGCACCTCACGCCTCCCCAGCCTCGTCGCTGGCGCCGACGGCGCCAGCGACTCCCTCGCGCGTCGCTGTTCGCGCCCTTCGGGCGCTCACATGCGCGCGCCACCGCACCCGCACAGTTTCTCTATCAATTCTATTTAGAAGGGGTTACCGCATCCGATCTCACTCCCAACATCTTGTGGCAGCACCGCCGCTACGCGACTGATAAACGGGAAAACTGCGGGTACGCTCGGTGAGGCGTTACTCGTCGGCGTCGACAGCCACTTCGTCGGCGTCGACGTCGACGGCAGTCTCCTCTTCGGCGGCGACCTCGGACGGCCGCGCCTCCAGCGTCAGCTTCTGAATCTCGACGCGGCGAAGCGGGTAGATGAGCTTCGCGTCGCCGTAGATGGCCGACGAGAGGTTCCCCTCGACGATGGCGTCGACGAACGACTCGAAGGTCCGGTCCTCGGCGGCCGCGTGGACCTTGTCGATCATGACGCGGCGGATCGCCTTCTCCTGCGAGCGATCGGCCTTCTTCGTCGTCAGCGCGACGGGCTGGACGCGGATGCGGTAGTCGTCCGTCGTCAGCACCGTGATCGACGCCTCGACCTTCGAGGCGCCGCGGCGGACGAGCGAGCGCAGGTAGTCCCGCGTGAGCTCGTACTTGATGAACTCGGTGTAGGCCGTGTCGCTGCCCACGTCGGTGATCTTGAACGTGAGCTTCGTGTTGTTCGCGCCGGAGTCGCCGGTCAGCTCGCCCAGCGTCGTCGTGATCGTACGGCCGACGACCTGGTCGGGCTCCTCGGCGAGGGTCTCGCCGAGCTCCTGCCGGTCGAACTGTTCGGGCGCCAGCACGGAGTACCAGCGCTTCTGTTCTCTGCTCTTGGATACGGATCGTTCGCTCATGTGTTGGTGTCGGTGTCGCCGTTGGTGTCGGAGCGGCGCCCTCCGTCGTCGGCCGCGAGGTGCGCCCTCGCGCGCTCGACGAGTCGGTCCGCGACGCGTAGGTTCACGACGTGGTCGTCCACGGTCGACCGCAGCCCACCAGTGGTGGGTCGCTCGACGACGCACTCGATCGCGTCGCCGTCGACGCGGGTGGTCATCGAATCGGTCTCGTCGGGAGCGAGCGCGGCGGCGACGAGGGCGGCGTCGGCGTGGGTCGTCCGGACGGTCGCCGTCCGGCTGGACGCCTCGCTCCGAGCGGATTCTCCGCTCATAGCGCCTCCCTGAGCGCGGCGAGCGCGCCCGTGATGTCGCCGTCGGTCGCTTCGCGCTCCTCAATCCTGTCCGCCTCGTCGGCGGTGCCGACTGCGATCCCGCCACGGTCGGCGGTCCCCCAGCCGTCGCCGCCGACCTCGCTTGCCGCCGACCGGCAGGCGTCGCCGAGCCCGATCGGCTCGGCGGTCGCGCCGCCCGCTGCGCGGCCCCCGCCGGTCGCGGCAGCAGCCAGCCGGCCCGCGGCCTCGTCGACCGCGACGGCGACGGGCTCCGGCGACCGGAAGTCGCGGACGAGTCGAGCAACCGTCGGAAGGACGGCGGCCGCGTCAGGCGCGGCGTCTCCGTCCTCCTCCGAGCGGTCGCCTCCCGCGAGGGCGACGCGCGCGACGAGACAGCCGTCGTACCGGCCGATCGTCGCGTCGTCGAGCGCGCGGTGCGCGGCGAGTCCGTGCGACCGCCACGCGTCGAGCGCGGCGGCCCGAAGCTCGTCGCCCGGATCGCTGTCGAGCGCCAGCGCGACTCCCGTACCGGGAGCCTCGCGGGCGAGCGCGTCGAGCACGTCGGCGTAGCCGCCGACCGTCTCGAACGGTGCCGCGTCTCCGACCGTGGCGTACGGGCGGAGCGCGCGCTCGACCGCAGAGGCGGCCCGTGTGCTCGCACCCTCGGCGTCCGCAACGTCGACGGCGACCAGCGACGCGAGTCGCCGGTGTGCGTCGTCGTCGAGGTCGGCCGGAAGTCCGAGATCCGCGAGCGCTGCGCGCGCGGCCTCGCTATCGCCGGAGTACGACGTCCGAACGAGCATCGAGGCCGCGAGCCCGTCCGCCAGATCGACGGTCGGGAGCGCGACGCCAGGGCGTCGGCGAACGCGGTCCGTGTGCTCGGCCGCCTCCAGTGCGTCACCGGAGCCGTCCGTACCGGGCACGGAGCCGGCTGCGACGACGCCCGCAAGGGCGACGACCGGATCGGGGTCGACGCCGAGCGCGCGCGCTATCGCGAACGCGTCCGTGCTCGCCGGGCGCCCCAAACCGGGAATCGCGTGCGGGCCGCGGTCCGCGCCAATTGTCACCGCGACGGCGTCGTCGCCGGCGTCGGGGACCGGATCGCGAGACACGCGGACCTGAAACGGCGTGCCGACCGCCCGCAGTGCCCGCGCGAGCAGCCCGGCGGCTGCTACCGCGTCACCGTCGTCGGTCGCGACGAGCCGGGCGAACGGCGCGTCCGCGAGGACGTCGGCGAGGGCGTCGGGGGCGGGCGTGGCGGATGTCGCTTCGGTCATTGAGTGGGTGCGGTCGTGTGGTGTGGTCGTGGGTCGATGCGTCACGTCGGTTTGTCGCGACTCGGTGTCGCGTCGTGTCGGTTACTCGTCGGAGCCGTTCCCGTCGGAGTCGCTACTCGTCTTCGAGGAGCTCGGCGGCGAGCTCGTGGGTGTACGTGAACTCCTCGTCGATCTCGTCGCCACGGTAGTAGTTCGCGAGGCGGCGAATCTTCGACTCCGTGTTCTGGAGCGAGCGCTTGTTCTGGTGGTCCTGTCCGTTCTCCGCCATGTGTTCGCGCAGGCGGACGGCCTGGGCCATCAGGTTGCGGAGGTCCTCGGGGAACTCCGAATCCGCGTCGTGCGCTTCTAAGATATCGGTGAGCTTCTTGCCGGTGGCCAGCTTCACGTCGGGCACCGGAACGCCCTTGACGCCCTCGTCACGGAGCTTGAGTCCGATGACGCTGGGGTCGTGGCCCTGCTCCGCTAGTTCGACGACGCGGGACTCGATGTCCTCGGCGTCGACGTCGCTCCACTCCGGGTTCTCGTCCGTCGCCGGCTTGTCCGAACCGGACGAACCGCGACGGCGCGTGTGCATTCGTGCCATTGTGTATCTGATTGGAACGGCACAACCGCAACGTGACCGCGACTCCGCGCGACGCGGCTGACGGACGGCTCGCGGATCGAGCAGTCCGACCGGACAACCCGCGTGAGCGGACGGTCCGACCGCGACGCCGGAGGCGTCGGCGCACTGCTACATTCCCAAGCCGTGGGCGAAGAGGCCCCGGCGCGTCGGATCTGCAGCTGTGCTGTTCCCGTGTGAGGGGTCGTCGTCGGGGTTCTTAAGCGTGTTCTTGTGGGGCGCTCGGATGGATACGGAGATCGAGGAACGGAGTCACGGGCGGAGACGAGACGCGGGCGGAGACGGGAGGCTGACGGAACAGGACACGAGGGTTTACGTAGGTCGTCGATTACCGAGTGCGTGGGAGAGACACATGACCGACCCATCCGACAGCGACCCGATCGATCGGACCGGCGACGAACCACCCGACTGCGACGCCCCCGGTGGGGGCGGATCCGGCGCAACTGACGAGACCATGACCGCCGGTGGGGCCGCGAACGACGACGAACTCGTGACCGACGGGGGGCTCAGCGCCGAGACGGGAACGGGGACGGACTCAGGACCGCGGATCACGTTCTACGGCGGGAAGTGGGCGAGCACGATCCCGCTCGCCTTCTTCATCACCTGGGCCATCTTCCAGAGCGGTGTCCTCGGCATCGGCGACACGCAGGGCCTCGTCATCGGGGCGCTGCTCGGGACGATCCTCGGGATGTTCTTCGTACGCGGAGACTGGAAGGTGTACGCCGACACCATCTTCGAGGGGATGACCCAGCGCGTCGCCGCGACGGCGATCGTCGCGTGGCTGTGGGCCGGCATGTTCGCCGACACGCTACAGGTCGGCGGATTCGTCGAGGGACTCATCTTCGCCGCCGACGCCTTGAACGTCGGCGCGGCGACGTTCCCGGCTGCGGCGTTCGTCCTCTGTGGCCTGCTCGCGACCGGGATCGGGACGGGGTACGGTGCCACCATCGCGTTCGTGACCCTCTTTTTCCCAGCCGGGGTCCTCATCGGCGCGAACCCGGTGCTGCTGTTCGCGGCGATCCTTTCGGGCGCCGTCTTCGGCGATAACCTCGCGCCCGTCAGCGACACGACGATCGTAAGCGCGGTGACGCAGGACGCCGACATCGGCGGCGTCGTCGCCTCGCGGTTCAAATACGCGATTGCGGCGGCTATCCCGGCGTTCATCGCCTACCTGATCATGGGGTCGGCGCTGTCGGGAGCGAGCCTCGAAGGGTCGGTCGCGCTCCGCGAGTCAGCGACTGCGCTCGGTCTGGTTCACTTGTTCTCGATGGGCATCGTCATCGCGACGGCGATCGCGGGACGGCACATCGTTGAGGCGATCTCGTGGGGGATCGTCGTCGCCGTCGCGTTCAACATCGCGTTCGGCCTCTCGTCGGTGAGCGACATCCTCGCGTTCACCGTGACCGAGGCCGGGAGGTTCACCGCGCTGCCGTTCGTCGTGGTCGGCGAGACCGCGGGCGTGGGCGGGAGCCTCTACTCGGGCGCGATCGGCTTCTTCCCGCTCATCGTGTTGACGCTGCTGATCGTGTCGATGGCGCAGATCATGATCCGCGGCGGCGGGTTCGCGGCGATCCAGGAATTCCTGCTCAATTCCGTCGCGACCAACGTCCGCCGCGCCGAGCTGACGATGGTCCTCGGCACGGCGACGATTAACGGGATGATCACAATCAACACGGCTGCGGAGATCGCGATCGCGCCGTACATCGCGCGGATCGGCGAGAAGTTCAACATCAACGGCTACCGGCGGGCGAACATCTTGGACGCGAACACCTCCGCGCTCGGGTACATCTTCCCGTGGGCCGGCGGCGTCCTCGTCGGGTATCAGGTGATGGTCGGTCCAGACGGACTCGGCGCCCAGTACGGCCCCGAGATGGTGGTCAACCCCATCGAGGTCGTGCCGTACGTGTTCCACGGCTGGTTCCTCGTGATCGTCTTCCTGCTAGCCGCGATCACCGGATTCGGGCGGGAGTACATTCCCGACCGGACCTCTGAGGAGGTGTCGCGCGCATGAGCCGCTTCGACAAGTTCTTCGCCGGGTTCTCGTTCCGAGAGTCGACTCCCGACTACGAGCCGGGCGACGTGATCGAGGTGATGGTCACCGGCACGGAGGGCGGCGACGCCGTCGCCCGCATCGGCGACTCAATGCTCCGGATCGAGGACGCGCCGGCCGACGCCGTGAACACTCGCGTGCTGGTCGTGGTCGAGACGTGGGACGAGGCGGGCCACCGCGGTACCGGGACGTACCGCGAGACGGTCGGCAAAAGCGCGTTCTGATCGGTCTGAGGGAGACCGTTTTTCTGGTGTTGTCGACTCGATCGTTCACACTCCGTCGATCGGTGATACGGTGGCTGCTCGTAAAGCCTCAGCCGCTCGCATATAAATAGTTGATTGCGAATCCGTGGTGAACACCTCCAAAGCCCCAGCCACGAGGACTCGGTGCGGTCGCTTCGGTCCTCAGTCGCTCACGATGCTCGCTTCTTGCGGTCCTTACCTCCCGCGCCTTCGTCCTCGTGGCAGCGAGGCGCTTCGCGCCTCTGGCAGCCGGCGGCAGAGCCGCCGGCGACTTCCCTTTGAGTCCCGCCCGCCGCACCGCACAGCCTCACGCCTCCCCAGCCTCGTCGGTCGCCCGTCGCTTCGCTCCGGACGACCGACTCCCTCGCGCGTGCTCCTCGTGGCCTTTCGGCCACTCGCAGGCACGCGCCACCGCACTTTCCTTTTAATTATCGCGTCGCCGTGTGAGGAGTCGTTCATCGATATCGACGCGAACCGCGCCGGACCGGGGCGCTTTTGAAGACCACGCCCGAAGTCAAGCGCGTGTTATCGGTCGAGCTGCACACGCATTCCGCGCTGTCCTACGACGGGCGCGATCCGGTCGACCTCCTCTTGGAGCAGGCGGCGGCGGTCGGACTGGACGCGCTCGCCGTTACGGACCACGACGAGATCGACGCCAGCATCGAGGCGGCCGAGAAGGCCCCCGACTACGGGCTCGTCGGCATCGTTGGCATGGAGGTGACGAGCGCGGCCGGCCACATCCTCGCGTTCGGCATCAGCGAGCGCGTCGAGAGCGGGCTCCCGTATGACGAGACGCTCGATCGGATCCGCGACCAGGGCGGGATCGCGGTCATTCCCCATCCCTTCCAGAAGTCCCGCCACGGCGTCGCCGCTCACATCACCGACGAACAGTTGGCGAGCGCCGACGCCCTCGAAGTGTACAACTCCCGGCTGTTCACCGGGCGATCGAACCGGCAGGCCGAGAAGTTCGCGATCCGGAACCGGATTCCGATGACCGCCGGCAGCGACGCCCACATCTCGGAGATGGTGGGACAGGCCGTAACCGAGGTCGGCGCCGACGACCGTTCGGCCGAGGCGATCCTCAACGGGATCGCCGACGGACGAACCAGCGTCGTCGGGAAACGAACCCCGTGGCGCGTCTCGCTCCGCCAGTTCAGCGGCGGCGCCAAGCGCCGCGCGCTCCGCGCGCTGAACGCGCTCCGCTGACTGCGATGACGACCCCTTCCTCCTCCGATCTGCGAGGCGCGTCACCCGATCGCATCTGCGACGCCCTCCGCGGCGGCGACCCCCTCCCCGGCGGGCGCGGCTTCGCCGGACTCCTCCGCGATCCCCCGAACCGCGAGGGGCCGGTACTTGTTCGTGACGTCCTCGGCCGCGAGCCACTGTTCGTCGAGCGGGGCGGCGCGGATCCGGCGTCTGGGGGTGATCCTACTGACTCCGGTATCTGGAGCTTCGATCGGACCGACCTCGACGACCCGGAACCCGTTCCAGCCGGGACCGTCGCGTCGAGTGCGGGGGCCGAGCGCGTCTGGTCGCTCCCGGACGAGGAGCCGGTCGACGCAGAGTCCGGACAGGCCGCGGTCGACGAGGCACTCGGCGCTGTGCTCGGCGAGATCAAAACGGAGGCGAACAGAAACGACCTCGCGGTCGCCTTCTCCGGCGGCATCGACTCCGGAGTCGTCGCTGCCGCGGTCCCGGACGCGCCGTGTTACGTCGCCGGCTTCGAGGGCTGTCACGACATTGAGGCCGCTCGCGAGGCCGCCACGGCGATGGAACTTGATCTCCGAGTCGTCGAGATCACTCACGACGACCTCGTGCGCGCAGTCGGAGCGGTCGCCGCGGCGACCGGACGGCGCAATCCGATGGACGTCGCGATCGCGGTCCCGCTGTATCTCGCGGCGGAGGCGGCCGCGACGGACGGTATCGATCGACTTGCGGTGGGACAGGGCGCCGACGAGCTGTTCGGTGGCTACAGCAAGGTCGTCAACCCCGCCGGCGACGACCGCGTCGCAGCGGAGACGGTGCGGGGCGCACGGACTGAGACCGTCCGGACGCTTCCGGAACAGCTCGATCGCGACGTGCTCGCGCTCCGCGCCGCCGGGGTCGAGCCGGTCGCGCCGCTCTTGGACGACCGGCTCGTTGCGGCCGCGCTCGCGCTGCCGGGCGAACTGCTCGCGAGCGACGACGAGCGCAAGGTCGCGCTCCGGCGGGCGGCAACCGATCGAGTGCCGGAGTCGGTCCGGACGGCCGACAAGAAGGCGGTCCAGTACGGCACGTACGTCTCGCGAGAGATCGACCGGCTCGCGCGGCGGGCGGGGTTCAAGCGACGCATGGACGACCACGTCGGGCAGTACCTCGACGCGCTGCTGGCGGAGCAGTAGGCGGGGACCAAGCGGCGCGAAAAACGGCCCGTGAGGGCCGGTGCTGACCAAGCCACCGTATGGAGTACCAGTCCTACGGCCGACGCCCGATCGATCGGGCGTCTACTGTCGAATAGCGGTGACTAGTATAAAATTCGGGGAGTAGTGACAAATATGACAGCAGCGGTCGGTGTGAGGGTGACGTTCAGACACTAATGTGGGTAATTCCGCTCGAACGATCCGATCGGAACCTCAAAGCCGCAGCGGAACCGCACATGCATCCGACCTAGGGATCGGAGCGAGGGGGTGATCGGGTCGGGTCGTTAACAGTAAGCGACCGCGAACCGCGTCTCGCGACGCGTCACCTGACGAGATACGGTTCACTGCCCGCGATGAAGCGACCGAGGTCGCTCTCGCGACGGAAGTCCGTCGATTGGAGCTCGCGGAGCGCCGCGGCGAGTCGGTCGCCGTCGCCTTCGGTCCACTCCGCGGGGTCTTTGATCGGGAGGACGAGCCACCCGGACCCGAGCAGCTCCTCGGCGTGGAGCGCGTCCATGTCGATCTCGGTCTTGTGCGCACGCGATGTGTACTGCTGGAGGACGTGGTCGGTCGCGCGGGCGCCGACCGGGAGGAGGACGTGGGCCGCGATGGCCCGGAGCTCCGCGTCGAAAAACCGCTCCATGTCGTTGTACGACGCCTCGTCCGGGACACCGTCGGGGACGCACATGTGGAGGTACGAGAAGAACGTCCGGTCAGCGACGATCGGGTCCGCGGTCTCGGCGCCGTCTGCCGAGTCGTCGATCGTCGCTGGGTCATCCGCCGAGTCGTCGAACCCCCCGATCAGGCCTCCCTCGGCCAGCGCCGAGAGGAATGCGGTCGACCACGGTTCGCCGGTGAACGGGATGCCCGCGTCGACGCCGCCGTGGACGCCGGGGTGGTCGCCGACTACGTGAAAGTCGGCGTTGGCGTCGCCGTAGCCGGGGACGAACGACTCGCAGTCCGGGCGCATCCCGAACGGGTTTCGCGTTCGGTCCGTAACGTTCTGCACGCCGCGTGATAGGCGACGGATCGGTTAAATCGCGTTCGGTCCACGATCGGAGCCGGTCAGGGTTCCGGTCCGAGCCTCGAACACGACTACGAGGACCGCCGAGATATCTGCCTCGAACTCCGCCAAGACCCCATAGATGCGAGGCGCACGAGGCGCAGTGGATACCCATAACTTATGGAAACGAGCGGGGTTCGCACCGCCGTGGATATCCAGATCGTGACAGCCACTCGAATATATTTCACGATCGTTACTCTATAACTCGAAATCGCGTGACTGCGTCGAGGTCGACGAATTACACACCTCGAAAGATATATATACACTCCTCCGCTCCGGTCGTTCGAAGACCCATGTTCGACCGCATCCGTACGGCGGCCCTCTTCGGGCTGCACCAGGCGACCGTTGCCGCCGGGATTTCGCTGTTCCCGGTGGCCGTTTTCGCCCGTAAGCAACTCGGTATCAACGTCCCCATCGGCCGGCTCGTCCAGACCACCGGCGAAGTGTACGAGGCCACCGAAGAGTGAACGCGTCGACGCCGTCGTAACCGCTCCGTTTTCGGACAGTTCCTTTTCAAAAGCGCCCGCTTCTCAGGAGCGTCGCCGATTCGGATCCGGTCGTTGTTTATAAGCGATCAGTGCTGGGAAGGCGATCACTTCCAAAGCCCCAGCCGCCGAGGACGGCTCACACCGCACGGTAACCGCAGCCTCACGCCTCCCCAGCCTCGCCGCGGCCGCCAGAGGCGGCCGCGGGCTCCCTCGCGCGTGCCGCTCGCGGCCTGACGGCCGCTCACGGGCACGCGCCGCCACATGCGATCCGAGACGAACAATTCGTGTGAGCCGGAGGGAAGCGTCGAGACGGACCAAAATCACCGCGTTCGCGGTTGGTTCGCGTACCTAGTTGCTTATAAATGGCATCGAGGCATTCGCCAACGCATAGACCCGTCGGAACCGGCGGTCGGTCCCCGAAGGGTTGCCTTTATCAGCGCGCCGGGCCAACGAAGGCGTAATGCGAACACCGACTGGCGACCTCTCTGACGGGCCGGCCGAGGAGTTAGGCCGCGATCAGCCCGTCTTCGGACCGGAGATTGGCGAGTTCGAACACAGCGAACGCCGCGCGGCGCAGGCCGACGGCGAGGGCGAAATGAAGACCGGGACCACGACGGTCGGCATCAAGACCGCCGACGGCGTCGTGATGGCGACTGACATGCGCGCCTCTCTCGGCGGCATGGTCTCCTCGAAGGACGTCCAGAAGGTCGAGGAGGTCCATCCCCGCGGCGCGCTGACCATCGCCGGCTCGGTCTCCGCCGCCCAGAACCTCATCTCGACGCTAAAAGCCGAGACGAGCCTCTACGAAACCCGCCGCGGCAAGGACATGTCCATGGAGGCGCTGTCGACGCTCACCGGGAACCTCCTCCGATCGGGCGCGTTCTACATCGTCCAGCCGATCCTCGGCGGCGTCGACGACGAGGGCTCCCACATCTACTCCATCGACGCCCTCGGCGGCACGACTGAGGAGGAGTACACCGTCACCGGCTCCGGCTCCCAGTACGCCCTTGGTGTCCTCGAACAGGAGTACGACGACGACGTGACCGTCGACGAGGCCAAGACCATGGCCGCGAAGGCGATCCAGTCTGCCGTCGAGCGCGACCTCGCGTCCGGCAACGGGATCAACGTCGCCGTCGTCACCGACGATGGCGTCGACATCACTCGCTACAAGGACTTCGACGACCTGCTGTAGACGCGGTCGCTCCGGTCGAAATCGACGTAGATCCGCTTCTGTCAGTATTTTTCGTCGTTTCGCTTTTTCTCGTTAGAACCGACTGAACCGATCGAACAGACTTCCGAACCTGACGAGTCAGGCGCCGCGGTCTTCAACGGCGTCGGCGTCCGTCGCGTCTTTCGCGTCCTCCACGTCCGTCGGCGACCGGATCCCGTCGCCCCAGTAGAATCGCGGTCCGAGGATTAGGTAGCCGACGGAGAGGAACAGCAGCGCGAACGCGAACCCCTCGCCGATCCACGCCGGGAGGAGTGACGTGACCATGTGGCCGACCGGAGTGAGGATCACGGCCGCCTGCACGACGCCCATCACGAGCGCGTCCTGCGCGTGGAGGTCGGGGTACGTGACCGTCGACCCCATCAGCAGCGCGAACGCGGCGGTCGCCGCGATGAGCAACGCGGGAGCGGTGTAGCCGGCGATGACGGCCGCGGCGAGCACCGTCGCCGCCAACGTCGTCGGCACGCCCACCGTCTCGCGCTCGTCGGCGTCGTAGGCCGTGTACATCCCGAGCCGGGCGACCGCCATCGAGACGAACAGGGCCGCGACGCCGACGCCGGCGGCGACGAGGATCGGATCGGTCGCGAACGAGCGTGCGTCGAGGACGACGAACGCCACGAGTGCGGCGGGTGCGACCCCGAACGACGCCACGTCCGCCAGCGAGTCGAGGTACGGCCCGGCGTCAGTGGATCCGCGGTGGCGTGCCACGACCCCGTCGAGCCCGTCCGCAACTGCGGCGAGCAGGATGAGACGGGCCGCGAGCTGAGGATCGACGGCGGCGGCGACGACCGCAAGAAAGCCGACCGCCGCGTTCGCCACCGTCACCGCGTCCGCGAGCCCGAGCCGCCCGACGAACCGCAAATACATACGAGATTGGTCGCCGAGCCGGGTTTTAGGGTTTGTTATCTGCGGAGCGCATAGATCACCGGCGGGCGGGTGGAGCCGTGCGATTCGCGAGGAGTTTGTCCGACGTCGGCCGAAGTATTAAGAACAGGATGGCCTAACGTCGTGACATGGATCCGATTACCCTCCAATCCGGCCTCGGGTTCGGCCTGGTGAGCGTCGGGCTGCTCTTCCTGCTGCTCGTGGTCATCACGCTCTGGCAGTCGTTCGAGATCGTCGACGCCTACGAGAAAAAGACACTCACGGTGTTCGGCGAGTACCGGAAGCTGCTTGAACCCGGGATCAACCTCATTCCACCGTTCGTCTCCCGCACCTACGCGTTCGATATGCGGACCCAGACGCTGGACGTTCCCCGCCAAGAAGCGATCACGCGGGACAACTCGCCGGTGACGGCGGACGCGGTCGTCTACATCAAGGTGATGGACGCCAAGAAGGCGTTTCTCGAAGTGGACGACTACAAGAAGGCCGTCTCGAATCTCGCGCAGACTACGCTCCGCGCCGTCCTCGGCGACATGGAACTCGACGACACGCTGAACAAGCGCCAAGAGATCAACGCGAAGATCCGCAAGGAGCTGGACGAACCGACCGACGAGTGGGGGATCCGCGTCGAGAGCGTCGAGGTCCGCGAGGTCAACCCCTCGAAGGATGTCCAGCAGGCGATGGAGCAGCAGACCTCTGCCGAGCGCCGCCGCCGCGCGATGATCCTCGAAGCGCAGGGGGAACGCCGCTCCGCGGTCGAGCAGGCCGAAGGTGACAAACAGTCGAACATCATCCGCGCACAGGGTGAAAAGCAGTCCCAGATCCTCGAAGCGCAGGGTGACGCGATCTCGACCGTCCTCCGCGCCCGCTCCGCCGAGTCGATGGGCGAGCGCGCCATCATCGAGCGCGGGATGGAGACCTTAGAGGAGATCGGGAAGGGCGAATCCACGACGTTCGTACTCCCGCAGGAGCTCACCAGCCTCGTCGGTCGCTACGGCAAGGCGCTGTCCGGCTCCGACGTTCAGGAGATGGAGGGGCTCGACGGCAAGGAGTTCGACGCCGACACCCGGAAGATGCTCGGGCTCGACGACATCGACGAGATCCTCGGCCAGATCGAGGAGTCCGCGGAGATGGACGTCGAGGAGCTAGAAAAGGAGGCTGAGGCGGTCAAGGCCGGCGGCGCCGGCGCAGACATCAAGTCGGCCGACGAGGTCATCCAAGAGATGGACGAAGAGGCCGTCGACGAGGACGTGGAGACCGAGCGCGAGAGCTGAGCGAGACCTTTCACCGCCGTCGTCAACGATTTTACGACCGGCGTCGATCGTGTGACACCGTCCAATACGCCCGAACGAAGTGTTTTTGTCGATTCAAATACTATTACGTTTCGTGACCGACGGGATCGACGGACGGAAACGCGAGACGCTCCGGCGGTTCGCCGCCATCGGAGCCGCCGCACCGTTCGTCGGGACCGCGAGCGCCGGAACCGGGAACGACGACACCGAACAAGCCGATACGAACGAGACCCGCGAGGCGATCCGCGGGTACGTGCCGACGACCCCCGGCGCTCACTTCTCGAAGCTCCGCGACGACCTCCACCTCGGAACTGGGGAGGCACAACACCACCTCCAAAAACTGGAGGAGGACAGTGAAATCGAGTCGACAAAGGACGCCGACTACCGTCGGTACTTCCCGGCTGGCAGGTTTGACGGGCTCGACAAGCGCGCGCTCGGGTACCTTCGGCGCGACACCCCTCGCGGGATGATACTCGCGCTGTTGCGCGATCCGACAGCGACCGGCGCGGAACTGGCCGCCGAACTGGGCGTCTCCCGGCCGACGGTGAGCACCGCCGCCGCTGACCTCGAGGCGGCCGGCCTCCTCGACCGGACCGACGGCTACACGCTGACCGAACCAGAGCGGCTACTCACGCTCGTGGTTCGATACGCTGACTCCTTCGACGCTGACGCCGTCGCCTTCGCAGACGATGCGGCGTCGCTGGTCGCGTACGACCCGTAATCGACCCGCTCGCTGGGAGGGTGGACTGCGCTCCTACGCCGTGACCATCCACGTCGTCCCCGACGAGTAGCCCCACTTCTCGACATCGATGTCTGCGGCCGCGTCGGCGACCGCGCTCATGTTCGCACCGACCTCCTTCGCCGAGAGATCGAGCTCGTCGGCGATCAGCCGCGACTTGAAGTACGTCTGCTCGGCGGCGTTTTCGCGGAGGTACCGCAGGATGCTCGCCTGTTTCGCGGAGAGGCCGGCTGATTCGACGGCGACCGCGTCCGATTGGACCGTGCTCATACCCGATACAGGTCGTGTTACCTGATAAGGCGGTTGGTAGACCGGGTTAACACGCCGCAGTCATGCGATTTTCCTTGCTGAAGAGGTCACAGCGGGGGGACGACCACCGGGTTTCGGTACGATCCTCGAACGTCGGGGGTGCCCGTGGTCCGGATCAGTACACGTCGGAGACAGGATCAGTATACGTCGGAGACGAACGGGCCAAAGGCGCTCGCGACCGCGGTCGCGAGGGCGCCCGCGCGGTCGACGCGGCCGTTTGTGAGCGCGCCAGCGGCGCCACCGCGTCTCGCCACGCCGGTCGTGTCGAGGACGTCGTCCATCACGGGGCCGAGCTCCTCCCCGTCCTCGATCCGGGTGGCGACTGAAGCGGGGAGTTCCAGGCTCGGCCCCGCGCCGCGGCCGACCCGTGACCCGTCCGAGACGGCGGCCCACATCACGAGAAAGATTCCGTCTGCGCCGTCGAAGTGGGCGACGCCGCCCTCGATACCGACCGCGAGGTCGTACGTGTCGGGCTCCGTGTCGAGGACGGCCGCAGCCCGGTTCTCCGCGCCGGCGATCGTCTCGGTGTGGCCGGTCGGCTGTTCGCTCACACCGGAGGGGACCGGAACGGCCTCGACCGCGACCGTCTCCGGGTCGTCGGGGAGGCCGTCGAGAAGGGACGACTCGGCGTCGCGGGGATCCGCTCCGGGGCCGGACTCGGTCGCGATACCGAGCGCCTGTTCGACCGCGCGCCGCTTCACCGGGTTGCCGCTGCCGACGCCGATTCGCATACCCGTTATCGAGCGACCGGCTACGAATACGTCTCGATCTCGGGATGGAACAGCCTCGCCAGCCGCTCGACGCCGTCGATCAGCGCGGGGCTCGGCTGGTTCAAGAGGGAGTCGTCGATCACGTGGACGGGGGCGTCGACGGCCCAGTCGCGTTCCTCGACGGTCGCGGGATCGATCCGATCGCCGTGGCCGCAGACGTGGACGACGACGTGGTCGGGGGTGGCCCGCTCGACGGCGGCGAGGTCGACCTCGCGGGAGCGCTCGCCGGGGTCGACGAAGGGGTATCGGCCGCCGGCGGCGCGCACGGCGTCGGGGACCCAGTTGCCGGCGGCCATCGGCGGGTCGGACCACTCCTCACAGTAGACGATCGGGCGCGGGCGATCCACGACCGCGCCGGCGATCCGGTCGAGTCGCTCCCGAGCCTCGGCAGCGAGACGGTCGCCGGCCTCAGATCGCCCCACGTCCGCACCGCGGGCGGCAAAGGTCGCGACTACCTCGTCGAGCGTCGCGGGCTCGCGGTGCCGAACGGCGAACCCGCGCTCGCGGCAGTCGTCGGCGAGATCGCTCTGGAGCCCGTCGCTGGTGAGGACGGCGTCGGGATCGAGGTCGGCGACGCGGTCGAGGTCGGGGTTCAGCCACCCGCCGAGGGCAGCGGGAGAATCCATCCCGTGCGTGGCGCCCGCGTCTTCCGAGAGATCGCAGTGGTTCGTGACGCCGACCAGGATCTCGGCGGCGCCGAGAGCGGTTACGGTCGCTGTCGCACTCGGTGCCAGCGAGACGACGCGTGGATCGCTCATGGGGAGCGGATCGGACGCTGCCGGCCCAAGCGTTTCGGTCGGCAGGCGATATCCCCGAAAACACGTGATAGATCGTGTCCTTTCGTCGGGATTCCGGCGACACGTTCCGGTCGTTTTAAGTTTGGTTCCGCCCTCTATTGGACAAGATCGCTCTCGGGCCGTGTTCAGTTACCGAGAGGGGGTTTAGCCATGAGTGAACGACTACACACGCGGGGGAGTCGCTCCCGAACAGAGACAGACGAGAAGGAATCGGAACAGACTGACGAGACGTTGAGCTGTCCGGAGTGCGACGGCAACGTCATCAACGACGAGGAACACGGCGAGAGCGTCTGCGCCGACTGCGGGCTCGTCGTCGAGGCCGACTCGGTTGACCGCGGGCCGGAGTGGCGCGCGTTCGACTCCCGAGAGAAAGACGAGAAGAGCCGCGTCGGCGCCCCGACAACCAACACGATGCACGACAAGGGGCTCTCGACGAACATCGACTGGCGCGACAAGGACGCGTACGGTCGGTCGCTCGGCGCGCGCCAGCGCCAGAAGATGCAGCGGCTCCGCAAGTGGAACGAGCGGTTCCGCACCCGCGACTCGAAGGAGCGCAACCTCAAGCAGGCGCTCGGCGAGATCGACCGGATGGCCAGCGCGCAGGGCCTCCCGGACAACGTCCGCGAGACGGCCTCCGTTATCTACCGCCGCGCGCTCGACGAGGATCTGCTCCCCGGTCGCTCTATCGAGGGCGTCTCGACCTCCTGCGTGTACGCCGCCGCCCGGATGGCCGGCGTCCCGCGCAGCCTCGACGAGATCGCCGACGTGTCCCGCGTCGAGAAGGCCGAGATCGCCCGGACGTACCGCTACGTCGTCCGCGAGCTCAAGCTCGAAGTGAAGCCGGCCGACCCCGAGCAGTACGTCCCCCGGTTCGCCTCCGACCTGGAGCTCTCCGAGGAGTCCGAGATGCGCGCGAAGAGCCTCCTGCGCAACGCCAAGGAGAAGGGCGTCCACTCGGGCAAGTCGCCGGTGGGCCTCGCCGCGGCCGCCGTCTACGCCGCCGCCCTCCTCACCAACGAGAAGACGACGCAGGCCGCCGTCTCGGAGGTCGCCGACATCAGCGAGGTCACCATCCGGAACCGGTACCACGAGCTGTTAGAGGCCGAGGACGGCCTCGTCGCCTGAGCTGACCGGACGACCCATTTCTGACGCTGTCGGTTCCGTTTCGCGCCAGACGTACACACATAAGTCCCCGCCCCTGGAAGCCTCGCGTATGTTCGAGGAGTTCGTCCTGACCGCGAGCACGGCCGACCTCTCGGAGGAGCCGCAGGCCCGTGAGCACGCCGACGCCGTGGAGTTCCGGATGGATCTGGCGAGTGACCCGCTCGCCCAGCTTGACACGTACGACGGCGAGCTCCCGCTGCTCGTCACGAACCGGGCGTCGTGGGAGGGCGGCGAGGCCGACGACCTCGGACGGTACGACGCGCTCACAACCGCGCTCACCCACGACGCAGTCGCCGCCGTCGACATCGAGCTTGCCGCCCTCCGCGGGAACGCACCGGAGGGAGAGGAGTCACACGCGACCGCACTCCGGAATACGGCCCGCGAGACAGACGTCGCGGTGGTCGTCTCGGTCCACGACTTTGAGTCGACGCCCGAGCCCGCGGCGCTCGTTGACCTGCTCGCCGACGCGGCCGCCGAAGGCGACGTGGGAAAGCTGGCGACGACCGCGGCCGCGTCCGAGGACGCGCTCGCGATGATCGAGGCGACCCACGAGGCGACCGCGGCGGGCCATCGCGTCGCGACGATGTGCATGGGCGAACCCGGCCGGCACACCCGCGCGGTCACCCCCCTGTACGGCTCGAAAATCGGCTACGCGCCCGTCGATCCCGCGAACGCAACGGCGCCCGGCCAGTACCCGCTCGCGACGCTCAGAGGACTCGTCGACGGACTGCGCGGCGACGACGTTGGCGAATGAGTCGCTTATAAACCCGGAGAGACGGCGTCGGCCACTTATAAACCGACAGCGGTGGCGCGCCGGTGAGCGCCCAACAGGCGCGAACCGCCCGCGAGGGACTCGGGCACCCGGAGCAACGCGGAGGGTGACCGACGAGGCTGGGGAGGCGTGAGGCTGCGGTTGCGGTGCGGTCGGGGCGGGACTCAAAGGGGCAGTCGCGAGGGCGGTGCAGGCGACGCAAGCACCGCAGGAGCGAGTGAAACGAGCGACGAGGAGCGCAGCGAGCGTGCACCGCCCTCGCGACTAGGGCTTTGGAGGTGTTCACCGTCGATCAGTCGTCAACCGCTTATAACCGAGCGACTGGGGCTTTGGCGAAGTTCGCTCCTGCGGCACCAGATCCCAGTTATAAACCATCATCAAAGCCGTCGACCGCATCCCCGTACACCACTTGACATCCTCCCCGCGCTAAAGCGCGAGGCTTTCTCCTCGATTCTACGTAAAGAGCCAAACCGCTTTACGACCGCCCCCGTAAGTGACGCCAATGGCGACGTGCGACGTGTGTGGGGAGTACGAGAACCTCCCGTACCAGTGTAACCGGTGCGGCAAGACGTTCTGTGCCAACCACCGACTGCCCGAGAATCACAACTGTCCGGGCCTCGCCGAGTGGGACGACCCCGGCGGCGTCTTCGACAGCGGCTTCGACGGGAGCGTCGAGAGCGGCGGCGCGGGCGGGTCAGGCGACGGTGCGTCCGCAGGCGTCACGGACCGCGTCAAACAGCGAATCGACCGCGAGACGAGCACTGGCGGGATTGTGAGCTATTTCCGCGGGAACGCGACATATGCCCTGCTGGCGGCGATGTGGATCACGTTCCTCGCGCAGTGGGCCGTAACCCTCCTCTTCGGCGAGGCCGCCCACAGCCAGATCTTCGTCCTCCGATCGGACGCGATCGGCAACGTCTGGACGTGGGTGACCTCCGTGCTCTCGCACTCGCGGTTCGGACTGTTCCACATCATCGGCAACAGCATCGTGATCTTGTTCTTCGGCCCACTCGTCGAGCGCGCGGTCGGCTCCCGCCGCTTCGTCGGGTTCTTCTTCGCGTCGGGGATCCTCGCCGGCCTGGGCCACGTCCTGTTCGCGATCGCGACGGGCGCCCCGACGACGGGCGTGCTCGGTGCCAGCGGTGCCGGCTTCGCGATCTTAGGCGTGCTCACCGTGTGGCGGCCGAACATGCAGGTGCTCCTCTTCTTCGTCATCCCGATGAAGATCAAGTACCTCACGTGGGGGATCGCGCTCATCTCGGCGGTGCTCGTCGTCCAAAGCGGCACGGGCGGCGTCGGCGGCATCGCGCACCTCGCCCACCTGATCGGCTTCGCGATCGGACTCGCGTTCGGCAAGCGAAACGAGAGCCTCGCGCGGTCCGCGGGCGGTCCCGGCGGGATGCAGATGGGCGGCGCGAGAGGGCCGGGCGGTCCCCGAGGACCGGGCGGGCCCGGCGGGCGGTTCTGAATGGCGCCCCCGGCCGATCTCCCACAAGGCCACCCGGACAACATCGAACGCCCCGAGCTTCTCCCGGATCCGTCGCTGTCGCGCGCAGAGATGGAGTCGCTTCAGCGCGAGCTGGCGGCGACGGCGACGTTCGCAGACGACCACGGGATCGACCCGGCCGTGGTCGCGATCGACGAGCCCGCAGACCTAACCGACGGGCTGCCGGACGCGCGCCAAGAGACGCTGCCGGGCACGCACCCGAACACCGGCGATCCCGACGCGCCGGTCGTCGTGGGGATCGATCAGGCGTTCCTGACGCCGGATGACGGCGAGGATCGGGCCGTCTCCGCCGCGGTCGCGATCCGCGACGGCGTCGTGATCGAGTACGCGAGCGCCATCACGCCACTCTCGATCCCCTACATCCCGGGCCTCCTCGCGTTCCGGGAAGGCGAACCGATACTGGCCGCGCTCGACGCCCTCGACGCCGAGCCGGATCTGCTGGTCTGTGACGGCTCCGGCCGCATCCACTTCCGGGAGGCCGGCATCGCGACCCACGTCGGCGTCCTGCTGGACGTGCCGAGCGTCGGCGTCGCGAAGAGTCTACTGTGCGGCGTGCCCGACGAGTCCACCGACGAGCGGCCGGCGGGGTGGCGAACCCCAATCCGTGCGGACGGGTCGGTGGAGACAGCGGGTAGCGCCGGCGACGCCCCCGTCATCGGCCACGCCTTCCAGTCTCGACAGTACCCGAACAGCCGGCGCGTGAACCCCCTGTACGTGAGCCCCGGCCACCGGGTGTCGCCCGCGACGACGGTCGAACTCGTCGAGGCGCTGTGTGCGGGCTACAAGCTCCCGGAACCGACCCGGATCGCGGACGCATACGCCGACGCCGTGAAGCGGGACGCGGTGCGAGCGTGAGGCGTGAATCGGGCTCCGATATTCGTGCCACCGGTTGCCACAGTCAGGCGGTTTATATACTGTGGACTGCGAACGCGAAGACATGGGAGACGAGGAGACCGAGGGCCCGATGTCTGCCGAGGAGTTCCGATCGCTGACGGACGGACTGGTTCGACAGAGCTCCGGCGGCGGGACCACCGTGTACAAAAACGCCGCGGGAGTTGGCTGCCCGAACCCCGACTGCGACCGCGGCGTCTTTCAGACGCTGTTCGTCAGCGATCACGGCTGGCAGCAGATCGGTGCGACCCGTGACGGAATCGATCTGTGCCTCTGTAACACCGAGTCGAAGCGGCTCGTTTTCATTCACGACGAGTAGCGGACCGCTCTGGCAGCCCCCAACAGCCGGGGACGCCCGAGCCGACCGAGAGCCTTCTCAGTCGTCCGCCGTCGACTCTCCGCCCGCGTTCGCGGCACACCGGTTCGGACCGAGCTCCAACTCGATCGCCGCGGTCTCGTCCGGCGGCGACTCGACGCCGCGGTTCGCCGCGATGACGGCCTCGTAGTTCGGCGGCTTCTCCGGGAGCGTCGCCGTAATCCGCTCCACGAACGCCTCGCGGTCGAGCCCGAGAACGTCGAGCCCGCGGCGCACCGTGCCCACCGTCGTCGTTACCGGCTCGCCGGGCACGACATCGCCGGTCGTCCCGTCGTTCGCGACCGCGAAGTGGCCGGGACAGACGACGATATCGTCGGGCTCCGCGAGCAACGTCCCGTGGAGCGAGTCGTAGAGGCGCTCGGCGCCGGTCGCCGCGCCGGCGCTCTCGGTCTCCGGCTCACCAGCCGCGTCGTCTCCCGCCGCGTCATCCTCTGCCGCATCGCCGCCCGCCGCGAACTGCAGTTCCGTCCGGCCGACACTGTCGGTGAAAAGCGTGTCGCCGGTGAGCACCGCCGACCGCCCGATCAGATAGCTCGCGCCGTCGTCGGTATGGCCGGGGGTCGCGAGCGCTTTCACGCTGACCCCGCCGACATCGAGCGTCTCGTTGCGAGCGAGCGGCTCGAACGCGTACGCCACGTCGCGCTCGGCGGCCGCCGCCGGGAGGTAGTAGGGTACGCCGAGCTCGTCCGCGAGCGTCCGACCGCCGGAGAGGTGGTCGGCGTGGACGTGGGTGTCGAGGACCGCCGCGATCGAGGCGTCGCGCGCGGCGGCCGCCTCCCGCCACTCGTCGCCGTGACGGGAGACGTCGACTGCGATGGCGACGTGGTCGGAGCCATCGGAGTCGACGGCGCTATCCGCCTTCTGTCCGCCCACCACGAGGTACCCGAGACATCCCTTCGCGCGCCGCTGGATCTGGACGACGTCGAGCGGGTCGTCGCCCGCCTCGGGGAGCGGAACCGCGGTCCGGTCGTACACACTCGACCAGCCGCGCATCCCGTCCGCGACGACCGTGACGTCGTCGTAGCCCGCGGCCTCCAGCTCTTCGGCGAAGTCGAGCGAGGCCTTCCCCTTCGCGCAGGCCGTGACGATCGCGTCGCCGGGTCCGAGTCCGGTTTCGGCTTCGAAGTCGCCGAGGTCGAACTCGTGGGGCGGCTTGTAGAAGTAGTGGATGGAGTCGGCAATCCGCCAGCTCTCGTAGCTCTCGCGAGGGCGTGTGTCGACGAGGGCGAACGACCGCTCGTCGCGTCGTCGCTCGTCGATCCTGTCGCTGAACGTGTCCGCGTCGATGACGGTTGTCATGGTTGACACTTGGTGCCGGACAGCAAAATACTGTTCGTGGGATCCGGTGAGGTCCGAACTGCGGTGACGGTCCGAGGCGCCCGCGATGGACAGGTTTTAGCCCGGCGACCTGACACATCGGCGCATGGTTGAGGCGTTCGCGGTCGCCAGCGGGAAGGGCGGCACGGGAAAGACGACGAGCACGCTCGCGCTGGGGATGGCGCTCGCCGAGGAACACGACGTCACCGTCGTCGACGCCGACACGGGAATGGCGAACTTGCTGTTCCACGCCGGGCTCGACGACGCGACGGTCACTCTCCACGACCTTCTCGTCGAGGGGACTGCGACGGCGGTCTCGGAGGCGACGTACGACCGGTTCGGACTCTCCGTCGTCCCCTGCGGCACGTCGCTCGCGGGCTTCGAGGCGGCCGAACCGGGCCGGCTTCGCGAGGTCGTCGCCGAACTCGCCAGCGACACCGACGTGCTGCTGCTCGACTCGCCGGCCGCGCTCGGCTCGAAGTCGGCGGTGCTACCGGTCGTCCTCGCCGACCGCGTCGTGGTCGTCGTCGAGCCGACGATACCCGCGCTCTCGGACGGGCTGAAGGTTCAGGAGTACGCGCGCTCCTACGGAACGGAGACGGCAGGCGTGCTGTTCAACAAGGTCCGCGACGACGCCGCCGATGTGGCCGAGCAGGCCGAGCAGCGCTTCGGCGGCCCCGTCCTCGCTAACGTTCCCGACAGCGACGCCGTCAGGGCGGCGAGACGCGCGGGGGAGCCCCTCCTCGCACACGCTCCCGAGAGCGAGCCGGCCGCCCGCTACCGGCGGGCCGCGGCCCGGCTCGATGTGCGCGACGGCGACGAGGGGGCCGTCGCCGACCGCTTCCGGAGCGCGGTCGTCCCCGACACGCCATGACCGGAACCACGGGTTCGCCGGAACTGCGGATCCCTCGCGGGGATCTGCTCCGCTCGCGCGTCGTCTCCGACGTTGGCACGACGCTCGCCCGAGCGCTCGACCGGGAGCTGACCGGCTACGCGACGCTCGTGCCACAGGAGACGCTCCTGTTGGAGGGCGACGCCCGCGGCGTCGTCACCTTCGCAGACGGCGTCCCCGTACTGGCGTACAACACGGTGAGCGACAGCGGCGGCCCGGACGCCCTCGCCGAGCTCGCGGTCCCGGGCCCCTATCGCGTCGAACTGTACGCGGTCGAGGATGGCACGCTCGAAACCGCCCACGAGGAAGACGCGCTCCGCGTCGCTCCCGGCGCCGCGGCGACCGAACTCGCCGACGACCAAGCGCTCGCCGACCGGACCCGCGACGCCGCCCCCGAGGAACGACTGGACGCCGGTCGCGACGATGACAGCGACGCGGTCGCGGCGTTCCTCGAAGACGACGAACGGATAGAGGCGATCCGCGAACAGGCGCGCTCAGAGGCGGCCGAGCGGGCGTCCGAGTGGGGGCTTGACGACGCGCTCGCGGAGGGGGACGGAGGCGATCTCGAGTAACTTGCCACAGCAGTTAGGTCGGTCGGCCCCGTACATCGATCATCACCGTCCTTCGTCTCCTCTGCTTGACGGCGCCGAACGACTTCGCCGACTGGTACGCCGCGAGCCGCGCGTACACCCGCCACGTCGCCGAGGGGATGGGGTTTGAGGGAGCCGACGCGCTCGACGGGGCACAGATAGCGGCCTCTCTCCGCGAGGATCCGTCGCGACTGTCGCCAGCGGCGGCCCGCTCCGTCGCGGCGACGCTGCTCGCCGACGGTCGGTTCTCCGAGCCGTACTGCGAGTGGCTCCCGACGTGGTACGAACTCGCCCTGATCGCGCCGGTCCGGTACGGCGAGTGGCGGCTCCGACGGGTCGCCGCCGCGGTCGCGGACGCCGCGAACGTGACGGTGACCGCGCCACGATTCTCTCGACCGCGAGACGTGACCGTCGACGGCAGACCGGCGCTTGCCTTCGTCTCCGGCTTCCGCGAGCGGTTCCTGCTCGCCGACGCGTTGTTGCATCTGGAGTGGTTCGAACACGCCGCGGCCGCCGACGGCATCGAGGTCCCGGCGGCGCTCGTCGACCGAACCCGGGAGGAGTCGCTGTCGTACTACGGCGGCAAGCGCGATCGACTCTCCGAGCCGGTACAGCGGTTCCAGCGACTGCTGTTCGCCGACGACGCGTGGGTCCGACGGGTGGACGAGAGCTACGGGCTCGACAGCTACTTGTTCGGCCTCTGGGAGCGCTTCCTACGCGCGGAGCGGGAGCGTCTCGGCGACGAGAAATAGTTATAGCACCCGTAACACGTTACAGAGTGGATCGAGCGCGTGGAAGGTAAGTATAGAGGGGCCCCACCCAATCATCCACTGCGAACCGATCGCAGGTTCGTCCCCACTCCCCTCGCGTTTTCGGCCCTCATTTGCCCCACAACCCCGCAGCGCATCGAGACGCTCGATTACTCGTCACCGAGTAATCTTTTATTCATAGTTGTGCATGCCGGAAGATTCATACGTCGGCTCTCGGATCCTCCGAATATACGAATGGCAGTACTCTGGCTCAAGGATGTCGACGCTGACGATGTCGGGACCGTCGGCGGGAAGGCGGCTTCGCTCGGAGAGCTCATCGGCGCGGGGCTCCCGGTTCCACCGGGGTTCACGGTCACCGCGGGCACGTACCGCACCTTCATCGAGGAAGCGGAGATCGATGAGGAGCTGTTCGCCGCGGTGGACGTCGACCCAGAGGACTCCGTCGCGCTCCGAGAGGCCGAAGAGACGGCGGCGGAGCTAATCTTAGAGACGCCGCTTCCCGACGACGTTCGCGAAGAAATCGTCGAACGGTACCGGACGATGGGTGACGGCGATGACGAAGCGTTCGTCGCGGTTCGCTCGTCTGCGACGGCCGAGGACCTCCCGGACTCCTCGTTTGCCGGCCAGCAGGAGACCTTCCTCAACGTTCGCGAGCAGGACCTGATCCGACGGGTGAAAGAGTGCTGGGCGTCGCTTTTCACCCAGCGCGCGATCTACTACCGGCAGCAACGGGGGTTCCCGCACGCCGATGTCGACATCGCGGTCGTGGTCCAGCGGATGGTTGACGCCGAAAAGTCCGGCGTGATGTTTACCAGCCACCCTTCGACCGGCGACCCGCAGATTACGATCGAGGCTGCGTGGGGGCTCGGCGAGGCGGTCGTCTCCGGGACGGTCTCGCCAGACAACTACGTGTACGACCGCGAGCGAGGTGCTGTCGACGAGGTGACCGTCGCGGACAAGAAGGTGGAGATGGTCAAAGACGCCGAGACCGGCGAGACCGTTACGCTAGAGGTCGACGACGAACGCCGGAACAGCCGGGTGCTCTCCGACGAGGAGATCGCGGAACTCGTCGAGCTCGGGAAGCGCGTCGAAGACCACTACGGGACGCCACAGGACGTAGAGTGGGCGATATACGCCGGCGATATCTACATGCTGCAGTCCCGCCCGATCACGACGATCCAGGAGGACGCCGGGAGCGGGCGAGAGACTGACACGGGCGAATCCGCAGAGAACATCGCTGGTAAAGACGACGTGGACGACGACACGAGTGACGGCGTTGCCGCCAACGGTGCAGGCGATCGGGACGACGCGAGCGACGATGCCGACGTGCTCGTCAATGGACTCGGCGCCAGCCCGGGCGTCGTCTCCGGAGCCGTTCGGATCGTCCATAAGCTCGATCACCTCGACCAGGTACAGGAGGGCGACGTGATGGTCACCGAGATGACGATGCCGGACATGGTCCCCGCGATGAAACGCGCCGCCGGGATCATCACCGACGAGGGCGGGATGACGAGCCACGCCGCGATTATCTCTCGGGAACTTGGCGTTCCGGCCGTCGTCGGCACCGGAAATGGGACCCGGGTCCTGAACGACGGACAGAACGTCACGCTTGACGGCGACAAGGGCACCGTCCGTGCCGGCGCCACCGCGGACGCCGAATCCGGCGAGGAGTTCGAGCCGGTCGAGGCGGCGCGGCCGGAGACCCCCGTCAAGCCGATGACGGCGACGGAGGTGAAGGTGAACGTCTCGATCCCGGAGGCGGCCGAGCGCGCCGCGGCGACCGGCGCCGACGGGGTCGGCCTGCTTCGGATCGAACACATGGTGCTGTCGCTCGGGAAGACTCCCGAGAAGTATATCGCCGACCACGGCGCCCGCGCGTATCAGGACGAACTCATCGAGGGCGTCCGGCGGGTCGCCGACGAGTTCTATCCCCGGCCGGTCAGGGTCCGGACCATCGATGCCCCGACCGACGAGTTCCGGGAACTGGAGGGCGGCGAGGGCGAACCGGCCGAACCCAATCCGATGCTCGGCTGGCGCGGGATCCGCCGGAGCCTTGACAAGCCCGAGCCGTTCCGTCAGGAGCTGGCCGCGTTCGCTCGGCTCTACGAGATGGGATACGACAACTTGGAGGTGATGTTCCCCCTCGTCAACGACGCAAACGACGTCGAGGGAATCAAACGGCACATGCGCGAGTCCGGGATTGATCCCGAGACACACCGGTGGGGCGTGATGATCGAGACACCCGCGAGCGCGCTTCAGATCGAGGATCTCGCGGCCGCCGGGATCGACTTCGCCTCCTTCGGCACGAACGACCTCACGCAGTACACGCTGGCGGTCGACCGCAACAACGAGCACGTCGCCGACCGGTTCGACGAACTCCACCCGGCGGTGTTACAGTTGATCGGCGACACGATCGAGACGTGCCGGGAGCTGGGCGTCGACACGAGCATCTGCGGACAGGCGGGATCGAAACCCGAGATGGTCGACTTCCTCGTCGAGGCGGGCATTTCCTCCATCTCGGCGAATATCGATGCGGTCCGAGATGTGCAACACGAGGTGAAACGGACCGAACAGCGGCTCCTCCTCGACTCGGTCCGCTGACGCGGCCGCAGGAGGCGATCTGTGCAGGCGAGAGCGCCCGGAGCGGAACGGGTAAGACCCTCCGCGGTAACGTTCGGTCGAATGCAGCAGCCCGAGCCGCAATCGTTCGACCGGGTGCTCTCCTCGATGTGCACCGAGCCGCATCCCGCGGCCCGAGAAGCGGCGGAGCGATTTCTCGCGACGAATCCGGGCGACCCGGCCACGTACGAGGCGGTCGCGTCGTTGGAGGAGCGCGCGATCGAACTGCTCGCGACGCTCGCAGAACACCCGACACCGACCGACGCTGCGGGCTATGTCACCTCCGGCGGCACGGAGGCGAACGTACAGGCGGTCCGGTCCGCGCGGAACCGCCACGACGCGAGCGACGTGAACGTCGTCGTCCCCGAGAGCGGCCACTTCTCCTTTCATAAGGCGGCGGAGCTACTCGACGTAGAACTCCGGACGGTGCCCGTCGACGACGACTTCCGGACCAGAACCGATGCCGTCTCGGCAGCTGTCGATGACGCGACCGCACTGGTCGTCGGTGTCGCCGGAACCACGGAGTACGGACGGGTGGACCCGATTCCGGAGCTGACACGGATCGCACACGAGACTGGTGCGCGGATGCACGTCGACGCGGCGTGGGGCGGGTTCGTGCTCCCCTTTACCGACGGCGAGTGGTCGTTCGACGACGCCGCCGTCGACACGCTGACGATCGACCCGCACAAGTTCGGGCAGGCGGCGGTGCCGGCCGGCGGACTCCTCGCCCGCGACGCCGCGGCGCTGGACGCGCTCGCAGTCGACACGCCCTACCTGGAGACGCGGTCGCAGGCGACGCTGACGGGCACGCGGAGCGGCGCGGGCGTCGCCGGGGCGGTCGCCGCGATGGAAGCGCTGTGGCCGGACGGCTACCGCGACGCGGTCGAGCGCGCGACCGCCAACGCCGAGTGGCTCGCGTCGGCGCTCGCAGAGCGCGGGTACGAGGTGGTCGACCCGGAACTGCCGCTCGTCGCCGCGGCGCTCCCCAGGTCCGAGTTCGACGCGCTACGGGAGGCGGGCTGGAAGGTCTCGCGGACGAGCCACGGCGAGTTGCGCGTCGTCTGTATGCCCCACGTGACTCGGGAGGCGCTCCGGGCGTTCGTGGCAGACCTCGATCGAATCCGGGAGTGACCGGCGAGGACGTTGCAGTGGCTGACAGGGAGACCGTGTCACTGGGCGGTCGGAATGGCGAACAGGCGGCGCTCGTCGGTCCCGGGGGGTTCGCCGCGCGACTGCCTCGGCCGCGCCGGGACGTGCGTCAAATCACACAGCAGGTTGGTCCCGGTATCCGGAATAAGCGGTCGGAGCCGACAGTGCAAAAGGCAACTCGGCGCCGACGAGGCCCCAACGAGAGCCCAATCGCTTTTCACCCGAACCGCGGCCACCGCCGCCGTGATCCCCTTCAGCGACCTCGCCCGCGCCGCTTACTGCCCGCGACAGCTCTACTACGCGCGCCGCGCCGACGATCGAAATGTTCCCGGCGAGGCGCGCGCCCGGATCGACCTCGCCTTTCGGTATCCGACGCTTGTCGATGCGTCGGACGCGACGCTCCGGCGACTGCCGATCCGCCGGTCGCCCGCCGCGTACCGCCGGAACCTCTCGCGGCTCCGCGAGCGCGCCGACTACGAGCGGCTCACCGATCCCGAACACGAGCGCGTCTTCCGATCGGGGAAGGACTGCCACGGGACGGTCCACAAGGTGTTCGCGGCTGGAACGGACTCCGACCCTCCGGTCCCCACCGTCGTCTCACCGGGCGAACCGCCTGAGAACGGCGTCTGGGAGTCGCAGGCGGTCAGGGCCGTCGCCGTCGCCAAGGCGGTCGCATGGGAGCGCGAGCGTGAGGTACCGCGCGCGCTCATCGAGTACCCGAGCGTCGGTACCGTTCGCGAGGTCCAGCTCACGACTCGGAAGAAGGCCGCCTACCGGCGGGCGCTGCGGGCTGTTCACGCGATCGACGGCCCACCGTCGCGCGTCGACGACGATCGGTGCTCCGCCTGCGACTACCGGGATCGGTGCGGGACCGGGCGGCGGTCGTTTCGGTCGCTGCTGGGGTGAGTCGACGCGGTCGGACGAGGTCCGACGCTTCTGAGTCCGCCGACTACGGCGAGAAGGAGGTCCCGCACTCGGAGCAGGTGAACCGGAATCGCCCCTCGTCGGTCATTTCGGTCGCGTGTGTACGCTCCTCGCCGCACTCGCGACACTCGATCAGCGACTCGATCTGGTCCCAGTCGTGACGCGCGCCGGGCGCGCCGAACGCCCACGCGACGACATCCTCGTCGGCGTCTTCGCGCACGAAGCCGGACTGGAACTCGCCCGGCGCAAACCGTATCAGTTCGCCGGCTCCCACGTCGACTCGCTCGCGCTCTCGACCTACCTCAAAGGTGGCGGTTCCCGAGAGCACGTAGAACACCTCCTCTTGGTCGCCGTGCGTGTGGAGTCCGCCCGAGAATGCATCTCCCGGGGCGAGTTCGAAGTAGTTCATCGCGACGTGTTCGGTGTCGAGGACGCGCGAAACCGGCTTTCGCACGTCGTGGACACCCATCGGATTCGTGACGACGTCGACATCGTCGATCGCGGCTTTCCGCATACTGTTCCGTCCGACGGCGGCCGTATAACCGTATCCCCCGGTCGGACCCCGATATCGGATCCGCGCTCGCTCTTCGGACAGGTCACCCGAGACGCTGTGAGTCCCGGATCGGCCAAAGCTGTCGCAATCCGACGGTTTATCCGTGTGTGACTCATCGACACGGATACGAATGACACGAGACGCTCGTGATCGTTCGGAGGATAGAGGAAGTCGCCTCACGGCGGCTGGCCGCGAAATTCTCCGACGATAACGATTCCGGGGCACGACCGCCCCGCGGCGGCACCGACCCCGAACCCACCGTAGAGCCGACGGACTCCCTTTTGACCCGAACACAACTCACCACACTCGACGAGGTACAGCTGTTAGACACGACGCTCCGCGACGGCGAGCAGATGCCGGGCGTCTCGCTGACGCCGGCCGAGAAGGTCGACATCGCCCGCGAGCTCGACGCGGCCGGGATGCACCTGATCGAAGCTGGTTCGGCGTGCACCTCCGAGGGCGAACGCGAGGCCATCCGCCGGGTGGCCGATGAGGGGCTCGACGCGACCGTGACGAGCTTCGCCCGCGGCGTGAAAGCCGACATCGACCACGCGCTCGACTGCGGCGTCGACGGGATCAACCTCGTCGTCCCCGCCTCGGACAAACACGTCGAGACGAAGGTGGGATCGACCCGCGACGACGTGGTCGAGACGACCGTCGAGCTCGTCGAGTACGCCACGGACCACGGGCTGTGGGTCGAGGTGCTCGGCGAGGACGGCTCGCGCGCCGACCTCGACTACCTCGAACGCCTGCTCGGCGCCGGCCTCGACGCCGGTGCAGACCGAATCTGCTACTGCGACACCGTCGGTGCGGCCGACCCGGAGCGCACCGCGGCGGTCGTCTCCCGGCTCGCCGACCGCGGCCCGACGAGCCTCCATACCCACGACGATCTCGGTTTCGGCGTGGCGAACGTCCACGCGGGCCTGAAGGCGGGCGCCGACACCGTCCACGGAACCGTGATGGGCGTCGGCGAGCGCGCTGGCAACGTCGCGTTGGAGGAGGTCGCCATCGCGCTCGATCAGTCGTACGATATCGACACCGTCGAGCTGGAGCGGCTCTATCGGCTCTGCCGGACGGTCTCGGAGGCGACCGGCGTCGCGCTCCCGCCGAACAAGGCGGTCTGTGGCGCCAACGCCTTCGCCCACGAATCCGGGATCCATACCGATGGGACGCTAAAAGACGGAACGATGTACGAGCCGTACCCGCCTGAAACGGTGGGACGGGAACGGCGGCTCGTCCTCGGCAAACACGCCGGGCGTGCAGGGGTCAAAGCGGCCCTCGCCGAGCACGATGTGGCGGTCGATAACGACGAGCTAAGCGAAGTCGTGGGCCGGGTGAAAGAGCTCGGCGATCGCGGGAAGCGCGTCACCGACGCCGACCTCCTCGCGATCACCGAGGACGTGCAGGGCCGCGAGCGCGACCGACACGTCGAACTCGTCGACCTGTCGGCAACCTCCGGCGGGAACCTCCCGACGGCCTCAGTCCGGCTTCGCATCGGCGACAACGAGCGCGTCGCCTCCGGCACCGGGTCCGGTCCCGTCGACGCCGGACTGGAGGCGGTCCGGGCCGCGCTGGCGGGTGATTCCGCCGGCGAAGGCGTCTCCTTCGAACTCGACTCGTATCACGTCGACGCGATCACGGGCGGGACCGACGCGGTCGTCACCGTCGAGGTCGACCTCTCGCGGGGAGACCGATCCGTCTCTGTCTCCGCGACCGACGCCGACATCACCCGCGCCAGCGTCGTCGCGATGGTCGACGGGCTCGACCGCCTGCTCTCGGCCGCCGCCAAGGACGGGTCGGTGCCGGACGTGGCCTCGCTCGCCGACGATTGAGGTCGGGCAGAGAAAGCGACCGGAGCGGATCGGCCGTCACGCCGGCCCGCCCCGCTACCGCTTCTCGCCGCGCAGCCAGACGTAATCGCACTCGTCGAGCAAGAAGGTGACGCCGCCCTCAGCGACGTGATAGCCGCCGTCGCCGACGACGCGTTCGACCGTGTCGGGGTCGACGTCGAACCCGACTACCTCCTCGCGGTAGCCGTCCGCGAGGTTGTGCGCGCAGAGCAGGACGGTCTCGGACTCGCCTTCCCCGTGGTCGAACCGGTGGACGCGCGTTTCCTTGTGGTCGGGCTCGGGGAGTGAGTACGAACCTCGAGCGATCGCCGGGCAGTCATCGCGGGCCGCCGAGAGGTCCCGGACTCGAGAGAGCAGCGAGTCGGGGTCGTCGCGCTGTGCGGCGGCATTTATTCGCTCGTAGGCGTATTCGCCCTCGTCGATAACGGGGTTGTAACAGTCGTCCTGGTTGGCCGTCGAGAAGCCGCCGTTCGCCGAGTCGTCCCACTGCATCGGGGTGCGGACGGCCTCGCGCTCGGGTAAGGAGAGGTCGGCGCCCATCCCGATCTCGTCGCCGGACTGGAGGGCGACCGATCCCGGCAGGGAGAACAGCAGGCTGTGAGCCACCGCGATCCGATCGTGGTCCCCGGCGTACAAGTCTGCGAGCCGGAGCCGGTGGCCGCGCTCGAAGATCCACGAGTTGCCGGCGTCGTCGCCGAAGTACTCGCGGGCGTGATCGAACGACTCCTGCGGGAGCTTCAACAGGTTCCACTCGTCGTGGTTCCGCAGGAAGTTCACCCACCCGCCCACGCCGGAGACGTCCGGGAGGAGCTCCTCGGCGCGGTCGAGCGGCCACGTGTCCGTCACCCCGACCCCGTACGTGAGGTGGGCGTTCATCACGAAGTTGAACTGGAGGTGGAACGCCTCTCCGTCGCCGAAGTAGTAGTCGAGGTTCTCGGGCTCGTCGTCGGCCTCGGCGAGTAAGACCGCGTCCGACTGCTCCGCCTCGACGACCTCGCGCATCCGCTTGAACAGGTCGATGGGCTCGTCGAGGTCGGTGTCGTGGAGCGTCGACGCGTTGTGACCCTTCGGCAGCAGCATGGGGTGAGCGGCGTCGATCCGGAACCCGTCGGCGCCCTGATCAAGCCAAAACCGGAGCACGTCGTACAGCTCCTCGCGGACGGCGGGATTCGCGACGTTAAGGTCGGGCTGGTGGCCGTAGAACTGGTGGAAGTAGTGTTTGTCGGCAGTTTCGTCGTACGACCAGACGCCGTCCTCGTACTCGGGGAAGATGTTCTGTCGGTTGTGCGCGTCGTCGACGTGGCTCGTCCACAGGTAGTAGTCGTGGTACTCCGATTCGGGGTCCTCGCACGCCCGTTGGAACCACTCGTGTTCGTTCGACGTGTGGTTGAACACGAGATCGGTGAGCACGCGGATCCCGCGCTCGTGGGCTCGGTCCGCGAACTCGCGGAAGTCGTCGAGGGTGCCGAGCCGCTCGTCGACGCCGCGGTAGTCGGCCACGTCGTACCCGTTGTCCCGGAGCGGGCTGGGGTAGAACGGGCGGATCCACACGGCGTCGACGCCGAGGTCGTCGAGGTGGTCGAGCCGCTCGATCGCGCCACGGAAGTCCCCCCACCCGTCCCCGTCGCTGTCGTTGAACGTCTTGATATCGAGCGAGTAGATCGTCGCGTCTTCGTACCAGTCCCGGTCGCTCATGCGCCGTGGTAGGGAACAGGGGGTTGGGTTTCTTGCGATTCCCGCCGCCGTCTGGCGAGGTTTTTAAGCGATGCCACCCGAACGTCGTCCGTGAGCGTCGTCGTCGCGGTGAAACCCTCTGCACGCAAGCGCAACGCGAAGGTGGGCCGACTCGTCTTCGAGGACGGCTCCCGTCATGCGTTCGAGAGCCGTGCGGCCGCCGAGCGCTGGGCAGACGACCTCTCAACGGGCGACGGCCACGTCTGGGTCGCGAGCGCGCACCCCCGCGACGGCGACGACGCTGACTGCTACCTCGTCTCGCGGGCAACCAACGCGAAACTTGAGGCCGCCTACGACAAGCGCCGGCGGCGGCTCCGCGGTGACCCCGCCCCAGAGCAGGAGTTGCTGGGCGAGGAGCCGTAGGCGGTCGGTCCAAAGAGCCCGGTCGCTACCGAGTCGATCGTCCGAAAGAAGCGCCGAGGCGGAGATTTGAACTCCGGTGTCCGAATGGACAGTAGATTTCGAATCTACCGCCTTGGCCAGGCTAGGCTACCTCGGCTCATTCTCCGGTTGGCCGGTTCCGCTGTTATGCGTTTCGATCGCCGGCGGCGATGTCGGGGATCCCGACAACGCTTTTCGGGGCGGATCGCGTGGTGGCGATATGGACGTCCCCGAAGCCGCGGCGGCCTGCTCTCGCGTCGTCGACGAGGTCGGTGGCGCGGTCGTGGCCGACCGCGAGTTCCTCGACCGCGTCACGCTCGGCATCCTCGCGCGCGGTCACGTCCTCTTAGAGGACGTGCCCGGCACCGGGAAAACCCTCTCGGCGCGATCGTTTGCGGCCGCGCTCGGCTTAGAGTTCTCGCGGGTCCAGTTCACCCCCGACCTCCTTCCCAGCGACGTGACCGGGACCAACGTGTTCGACGAGGGCGACGGCTCCTTCGCCTTCTCGCCCGGACCGATCTTCGCGAACGTCGTGCTCGCCGACGAGATCAACCGCGCGCCGCCGAAGACGCAGGCCGCCCTGTTGGAGGCGATGGAGGAGGGACAGGTGACCGTCGACGGGGAGACCCACGATCTCCCAGATCCCTTCTACGTCATCGCGACGCAGAACCCGGTCGAGAGCGAGGGGGCGTTCCCGCTTCCCGAGGCCCAACTCGACCGGTTCACGATCAAGACCGCGATCGGCTACCCCGGCGACGAGGGCGAGGTCGAACTGCTCCGACGGCGCGCGGGTCGCGTCGAGCAGGCGCCGACGGTCGAGCGCGTGCTCGATCCGGACGCCGTCGCCGGCCTCCGCGAGGTGCCGGAGAGGGTCCGCGTCGACGACGATCTGCTGAAGTACATGGCGTCAATCGCTCGCGCGACGCGAGAGGACCGGCGCGTCGATGTCGGGGTCTCCCCCCGCGGTACCCAGCGGCTCTTCGAGACGGCGCGGGCTGCCGCGGTCGTCGCCGGCCGCGAGTTCGTCACGCCCGACGACGTGAAACGCGTCGCGGAGCCGGCGCTCGCCCATCGGCTCGTGTTGACACCGGACGCCGCCGTCAACGACACCGACAAGCAAGACGTGATCGCCGACGTGCTCGATCGGATCGCGGTGCCGACGGTGGACGCGGCCGAGGCCTGACGCCGATTTAAAAGGGCCGAACCGCTCGAAGGACGCTACTCCGCGTCGCGTTCCGCCAGCAATTCCGTCGCCGTCAGCAGCGACTCCAGTTCGATGTCGTGGTCGGCGAGCAGTTCTTCGGCGCCCTCCTCGCGATCGACGACGACGAGCACGCGGTTCACCGTCGCACCCGCCTCGCGCAGCGCTTCGACGGCGTCGACCGCGGACTGCCCGGTCGTGGCGATGTCCTCCAGTACGACGACCTCCTCGCCCTCGTCGAGTCGACCTTCGATGCGGTTACCGGTGCCGTACTCCTTCGCCTGCTTGCGCGCGATGACGTACGGGCGACCCAGTTCCGTCGCCGTGACGGCCACGAGTGGGACCGCGCCCAGCGCGACGCCCGCAAGTTTCGCGTCCGTGTCGGCGAGGCGATCAGCAAACGCCTCGCTCACGAGCCGGAGCGCGTCCGGATCAGTCTCGAACAGGTACTTGTCGACGTAGTAGTCGCTGGTCCCGCCGTGTGAGAGCTCGAACTCGCCGAACCGGACGGCGTCGGCCGCCCGCAGCGCGGCGATGAGCTCGCTCCGTCGCTCGTCGTCGGTCATACCGAGACAGCGCGCGTCGGCGACCATAAACGGGTCGGAACGCGAGCGATAACGGAGTGAGTGTTGCAGTTCGTCGGTGGCGAAGAGATATTTAAATGGCCGTGAACGACTGCGGCGATCGCTTATAAATAGATGAGGCAGTGGCGCGCGCCTCTGAGCGCTCGCAGGGCGCGAGGAGCGCCGCGCGACGAGGCTGGGGAGGCGTGAGGCTGTGCGGTTGCGGTCCCGCGAGTGAAACGAGCGGGAGCACGGAAGTCACAGCCTGCGCAGCGAACGGAGTGAGCGAGCAGGACCGTCTTCCGGCGGTCGGGTGGGACCAAAGGGGCAGTCGTGAGGACCGCAGCGAGCGTGCGTCGCCCTCGCGACTGGGGCTTTGGAGGTCGTCACCGCGTCGTCAACGACGGATACACAGCCGACGGCAACGCCACTCGATAACGTATAAATAACCACTCAACCGATCTACGTTACCCACTCCCGCCATCGATCAGGGCGCCGATCGGGACGGAAGGCCACGCTCGGATCAACATATTCACTACAGGCCATCACGAACCGGGGTGTATGAGCACGGACGACGTCTCTCGGCGCACGTTCATCCGGACCGCCGGCGGCGCGGCGGGCGTCGCGGGGGCGACGGCGGCGACGACGGGGACCGCGGCGGCACAGGAGGAACAGCCGGTTTGGCCAAGTGGGGCCGAGGGGAACGTCGGGTCCTACCAAGACGCCCGCGGGGAGAGCGAGGTGACCGTTCAGGTCGGCGCTGGCGACCAAGGGCTCGCCTTCGACCCGACGCTGCTGTGGGTCGATCCCGGCACGACGATCACGTTCGAGTGGACCGGGAACGGCGGCGCACACAACGTGCAGAACGTCGAGGGGCCGGCCAGCCTCGACAGCGGCGATCCGGTCGGCGAGGAGGGATACACCTACGAGTACGAAACGAGCGAGGAAGACGTGGGCATTACCCACTACCACTGCGTTCCGCACACCGCGGTCGGCATGCACGCCGGCCTCGCCGTCGGCGAGGACATCGAGACCGAGTCGACCGGCGGGGGTGGCGGCTCCAACGCCGTGTTCGTCCCACAGGGCGCCCGCGCGCTCAGCGTCGCGACGTTCGTCGCGATGATGAGCACGCTCGGACTCGCCTTCGTCTTCATGAAGTACGGCGGCACGATCACGCAAGACGAGGAGTAGTCGTTCGTTGCGGTCCGCGCGGGTCTCGTTTTTTGCCTCGGTTCACTCCCCGTTCAGGAGTTCGCGGTAGGCGTCGACCACTCGGTCAAGCACCGCGTCGTGGTCGTAGGACGCAAAGTCGCGCTCGACAGCCTTTCGGTCGAGGTCGCCGACGGCAACGAACTCGTCGGCGAGCTCGGCCGGGCTCGTGACGAGCCGCCCGCGCTGGCGCCCCTCCACGAGCTCGTGGGCGCTCGAATCCGCCTGGTACTCGACGAGGGCGACGCAGCCGCACGCCAGCGCCCACAACAGATCGGTCGCGAACGTCTCCCACGTCGCCGTCGCCACCGCGACGTGGGTCCCCTTGAACAGCTCGACCCGCTCGCGAAGCGGGAGGTCGCCGAGGAACGACACTCGATCGTCGATCCGGAGATCGCTCGCCGTCGACTCGATCCGAGCGCGCTCGGGGCCGTCACCGACGACCGCGGCGGTCCAGTCGCGGTCGCGGAGCTCCGCGAGCCCGAGCAGGAACGTCTCGACGTTGGCGTGGCGGTCCAGCCGGCGCGCGTACACCGCGTCGAACCGATCGTCGACGCCGGCCGATTCGACGAGATCAAAGTCGATGCTCTCGGGGAGCACTCGCACGTCCTCGCCGGCGGCCCCGTACTCGCGGACCCGCGTCTTGGTCGTCCGCGAGGGCGTCGTGACGGCGTCGGCCCGCCGGGCGAGCAGCCGGTATCGCCGGCGGGAGTCGGCGGGGTGGTCGCGCCACCAGTCGACGATCACGGGTGTCCGCGAGAGAGTACCCGCAACCGTCGCGGCGATCCCGGGCGTCGGCGGGGTGTTGACCGCGTGGACCACGTCAGGATCCACTCGGCGGAGCGCAAGCGGGAGCCGCGCCGCGAACGCCGACGGCGACGGCTCGGCGGTCACCGACCGATAGGCGATCCCCTCGTCCTCGAAGGCGTCGTGGTCGCCGCCCCACCAGCGGGCACAGAGCCAGACCACGTCGTGGCCGCGCTCGGCGAGCCCCCGGGCGATCCGTCGCGTCCGTGACCGCGCCGACGTGTCGCCGTGGCCGGGGGCGAAAAGCGAGACGAACGCGACGCGCATACGCCGACCGGACGGCTGGGGCGGATAAAAAGACACGGCATCCGGCGGGCGGAGGGCGACACGACCGAACGCGCGGATCGCGGCCGTGCGATCGATCCCCCCACCCGAAATGGTTTCACACCGCGCGGAGAATCGGACCCCATGCACCAGTACGACATCGAGCGATACCTCAACGTGCGGAACGCCGGCGGGACGGATCTGGGTCCCAACGGGCGGCTCTCCTTCCTGTTGAACACGACCGGAACCGGACAGGTGTGGTCGCTCGACGAGCCGCTGGGGTGGCCCGAACAGCACACGTTCTTCGAAGAGTCCGTCTCCTTCGTCGACTCCTCTCCCGAGCGCGCAGAGGCCGTCTTCGGCATGGACGAGGGCGGCAACGAGCGCGCCCAGCTGTACCTGCTCAACTACGAGTCAGGCGAGATCACCGACCTCACCGACCGGCCGGAGGCGAAACACCGCTGGGGCGGGTGGGACAGCGAGGGCGACCGCTTCGCGTTCGCCTCGAACCGCCGCGATACGTCGGTGTTCGACATATACGTACAAGACCGAGACGCGATCGGCGGCGACGCCGAACTGGTGTACGAGGGCGACGGCTGGCTCTCCGTCGCCGGCTGGTCGCCGAGCGACGACCGGCTGATCGTCCACGAGGCGCACTCCTCGTTCGACCACGACGTATACACCCTCGATCTCGCCACCGGCGACCTGACCCACCACACGCCCCACCAGAGGGACGCGCGATACGGCAGCCCGGAGTGGGGGCCCGAGGGCGAGGGGCTCTACCTCGTCACCGACCGCGACAGCGACACGCTCCGTCTGGAGCGGCTCGATCTCGCAACCGGCGAGTTCTCCGTGGTCGCGTCCGGGGCAGATCTGGAGGGCGAGAGCGGTGCAGGCGACGAGGAGGACGACGAGGAGGGCGGTTCCCCCGTAAAGCCCGGCGGCGACGACGGCTGGAACGTCGACGGCGTCGCGGTCCACGAGGAGTCCCGTCGCGTGGTGTACTCGCGCAACGTCGACGGCTACACCGAGATCACGGTCGGTGAGCTGGTCGAGCCCGACCGGATCGACCCCTTCCCGACTCCCGACCTCCCCGAGGGCGTCGCCGGCGGCGTGAGCTTCGGGCCGGACGGGGACCGCTTCGCGCTCACCGCGGCCGGGAGCGCCCACAACGCGAACGTGTACGTCGTCGACGCGACGACCGGCGAGACGGAGCGCTGGACCGCGGCCTCGACCGCCGGCATCCCGCCGGACACGTTCGTCGATCCCGAGCTCGTCCACTACCCCACCTTCGACGGGAAAGAGATCCCCGCGTTCTTCTCCGTCCCGGCGACGGAACCGCCCGAGAACGGCTACCCCGTGATCGTCGACATCCACGGCGGCCCCGAGTCGCAGCGCCGGCCCTCCTTCGCCTCGGTCAAGCAGTACCTGCTGAACAACGGCTACGCCGTGTTCGAGCCGAACGTCCGCGGATCCTCGGGGTACGGCAAGGCGTACGCCGCGCTCGACGACGTGGAGAAGCGGATGGACTCGGTGGCCGACATCAAGGCGGGCGTCGAATGGCTCCACGACCACCCCGAGGTGGACTCCGACCGCGTCGTCGCGATGGGCGGCTCCTACGGCGGGTTCATGGTGCTCGCGGCGCTGACCGAGTACCCCGAACTGTGGGCCGCCGGCGTCGACATCGTCGGCATCGCGAACTTCGTGACGTTCTTAGAGAACACCGGCGACTGGCGCCGCAAGCTCCGGGAGGCCGAGTACGGGTCGCTGGCCGAGGACCGGGAGTTCTTGGAGTCGATCTCGCCGATCAACAACATCGCGGCCATCGAGTCGCCGCTGTTCGTCCTCCACGGGGAGAACGACCCGCGGGTGCCCGTCGGCGAGGCCGAACAGATCGTTGAGCGGACGCGCGAGCAGGGCGTCCCCGTGCGCAAGCTGATCTTCGACGACGAGGGGCACGGCTTCGCGAAGCTGGAGAATCGCATCGAAGCGTACCGCGCGGTCGTCGAATTCCTCGCGGAGTACGTTTGAATCGAGTGTCTGGGCGGCTCTGAGGCGGAGTTTTCGATCAGTTTGGCGTTGTCGGACGCCTCGTTTCAGACACAACGCGCATCGAACCGTCGTTCACTGAAACCCCCGTTCCGGATGTTCGATATGAGACTCCAGACACAGCCACTTATACAAACCGAGGAGAATACCTGACCCTTCAGGGTCAGGATGAATCCGACAACGCCTCCACAACCCGCCGTCAATAGCAGCCCGGATATTCCACCGTTCTCAACCCCAGACTTTACAAGAAAAGC